>Ga0160452_100106_pt1 | contig 109010 bp, 93 predicted proteins | sample HID1971I_E6MG_FD_108230 | JGI IMG/M metagenome (GOLD analysis project Ga0160452, IMG submission 108230) | Enriched millipede-associated microbial communities from UW Madison campus, WI, USA - HID1971I_E6 MG | ecosystem: Host-associated > Arthropoda: Insects > Digestive system > Unclassified ...
AACTATCAGGCCGATCTTGTGTTGACGATGGGCTCGCTCGCCGAGCTGACGACCGCTGCCCACGGCTTGTACGCATCGCTGCGCGAGATGGACGGCGCTGAGGTGGAGCGGATCTGGGCCGAGGCTTGTCCGGCTGCAGGCATCGGCGAGGCGTTGCTCAACCGGCTGCTCAAGGCGGCTGGTCACCGTCTCGTGCGCGTGTAGAGGTTAGGACTTGTCATAACAGGACGGTCGGGTTTCTCTTTTGCATCGTCCGATCGGTCGGGCGCCGTGCTCTCTCACTTGTCAGGAAATTAGGAGTTGTACGTGTCACTTCCCTGTTCAGGGCTTGGTCATGTTTGCCGTCTTGTCCGCATATGCTGGATAACAAATGACGGAATGACCATGGGGAGGTCTGCCATACATGATGGTCGAAGCTACGGTGCAGACCGGCCAGCTGCTGACGATAATGGTGTTGGCTGCGGCACTTGGCCTGGACGCCTTCTCGCTCGGCGTCGGCATCGGACTGCGGGGGATCCGCCTGCTGCATGTGGCGCGGCTCAGTCTCGTAATCGCGCTGTTCCATATCCTGATGCCGCTGCTCGGCTTGTTGATCGGCAATTATATGAGCGGGCTGCTCGGACAAGTCGCGACGACGGCGGCGGGCGTGCTGCTGCTCTTGCTCGGTGGACATATGATCTGGAATTCCTTGCGGCCGGGATCGGATGGCAGTCTGGATCATCGCAAGGTAACGGGGACGTTGCTGCTGGGACTGATGGTGAGCGTCGATTCGTTTTCGGTCGGCGTAACCTTGGGGATGTTCTCGGCGAACATCTGGTTGACGGTGCTGCTGTTCGGCGCGGCGGGCGGGCTATTCGCGATCCTCGGACTGCTGCTTGGCCGCCGGGTGAGCCGCCATATGGGGGATTGGGGCGAGGCGTGCGGCGGCGTTATTCTGGTTGTGTTCGGGTTGATGTTTTTATTCTGATCGAGATGTGGTAAAAATGAAGGAGATCGCGATCTCTGCGAAGAACTAGTACGCAATGCCGGCACTCGGCGCTCGTAAGCCATCGCCAGAAAAGGCTTCGCTTATAGTCCGGCACCTGTGCGAAAGGAAGCTTGCAGCCAGGGCACCCGAAAAGTGCGAACTGGCCCGCTGAAAGGAGAGTTGCGGCGTAGTGAAACGTATTTTGTTCGTCTGTACCGGCAATACTTGCCGCAGTCCGATGGCCGAAGCGCTGCTGCGCGAGCTGGCGCAACGCGAGGGCGTGGCGCTGGAGGTGCGCTCCGCCGGGGTATCGACCGTGGACGGGCTGCCGATCTCGTCGCACGCAGCAGAGACGCTGCGGCGTCGGCAGATCCGCCATCAGGCGAGCTCGCGTGCGCTGACCGCCGAGGCGGTGGCGTGGGCCGATCTCATCCTGACGATGACATCGGGGCATAAGCGGCATTTGCTGGAGAGGTATCCGCAAGCTGTCGAGAAGAGCCATACGCTCAAGGAATACGTCGCCCGCGAAGGTGAGGTGCTCTCGGACATCGAGGAGCTGGAGCGGCTCTATACCGACCTGCACATGAAGCAGGCGCTGGGCGAGCAGCTATCGGAGCAGGAGCGCTCGCGGCTGTTGCAGCTGGAGGCGAAGATCCCGAGCTTCGATATCGGGGATCCGTTTGGAGGCACGTTGGCTCAGTACGAGATGACTGCTGATGAGATCGCCGAGGCGATCCGCATGCTGTTGGATAAGCTGCGGTGATGCCTTGATTTTTGGCAGGGGTTGAAGTATAGTTAGGATAACAAATGAGGATCCGATGTAACTGGCGACGGAAGTGGGCAACCACGGGGGAGCATCGGAACATATGGCCGGTCGCCTGGGCAAAGAGCAGCGTGCTTCGCACGTCATGCTCTTTTTTCGTCTTTTTTGAGGGATTCGGGTATAATGGGAGCAAGTAGGACAAACAGCGATTAGGCTTCCGAAGTGAGTTTTCCTTCGGAAAACTTAAGCACATGCTTCCGAAGTGAGTTTTCCTTCGGAAAACTTTTAGGAGGGTTCCAATGAAAATTGCAATCGGCGCCGATCACGCGGGTTACCGACTGAAGGATGTCGTCGTCCCGTTCCTGGAATCGCTTGGACATGAAATTCAAGACTTCGGCTGGCACAATGAGCAATCGGTCGATTATCCCGACTTTGCCCAGCAGGTATGCAATCAGGTCGTGGCCGGAGAGGTCGAGCGCGGCATCCTGATCTGCGGCACCGGCATCGGCATGTCGATCGCCGCCAACAAGATCCCCGGCATCCGCTGCGCCTTGACGCATGATCTGTTCTCGGCCAAAGCGACGCGCGAGCATAACGATACGAATGTGCTGGCGCTCGGCGAGCGCGTCATCGGTCCCGGCGTCGCCCAAGAGATCATTCGGGTATGGCTGGAGACGCCTTTCTCCGAGGGCGAACGGCATGTCGGTCGCATCGGCAAGGTCAAGTCGCTCGAAGACAAGTATTCGCTCCATCCGTAAGCGGAGGCAGCCATGATGACAATGGATCTGCAGACGATAGCGTCGCAAGTCGAGACAATCGTCGGCGAGCTGGCGGAGGCGGCATCGCTCTCTAGCGGCCAACTGCTGGTCATCGGGACCAGCACCAGCGAGGTCGCCGGCCGCCGGATCGGCACATCCGGCACGCTGGAGATCGCCGAAGCGATCTACGAGGGTGTCGAGGCGGTGCGGCGGGAGTGCGGATTTTACCCGGTCTACCAGTGCTGCGAGCATCTGAACCGTGCGCTCGTACTGACACGGGAGGCTGCGACGCGCTATGGACTGGAAGAGGTAGCTGCGGTACCGATCCCGGGAGCGGGCGGCTCGATGGCCGCTTGGGCGTATCAGTCGATGAACGATCCGGTGCTGGTCGAGGCAGTGCAGGCGCACGCAGGCGTTGATATCGGCGATACGCTGATTGGCATGCATCTGCGCCGGGTCGCCGTGCCATTGCGCCCGTCGATCCGCTTGATCGGCGCAGCTCACGTGACGATGGCGATGACGCGGCCGCGCCTGATTGGCGGCGCCCGCGCCGTCTACACGCTGGAGGGTCAGCCCCCGGCCGCCGCCGCCCCGGAGCGTCCGGGCGGCAGCTGTGACTAAGACGAATATAACATAGCTTCCCCGCCGGGCTTAAGTCCTGCGGGGGCAGCACAACAGGGAGGATATCAACCATTATGGAACATTTGCGCAAACAGGACCCGGAATTGCTCGCGGCTCTCGGCCTGGAGCTGAAGCGTCAACGAGACAACATCGAGCTGATCGCATCGGAAAACATCGTCAGCGAAGCTGTACTCGAAGCCATGGGCTCGGTACTGACTAACAAATATGCCGAAGGCTACCCAGGCAAACGGTTCTATGGCGGCTGCGAGCATGTCGACATCGCAGAGGACATCGCGCGCAACCGCGCCAAGGAGCTGTTCGGAGCCGAGCATGCCAACGTGCAACCACACTCCGGCGCGCAAGCCAATATGGCGGTCTATCTGGCAACGCTCAACCCTGGCGACACCGTGCTGGGCATGAACCTGGCGCATGGAGGTCACCTGACGCACGGCAGCCCGGTCAACGCATCCGGCCTGCTCTATAACTTCGTCGCTTACGGCGTCGAAGAGGATACGTTCACGATCAACTATGACGAAGTCCGCAAGGCGGCGTTCAAGCATCGTCCGAAGATGATCGTCGCTGGCGCTAGCGCGTATCCGCGCATCATCGACTTCGAAAAGCTCGGTCAGATCGCCAATGACGTAGGCGCGCTGTTCATGGTCGACATGGCGCACATCGCCGGTCTGGTCGCTGCCGGCTTGCATCCGAACCCTGTGCCGCATGCGCACTTCGTGACGACAACGACGCACAAGACGTTGCGCGGCCCGCGCGGCGGCCTGATCTTGTGCCGTAAGCCATGGGCTGCTGCGATCGACAAAGCGGTCTTCCCTGGCTCGCAAGGCGGTCCGTTGATGCATATCATCGCTGCCAAAGCCGTCGCCTTCGGCGAGGCGCTGCAGCCGTCCTTCAAGACGTATGCGCAGCAAGTCGTCAACAATGCGCGCGTGCTGGCTGACGCGCTGGCAGGCGAAGGACTGAACATCGTCTCCGGCGGCACCGATAACCATCTGATGCTGATCGACACGCGCAGCCTGAACATCACGGGCAAGCAAGCCGAGCATCTGCTTGATCAAGTCGGCATCACCGTCAACAAAAACGCCATCCCGTTCGACCCAACCTCGCCATTCATTACGAGCGGCATCCGGCTCGGTACGCCGGCGGCGACGTCTCGCGGCATGGACGAAGCGGCGATGAAGGTGATCGCCGAGGTCATCGCGATGACGCTGAAGAACCCGGACAACGCCGACATTCACGCCCAAGCAGAAGCCCGCGTGCGCGAGCTGACGGCCCAGTACCCGCTGTATCCGGATATGCAATACTAATATCGATTGTTGGTGCATCTCAAAAAACTCCAGTATCGCCGATTGGCGCTGCTGGAGTTTTTCTGCTGGCTTAGGGGAGGGGCCCAAGTTGGAGCGACTGGCTAAGGCAATGTTGTGACATGTGCGAAATATGGCATAAGTGGTGTCGGTGGCGGTGGAAATGCTGTGACTTGTGCGAATATGAAATATGGCACAAGTGGCGTCGCCAACCGGCCAAACCATCTCGAACCTACAACGTCACTTTCTACGGTTGCGTCAACCTCAGCTAAATGACGGACTTTAGCGGACGCGCCGCTTTGTTTTGCCTACGAAGGATTGGACTGTGCGGAACAGCTTCTCCCGCGCCTCCCTGTTGCGGAGCAAGTACGCAGCCCCCATCCCAAGGGCGGACATCAGCATACGTTTTCTCATCTGTTTTTTCCTCCTCCCGTCTTATCGTTGCATCCTCTTACTGTGTGTCATCGTATAGTAGATTATACCCGTCTGCGGAAACGCGAAACATCGCATCACCGGCAGGGCCAGAAGGCTGGAATGGAATGGGTCGCAGACGGACGATCTGGTATACTTAGAGGCATATGTATACTGAGCAGAGAGGACGATGGAGATGGACAACTTCGTAATTGGAATTATAGTCCTGCTGTTGGTGGGCGCGCTCTATTACTCGTTCGCCAAACGTCAGAGGTCGGAGGTGAGGACGGGAGGCTTTCCAGCCCAGAAGCCGCCTGCCGCCCTGGGGGTCAGGCCAGAGCATCCTGCCTATGCGGCGGCGCAGCGCCTGGAGGACGCGATACCGGTTGATTACGAGCAGCGGGTCAAGGAGCGGATGCAGCAGCGCTACCTCGAGCTGAGCGACCGGGAGTGGGCATGGCGTTGGCACGAGATGAAACGATTCCTGCTGATGGCGGGGCTGCTCAATCGGGTCGAGATGTACAGCGCCAAGGTCGATGAGGTTTGGCATGAGATGCTGATGTTTACGCGGGAGTATCAGATGATGTGCGAGCAATTTTGCGGTCGGACGATCCATCATGCGCCCCATGCTGCAGCGTCATCCAGTGTAGATCGTCAGCCAGCGTCGGAGCGGGCCTGGTTCGACTGGGTCTACAGCGAGCTGTTCGGTCCGAATCAGCCGGGCGCGCAGCTATGGGGCGCGATGTACCGGACGCCCATGTCGCCGGAGCTGCTGGAGCTGCTCCGGCAGCCCGATGAGGCGGCGTCGCGGCGACAGCTTTTCCATACGGGCGAATCGTCGGCGCCGGATGCCCTGACCGATGCCAGGGAGGGCCTGCTGCAGCAGGCGAGAACGCAGCTGACGACGGCAGAGGAGCTGGCGGCACGCGGCGAACGGCGTTACGACGGAGGCACGGGGGATGCGGCCAACTGGTCGCTGATCGGCGGCACGCTCATGCTCGCATCGATCGCCACGCCAGATCGCCTGGAGGAAGCGATGCGTGAGGCGACGGGCTTAGAGCAACAGCGCCATTCGTCCTCGGGCAGCAGCTGCGGCTCGGCGGTCGGTGGCGGGGACAACCGCGATGGACATGACGGACGCCACGGCGGAGACGGCCATAGCCATCATGACAGCTCAAGCGACCACGGCGGCGGGGACAGCGGCAGCAGCGGAGACAGCGGCGGCGGCTCTTCCTGCAGCTCGTGCAGCTCCTGTAGTTCATAATCTTTTTTTGCTCAGGCGATTGTGACAAGCTTGTTGTGCACAGACGGCTGCACAATGCTATAATATACAAGGCTCTGAGAACGTTAGACAGATTTCAATGATTCGGCTAGGAGGATCTCTGATGAGTAAACTGGTGGTCTGCGACCATCCCTTGATTCAACATAAGCTTACCTTTATTCGAGACAAAGATACCAATACGAAGGACTTCCGCGAGCTGGTCGATGAGGTAGCCACGCTGATGGCCTACGAGATCACCCGCGACCTGCCGCTGCAGGAGATCCAGGTACAGACGCCGGTAGCTATAGCTACCGCCAAGGTTGTCTCCGGACGGATGATCGGTCTGGTGCCGATCCTGCGCGCGGGCCTGGGCATGGTGGAGGGCATCCTGAAGCTGATCCCGTCTGCCAAGGTCGGGCATATCGGCCTGTTCCGCAATCCAGAGACGCTGGATGCGGTGGAGTATTACCTGAACCTGCCGACCGACGCCAAGGACCGGATGCTGATCGTCATCGACCCGATGCTGGCGACCGGCAACACGGCGATCAAGGCGATCGATTCGCTCAAAAAAAATAATTGCACGCAAATCCGTCTGATGTGTCTGATCGCTTCGCCGGAGGGTGTCCGCGCCGTGCAAGAGGCGCATCCCGATGTAGACATCCATGTCGCTGCCGTCGACGAGAAGCTCGACGATCACGGCTATATCGTGCCAGGTCTCGGCGATGCCGGGGACCGGATTTTCGGCACGAAATAGACCTTTGCATGCAGAGCAAGAATATGGAATAGGAGGCAACCCCTCGTGAGCAAACTAAAGGTAATGACGATCTTCGGCGTACGTCCGGAGGCGATCAAGATGGCGCCGCTCATATTGGAGCTGCAGCGCCATCCGGAGCAGATCGAATCGATCGTCTGCGTAACGGCGCAGCATCGGAAGATGCTCGATCAGGTGCTGGAGGTATTCGACATCCATCCCGACTACGATCTCGATGTGATGAAGGATCGCCAGACGCTGCAGGAGATTACGATCCGCGTGCTGCAGGGGCTCGAGCCTGTATTGCGCGAGGCGCAGCCGGATATCGTGCTGGTGCACGGCGATACGCTGACGACCTTCCTCGCCAGCTATGCGGCTTTTATGCAGCAGATCAAGGTCGGTCATGTCGAGGCCGGCTTGCGCACCTGGAACAAGCTCTCCCCATATCCGGAGGAGATGAATCGGCAGCTCACAGGCGTGCTGGCTGACCTGCACTTCTCCCCGACGTCGCTGTCTGCGGATAATCTGCGCAAGGAGAACAAGCGCGAGGACGATATCTACGTCACCGGCAACACGGTGATCGATGTGTTCCGATACACGGTCAAGGACGACTTCGCGCATCCTGTGCTGGACTGGGCCAAGGGCAAGCGGCTCATCCTGATGACGGCGCATCGCCGGGAAGCGCAAGGCGAGCCGCATCGCCAGATCTTCCGCGCGGTGAAGCGGATCGCCGACGAATTCGACGATGTCGCGATCGTCTATCCGGTCCATCTCAGCCCGGCGGTCAAGGAGCCGGCGGAGGCGATCCTCGGCGGACATGAGCGGATCCGGCTGATCGATCCGATGGATGTCGTCGAGCTCCATAACTTCTATCCACATACGCATCTGATCCTGACGGACTCGGGCGGCCTGCAGGAGGAGGCGCCTTCCTATGGGGTGCCTGTCCTGGTGCTGCGCGATACGACAGAGCGGCCGGAGGGCATCGGCGCGGGCACGCTGCGTCTGGTCGGCACGGAGGAGGAGGAGGTATACGCCGCCGCCCGTCAGCTGCTGACGGATCGCGAGGCGTACGAGGCGATGAGCCAGGCGGCCAATCCATACGGCGACGGCCGCGCCTCCGAAAGAATCGTGCAGGCGATCCTGCATCACTTCGGTCGCACGGCTGAGCGGCCAGCGCCGTTCCAGGCTTAGCTTGTGAGCAAGCGAGGGGGACCGTCGAGGTCCCCCAGTCTGCGAATAGCGCAATAGGGCAAACCGAACTCCTCAACTCAGCGCCGAGGGCTTGCGCGCGGGCATCGGCGGTCCGCCTGGCGGCGTTGCCAAACCGCGTATTTGATAGAGCGCTTGCATCGTTCTCCGACCATTCCCAGAGCACTTATCTGGCTTTGTAGCGTACAGTTCCCGCCCGCAACATACAGCGTACAGTGGCACTGTATGGTTGTGGATGCTTGAGAATCCAGTATTATCAAGGGTTTTCGGTTTTTCGTTCACTAAATGTTTGAATTTATATTGATTGACAAACCTTGCGTCGCTTCGATAAAATATATGAGGATTGACAGGGGTATAAGCCATGACGAAGAAGAGCAATCTGGATAGTCCATGGCGCGCGGCCGGCCTGGTCGGCGCGATGGGACTTGATGTCGCGATTTGCATTTGCTTGGGTTATGTTGTCGGGGACAAGCTTGGTTCCGTCATTACGGGCGTGCTTGTTGGTCTGGCAGTCGGTCTGTACACCTGCGTACTGCTGGTCAAGAGAGTATTGGGGGACACCGATGGATGAACTTTTGAGGCGTGCAATCCGCTCCGCTCTTTTTTTTGCGTCAGGGTGTTTGTTAGCCTGGATCGTTGTGCCGGAAGGCAGGACGGTTGCGGCGGGTCTGATACTTGGCGTGTTGGCGAGCATTATGAATGCGCTTATGCTTAAGCGGCGCATTTTGTTCCTTGAGCATGCGATGAGCGAGGAGCGTCCCCGCAAGCGTTTGGGGATCGGCATGGGAGCCCGCTTTGCGATGGTTCTCGTCGTCGTCATGCTCGCGCTGCGCTTTCCGGAGCAGCTGAATTTGCCAGCCGCATTGTTTGCGAGCTTTTATGTCCAGTTCGCAGTTTTGGTGGCAGCTTTTCTGAACAACCTGCGTGAGTCCAGAGGAAAGGGGTGAAATTACTGCATGCATTTATTTCCGATCGTTGAGCTCGGAGGGCTGGAATTCGACCTCTCGGCGATTGCGGCCATTCTGGTGTCGTGTATTATCGTGTTTGCTTTTGCCCGCGTAGCGGTCAGTAATCTGTCGGTGCACAATCCATCCAAGTTGCAGAACTTCATGGAATGGATCATTGACTTCGTGCACAGCACGATTGCCAGTACGATGCCGCTTCAGAAGGCCAAGAAGTTCGTTATGCTCGGTCTGACGCTTATCTTGTTCATCTTCGTATCGAACGTTCTCGGTTTGCCGCTCGGCTTCATAAGCGAGGTCAAGGATGATCATCACGGTCCTGTCGAGTTCCTCGGAATGGAGATCATCTCGGCCGAGGCTGTAGAGCAGGCGCACGCGGATAACAAGCATCTTGCGGTGGCCTGGTGGAAATCGCCTACAGCGGATATCGCTGTGACATCTGGTCTCGCGCTCGTCGTATTCTTCCTGATCCACTATATGGGCATTCGGACGAATACGAAGCATTACTTCAAGCATTACCTGGAGCCGTTCCCGATCTTCCTGCCGCTTAACTTGCTCAAGACGGTTACCAAGCCGATGACGCTTGCTTTGCGTCTCTACGCGAACATCTTTGCCGGCGAGGTTCTGATCTCGACCATCCTGATGTTGAGCTGGATTGGCTTGCCGCTGATGGCGGTATGGCAAGGCTTCAGTATTTTCGTAGGCGGCATTCAAGCCTTCCTGTTTACGATTCTGACGATGGTGTACATCGCCGAATCGATCGTACATGAGGAACATTAACCACCAAATGAACCCGGTAAACGCCGCATCGCCGACGCCGACCCGGGAGCATGATACACAAGCACAACCAAAATAAACGAAGCAATTCCTTAAGGAGGATATTCAAAGATGGAGTTTTTGGATGCAGCAATCGTAATCGGTTTGGGCGCAGTGGGCGCTGGTTTTGGTAACGGTATGATCGTCAGCAAAACAGTAGAAGGTATCGCTCGTCAGCCTGAGGCGAAATCCGCACTGCAAACAACCATGTTCATCGGTGTTGGTATCGTCGAGGTTGTGCCGATTATCGGCGTCGTTCTCGGTTTCCTGATTTTCTTCACCTAATAATCGAATCCATCATATCCAGGCGGGGAAGCGTCAGCCTCCACGCCTTCGTTATGATTCGGGCTTATCCGCCCGCAGGAAACCATACGTGCGAAAGGAGTGTCATCCGTGAAGTTTCTATGGACAAATACAGCCATCATGATCCTTGCTTTTATCGGATTGTACTGGCTGCTTAGCAGATACGCATTCGGCCCTCTGATGAGTGTGATGGAGAAGCGCAGAGAGCTGATCCAGGAGCAGATCACCACCGCCGAGCAGAATCGCACCCAAGCCGAGCAACTGCTGTCGGAGCAACGTCAACAGCTCGATCAGGCGCGCAAGGATGCTTACGAGATCATCGAGCAATCGAAGACGACCAGCACCAAGCAAGCGACCGAGATTCTCAACACGGCCAAAGCAGAAGCAACTCGCCTGAAAGAGGAAGCGGCCAAGGATATCGAGAGCGAGAAAAACAAAGCGATCGCTTCGCTGCGTGGCGAAGTGGGCGAGCTGTCTGTGAAGATCGCCTCGAAGATCATCGAGAAGCAAGTCGACAGCAAGTCGCAAGAGCAGCTGGTTAACCAATACCTCAAAGAGGTAGGAGGCCGACCATGAGCCGCGAAGCCGTAGTCGCCAAACGCTATGCGGCGGCGTTGTTCGAGCTGGCGCAGCAGCAGCAAGCCGTTGCCGCTGTCGAGGATCAGCTCAAGCTCGTCGTCGAGGCTGTGCAGAGCGACGCGGAGATCGGCAAGTTCCTGTCGAGCCCGAATATCGGGAGCGACCAGAAGCTGGCGATCCTGAAGCAAGCGCTTAGCAGCCATGTATCGGAGCTCGTGCTGGACACGTTGGCGCTCTTGATCGCCCGCCGTCGTCAGGGCATGCTCCAGGATGTGTACGAAGCCTATACTCGCGTGGCCGGCGACCAGCTCGGTCAGGCCCGCGCGACCGTCTATACCGTTCAGGAGCTGTCCGCGGATGAGCTGAAGGGCGTAGAAGCACAATTCGGCGCGCTGCTCGCCAAGCAGGTCGTGGCGCAGCAAGTCGTCGAGCCTTCTTTGCTGGGCGGCATCCAGGTACGGATCGGAGACCGTCTCTATGACGGCAGTCTGTCCGGCAAGCTGGCTCGCCTTGAGAAAACGTTGAAATCCAAAGCATTGTAGATAGGGGTGAACGAATTGAGTATCAGACCTGATGAAATCAGCACGCTGATTAAACAACAGATCGAACAATATAAATCCGATATCCAAGTCGTTGATGTCGGCACAGTCATCAACGTCGGTGACGGGATCGCCCGTGTGCATGGCCTCGAGAACGCGATGGCCGGAGAATTGCTCGAGTTCGCCAACGGCGTAGTGGGCATGGCGCTCAACCTGGAGGAGAACAACGTCGGTGTCGTAATCCTCGGTCCATATACCGACATTCGTGAAGGTGACCAGGTCAAGCGTACGGGACGGATCATGGAAGTGCCGGTCGGCGAAGCATTGCTCGGCCGCGTCGTCAACCCGCTCGGTCAGCCGCTTGACGGCAAGGGCGATATCGCGACAACCGAATTCCGTCCTGTCGAGTCTCCGGCTCCGGGCGTTATCGACCGTAAATCGGTTCACGAGCCGATGCAGACCGGGATCAAAGCGATCGACGCGATGGTGCCGATCGGCCGCGGTCAGCGCGAGCTCATCATCGGCGACCGTCAGACCGGTAAGACGGCGATCGCCATCGATACGATCATCAACCAAAAAGGCAATGGCATGAAGTGTATCTACGTCGCCATCGGTCAAAAGCAATCGACCGTTGCCAACGTTGTGGAAACGCTGCGTCGCCACGGCGCGATGGACTACACCATCGTTGTAACCGCCGCTGCTTCCGAGCCATCGCCGCTCCTGTTCCTGGCGCCATACGCCGGCTGCGCGATGGGCGAATACTTCATGTACAAGGGCGAGCATGTTCTCGTTATCTATGATGACTTGACCAAGCAAGCTGCGGCCTACCGCGAGCTGTCCCTGCTCCTCCGTCGTCCTCCGGGCCGCGAAGCTTATCCGGGCGACGTCTTCTACCTGCACTCCCGCTTGCTGGAGCGCGCAGCCAAGCTGAGCGACGAGTTGGGCGGCGGCTCGCTGACGGCGCTGCCGTTCATCGAGACGCAAGCATCCGACGTATCGGCGTATATCCCGACTAACGTCATCTCGATTACAGACGGCCAGATCTTCCTGGAGTCGGATCTGTTCTACTCCGGTCAGCGTCCGGCGGTTAACGTCGGTATCTCGGTATCCCGGGTCGGCGGTTCCGCCCAGATCAAAGCGATGAAGAAGGTAGCCGGTACGCTCCGTCTGGACCTTGCGGCCTACCGCGAGCTGGCGGCATTCTCCCAATTCGGCTCCGATCTGGACAAGTCCACCTTGGCTCGTCTGAACCGCGGCGCGCGTACGCTCGAGATCTTGAAGCAAGGCGTCAACCAGCCGATGCCGGTTGAGAAGCAAGTCGTCAGTATTTTTGCTGCCGTCAAAGGCCACCTCGACGACATCGCTGTCGATTCGATCCTGCGCTTCGAGAGCGAGTTCCACGCGTACCTCGATTCCAACCAACCGGAGATTCTGACCTCCATCCGCGACACCAAAGAGATCACCTCCGACAACGAGAAGGCTCTGGTCGACGCGATCAACAAGTTCAAACGCAGCTTTGCGTAAGCAAAGCTCGATATAGATGGCTCTACCCTCGCTCCGGCGAAGCCGGAGGGGGTGTCCTACCAAGTACAGGACCAACACCAGGCTTTGGAGCGCGCTCGCCAGAGTGCCCCTCGCGGGCAATCGGCGTCCGTGCGCTCTACGGCAACAAAGGCGGGTGAAACGATTGGCAAAAGGCATGCGCGATATCAAACGCCAGATCAAAAGCGTTCAAAATATGAAGCAGATCACCAAGGCGATGGAGATGGTCGCTGCGGCGAAGCTGAGACGCGCGCAAGAGGCGGCCGAAGCGGCACGTCCTTACGCCGACAAGCTGAAGGAAGTGGTGGCGAGCATCGCGGCCGGCACGAAGGATGTCAAGCATCCGATGCTGGAGACGCGGCCGATCAAAAAGGTCGGTTATCTCGTCATTACGTCTGACAAGGGTCTGGCGGGCGGCTATAACGCGAACGTGCTTCGCAAGGTGACGCAGACGATCCTGGCGCGGCACAAATCGCAGGACGAGTATGAGTTGTTCGTCATCGGCCGGAAGGGCCGCGATTACTTCCGTCGGCGCAACATGCGCGTGATGGAAGAGATCACGGGTCTGCCGGATATGCCGACCTTCGCGGACATCAAGGCGATCGCCTATACAGCGGTCAAGAAGTACGAAGAGGGCGCATATGACGAGTTGAACCTGTTCTACAACCAGTTCGTCAATGCGATGACGCAGATCCCGACGGAGAAACGTCTGTTGCCGCTCGACGATGTCGGCGGCGAGGCGAGCGTGGCCAGCTACGAATACGAGCCTTCTCCGGAGGGCGTGCTCGAGGTGCTGCTGCCGAAGTATGCGGAGACGTTGATCTACAGCGCGCTGCTCGACGGCAAGGCGAGCGAGTTCGGCGCCAAGATGACGGCGATGGGCAGCGCGTCCACGAACGCATCGAAGATGATCTCCGGGCTGACGCTGACGTACAACCGTGCGCGGCAGGCGGCCATTACGCAAGAGATTTCCGAGATTGTGGCAGGTGCGAACGCCCAATCGTAAGAACGGATGCACTTATAGAAGGAACCAGGAGGGAAAAACATGAAAAAAGGACGCGTTGTATCCGTCATGGGTCCTGTTGTCGACTTGGCATTCGAACGTGGACAACTGCCTGAGATCTTGAATGCAGTCAAGGTCAAATATGACGGCGGTGCTACCGGCAAGGACATCGACCTGACGCTGGAAGTAGCGGTTCACCTCGGCGACAACATGGTCAGAGCGGTAGCGATGAGCTCCACTGACGGTCTGGTGCGCGGCGCCGAAGTTATCGACACCGGTGCGCCGATCACGATTCCTGTAGGCGCGGCTACGTTGGGACGAGTCTTTAACGTACTGGGCGAGCCGATCGATCAGGCGGGCGAAGCGGTATCGGAGGTCAACCTGCCGATTCACCGTCCGGCTCCGACGTTCGACGAGCTGTCGACGCAAGCCGAGATCCTCGAGACAGGCATCAAGGTTATCGACCTGTTGGCCCCTTATGTGAAGGGCGGCAAGATCGGTCTGTTCGGCGGCGCGGGCGTCGGCAAGACCGTTACGATTCAGGAATTGATCAACAACATCGCGCAGGAGCATGGCGGGATCTCCGTATTCGCCGGCGTCGGCGAGCGTACGCGCGAGGGTAACGACTTGTATCACGAGATGAAGGATTCGGGCGTACTGCCGAAGACTGCGATGGTATTCGGTCAGATGAACGAGCCGCCGGGCGCGCGTCAGCGGGTTGCCCTGACCGGTCTGACGATGGCCGAGTACTTCCGCGATACCGAAGGCAAGGACGTACTGCTGTTCGTAGATAACATCTTCCGCTTCACGCAAGCGGGCTCCGAGGTATCGGCCCTGCTCGGACGTATGCCGTCCGCGGTAGGTTACCAGCCGACACTCGCAACCGAGATGGGTCAGCTCCAGGAGCGGATCACCTCGACCAAAAAAGGCTCCGTTACGTCGATCCAGGCGATCTACGTTCCTGCGGATGACTATACCGACCCGGCTCCTGCGACGACGTTTGCCCACTTGGACGCAACGACGAACCTTGAGCGTAAAATTTCCGAGATGGGGATCTTCCCGGCGGTAGACCCGCTGGCATCCTCTTCCCGTATCCTGTCGCCAGAGGTTGTCGGCCAGGAGCACTATGATGTCGCACAAGGCGTCAAACGCCTGCTGCAGCGCTACAAAGAGCTGCAAGATATCATCGCGATCCTCGGTATGGACGAGCTCTCCGAGGAGGACAAAGTGACCGTTGCTCGGGCGCGGAAGATTCAGCGCTTCCTGTCGCAGCCATTCCACGTGGCGGAGCAGTTCACCGGCATCAAAGGCAAATACGTAGCGGTTCAAGATACCGTTCGCAGCTTCAAAGAGATCCTCGACGGCAAGCATGACGAGCTGCCAGAAGCAGCGTTTATGTATGTTGGCACGATTGAAGAGGCCGTGGAGAAAGCCAAAACGCTGTAAAGCGAAAGGCAGGAGGATTTCACATGAGCACCTTTTTACTGGAAATCGTAACGCCTGAGCGTAAAGTATTCGCTCAGGAAGTCAATATGGTGATCGTACGCGGCATCCAGGGCGAGCTGGGCATCATGCCTGGGCATATCCCGCTCGTGACGCCGCTGCAGATCGGCCCGCTGCGGGTCAAAACGGGGAGCCAGGAGAGCATCATCGCGGTCAACGGCGGCTTCGTCGAGGTACGCAAGGACAAGGTCGTCGTCCTGGCGGAGAGCGCCGAGCTGCCGTCGGATATCGATCCTGAGCGCGCCCAGGCGGCCAAGCAGCGCGCCGAGCAGCGTCTCTCGGGCAAAGGCGGCGATACCGATCGCAAGCGCGCCGAGCTGTCGCTCCAGCGTGCGATCAACCGTCTCGAGGTCAAGCAAGGCTTTGGTTCCCATCACTAAGTTTGATCTCGCAAGGCACAAGCGGCACAGGAGCTTCCTGTGCCGCTTATTTATTTGGAGGTGTTGGTTATGGCATTCATAATTAGTCCTGTTGGAGTTTTATTTTTTCTAGCAATTCTTATTCTAATGGGGGGGATCATTTTTATTATCTTTCGATATGCAAATAAAAAGTCTAACTTCAAAAAGACGACAGAGAATGATTTGGCACAAATCAAAAGAGAATTACATGCCATCAAGGATGAGCTAAAGAACAAGTAGTAGCTCTATTTATGGAGAATTATTGTCGAGGGCAAACGTTTGGGGAACCGGCGGTGTGCATATCGTATCAAAGCTTCGATCCGGTTTCCATGGCCTTTCGACCTAGAAACGAATGCTCTCATTCGGATTTTCGACAGGGTATGTAAATGATAGCGTTTTATAATGTTAGGATTCGTATTGTTTTTGAGAAAATATAGTTTAAAGGTCCCATTTTCTTCAGTTTTATGTTATATTAACGAACATACAGATAACATAACCGTAGGGGTGGGGATGCAAATGTTCGATTGGCTCGGATTTCGCAAGGGGCTGCCGCTCTGGTGGTCCTACAGGTTGAACCGTCATCGAAAGGCAGATGTGGAGCAGGTGTTTGAGGGGTTCGCTGATACCCGCAAGCATTTGTTGATCTCTTGGGCCGAGGAATATTGGGGCCATCTGGATCGACTAAGCTTCCATCTCAAGGACAAGCTGTCCGCGTCCGACACCGCACCCTTCCGCCAGCAACTCACCACGACCTACACCCGAGCGGTTGATTGTAGCGAAATTTTCGTACTGGCCCCAGATGGCCGCGTCATCAGCTCCACCTACCCGGCGCATGTCGGAGTCGTCCACGATGCGAATAGCCCGATCGCCGCCGGCCTCGCTTATGCCAGACAGCAAGGGGGACAGAAGTGTCTGTTCGGCCCGTATCCCGACCCGCAGACATTGAAGATCGGTCCGCGCTCCTCAGCATTCCACGACAAGATGACAGTTATGTTCATCCTGCCGCTCGTGGAGGATGGCGCATACTGCGGAGCGATCTGCGGTCGCGTCCCCAACGACGTGCTCGGCGATCTGATCCAGCGCGAGTCCGGACACGTCTACCCAGACTCCGGCGACAACTACCTGTTCATGGCCAAGCCGCAGCTCAATATGCATATCGTGCCGGGGACAGCGCTCTCCCGAAGCCGCTTCGAGGATCATACGTTCACGCATGGCGAAAATCTGAAGGACGGCGTGACGACCGATTGGGGCGTCGTATCTGTCAAGGAGCATACCGAGCTGGAGATACTGTTCACCGACCCGGCTACAGGCGAGCTGCATCCGGGCGTGGCCAGCACGATCCGCAACGGCAGCAATCTGTTCGTTGAATTCCCCGGCTATTCGGACTATCGGCATATTCCCGTCATCGGCAAGGGAGTCACGTTCCAGCTCCCGCACTGTCCCGATGTGTGGGGGATGATGTGCGAGGGCGACCTGGAGGAGGTCTATCGGCTGCGCAGCATCCGCTGGCAGGCGCTCAAGATGAATCTGCTGCTGCTGGTGACGCTCAGCCTGCTCGGCGGTCTGCTCGTCTACTTGCTGGCGGCCCAGCTCTCCCCGCTCCTGGTAGCGCTGGCTACAGCCGGTCTGCTGCTGGTTGCGGGCGGCATCGGCATCGGGATCATCCAGTCGCGCGGCAGCGGCAGGGTCGTCGCTCAGCTCGATGAGCTGCACCGCTTCATCCGCATCAATGCCGAAGGCCAGGGCGATCTGACCCAGCGGCTGTCTACGCAGGACTATGGCAACGATGAGATCCGCGAGCTGGCCAAATGGATCAACAATATGATCGACTCGCTCGAGGGCATCATGCTCCAGGTGAAGCTGGCGGCCAAGGATGTCATGTCCAGCCAGCATGAGCTCAACGAATCGACCGACATGACGGCAGGATCGACAGAGCGGGTCAGTCAGCGCGTCCATGCTATGATCCGCAGTATCCGCCGTCAGCTCAAGGACATCGATCATGCCAAGGACGCTGCCGATCAGATGCGGGAGACGCTGCGTGTCCTCGAGCAGCAAGCATCGGAGCAGATCGCGCTCGCCCAGAGCGAGGTGGAGCGGATCGGCGGCAAGATGAGTCAGATCTCTACTAAGGTGGAGGAGACGAATGGCACGATTCGCGCCTTTATGGATACGACGCAGGAGATCCGCAGCGTGCTTGGCGTCATCGAGCAAATCTCGGCACAGACCCATCTGCTGGCGCTTAATGCTTCGATCGAGGCGGCGCGAGTTGGCGAGCATGGCCGAGGCTTCGCCGTGGTGGCGGCCGAGATCCGCAAGCTCGCGGATATGACGCGGACGTCGACGGAGGAGGTGCATGGGATCGTGCAGAACATCCATGCCAATGCGCAGCAAGCCTTCGCCTCGATGGAGGAAGGAACGCTGGTCGTCAGCGAGGGCACGGCGCTCGTCTCGGCCGCATCCGAGATGCTGGCCAGCGCCAAGGAGGAGGATCTCCAGAAAAATCAGGTGATCGATCAGGTCGTGCTGCTGATGGAGAAAATCGCTGCGGTCAGTATGGAGAACCGGACGATCTCAACCGAGGTGGAGGGCAAGGTGCAGGAACTCATCTCGGAGTTCGCCGGCGTACGCGACACGTCCAATCACGTCGAGGCGATCACCGCATTCCTGCAGCAACTGGTCAGTCAGTTCCAACTGACGGAAGCAAGGCGGCGGTAAGCCAGCTGCCGAGCTGTCAGAGCCGTCCAAGCCGCCAGAGACACCCTAGCCGTTCCCCGGATGACAGCAACACGGGAGCGGCTTTTTGCATGGCGAGACGCAGCGGTTGCACGTTTCACAGAATTCTCATCTGGCGCTTGCCTCGGAGGAGGAGAAAAGCTAAGCTAGTAAAGGATTAATTATGAGATAAAGGACGGTAACCCGATCCATGCCTAAAAAAATGAAATGGGGTATTCGCTCCAAAATCGTCGTTGGCTACACCGTGGTGATCCTCTTTTTGACGGTCGCGATCCTGGTCGTTGGCGGACAACTGACCGCGCTTCAAAAGGAAATCGACTTTATTGCCGACCATGATATTGAAGTGCATGATCTGACCAATCGCCTCGAGCGGCATCTGCTCAATCTGGAGACCGGCCAGCGCGGATATATTATCACCGGTCGCAACAGCTATCTGGAGCCGTACAACCGTTCCAAGTCCAACTGGGAGCAGGACTACAATCTGCTCCGATCGTTGATCGGCGACAACGAGAAGCAGCAGATTACGCTCGATGCGATCAAGGCGACCTTCATCGAATGGATCAGCACCGTAGGCGATCCGAGCATCTCGCTCAAGGAGCAGCGAGATGAGGAAGCGGTCGCCAGCTTTTTCGTGACGGACCCCGGCAAGCGAATCGTCGATCAATCGCGTGAGAAGTTCAGCAGCTTCCGCGCGGAGGAGCGAGCCCTGACGACAGAGCGCACGGACAATCTGCGGGAGCAGAATCTGTGGCTGCAGATCATGCTCTATTCGTCGCTGCTGATCGTCGCCTGTATCGCGCTGATGATGGCCTACACGGTATCGGGCAGCATCGTGCGGGCAATCCGCGACATCAATGGGGCGCTCCGGATGATTGCTTCGCCTGAGGGCGACATGAGTCAGCGGATCGAGGTCAATACGCGAGACGAGATCTACGAGCTCTCGATCTCGACCAATGCCTTGCTGGACAATGTCGAGCAGTCGCAGTGGCTGCAAGCCAAAGTGACGGAGCTGATCAGCGAGCATCAGAGCGAGACCGATATCGGCGGCTTGTCCGAATCGTTCGTCACGCGGCTGTCGGAGCTGCTCGAAGCGGCGTATGGCGTCCTTTATTTGCGCAAGCGGGGCAAGCATGGCGAGGACATGATGGTCCGCCAAGCCGGGTACGCTCTTGCTTCTAGCGCGAAGGTGCAGAGCGAATTCGCCATGGGGGAAGGGCTGGTGGGGCAAGCGGCCAAGGACAACCGGATCTTCCAGCTGTCCGACGTACCGTCCGATTACTATCCGGTCGCCTCGGGACTCGGCCAATCGCAGCCGCAGCATCTGATCATCGCTCCTTCCAGCTTCGAGCATGAGGTCGTCGCCGTCATCGAGCTGGCGTCCTTCTCGCCGTTCAGCGAGCAGCAGCGGGAGCTGCTCGTGAAGACGATGGAGACGTTCGGCGCGATCATCAACAGCGCGGCTAGCCGTCAGGAGATCGAGACGCTGCTGCAGGAGTCGCAGACACTCACCGAGGAGCTGCAGTCGCAATCCGAGGAGCTGCAGGCGCAGCAAGAGGAGATGCGGGTGACGAATGAGCAGCTCGAGGAGCAGAATCGACTCGCAGAGCTGCGCTCGCAGGAGCTCGAACGGATCCGCGAGGCGCTGGAGACGAATGCCGAGGAGCTCAAGCAAAGCTCCCGCTACAAATCGGAGTTTCTGGCCAACATCTCGCACGAGCTGCGCACGCCGCTTAATAGTATGCTGATCCTGTCGCAGATCCTCTCCGAAAACCAGAACGGCCATCTCGACAAGGATGAGCAAAAATATGCGAGTGTCATCCATTCGGCGGGCGAGGATCTGCTCAGTCTGATCAATGATATCCTCGATCTGTCGAAGGTCGAAGCGGGCAAGCTGGACATTGTGATGGAGGAGATGAGCATCTCGGAGCTGGCCGCATTGCTGAGGCATCAATTCGAGAAAACCTCCGAGCAAAAGGCGCTTGACTTCCATGTGAAGATCGCGCCGGAGACGGACGAGATTTTCTACACCGATAGTCAGCGACTGCATCAAATTATGAAAAACCTGCTCTCCAATGCCTTCAAATTTACGGATCAGGGCGAGGTTGCCTTGACCGTCCGCAATGCGACAACAGAAGAGATTAATAATCACGTGCCTGACCATAACGGCAACAGCGTGCTGGCGCTCAGCGTCGTCGACACAGGCATCGGGATCCCTAAAGAAAAGCAGGCGATCATCTTCGAGGCGTTCCAGCAGGCCGACGGCACGACGAGCCGTAAATACGGCGGCACGGGACTTGGCCTCTCGATCTGTCGTGAGCTGACCGCGCTGCTGGGCGGCAAGCTGACGGTCGAGAGTCGGCCGGATGAGGGCAGCGTGTTTACCGTTTACGTACCTAATATGGATCCTGGAGAGCCACTGCCTGCCGCGCTTGCGGCACATCGGGAGCTCGACACGGCGCAGTGGGGCGCGGCTGCCGCGAGCCAGCCGGAGGATGATCGGGGGCTGGCGAGGGAGAGCCGCTCCCCAGCAGAGCTGGAGGAGGCGGATGAGCTGACGGCGCTTGGCGGCCAAGAGGTGCTGATCGTCGACGACGACGAGCGCAACATCTTTGCCCTGACCAACTCGCTGGAGCGGGAAGGTCTGCGCGTCCATACTGCCCGCAATGGAGAAGAAGCGCTGCAGGCGCTGGAGACCGAGCCTGGCATCGCGCTTGTGCTGATGGATATTATGATGCCGGTCATGGACGGCTATACCGCGATTCGCAAGATTCGGGACAACCCGCAGCACAGAGAGCTGCCGGTAATTGCACTCACAGCCAAGGCGATGAAGGAGGACCGCGATCGCTGTCTGGAGGCAGGCGCCTCTGATTACATCAGCAAGCCGGTCGACCTGCGCAGGCTGTTGTCGATGATCCGGGTCTGGCTCTCCAAGCAGGCCGGTCGATGAGCGGTTCGAGCGCCGACATCCACCATGATTGCACCAAGCTGGAGCAGTTGGAGCTGGAGCTGCTGCTTGAGGGCTTATATCGTCTGTACGGCTACGATTATCGTCATTACGTACGCAGCTCTGTGGCGCGCCGGGTCAAGTCCAGGCTCGCCGCCGAGCGGCTGCCGACGATTACGGGGCTGCTGGAGCGGGTGCTGCACGACCCCGAGGCGGCCAAGCGGCTCATGAACGATTTTTCGATTCCGGTCACGGAGATGTTCCGCGACCCTTTGTTTTTTTACGCCTTTCGGACGAAGGTAGTCCCGATCCTGCAGCGCCTCCCGGAGGTGCGCATCTGGCATGCCGGCTGCTCGAGCGGCGAAGAGGTGTACTCGATGGCGATCATGTTGGAGGAAGAAGGTCTGCTGGCCAAGACGAAGATCTACGCCACCGATATTAATGAAACGATGCTGGAGCGGGCGCGCGAAGGGGCGTTTCCGCTCAATCGAATGCAAGCGTACACGACCAATTATATCCGCTCCGGTGGACAGCGAGAGTTTTCTTCCTACTATGATAGCGATCAGGTCCACGCCAACTTTTGTCCTTCGCTGATTCGCAACACCTTGTTTTTTCATCATAATCTGGTGACGGATCGGTCGTTTAATGAATTTCACGTCATCCTCTGCCGCAACGTCATGATCTATTTTGATCTCGAGCTGCAGTCGCATGTGCATGACCTATTCCATGACTCGCTTGCCCCTGGTGGCATCCTGGCGCTGGGCAGCAAGGAGTCGCTCATGCTCACTCGGCATCGGCAATATTACATCGATCTGGACCCTCAACAGAAGATCTATCAGGCGCGCAAATAGCGCGGTGAATAAACGGCGAGCCGTCTGGCGCAACCTAGGGTGTGTTTGAGCCATTGCCTGCGAGGGTAATGTCAACTCAGAATGAATAAAAAGGAGTGCGATGGATAATGGCAACAAAAGCGCCAAGCAAAAAATCCCAAGCCACCGAAGTCATTGATCATCTCAACAAACAGGTCGCTAACTGGAGCGTCATGTATATGAAGCTTCATCATTTTCACTGGTACGTGAAGGGGCCGAACTTTTTTGCCCTCCATGCGAAGTTCGAGGAGCTGTATGACGAGGCGACGCTTATCATGGACGAGCTCGCCGAGCGCGTGTTGACGATCGGCGGAAGCCCGGTATCGACCCTCAAGGAGCATCTGTCGTTGTCGTCGATCAAGGAAGCGACAGGTCGCGAGAAGGATGCCAACGCGATGGTCCAGGCGATCATCGATGATTATACCGTATTGGCCGAGGAGTGCCGCTCGGGAGCGGAGCTGGCGGAGAAAGCCGGCGACGAGCCGACGGCGGACATGCTGATCGGACGGACCGAGTCGGTCGAGAAGACGATCTGGATGCTGAAGGCTGTATTGGGCTAGACTCATTACAAAAAGGGACCGCTGCTGGCGGTCCTTTTTGTAGGGCGTTCTAGGGTGTGCAGACATGCCCTAGTCCCTTGCATCCGCCTGATCGCCAGGAGTTGGGCGAACAGCCAGCCCTATAGGACCAGGGATGGGGAAGCAAAACTGGACCTCGGTCGAGGATGAAAACTGGACCTGGAGGACCTTCCGGCGAGCGGTATTGTCGGGTAGGATGGTATCTACAAGACGAATCAACTCTACACAAAGGATGTGTTACTTATGAAAAAGCAACGTTGGCTTGCTGGCGCCGCCTTGGCCTTGATGGTCGCCCTGAGCGCATGCGGCAATGCGAATGACAAAACACCAGATTCGCCGGATACAGGAACAGCTCCGGTTACAGAGCAAGGAACAGGCAATGCCAATAACGGCAATGGGGAGACGCCGGCTGAAACAGCTAGCAACGATGCAAACCAGGATAACGATACCAGCGCTAACGAATCAAGCGAGTTGCCGGCCAATCTACCGTTTGATTTCCCGCTGCCGGAGGATGCGAAGGTCACGACCGCTACTTCTGGCGAGAATGAGGGCAAGAAAAACGCAATGATCATTTTTACGACCGAGCAGGATATGAAGCAGGTTACGTCTTTGTACAAAAAATACTTTGAATCGAAGCTGTCTTCAGACAGCCAATTAATTGACGACAAAAACATCGTCATCCAGGGGGAAGATACGGAAACCGGTGGTAGCTGGTCCATGATTGGCGGCCTTATGGCTAGTCAAGAGGGTGTCATCGAGTTAACTGTGACATGGGTTGAGAATTAGCTTGCAGCCTTGGGAATCGAGAGCAAAGCCTTGCGCAAAGCGGCCTCCGCTAAACGCGTAAGGCTTATTTTTCGTCCGATATTTAGGTGCAGACGTACGAAAAAAGATGAATGCGCTTTAAAAATAGGAAAAAAGTCCCTTTCTCTGTCGATAAAAAGGAGTTCGGCATGTACAGATCGAAATTAAATACATGCGTGTATTTCAATACAAAAGGGTTATAACAAACGATGACCATACATAGCCAGGAGAGCACGAACATGCCGCAGGACGCGGCTCTTATAGCGACGAAGCTGTCTGACCGCAACCGGCGCATCGCCAGGCGGCGCCACTGGCGCGGTCTGTTGTTGTATGCACTGGCAGCGGCGCTGCTCTTGATGACCTTACAGCCTCGGAGCTTGTCGTCGGAGCCTCGGTCGACGATGCTGGCGAATCCCGTTGCTGCTGCTGCGGATGAGTCAGGTAGTTGGCTGCTGAAGTGGCGTGATGGCGCTCCGCAGCTCTTGCCGCCCGGAACTGAGCTGGTCGGTAGGCAGCAGGAGCTGGCGATCGATATCGTGCAGCCGCTGCGTCAGACCGATCGGGGCCGTTGGCTGGCACAGTTGCGCGCCATGCCCGAGATCGAATATGTGCATCCCAACGGCAAGGTGCGCGCGCTGGCGGCTCCGGCGATGAGCGATCCAGAGCTGGCCAAGCAGCTGCATCTCGACCCAATCGGGGTCAAGAAGGTATGGGAGAGCGGCTATACTCGCTCCGATCTGACGATCGCTATCGTCGATACAGGCGTCGATCTGCAGCATCCGGACTTGATCGGCAATCTGGTCGATGGCGTCAATCTGATCAAGCCTGGATCCCCGCCACAGGACGATAACGGTCATGGCACGGGCGTAGCGGGCGTGCTCGCTGCGGTCGGCAATAATGGTCAAGGCGTCTCAGGCATCGTCCAGCACGCCCGGATCATGCCGATCAAAGCGCTTGATTATGAAGGCTACAGCGAGGAAGACCGACTGGGCGAAGGCATCCTGTATGCGGTCCGCAATGGCGCCAAAATTGTCGTCCTCTCGGTCGGACTGTACCGATATTCACCCTATATGCGCGATATCGTCGCGCTCGCCGAGAGCAAGGGCGTGCTGCTCGTGGCAGCGACGGGCAACGATGGCCTGCTGCTGGGCGATAAGGCTGCGGTCAAATACCCGGCTGGCTATCCTACAGTGCTGGCGGTAGGCGGCGTCACGGCTGACAATCAGCCGGAGCCCCGTTCCAACCCAGGGCCGGAGGTCGATGTAGCAGCGCCATGGCGCGTCTATACGACCAAGCTGGGTGGCGGCTACAAGTACGATGAAGGGACCTCGCTGGCAGCTCCGCAGGCAGCCGGGGTCGCTGCGTTGCTCTGGGCCAAGTATCCGGAGCTGAAGCCGTATCAACTGCGCGAGCGGCTGCGGGAGTCGGCGCAGGATGTCGGCGCCCCTGGCTGGGATCCGTCGACGGGCTGCGGCTTGCTGCGCGCAGATAAGGCGTTGGCCGAGCCCGAGCGATCTGATCGGGCTGAGCCCAATAACACAATGGCGGACGCCTATCCATATCCACTACATTCCCAGAGAAGCGGCTCGCTCGATGGCGGAGCGGATCGCGATTGGTATGTGCTCGAGGCGCCATATGACGGCAAGCTGTCCATCCTCTTCCAGGCACTGACGGCATCTGGCGAGCCGATGCCACCCACAGTGCTCAGCCATGTCGCAGCGGACGGCAAACGGACGGAGGAACGAATCAGGATCGGCAGCAAGTCGGCCGAATTTTCGGTCCAAAAGGGGAAAAACTATATTGAGTTGAAGCTGGAGAACGGCGCCTCCAAAAGTGTGCTGCCTTATCTCTTGACCTCCGACTTCCGCATGTCGCCCGATCCGTACGAGATGAACGACAAAAGCTATCAAGCCTACACGCTGAAGCCGCAGAGTCAGTCGATTACCGGCAACTTCCACCAGACGGGCGATCAAGATTGGTTCGTCGTCACGTTCACCCAGGGCGGCAAGCTGCGACTGAAGCTGTCGACCGATACGGTCCGCATCGATCCTCGCATCGCGATCCAGCGCGCAGGCGATCCGTTGCTGACCATCGACGAGCGAGGCGACGGACAGGATGAGGAGTCGCCTTCGCTGACGATTACGCCAGGCAAGTACTATATCCGCATCGACAATGCGGCTGCAGCCGAAGCAAGTCCGGTCGTCGGCACGTATACGCTGGACTTCGACTACCTGACCGCTTATGACGATCCGAACGAGCCGAACGATCGGGCCTATGAAGCGACGACTGTCCGGCCAGGCGTCGAGTACATCGGTGTCATCCACAAGAGCTCGGACGAGGATTGGTTTCAGCTTCGTCTCCAGGCAGAGAGCGTGCTGGACATCCGGATCGAGGACATCCCGCCCTCCCGTACCGTCCGACTTGATGTGTACGATCGATCGCAGCGTGAGCTTGCAACGACCAAGTCGAGCGCCGAACGGCTGACATTGGAGCAGCGGCTGCAAGCGGGGCTCTATTATGTTAAAATTTCGGCCGATGCTGCATTTACTCATCATTATTACCGATTAATAATACAACAGGACGAATTGGTCGGCGGCTTCCGGGACATCGGCGGCCACTGGGCAGCCAATGCGATCGTGGCGCTCCGTAAGAAAGGCATCGTGAGCGGATACAGCGACGATCGCTTCAAGCCAGGCGAGCAGGTGACGAGGGCCGAAGCGGTGGCGATGCTGACACGGGCTTACAAACCGAGCGGCAAGCAGAGCGCGACGTTCAGCGATGTGACTGGCGCGCACTGGGCGCATGCATCGATCGCTGCCGCAGCCGGCAGCGGTTGGGTGGCGGGATATCCCGGCGGGGCGTTCCTGCCCGATCGACCCGTGAGTCGGGCCGAGATGGCGACGATGCTCAGAGCAGCGGTAGGGCTACCTGTCGTGCCTGCCGCGCAGCCGCCATTCTCCGACGTCGAGCCTGGCCACTGGTCGGCAGCGTCCTTGACGGCGCTCAAGCGGGCGGGATGGATCACAGGCTTCCCGGGCGATGCGTTCTACCCGCAACGGCCTGCCAGCCGCGCCGAGTTCGCGTCGCTGTTGTACCGGACGCTCGATTCCTAATGCAGGACGGAGGCGATCAATCATCGATCGAACCAATATTACAGCTTCGGTAGGCTTTGACGGTCTGCTGTCGCTCGTCATTGCTTTGCTGAGCGTGACCTTTGCATGGTATGTGGTCCAGGGCATCAGTCTGGACAAATGGCTCAAGCAGCCGCGCGGACCGCAAGCGCGAATGCTTCAACTGCTGCTGGCTGTCGTGCTCGGACACGGGCTGGCGCGCTTTATCCTCGATTATCTGGAGTGGACGAGAATGCTGCGGTGGATTGTCGAATAAGCTGCGTTAAAAAAGTCAACAATGGGTAATACATGACGGAGGCGAAGGGGAACGGTTGTCTGATGGTGTCGGCTCCGCTGTCGACGAATGGAACGGTGTCGAATGGTGCCAGAGAGCTAAAAATAAAAAGCGCTTGTCGATGAGAACTAATAAATGGTATGATTGAGTTTGTTGTGTGAATTTTGCTTTGACAGCGCGCGGGGGGAATAATGAATGAGTAAAATAGTCGTCCGCGGTGGGCAGAGACTATCAGGAACCGTAAAAGTAAGCGGCGCAAAAAATTCCGTACTCCCGATTCTTGCAGCCTCTTTGCTGGCAGCCAACGGGAACAGCGTCATTCGCGATGTGCCGTTGCTGGATGATGTCACGAATATTCAAAAGGTGCTCGCTTGTCTGGGCGCTGAGCTGACCTATAACCACGAAACCGAAGCCATGAACATAGATGCTACGACACTGACCTCGCATGAGGCCCCATACGAGCTGGTCCGCAAGATGAGAGCCTCCTTCCTGGTGATGGGCCCTCTGCTGGCCCGCATGGGTCAGGCGCGTATCTCGCTGCCGGGCGGCTGCGCGATCGGCACTCGTCCGATCGATCAGCATCTCAAAGGCTTCGAAGCGATGGGAGCCGAGATCAACCTTGGTCACGGGTACATCGAAGCCAAGACGGACGGACGTCTGCGCGGCGCCAAGATCTATCTTGATGTAGCCAGCGTCGGCGCGACGCAGAATATTATGATGGCTGCCGCTCTGGCAGAGGGCACGACGACGATCGAAAATGCGGCCAAGGAGCCGGAGATCGTCGATCTGGCGAACTATCTCAATGCCATGGGAGCAACCGTGCGCGGCGCCGGTACGGGCATGATCCGCATCGAGGGTGCGGAGGAACTGCGCGGGGCCGACCATACCGTCATCCCGGATCGCGTCGAGGCAGGCACCTACATGATCGCAGCGGCGATCACAGGCGGCGATGTCTATGTCGAAGGCGCGATCGCCGATCATCTGGCGCCGGTCATCTCCAAGATGCAGGAGATGGGCGTGAGCGTGATCGAGGACGAGAACGGCATCCGCGTCCAGGCTGAGCAATCGCTCAAGTCGGTCGACGTCAAGACGCTGCCGCATCCTGGCTTCCCTACCGATATGCAGTCGCAGATGATGGCGCTGCTGATGGTGTCCGAGGGAACGAGCGTCGTCACCGAGACGGTGTTCGAGAATCGCTTCATGCATGTGGAGGAATTCACAAAGCTGCAGGCGCATATTAAGGTAGAAGGCCGCACGGCCATCGTCAGCGGCGGCACCAAGCTGGTCGGAGCCAAAGTATGCGCGACGGACTTGCGCGCGGGAGCTGCTCTGATCTGTGCTGCGTTGCGAGCCGAAGGCGAATCTGAAGTGACAGGCATCCACCATGTGGATCGCGGCTATGTCCGCTTGACTGAGAAGCTGGCTGCGCTCGGCGCAGACATCCGGCGTGTCGAGGCCGAGCCGGCCGTCGATGCGGTGGAGGAGGCGGTCGTGACGATCCTCGGCGATCTTGGCGCAGACGCCGACAAGAAGCCGGTCATCGCTCCATCCGCTAAGCCGGCAGACAGCAGCAAGCGAGACAAAGACGTGGCCGTACTGAAAGCTCAACCAACCTGGGCTTAAGTACTCCTTACATAATTAAGAAGCCACTCGTAGGAGGCGGACCTGATCCAAGGTCCGTCTTTTTGCGTTCGGAGCGAACTCGTGCGCGAATCTCCCGAGTCCTGTTCTAATCTAGCAACGAAGTCCATAGACTACGCTATGGACAATCCAAGCCAAAGCGCCGACCTTGACGGTCGAAGCGCTGCTTCGTTGTCTTCCGAATCGGGAGGGAGAATCGCATGCGTATGGTACTAGGTTCGAGATTGTGGAAGTGGTCGGCTGCTGCGGGTATCGGCGCAGCGCTGCTAGTATTGCTGGCGGGACTAGCGCTCCGATCGACGGGGGGGCCTGGCGGGCCGCCGCCGCAGCCTTCCGGCCCAGTGGTGCAAGAGTCGGGGCAGGACCAGGAGCGGGCATCCGCGCGGGCACGGGCGCAGCAGGAGCTGGCTGCTGCGGAGGAGACGCTGACCCGGCAGGTAAGCGCGCTCGATGCCCTGCGGGTGGAGGTCTATGTCAGCGCAGAGGAGCGCGTCGAGCGCGTGCCGCTGGAGTTGTATGTGCGCGGCGTGCTGGCCGGGGAGATGCCGGCGGACTTCGAGCTCGAGGCGCTTAAGGCGCAGGCGATCGCAGCTCGTACTTATATTGTAAAGCAATTGGCCGCTGGCGGTGCGGGCGGCGCCAAGGGCGGCGATGTCAGCGATACGGTTGCCGATCAGGTCTATGTGCCGCTGCGTCAGCTCGGCGACCGCTGGCCGGAGGAAGAGTCTGCGCAGGCGCTAGCCAAGCTGACGCGGGCGGTGCAGGAGACACGGGGGCTGATTATGACCTATAACGGTCAGCCGATCGAAGCTTCTTTTTTCTCGACTAGCAATGGCTATACCGAAAATTCAGAGGATTACTGGACGCAGAGCCTCCCCTATCTCCGCAGCGTAGCCAGCCCATGGGACGAGGCGCTGTCGCCTCGCTATGAACAAGCGGTCACTCTCACTCTGGCAGAGTTCCGACGCAAGCTGGGCGTACGCAAGGGGGCCGAACGCGAGATGAAGGTGCTGGAGCAGACCGAGGGTCACCGCGTGAAGCGGATGTCGATCGGGGGCAAGACATTTACGGGGCGGCAGGTGCGGGAGAAGCTGGGGCTCGCCTCGAGTCAATTCGTCTGGTCGACCGGGGACAGCGAGATTACCTTTACGACCTACGGGTATGGTCACGGCGTCGGGATGAGCCAGTGGGGAGCCAACGGCATGGCGCTGGCGGGCAAGCAGGCAAAGGAGATCCTGCAACACTACTATACCGGGGTGAAGATCGAACAAGCTTCGAAGCTACCGGAAGAGTTCTAGAGGACGAGCTGTCCGCCGTGGAGACGCTATAAACACTCTATAAAATTAGCAATCGCCTCACGTATAAATCACGAGCTTCTGGCAACAATGGCTAGTGAGGTGATGGAAGATGAATGAAGAAAACAAACCCAATGGTCAGGAAACTCGCAAATCGAATCCGGGAGGCTCCACTGCCGGCGCATCTTCGTGGAAGCGGCTGCTAGCCAAAAAATGGTTTTCCCCAGCAGCGTTCATGGCGGCGGCAGCAATTATCGTAACCTTAATGTGGCTCTATCAGGGATCAGGCCAACTAGAGATGACAGAGGATAATCAACCTGGTCAAGAAGCCGCAGAAGGCAGCAGCGAGACTGGCGAACAGCCGGGCGTCATCGACGAAGAGACGCTCGAGGTGCTGGCAGGCAACGAGACGATGCAGTGGCCGGTACTCAACCGTGACGAGCTCGTCATCGCAACTCCGTTCTATGAAGCACAAGCTTCGGAAGAGGAGCGGCAAGCGGCGATGGTGCAGGTCGGCAATACGTTCACCGCGCATATGGGCATTGACTTCACGCAAGCGGACGACCAGCCCTTCGACGTCCTGGCGGCGATGAGCGGCAAGGTAAGCCATGTCGAACAGCATCCGGTCAGCGGATATATCGTCGAGATTACGCATCCCGAGAGCGTCGTCACGATCTACCAAGGCGTAAGCGACGTCACGGTGAAAACCGGCGACGAGGTGAAGCAAGGCACGATGATCGCCAAGTCAGGTCGCAATGAGCTCGAGAAGGATCTGGGCAACCATCTTCATTTCGAAATTCGCCAAAACGGCGAAGCAATCAACCCGGACGCGTTGCTGCCCGAATAACGGACAGCCCGCTGCCCGAATAACGAGCAGCCTGATGCGAAGAGCGGCAGAGACGCGAGTCTCTGCCGCTTTGACGTCTGCAAAAATGAAATTATTTGTACAATAAAGCTTGTCAGGCTTGGCAATAAAGAATATCTACCCGCTCCCCTCATATACTGTACCAAACTATCTCGAGTAGGGGAGGCGGGAACGTGCACGATTACATCAAGGAAAGAACGATAAAAATCGGCCGCTGCATCGTGGAGACCAAGCACACGGTACGGACGATCGCCAAGGAATTCGGGGTTTCCAAAAGCACAGTGCATAAGGATCTGACCGAGCGGCTGCCAGAAATAAATCCGGACCTGGCCGATCAGGTCAAGCACATTCTCGAATACCACAAGTCGATCCGGCACTTGAGGGGAGGGGAAGCGACGAAGATTAAATACAAGAAAACGAGCGGCAAAAAGCGGGAGGTGCTCGCGGCTGCAAAAATCTGACGTTTTTTCAGCAAAAATAGAGGATTTTCGCCCCGCTGTATCGAACTAACTTCCAGGATGGGCATTTATTGCCCAATTGACCGAATCTAACGAATGGTGGGGGACTTACGCCTTATGTTTAGCAAGGATATTGGAATTGACCTGGGCACGGCGAATGTAGCGATTCACGTCAAAGGAAGAGGCGTGGTGCTCGATGAGCCTTCGGTCGTTGCGATCGAAAGCGATACACGACGTGTGCTCGCAGTAGGTGAGGAAGCGCGCAGGATGGTCGGCCGGACGCCAGGCAATATTATCGCGATCCGTCCGATGAAGGACGGCGTCATAGCCGATTTTGAAATTACCGAAATTATGTTGAAATCATTCATCGATCGGATCGGCGGACGAACCTGGTACAGCCGTCCACGCATCCTCATCTGCGCGCCAACCAATATCACATCCGTGGAGCAAAAGGCGATCCGGCAGGCCGCCGAACGGAGCGGAGCCAGAGAGGTCTACCTGGAAGAAGAGGCGAAAGCTGCTGCCATCGGGGCTGGAATGGATATCTTCCAGCCCAGTGGCAACATGGTCGTCGATATCGGCGGTGGGACAACCGACGTAGCCGTCCTCTCGATGGGCGACGTCGTCACCGCCTCCTCCATCAAGATCGCAGGGGACAAGTTCGACGAAGCGATCATGAAGTTCATCAAAACTAAGTACAAGCTGATGATCGGCGAGCGGACAAGCGAAGATATCAAAATGAAAATCGGCAAGGTGTACCATGACGGCCAAAAGGACGAGATGGATATCCGCGGCCGCGATATGGTGTCGGGACTGCCGCTGACGGTGACGATTCACTCCGATGAAGTGCGCGAGGCGCTATGGGATTCGGTCACGGCGATCGTACAGACCGCCAAGTCGGTGCTAGAGCAGACACCGCCAGAGCTGTCGGCCGATATTATCGACCGGGGCGTCATCCTGACGGGCGGCGGCGCTTATCTGCGTGGACTGGACACGTTGCTCGCCGAGGAGCTGAAGGTGCCGGTGCTGGTCGCCGAGGATCCGATTCATTGTGTCGTTAAGGGCTCCGGCATTATGCTGGACAACCTCGATCGGGTAGCCAAAAAGCTCGGCTAAGCTAATCAATTGCCATGCAGCTGCCGATATAATATGGACAAGCGTCTGCGCCTGCACGAGGCACAAGCGGACAAGCATGCCGGAGGTGCAACCCGATGTTAAGAGGGCTATATACGGCGGCTGCGGGGATGGTTACGCAGCAGCGTCGACATGATACGGTGACCAATAATATCTCGAATATCAATACGCCGGGCTTCAAGCAGGTCAATGCGATTGGCCGTTCCTTCCCGGATATGCTCATCTCGTTGACCGGCGTGGAGGGCGAGAAGTCCAAGCAGATCGGTACGATCAATACCGGCGTCTTCGCCGAGGAGAGCCTCTCGATCCATCTGCAGGGCGATATGTCGGAGACATACCGCGCCTCCGACTTCGCGATCGTCTCCGACCTGGCAGTGCCTGGGATGGCTTTCGACGCCTCCGGCAAGTTCGTCGGACCAAACGGCGAGGTGACGTTCCAGCCGCAGGCGTTCTTCACGGTGCAGGATGCCAGCGGCGAGCCGCGCTATACGCGGGACGGCAAGTTCACGCTGAACGATGCGGGCTTCCTCGTGACTTCTGACGGCTCCATGGTGATGGGGACGGGCAACGCGCCGATTCAGTTCGCGCCCGGGCTCTCGATCGACCAGCTGACGCTGACCCCCGATCAACGCTTCGTCGATACGTCGACTGGCGCAGATACCGGGGCCCAGCTGCTGATCACACGGATCGAGAATCCGAATCTGCTGATCCGCGAGGGCAACAGCAAGTTCCGCCTGGAGGGCGATGCGGCGCTCGCTCAACCGATCGCTGCCGGCGACCGGTACGAGGTGCGTCAAGGATTCGTCGAGCGCTCCAACGTCGATGCCGGACAGTCCATGATCGATATTATGGCGGCGCTCCGCGCCTATGAGGCCAACCAGAAGGTCGTACAATACTATGACCGCAGTCTGGAAAAGGCGGTAACGGAGGTCGGACGCGTCTAGCGCCGGCGAGCGCGGCGAATCTAGCCATCAGGGAGGTACGGGATGAACAGCTCAATGATCAATGCGATGGTGTCGATGAACGGCCTGCAGCAAAAGCTCGATCTGCTCGCCGACAACATCGCCAACGTCAATACGGTAGGATATAAGCGCAAAGACGCTACCTTCGAGGACCTGCTCACCAACATGAAACAGCAGGGCGAGGCGTTCGAGCAGCCGGTCCGTCTGACGCCGCTTGGCTTCAATCAAGGCTGGGGCTCGCGGCTGACGATGATACAGCCTGTGATGACCCAGGGGCCGGTGCAAAAGTCGGACAATCCTTATGATCTGGCGATCCAGGGTGACGCGCTGTTCGAGGTAATCACCGATGAGACAGGTACAAGGGCCTATACGCGCAACGGCGCCTTCCAGCTGTCGCTGGACCAGAACGGCACCCCAATCATAGCGACCAAGGAAGGCTACCCGCTAGTCGTACAGCGGCCGCCAGATGCGGCAGGCAATATTACGGAAGGCCGTGTCGTAGTGCCTGAGGGCTATGGGGTGCGCGTCAGTCAGGAGGGCCGCGTACAGGCGGTGTCGTCGGACGGATTTGACATCATCGAGCTCGGGCGGGTAAAATTAGTGCAGCCCATGAAGCCTGGCGTGTTATCGCCCACAGCGGACAACCTGTTCGTCGTCGCTGACGGACTGGAGGTCGACGATGTGGTGCGTGCCGTGGTGCCGGATGAGATCAACCGGCTTGCTCTGATGCAAGGATATCTGGAGCAGTCCAACGTTAACCTCAGTCATGAAATGTCGGAGTTAATGATCGTTCAACGGGCCTATCAAATGAGCGCGCGGGCGCTGACCTCAAGCGATACGATGATGGGGTTGGCCAACAGTCTGCGTGCCTGATGAGATGGGGAAGATAAAGAATGAACAGGGAAAGTCATGACGGAGGACGAATCTCCTCCGGAGATCGGCGACGCAACGAAGAGGCGGCGCAGCGAAGCGAATGGCGTACGTCAGCGGAGCCTGAGGCGGAAGCAGAAGCAGAATTGTCGGCTAGCCAGGTCACTCGTAAACGTACCGCTGCGGAGAAGGAAGAGCCGGAATACAAGCCGCTCCCTCTAGTCGTGCGCATGCTGCTATGGGTGCTGCGCAAGAGCATCGTGCCGATCTTGCTGGTGCTTGCGCTGGTAGGCGGCGCATTTATTGGCTACGTCTTGCTGGGCGAGGGCGATCGCGCCGACGTGTGGAAGTGGGAGACGTGGCGTCATCTGTACGATCTGATCTTTATGGACTCGTAAGGGACGAGGGCGATGAGCTGCGACCGGATGACCAGCGACCGACGACTGGGGTGACCTGTCGGCGGGTCCGTATGAGTGAGGCCCTGCCGGGCCTGAAGGCGATCTTGGAAGGGCCTGTAGACGATTACAAATTTCTTGGCTGCAGTTTTGGGACTGCGGTTTTTTTGTTGTGGGGAGGCAGCTACGTTCCTTCATTATATAAAGGGTGGAATGTTACGCTCGTCCTGGCGCTTATTTCTCGTTATTTTGTACATTCTTAAACGTAACGCTCGCCGCGGCGCTTATTTGCGACAACATAGCCCTTTTGGGCAAGGTTTAGTCGCAATAAGCTCGCTGGCGAGCGTTAGCTTGCAAGAGCCTGTATTTTAGACCAAATAAGGTCGAGGGCGAGCGTTGGAGTCACGAGACTGTAGTTGTAAACGGGTTACTTTACAGTGACGCGCACGGTGACGGTTTTGCCGTCGAAGCGGGCGCGGATCGTCGCTGAGCCTTTGGCCTTGGTGGTGATTGTGCCGCCGCTTACTTGCGCTACCTTCTCATTGCTGCTCGTCCACGCCGCAGACGAGGTGACGTCGACAAGCTTGCCGGTGTCGTATTCCGCCTGCACTTTCACGTTATCGCTGACGCCGATGCCAAGCCGCAGCGAGGAGTTGGAGATGGTCAGCTTTTTTAGCTTTGGAATGACCTTGATCGTGACGCTCACAGTTTTGTCCTGATAAGTGCCGACGAGCACGGTCGCGCCCTCGTCCATTGCACGCACCGAGTTGCCTCGCAGGGTGGCGACTTTATCGTTGGCAATGGTCCAGTTCATCTTGCTGCCAAGCGAGACGGTTTTGCCGTTTTTGTACGTGCCCGTTACCTTGACCGACTTGGAGCGGCCGATATTCAGCTCGAGTGCGGCTGGCTCGACGGTCAGCTTGACGATCTCTTCCTCGATCGTGACGCGGAAGGCGATCTTCTTGCCGAGGTAAGTGCCGGTCAGCGTCACGCGAGAAGCGATCAGGCCGCGCAGATTGCCGTCACGGACGAGCAGATTGGGCGAGGACACCGACCATTCGATCCGGTCCGAGACACGCTCCTCCAGGCCATTCTCATAGATGACGGTCACTTCCGGGAGACGAACCTCTTTGCCGGTGACAACGCTGATCGTGCTGACATCGCTAAGCAGCGCCAGCGGCTTGTCATGCACCGTGACCTTGACGTCGACCTGACGACCGCCAAGCGTCACAGTCAGCGTCGCTTCGCCGAGCTTGAGCGCCTTCCACTTGCCATCCTTGATGGAGACGATCTGCTCGTCGCTCGAGGTCCAGCGCACCAGCTTTGAGATGTTCATGCTGTCTCCATTCAAGGCGATGCCGGTCACGGCAGGCAAGGCCTGCTCTTCTCCGACGAAGCCGTCCTGCGTTGTCTTCTCGACGGAGATGGACTTCATGGCGCCATATACGGTGACGTTAATATCGCGGCTCAGACCTTTGTAGGTCGCCGTGATGCGCGTCGTCCCGGCTGCCTTGGGACTGATCAGTCCCGAGCTGCTGACGGTGGCGACGAAGACGTTGGACGAGGTCCACTCGGCTTGCGAGGTAATATCCGTACTATCATCCGCAGTGTCCGATACGGTTGCTGTGATCTGGACTGGAGCATCCTGCAGTTGCAGATGCAGCTCCTTGTCGCCGGAGAGCGTCATCGCCTGATGCGACGGTCGTACGACGACAGACACAGACTTGGTCACGCCCAAATGGGTGACGCTGATCGTGGTCGTACCGGAGCCGACAGGGCTGACGACGCCGTCCTCGACCTTGGCTACGTTGACATTGCCGCTCTTCCAAGCGCCGATGGTTGTAATGTCTACCGTTTCGCCGGTTTTGCGGACGGCGCTGGCTGTTAGCTCTTTGTCGCTGTCGCCGACCTTGAACTCCATCAGCTGATCTGGACTGATCGAGGCCGACTTATAGGGGGACGTAATCGTTAGACTAACCGCAGCGGATTGACCTTTGTGCTTGCCGGTGATCTTGACCGTGCCGGCTCCGAGCAGCTTGACATTGCCGTCCGAATCGACTGTAGCGAGCGCCGTGTTGGAAGAGCTCCAGGCGGCTTCGGAGGTGACGTCCGTGTTGGATGTTCCTTTGGTCGCCATCAAGTCGAGCTGCAGTTCCTCGCCGAGCTCGATGTCCAGCTTGTCGCCGAGCTTGGCGGTCGATCCGCTGCGGCTTAGCTCGACCTTGTCATACATATATTCAGCCGTAACGGTGAGGAGCGCCGTGTAGCCCTTGTAACGGGCCGTAATCTGCGCGCTGCCTGCGGATACTGCACTCAGCAATCCTTGATCGACTTTGATGACCGAGCTTTTGGACGAGGACCAGGTAGCCTCGCTGGTGACATCGCGCAGGCTGTTGCTGCCTTCGACTTCGGCCCACAGCCTCAAGAGCTCGGTGTCGTCCTCGACATATAGTTTGTAAGGGGAAGGGACGCTATCAAAGGAAATGCCGGTGACTTTGTCCTCTGCGCCCAGGACAGTAGCGGGAATAGTAAGCGAGACGAGGGCGACCACGAGCCAGACGGCAAGCCAGGATGTGGCAGACCAGCGTTTGCGGTGTTGCGCGTGCATCATTATGTTCCTCCAAGCATAGACGTATTAGCTGCGGTCCCGAGGAACCGGCTGCTTCCTTATATAACGGCAAGCAGGCTCCGAAAATGAAGGGATACGACCAAGAAAAGGACTAAAGTCGGTTTTGATTGTTTGGCAGCAGAGAGGTATAATAATGTAGAATCTTGAAAGGCAGAGGCTGGAACTTGCGCTATCGTAGAGAGGGTATATTCACAGAAGATAGAGAGAGTGAGGGGGCGTTCTGGTGAATCTGCCTAACCTTTTGACGCTGTTGAGGCTTCTGCTCATTCCCGTGTATATTGTCGTTTTCGCCAAGGGCCATCTGATTGCTGCATTTTTCGTCATGGTGCTGGCAGGAGCAACCGATGTGCTCGACGGCTACCTGGCGCGGCGCTTTGGCGAGGTTACGCGACTGGGGATGATGCTCGATCCGCTCGCGGACAAGCTGATGCTTATTACTGTGTTTGTGTCGCTTGTCGTAGCGGGGCTTATCTCGTGGTGGGCGGCGATTGCGTTGCTGCTGCGGGATTTGGGGATGATCGTCGTCTCGGCCTATGTCCACTTCAGAGGTCGACTGACCGTACCGGCCAATTGGATGGGCAAGCTGACGACGGTGTTGCTGTATGCCGCGATCACGATGATCTTTTTTGCCTGGCCGCCCGGGGAGGGCGTGCTGTGGGGCGTCATCGTCTTCTCTTATGTGACGACGGCGATGTATATTGGCAGCTTCCGAGCCTTGAACAACCAGGCCACCGGACAGTGAGGGAAGGCTTTTAAATCGGGCGTATCGGACGTTCCAAAAGTCTGACTTTTGGAACTACCTCTAAAAAGAAGGGCCCGGGAGGACGCAGCGCTTCTAGGCTACACCCCACCCGGACCCTTTATCTTAAACCTTCACGACTGCAGTTCATGAAGGGATGTCACTAGTGTAGGCTTTTTCGAGAACTTTTATTACATACGCACAAAGGGAAATGTGAAGGGAGCAATCAGGCATGCTGGATATTAATCAGATTCAGGAAATTATACCGCATCGGCCGCCGTTTTTGCTGGTGGACCGCATACTGGAGTTGGAGGAAGGCGTAAGGGCGGTAGGACTCAAAAATGTGACGATGAACGAACCGTTTTTCACCGGGCACTTCCCCGGCCATCCGGTCATGCCCGGCGTCCTGATCGTCGAGGCGCTGGCCCAGGTGGGAGCGGTCGCGATCCTGAAGGTTGAGGCCAATCGCGGCAAGCTGGCTTTCTTCGCTGGCATCGACGGCGTACGCTTCCGTGGACAGGTCGTACCTGGCGACACGCTGAACCTTGAGGTCGTCATTACGCGGCTCAAAGGCATGATTGGCAAAGGTCAGGCGACAGCGCGCGTGGGCGACAAGGTAGTTGCCGAGGGCGAGCTAATGTTTGCCTTGTCTGCGAGAGAATAACCCTATTGAAAAGAGGTTGAGATAATGACGCAAAACGCACAGGCTGCACAACAATACCAAACCTGGCTACAAGATGAGCTGATCGATGAGGCGACCAAGACCGAGCTGCGCGCGCTTGAAGGCAATGCCAAAGAAATCGAAGACCGGTTCTATCGCGACCTGGAATTCGGCACAGGCGGTCTGCGCGGCGTCATGGGGGCCGGCACCAACCGCATGAATGCTTATACGGTAGGCAAAGCTACGCAAGGACTGGCCAACTGGCTGCTCAGCCAATCGGACAAGCCTGCCGTCGTCATCGCTCATGACTCTCGCAATCTCTCCCCGGAGTTCGCCAAGTATGCCGCGCAGGTGCTGGCAGGCAACGGCATCGTCACATATCTATTCCGCTCGCTGCGGCCGACGCCTCAGCTGTCCTATGCGGTCCGCTCGTTGGGCGCGCAGGGCGGCATCGTCATCACGGCGAGTCATAATCCCCCCGAATATAACGGCTACAAGGTCTATGGCGGCGACGGCTGCCAGCTCGTGCCGCACGAAGCGGAGCAGGTCATAGCTGCGATCCAGCAGCTGAATGGCTTCGGCGAGATCCGCCGTTCGTCGCAGGCCGAGGCCGAAGCGGCCGGTCTGATCCGTTGGCTGGACGAGTCTGCAGATGAGCAATATACCGATACGGTCATCTCGGTCAGTCCCAATTTGAAGGCATTGCAGGAAGGGCTGGGCAGCCAGGTGAGCGTTGTCTTCACCCCGCTGCACGGCACAGGAAACCTCCCCATTCGCTCGGTGCTGCGCAAGGCGGGCTTCACCCAGGTCCATATCGTCGAGCAGCAGGAGCAGCCGGACGGATACTTCAGCACCGTCAAGTCGCCCAACCCGGAGGAGCGCGAGGCGTTCACGCTGGCGATCAAGCTGGCGGAGGAGCGGCAGGCCGATCTGATCATCGGCACCGACCCGGATTGCGACCGGATGGGCGCAGTGGTCAAAAATCAGCAAGGCGAGTATGTCGTGCTCAGCGGCAATCAATCCGGCGCGATCATGGTGCATTATCTGCTCAGTCAATTGCAAACGCAAGGCAAGCTGCCAAGCAACGGCGTCGTCGTCAAGACGATCGTCACGAGCGAGATGGGGGCGGATATCGCCCGTCATTATGGCGCGGAGGTCGTCAATACGCTGACCGGCTTCAAATATATCGGGGAGAAGATGACCGAATATGAGCGCACCGGCGAGCATACCTTCCTGTTCGGTTACGAGGAGAGCTATGGCTATCTGACCGGCACCTATGCCCGAGACAAGGATGCTGTCGTCGCCTCGCTGCTCATCTCCGAAGCGGCCGCCTATTACAAGTCGCAAGGCAAGACGCTCTACGATGTGCTGCAGGAGCTGTACGCGCAGTTTGGCCATTATCAGGAGCATCTGGAGTCGCGCACGCTCAAGGGCGTCGATGGCGTCCAGCAGATCGCGGCGATTATGGAGGACTGGCGTCACCGTGCGCCGCAGTCGATCGCTGGCGTGGCGGTAACGGAGCTGCAGGACTACCTGCCGGGACGTGACGGCTTGCCGCCGGAGAACGTGCTGAAGTTCATTCTCGCCGACGGATCCTGGTTCTGTCTGCGACCGTCTGGCACCGAACCGAAGATTAAAGTGTATTTCGCCGTTCGCGGCGCATCCGGGCAAGAGGCCGCCGCAGCGATCGAGAAGCTGACGAATGAGGTTATGGCCCGCGTGGACAACCAAGCTTAAGGAGTGGAACTTAGTGCAATCGATCCAACTGTGGAGCCGCAGGGCCCGCGTCGTCTTATGGGCGCTTGTGATCGCAGGACTTATCGCGGCTTTGCCGCTTGGGGTTTTGCGTTATCAAATGGAGCAAACCTCCAAGCAAGTGGAGTTTGTATACAATTATCGGGACCTGGTGCAGATCGCCAGCTTCCAGGCCAGACCGCAAGACTTTATCGATGAACAGCTCGAGCGGATGCGCGAAGCCGGCATCGGTACGATGGCGGTGTTCGAAGCGACGTTGGAGGAGCTGGGCTGGAGCGGACGTCTCAAGCTGTACAGCTCGGCGCAGATGGCGGAGCTGCAAGGCGAGCCGGCGCCGGACAACGAGAACTTCACGTATATCCTGTACGCGAATGACGAGGCGGCGTCCGCACTCGGTCCGATGATCGAGAGCACGATGGCGAGCGTGGAGATTCCGTACCGTCCTTACGAGTACGACGAGTTGAGCGGGCTTGTCGTGGAGACGCCGCTCGAGGACGCGACTGCCAAGACGATGCTGCCGGACCCGCTGACGATGCAAGAGCTGCATGATCGGGGCTTCCAGCTGCTGCCGCGGCTCTCGGATCGCACCAAGCCGTACGATCCTGAGCTGACGGACCGTACGCTGGCCTGGTTCCAGGAGCTCGGCGTGACGAAGATCCTGTTCGACGGCGATGCGGTCAAAGGCTTCGCCGATCATGCGACAGACAAAAGTCTGGACAGCATGGCGGAGTTGCTGAACAAATACGACATCGGCATCGTCGCGATCGAGAACCTGAAGGCGATGCAGAAGGGCTTCCAGACGCTTGCCTACAAGCTCGACTACAATGTCGTAAGGCTCTACTCGCTCTCGGCGATGGATGCAGGCAGACTGACGCCAGAGACGATCGCAGACCGATTCCAGCTAGCAGGCAAGGACCGCAACATCCGGATGTTCTATATGAACGGCCAGCCGTTGCGCAGCGCGGATCGGGGCGGTATCATCCACTCGCTGGACAACATCTACGACTCGCTGGCCGGCAACAAGGATACGCCTGGCGCGATCAAGCTGCTCGCTGATGTGGGTTACACCAATGGCAGCGCCGAAGCGTTCAAGTCCAGCTACGAGCCGGGCTCGTGGATGAAGCTGCTCAAGGGCGTCGTGGCGCTTGGCGCGATCGCGATTATCGCATTGCTGATCGGTGCATTTGTCCCTGTGCTGCTGGTGCCGGTGTTCGTCTTGGGGCTGATCGGCAGCGCCGGTCTGTACGTGCTGTCCCCGGCCCTGCTGGAGCAAGGACTGGCGCTTGGCGCAGGCGTAGCATCGCCGACGCTGGCACTGATCTGGGTGTTCGGCCGGATCCGCAAGCATACCGAAGGCGACCGACGCGTCGTCGGCGGGGAATGGTCAGGCGAAGGCGACAAAAAGGGCGGCGCCGGCATGTTCGACGGAAAATGGGTGTTCCCGGAGCTGGGCAAAGGCCGCCGTCTGACGATGGCAATCGGACTATACGTTCTGACTGCGATTATCTCGCTCGTCAGCGTGCCGCTGATTGTCGGCTTGCTGAACAGCATTTCCTACAGTCTGGTGCTTCAGCAGTATCGCGGCGTCAGCGTGCTCCATCTGGCCCCGATTGCGTTGACCGGTCTCTACGTTTTCTTGTACTCTGGCTCGCCGCTCGACAACCTGCGTCGTTTGCTGCGGATGCGGATTACGGTGCTTTCGGTAATGATTGCCGGCGTGCTGGGCGTGGTGGGGATGTATTATTTGTCCCGGACAGGCAATGCCGGATCGGTGAGCGGGATTGAATTGACGATTCGCAGCTTGCTGGAGGGCACCTTTGGGGTTCGTCCGCGCTTCAAGGAGTTTATGTTCGCCCATCCCTTATTTTTGCTCGGGCTGTTCCTGGCGCTTCGCTACCGCGCGGCGTGGGTACTAATAATTGTAGCTTCGATTGGGCAACTTTCTATTGTAGATACGTTTGCACATATCCATACGCCGCTGTACATCTCGTTCATCCGCGTAGTCCTGGGTCTTGGCGTAGGAGCGATCATCGGACTGGCGCTGATCGTCGCGTGGCAGATCGGGGAAGGAGTATGGCGCAGATGGGCAATGCCGTTGATCCGCAAAAAACCTACCGCCTAGTCCTCTCCGGCTATTACGGCTTCCACAATAGCGGCGACGAGGCGGTGCTGCGGTCGATCCTGCTGGCGCTGGAGACGGCGGCTGCCGAGGCCGGCATACGAATCGTGCCGGTCGTCCTCTCCGGCGATCCGGAGTGGACGCGTCAGATGTATGGCGTCGAGTCCAGGCATCGAATGCGTCCGGCAGAGGTGCTCGCGGCGCTCCGCGAGTGCGACGGCCTGATCAGCGGGGGCGGCAGTCTGCTGCAGGATGCGACCAGCGCCAAGACGATCCCGTATTATGCGGGCGTGCTGAAGCTGGCGCAGCTGCTCGGCAAGCCGACCTTTATCTACTCGCAAGGCATCGGACCGGTCCAACGCCGCTGGATGGACCCGCTGATCCGCCATGTGATGCGGCGCAGCGCGTATATCAGCGTCCGCGACCCCGAGTCCGCCGAGCTGCTCGGACGGATGGGCATTGAACGCTCGCGCATCGAGGTGGTGCCTGACCCGGTGATGGCGATGCCGCTGCCGGAGACGACGACGGCAATCGGCGCCAGCGAGCCGCTGGCAGGCGCGGGGCGGGTGCCGGAGATCGGCGTGTCTGTGCGCTACTGGCGCAAGGATCGGGCCGATCTGGACCGCATCGCGGCAGCGCTGGCGACGCTGGCTCGCAGCCGCGAGGTACGGCTTCGCTTCCTGCCGTTCCATCTGCCGGATGACCCCGAGGCGTCCGCCTATGTGATGGAGCGGCTCGGGGCGATCGGCAGCAGCACGGCGGAGCTCGTCGCCGCCGAGGAGGATCCGCAGCGGATGCTGCTCACGGTCAGCCGTTGCGATCTGCTGGTTGGGATGCGCCTGCATGCGCTCATCTATGCGGCCAATCAATCGGTGCCGCTGCTGGGACTGTCCTACGATCCTAAGATCGACCAGTTCCTGGGCAGGCTGGGGCTTCGCGCCGTCGGCACGACCGAGGCGTTGGACCCGGCTGCTTTTGCCGCCGAGGCCGCTCGCCTGCTCGACGATGGAGCGGCCTGGCGGGCGTCCAAGGCGGAGGCGATCGCTACGCTGCAGCGACAAGCTTTGCAGCCGGCGCAACTAATTGTCGGGCTCATACGTCAAATTTAGCAGGACAGTGCTCGAATCGAATGAAGAGGTGAATGCACGGCATGAGTTTGTCAGTCCATGAGAAGCGGCCGGAAGCCGGACAATCGGCGGCGATGCCAGAGGTGCCGGTTGTGCCGCTGTACGGCATGTCCTTCTCTCGCATGAATATGAAAGACACGGTGGCGTATCTGACGGCTGCCATCGAGCAGCGCCGGACGATGCAGGTCATCACGGGCAATCCGATCATGATCATGACGGCGCTCGACAATCCGGCGTTCCACCGGGCGATGCGAGAGGCGGAGCTGCTCGTGCCCGATGGCGCGGGCGCCGTGTGGGCGGCCAACCATGTGGGGATGCCGGTGGCGGAGCGCGTCGCCGGATTCGATCTGCTCCATGAGCTGCTCCATGTCGGCGAGCAGCGGCGCTGGTCAGTGTTCCTGCTCGGCACGACGCAGGAGACGATCGACGAAGCGGCCGCGCGACTGCAGCGCCAGTATCCGCTGGTGCGATTTGTCGGCACCCATCACGGCTTCTTCGGCGATGACGAGGATGCCGAGGTGATCGCCAAGATCCGCGAGGCGGACCCGGACATGCTGTTCGTGGCGCGCGGCGTGCACAATCAGGAGCCGTGGATCGCCAAGCACAAGCAAGCGCTCGGCGTACCCGTCATGATGGGGATCGGCGGCAGTCTGGACGTCATCGCCGGCAAGCTGAAGCGGGCGCCGGTCTTCATGCAGCGCCTAGGTTTGGAGTGGCTGTACCGGCTGATACTCCAGCCTTCCCGGATTGGCAGGATGATGGCCTTGCCCAAATTTGTGATTAAAGTGTTGCGGGACCGCGAAAACGTGACAAAAGAATATCCAACCCCGTGATAAATCTCTGAAAATGCTGAAAAACGGTTGAAAATGGCGTTGGAGTTTCTTATTTAATCGGAGTATAATTCATTCCGGTAGAAACACAAAGGGGAGTAGGAGATGTCTGTGAGCGTTTCGTATATTATGGGATTTGTCATTGCACTTATATTGGCGTTGTCGTTGACGCCGCTTGTCAAGCGTTTTGCCTTCAAGATCGGGGCGATCGATAAGCCGAATTACCGCAAGGTGCATACCCGCATCATGCCGCGTCTGGGCGGTCTTGCGATCTACGCGGCCTTTATCGTCGCTGTGCTGGCGGTGCTGCCGTTCGTGCCCGAGGGGATGCTCAGCAGCTATGACTTGAATCTGATCTTCTCCATCATGGCAGGCGGTACGATCATCGTGCTGCTCGGCGCTCTTGACGATCGTATCGAGCTGTCAGCCAAGATAAAGCTGCTCGGACAGATCGCCGCGGCTTGCGTCGTAGTCTTCGGCTTCGGCGTGAAGATTGATCTTGTCAACGTGCCGTTCGGCGCGACGATGCAGCCGATCGCCGACTGGCTCAGCATCCCGCTGACGATCCTGTGGATCGTCGGGGTGACCAATGCGATCAACCTGATCGACGGACTCGACGGTCTGGCGGCTGGCGTATCCGGTATCGCGATCGCAACCATCCTCGTGATGGCGCTTGTTATGGGCTTCGAGCCGACGATTCTGCTCAGCTGCGTTCTGCTGGGGGGAATTATCGGGTTCCTGTTCTACAATTTCCATCCGGCCAAGATCTTTATGGGCGACTCCGGGTCGCTGTTCCTCGGCTTCTGTCTGGCTACGCTGTCGATGATCGGCTTCAAGCAGGTAACGATCGTCTCCTTCGTCACGCCGCTCCTTATTATCGGCGTGCCGCTCTCGGACACCTTCTTCGCCATCGTGCGCCGCTGGATTAACAAGCAGCCGATCTTCGCGCCGGACAAGGGCCATCTGCATCACCGGTTGCGCGACCTCGGCTTCAGCCACCGTCGGACGGTGCTGATCATCTACGGGATCGCTGCATTCTTCGGCTGCTGTGCGATCGTGCAGTCGACGCTCGTCCAGTCGCCGGCGGCGAACTGGATCACCTTCGGCGTTATCGTCATCCTGACGTTCCTGCTGCAGATCGGCGCCGAGCTGATCGGCATCGTGGACAAGACGCGCCGCCCGGTCATCAATTTTATTCAGCGCAAGCTGCTCCGGTGGAGCCCGGAGTCCCGGACCTCCAAGTAACTTCAACGTACGCCATTATCTATCGCGCCTTGACTCGCATGCCGAGTCAGGGCGTTTTTATTTTGGCCGTGACGGGTCTGCCAGCCGTCCTGCCAAGCCGATTCGCGGTCAGCCCTAAAAAATTCGTCCGCCGCCGCCGATAATTATAGGTACAGTACCTGCGCGCCGGCCTGAGGCGGATGCAGGCAGAGGGGGAACGCGATTCGATCTTTACCGGCCCGTAGACGAACCGACCGATGAGTAGTGCTGCGAGCTCGACGCACACATTCGATACAATTACGCTTTCGAGGGAAGATTCCTTCAGAACATTTTTTAGGAGGACCACATGTTTAAAAAAGCACTTTCTATTGTTATGGCCGTGGCGTTGCTCCTGACGATCGCGCCGTTCTATCCCGCGCAGGTGGAAGCGAATACGTCGCGTATTTTTTCTTTTGTCAATGAGCAGTATGAGCCGGGCAGCGCCCGGATCACGACCAATGAACGCGTCACTCTGACCGGGACGATCAACAACGTCATCGGCAGCACGATCACGTACAGTGTCTATCAGATGGTCGATGGCATCGAGCATGAGACGAATCGCAACGAAAACCAATCGACCAATATTACGTTGAGCGGCAACAGCATCGCCGTCTACAATGTGCAGCTGTATCCAGGACTGAACAAAATTACGTTCAAGGGCGTCCAGGGCAATGCCGAGGTGAGCGATTCGATCTATATCGAATACCGCAACAGCCCGACGTTGTTTAACCTGCTGGCTAGTCTCGACGGACTGCAATACGAGATCCAGGAGTATGGCACAACCGTCGTACATTCCACCCTGTCGCAAGGCAAGCCGAGCGCCGACATCAGCATCAGCGGTCGCGCGCCCAATGCCGAGCGAGTGACGGTCATCGTCAATAATCGCAGCTACACCTACACCGTGAACAGTTTGAATGACTGGGCTTTTGTCGCTGCCCCGGTCAATATCGTCAAGGGCAAAAACACCGTTACGATCCGCGTGTTCAACAATAACCAGTCGGTGGAGACGACGCGTGACATCGCCTTTTACAATGGGCAAGTCACCTTCTACGATCTTAATCTGACGGCAGGGGCCGTCTCAGCAAGTCTCGAGAAGAACCCTAACTTCTCGGTACCTAATAACACCAACCTCAGTCTGAAGGGCAAGGTTATCGTGCCTGTCGCCTACAATCAGCAGACCGACACGTACAGCCCGACGATCTCGACGGCTGCTCTGCAATACAAGCTGAACAATGCGCTGTTCGCCAACGTGCCGGTCGCGAATATTAGCTTCGAGCCGGTCGGCTTCGTGCCGAACCCGAGCACTCGCTTCATGACGCTTGCTTTCACCGTTGATCTGGGCACGACCGGCTCGGGCGCCTTGCCGTTCAACGAGATGCACACGATGCAGTTCCAAGGGATGAACATGGTCAAGGTACCGGCAGGCACCGATCAATCCTCGACCTACTCCTTTACGCTCCGCAACAGCGGGCTCGCTTATATCGAAGATGTGAACTATCTTCCAGGCTTCTCGACAGGGACGACCGATGGTCAACTCGAGGGGATGCAGGGCTCAGATATCGAGAAGGCGGATATCTTCTCCTTGCCGATGGGCGTCGAGATCCTGATCGGCAACTTCGGCAGCTACCGTACGAATCTGCCGGCCAACCTGCTGCAGATCGAGAGTGTCACCGATGCCGCGGGCACGCTGCATACAGGTGGCGATGCAACAGGCGAGTCGACCAACCCCAATGTTAAATTCAGCTACAAGCAACGCAGTGTCAGCTACGTGACGCAGCGTAATGTCGATGGCGTCGAGCAGCAGTTTCTGCGCGTCTTCCTGGAGATCCGCAAGCTCCCATCGTCCGGCGCGCAGACGTTGCGCTTCAAGCTCAACGATGCGACTAACGCTTCGGCGGATCTGTACGTCGCGCCGATTACGTTGCTCTACGGGCCTTACGCGAGCTTTACCAAGATGCTGGACGACAAGACGGTCAAGTATGATACAACGCTGGCCAATAATGACGGGTTAACGGCTCTGCTCGCGAATGAGCTGGATTATTTGCGGGGCGAGCTGCTCAATATCTCCAATCCAAATGATATCGTCTATGAGACCGTGGCAGGTCCTCCTGTGCAGCCGCAAACGGTGTTCTTGTACATTAACAACACGCATATTCCGTTGCAGCAGGATACGTCAGGCCAACAGACGACCAACAAGGCCAAGTTTATTATCAAGTCGGATTCGTATACGGCTGCCTTTAACGCTTTGTTCAAATCGGGCGAAAACAATATCAAGTTCGTGTTCCGCACAACCAAAAACAACTATGAGCGGAACATGAAGCTGATCCTGGTGCCGACTAACCTGCCGGTCATCCCGGCGCCCAATACGGATGGCGTCTATCCGTACAGCATCGGCCAGCAGCAACCGTTGCCGAACGATCCGAAGTTCCCGCTGACAGGCAATGTGTATACGACCAAGGAAGCCGAGATGAACATCTATGGCACCTTTGACTTTATCGATCTTGGCGACACGCCGACAGCTGCGACAGCCAAGCTCACCGCACTCGCCAACGACAAAAGCAACTACTCGATCAAGATTGCCAGCGCTGGACAGGCCGATATCGTCTGGTCGCTGAACAACTCGATGGTGACGAGACATCCCGACACGCCGGCCTACGATAATGTGGTCATCGGTGGAACGAATACCGTGCCGGGACTTACGGTGCAATACCATCTGAACACGCAAAGCTTCTCCTTCATCCTGCCGAACCAGCAACTGCCGGTCGACGGCAGTCCGAAGGTGTACAACATTACCGTGTTCAACAGCGGCGAGACGGGGCCGAGAGCGACCTACCGTCTGGAGATCAACCCGACGACGATCCCGTATACGATCCTGGCGCCGGTTCTGGAGAAGCGGGTGATGAATCAGAACTTCGTCGAGGTCGTCATCTCCTCGCCAGGTGCGGACAGCATCACGATCAACAAGCAGCCCGCACGTAAAATTCTGTATCGCGATTATGGCCGGATGGAGAATGGCGCGCCGCGTTTGATATCTGCGTTCAGCGCGCTGGTCAGCGACCTGAAGGGCGGCAAGGATAGTCGGATCGATCTGATCATTAAGCGCGGTGACGATGAGATCAAGGACTTCTTCAACCTGAAATATGTGCCGGAGTCGATCCCGGGGCATCAGATTATGGAGACGATGAAAAACTCGCACAAGCTGTTCGACGGCAAGCTGTCGCTGTCCTTTGACCGCGGCACCAACCTGATCCGTACAGACTACAATGTCCCGGACAATCTGAAGGGGCAGGTCTACAACGGACACAAGCTGCTGTTCGCGATCGCGAACCCGGTAGACGGCGTAGTGGATCGCCACGACTTCGAGTCGGTGCCGGCCAACTATGACCTGGATCTGTCGCTCGGCAAGGTGCTGTTCGCAGCCAGCTTCCCGCAGCGCTACATCAAGTCCAGCCCGGTCTACTGGATCGATCCGGGACAGGCGGACGATGCGATGACGCCGGATGTCTACGATCCGATCAGCGCTGGTGTCGACCCGTATCCGTTCTCCCGCGAGGAAGGAGTCACGCAGCGCTACTACTTCGCACGGGCGAGCGATCGCGAGCTGGTGCCGTCCAAGCGCGGCTCGCTGACGCTGTCCTACGATCCGACGATCCGCCAGGGCGCAGGCACGATGGTGACGGTATTCCGCTTCGATGCGTTCACCCAGCAATGGGAGAACATCGGAGGCGTCGTGGACGCCGGCAAAAACACGATCACCGTGCCGTTCGACAAGTTCGGCTATTACACGGTCGCCAAGCTGAGCTATGGCTTCAATGACATCACCGACCATCCGTATGCGCGCGAGGCAATGGAGGCGATCTTCACCAAGGGTGTCATGAATGCCATCGATCCTAGCGGCATGTTCGGCGGCGACCAGTATGTGACGCGCGCCGAGTTCGCCCGCATGATCGTCCGTGCGCTGGAGATGCCGCTCAACTATGATGGCGCCAACCACTTTGACGATGTGCCGAACATGGGCAATGCGATCAACATGAATGCGATCTGGGATTACCGTTATATTGAGACGGCCGCGCGCTCCGGCTTCACGAGAGGGACCCGTCCGCGCGCCTTTGACCCAGAGTCGCCGATCGTCCGTCAGGACGCCGCTGTGATGCTCGCCAAGGCGCTCAACATGAAGATGGAGACTGACGCAGCCAAGGTGCGCTCCGGCCTGCAGAAGGTGTTCAAGGACGAAGGAGCGATGGACTTCTACGCTGCGCCTTCGGTGCTGGCGATTCAGAAGAAGGGCTTCATCCAGGGCGCGCCGGTCGACATCAATGACGCCTCTCGCGGCAAGGTGTTCCAGCCGAAGGCCAGGCTGCTGCGCAGCGACGCGGCGATCATCATCGCCAAGGTCATGGCCGATCAGAAGAAGCTGCCGAAGCTGTATACGCAGTAGTAGGCAGCCCTCAAAAGGAAGCCCTCAAAATAATGCCTACGGTCACGGGATCGATCTTCCGATCGCTGTTGTCCCCAGATTTCTTTATTTGAACCGCATTAGCGGTTGAAATCCGGGGACAAAGGCGAACGCTTCGCTTCTACAGATTCGATCCCGTGCCTCTTCGGCCTTTTGAGGGCAGCCTGTAAAGTTAGCAATGAATAAATTAAGCGGCCGTCCCGTAAGGGCGCGGCCGCCTTGCAATCTATTGTCAAAATGAGGTATAATCACAAAACCGTGTGTTAATCTTAGAAACCTCTATGAATGCTCAGAAATAGATTTATAGAGAGCCGCGATCCTCTCAGAAATGTAAGGGGAAGTTGTTGGAGAAACTGGTGCGAGTTTTTTTGCATGGGAAATGTTTCTCGGTGACGAAAGGCGGGTAACAAGCTATACTAGGTTTCGACAGCATACATAATATGAGGTCAATGGCAGCTAGTGGCGAAACCGGCCAAATGTTACATACTTATGAACACGGAACGAACGATTAAAAAAACTTCAAACTTTTTTTCTCGGAATCGCAACTTTTCCGAATCGCCTGCGTTTATATACATGGAGTCGCACAGAGCGGCCCCGACGCAGCGTTTCTGAAAATGTGCTTTACGGTAGAGAGTGCCCATTGTATAATGTTGTAGTGGCATGTGAATCTACCATAATTTTCTACGCTAGTTTACAAGTTTCTGCGACATGATCTTACATAATGCTTAGGAGCATGCCACGCAGACTTTCTTTATTATATCGCGCTCAACTCTGGGAAGGGGGTGAATCGGCCGATGAGGGAAACGAGCCATCACATTGCAAGACAAGACTCTCAACAACCGAAACATTTTAGAGGAGATGAACAAAAGGTTATGAAGAAAAGTTTATCGCTGCTTTTGGCCATCGCGATGGTGTTCTCCATGTTCGCAGCTGTAGCTTCTGCTGCTGACGAGTTAACAACCCAACAAAAGTTTGACGTTCTGATGGAAGCAGGTATCTTTGAAGGCTACCCGCCGAACAACGATCCTGGCCTGAACCGTGAAATGACTCGTGCAGAATTCTCCAAAATTCTTGCACTGGTAACTGAAGCACCATCCAATGCTTCTGCTGCTACTTACACTGACGTTCCAGCTTCTCACTGGGCTGCTGGTTTCATCGGTGCTGTAACAGAAGCTGGCCTGATGAACGGCGTTGGACTGAACAAGTTCGACCCTAACGGCAAAGTAACTGTAGAGCAAGTTGCTGCAACTCTGGTACGCGCTCTGGGTCTGGAAGAAGCTTCTGGCAACCTGACAGGCACTTACAGCGCTTGGGCACAAGGCTTTATCGTAGCTGCTCAACAAGCTGGCCTGCCAATCGCTGGTCCTAACTACAAAGCGAACGCTCTGCGTTCCGTACTGGTAGAAAATGCTTATGCAATCGTTACTTACAGCAATCTTACAGTAACAAATGCTGTAGCAATCGATGACAAAAACATCGAAGTAACTTTCTCCGACGGAGAAACTGTTAAATTCGAACTGGAAACTCCACTGGTTGCTAACGTTGCTACTACAGTAACAGTTAAGTACCAAGACATCGAGTTCGAAGTTTCCGTAACTCTGGGTGCTCTGGCTATCTCCGGTGCTACTCAAACTGACGCTCGTGATATCACTGTTAACTTCAACCGTGCTCTTACTGAAGCTGAAACAAAAGACCTGACTTACAACGTTAAGCTGGGTGCGATTGAATACCAAGTTACTCCTAAGTGGGCTGATGACAAGCGTTCGGTAGTACTGACTGCTAACTTCCTGCCTTCTGGTGAGTATGATGTAACAGTTAAAGGTTTCGATGCAGTGAAAGTAACTGTTGCTGCTGCTGTAGCTACAGAAATCGTAATCGAAACGCCTGCTATTCAAAAAGCAGGTAACCAAGATCTGCAAGTTAAAGTTCTGAACCAATTCAAAAAAGCTATGACAAATTTGGTTCCTAACATTACAGCATTCAATGCTTCGCAAGGTACTACATTGTCTGTTATTAATGGAAAGCTTGATCTTTCTGATCTTCCAGCAGGATCGACAGCTACTCCAAACGCTAACCAAAAAACTAAAGTCGATGACAATGTTGTTATTACTGCAAGCTATGCTCAAGCTGGTCTGAACACAACGAAAACTTTCAAAGTTGTTGCTGGTAGTGCAGCTACAGTTATCAAAGTTGGTACAATTCAACCGCTGAAAGATAAAACTCGTATTTCGATCAACGAGTCCGGTCTTGTACTGCCGCTTGAATTGACTGACCAATATGGTAATGTAATCAAGCTTGGTCAAAAATCTACAACAACAATTCCTGCAACTGATAACAGCTTTGTGTACGACGGTCTGTTCTTCACACTGAGCGATGTTGGAGTTATCAGCTCTTATGCTGTTGACGCTAACGGAGTATTCACATTCTCGACTGGAAGCAAAGCAGTTAATAACCTGGTAATCAACGTTATTAACCCTGCTACTGGTGCAGCTGGAACTACTACTCTGCGTGTAGATGGCCTGGCGGTTGTTAAAACTCTTCAACTGTCCGCTCCTAACGTTGAAATCTTGGCTGCTAATGAGGAAGTAACTGTTCCTTTCAATGCAACCGACAGCTATGGCGCGCCTATCGCTGCTAAAGACATTACACTTGGTACAGTTGGCGATACTTCTGGTAAAGTGGTTCTGACATCTGCTGGTGTTAACTTTGCAAATCAGTATCCTAAAATTGTGAATGGCGAACTGAAGTTTAAGTTTGCTGCTGCTGGTACAGCGTATATCTACGCTTATGTGAATGGTGTTCAAGTTGGTTCTACTCAATTGACAGTTTTTGCTGAAGCTCATCCTGACAGATTGACTGGTGTAACAGGTGTTCCTACTCAAATCGTTGACGGTGTTAAAGTTGACTTCACTAAAGACAATGTGACTTATGTTGACAACTACCAGCGTACGAAAAAAGTTGGATCGCTTGTACAATCCGAAGTTAGTGTTACAGGACCATTTGATTTTGAGTATGACGCTAGCGGCAATGTAACTAAATTGGTTGCAGATGGCGTTGGTACTGGCGTAGTTACCATTACTAAAGGTGGCGGATTCCCAACTGCTAATGGTGCAAATGTTACTACGTTTAACGTAACAGCTGTTGCTGCTTCTAGCGTTACTAACTACACAGTCAAAACAATTGGCACAATCTATGGTAACAGCAACAACAACTTCTCTACTAATGCTACTCACGTAAAAACAGTTGAACTCCAAGGTACACTGAATGGTCAACCGGTTGAAATTAACCAAAACCTGTTCAGCTTCGTAACAAGCAGTGATACAACTGTTATTGCTACTGAGGGCAAGAAAATTGTTGGTAAAAAAGCTGGTACAGCTACAGTCGCGGCTATCGGCCCAGATGGCAACGTAGTTGCAAGCCAAGTAGTGACTGTTTCCGAAGAAGCTCCAAGAGCTGCTAAAGTAGAGTTCGACAAGGCTTCTTATACTGTAGCTCCAAGCAATGTTCTGACATTCACTACTAACACTGACACTAGCCCACGTGTTACGGTAACCGACCAATATGGTGTGAAAATTGCAGCAGGTGGTTTCCTTGCTAGCAACTCCACAATCGTTACTGTTAACAACAGTACTCCTGCAGCTCGTACTGTAACTGCTGGCACAACAACTGGATATGCTACTCTGACTTACACTGCTGATACTGGCGTAACAGCAACTGCAACTGTTAGCGTAGAGGTAGAGTAACTACAAGACTTAGGTTAAAGGCTAGGCGAATTCGCCTAGCCTTTTCTTTTTGAAAAGTAGTAGCGATGATCTGCTTACTGATATTTTTCTAATCTATACCGAAACAAACTCCCACTTCAATACGTCTAATTAAGAGATGATTTAAACGGGAGGATTTTAAATGATGAAAAAGAAAATTATTCGGCATGGCATAGTTGCGGCTACGACATTGGCGCTGTTGCTTCAGCCGGCTGTCATAGCGCTGCCTAATTCTGTTAGTGGTACAGTGGTTGCTGCAAGCACGGCTAACAAAATCGCCTATCTCGAAGGGGGCGGGAGTTTATATATTCGTGATGCCAAGCTTTTGATGCAGGAAAAGGGTCTTATGCTTTCCTACACGGTGACTATACATAATACAAGCAACAAAAGTGTAGAGCTTCTGGATTACTTTTTTCGTTTGAAGGGCAAAGGCGGTAAATCCTATAAAGCAACACTTGTCGAGGCTGACAAGGACAAGAAACGCATCGCAGCAAAATCATCTGTCAATTTGACTTATTTCGCACCTGTAGATCCAGGTACTACATTAGGTGACATCGCCTTGGACATTATTAAGTGGGACTTCAATGCTGCGAATTATGAACGACGTATAGGAACGATTAAAGCACCTGGGGATCAAGTGGCTGGCACTGCGGCTTTCCAACCAAGCGTGATGTTATTTGGCAACACTAAGCTCAAAGGGGCTCTGAAGCAGTTTTATGTCACTCAGGATCAAGATGGACTATATACAACGATCAGCTTCCTTGTTGAAAATGTCGGTCATAATAGTGCTAATCTAGCAACTATGGGACTCGCTATTCAAACGGCAAGCAACTCGGTATATGATTTAACAGTACCTGAATTGGCCCAAATGACAGTTCAGCCGAAAGAACGAAAAATCGTAACGATTCAAACCAAACTGCCCATAGCATTGGTTGGGAAAGTGGTTCAACTTGTTCCTTATACAAAGGATGAAACCAATCAAATCAAAATTCCTAATGGTGCTTATAATCTCCCAGCTCTTAAAGGCAGCTCTGCAGTAGATATTGGTAAACAACGTGCAATTTATATCGGAGGCCAATCTGTCGAAACCGTTGTAAAAAACGGAAAGATTGGCACAGAAGACGCGGAGTCAAGTGTTAATGTGGATTTTGTAATGACCAATACAAGCTCTGTAAGTGTTGGCCAACCTGATTTGGAGTTTACAATTCGCACGAAGGATAACACTACCTACCCATTAACCTATACAAAAGAAGAGGGAGGCAAGCTTCTTCCTAAGCTTGCTAAAACAATTTCCCTTAGTGGTACTCTTCCAAAAGGGACAGACACAAGTGCGTTGCAGCTTGTCGTAAAGACGGCTTCGACAGAACAACAACAGAGCTCCGTATTAGGAATTTATAAGTTCCAGCTTAATCGATTGGAAGGTAATATTGGTAGCTCCTTTACCTATAAAGAGAAATATCAAATCGAGCTGAGTTCGGTAGAACGTACGCCTTTGGAGCAGGAAGATGTACTTGTTGCAAATCTCAAGATTAAAAACAACTCTAATGATTCGATCAGTACGCCAAGCACATTAAAAGGTTATTTTATGATCAACGGTGTGCGTTTGACGGGAGATACACAAGTGCTGAGCTTGGATCAGAATATCAGTATCGCTCCTAATGGATCTAATAACTTGACCGTATACACTAAAATTCCTTATTCAACCTCAATTGGGACAGTTTCATTTGTTCTGACAGAGGAGGAGAAGGATAAGCCTGTTCGGAATCTATTCCAGTTCAGTGGCCAACAGCTTAAGACGATGCCTGCGTATGCAGCTACTACAGGCTATGCAATTAATAATATTGGCAATCAATCTAATATTAAGGTAAACAAGACGAATATCTTTAAAGGCGAGAATGCAAATTATTTCTATTCAGAATTTGAAGTGACGAATATGGAATCGAGACCATCTCAGCTAGCCAATATCGGTGCTTATATTAAGGATAAAGCAGGTAACATGAGTACTCTGAAAGTAGCTGAAATTAAACAAAGAGTATCTGCTAATGGGAAAATACTATTAACAGCTTGGGGAAAAGTTGGGCGAACGTTTGATATGACCAATTACCAGTTGGTGTTTGGTCAAGCGCTTGGACAGCCAGCTCAAGAAGGAGCAGAAAAAGAGTCTATACTCATAAATCCTGTCTCTTATAAAATTGTTAAAGATCAGCCGGTTGTTGCCGATTTAAAAGAGGATATCAAATTCTCTATCTATACGTTATCCCTTCATAACATTCAGTCTATTTTAAATGTAACGGGTCTTTATAGTGTGGAGGGTGTCAAAGTTAGCTTTGACTACGATCTGAAAGTTGATAAGAGCTATGACTTTGTGACGGATGAACATAAACTCGTGTTTGAGTTTGTGGATCAAGAAGCAGCCAAAACAACGTATACTAAAGAAGTCTCCTTGTTTAGCTCTGCTGAGAACCAATTAAGCATGAAAGAAGGAACGGGCGTTCCAATGGAGATCCTGTTCAGCGATTCATCCATCCAGTCCAAAGTAAGAGACTACGATAAGTATGTTCTTAACATTTATGATGTAATCGATGGAGCCAAAGTTCTCATTGCCTCCAAAGAAATCAAATGGTTTGAAAAAATAAGATAATGGGAGTCGGTTATGAACAAAACTTCCCTAATTAAAATTGGAGCGGCGGTGACGATCCTGGGCACGGGTATCGTACTCGGCTCGGTGTGGTCGACACAGGCCGAGGGCAATGCGCTGAAGCCTGGCTCGACGCAGGACCCGGTCGTAACGAAGAGTTATGTCGATGAGCAGATCGCTGCGGCATTAGGACAAGGGGGCGGCACGACGCCGCCTCCAACGGCTCCAGGGACCGTGAACCCTCAGGTGGAGGTCGTGACGGTGAAGATCGGCCAGACGCTGATCGCTGACCAGGGCGCTCAGTTCGTCGTACGTGCAGGGATGGCCTTGGCTTATAGCCAGGATGTCGACGGCATCTCGGACGTCACGGATGGCAAGGACATCAAGAATGGTCAAGCAGTGCCTAAGAACCATCTGCTGCTGTTCCCGAGAGATGGTCGGGGAATCTCCCCTGATCCGACGGTCAATAAAAATCAGCTGGTAGTGCTTGTTTCGGGCGCTTATACATTGAAATAAGCGCGTGGCTGTACTAACTAAATTTCCCCGAGTTAACAACATGTTATACGCTTGGCCGGGGTTCCGCCTCCACATACTATATGCATCAAACCGATGGAGGTGCAGTACATGTCCAAGCGCAGCAATAAAATTGTTGTTCCGGCGAGCAAGCAGGCATTGTACCAGATGAAGTATGAGGTCGCTGCAGAGTTGGGCTTGCAGGTCGGTAGCGGCTACCGCTCCCAACCGTCAGGAGAAGGACTGGATACCGAGTTTGCTGGCGAGCTTGGATCAGTGACAGGCGGTCAAGGTGCCCATCACGCCAAGGAATCCTGGTCGCATCTGGCCACTCGCGAGGCTGGCGCGGTAGGCGGCGGAATTACGCGCCGGTTGATCGCCCAAGCTGAGCAAGTGTTAAGGGATTCACATTGACAGATAGCGACATATCCGGTATCATACTGTCCTAGAAGTGTTGGTTCACAACCTTTTCCGCCTATGGAAAAGGTTCGTTTTTTGAATATGGACTTTCGTCATATGATGCTTTTAGGAGGTTGATACGGATGTCGATTAAAGGACGTCATTTATTTACATCAGAATCGGTTACAGAAGGGCACCCAGACAAGATCTGCGACCAGATCTCGGATGCGGTGCTGGATGCATTTCTTGAGGTAGATCCTTATGCGCGAGTCGCATGTGAAGTCTCGGTAGCCACTGGCCTCGTACTCGTCATCGGCGAGATCAGCAGCCGTGCGGACTATGTGGATATCCCGGCGATCGTACGCCGTACGGTCAAGGATATCGGCTATACTCGTGCGAAATACGGCTTTGACTACAATACCTGTGCGGTACTGACATCGCTTAATGAGCAGTCGGCGGATATCGCGCAAGGCGTCAACGCTGCGATCGAAACCCGCGAAGGCAAAAACATTCGCGAGGAGAACGAAGATATCGGTGCAGGCGACCAAGGCCTGATGTTTGGCTTCGCAACGAATGAGACGCCTGAGCTTATGCCGCTGCCGATCGCGCTGTCGCACCGGATCTCGCGTCGTCTCTCCGAGGTACGTAAGAACGGCACATTGGACTATCTGCGTCCCGACGGCAAGACACAAGTAACGATTGAGTATCAGGACGGCAAGCCTGTCCGCGTCGATGCGATCGTCGTGTCGACCCAGCATGCGGAGGAAGTGTCTCTGGAGCAAATCCAACGCGATATCCGCGAGCATGTCATTGCCCCAGTCGTTCCAGAAGAGTGGCTTGACGCTGATACCAAGTACTATATTAACCCGACTGGCCGCTTCGTCATCGGCGGACCGCAAGGCGACGCTGGTCTGACGGGCCGCAAAATTATCGTCGATACCTACGGCGGCTATGCTCGCCATGGCGGCGGCGCATTCTCTGGCAAGGATCCGACGAAGGTCGACCGTTCGGCGGCTTACGCGGCTCGCTACGTGGCTAAGAACCTCGTTGCTGCTGGTCTGGCCGACAAATGCGAGATCCAGTTGGCCTACGCGATTGGCGTGGCTAATCCGGTCTCGATCAATGTCGATACGTATGGCACGGGCAAGGTAGACGAGGAAAAGCTGGTTGAAGTGATTCGCAACAACTTCGATCTGCGTCCTGCCGGTATTATCCGTATGCTGGACCTTCGTCGCCCGATTTACAGCCAGACTGCTGCATACGGCCACTTCGGCCGTACCGATATCGATCTGCCTTGGGAGCGTGTAGACAAAGCAGATAAGCTGAAAGCTGACGCTTTGGCTTAAGTACCTTCCATACAAACATCCAAGCCGTCCGGCGCTGCCGGGCGGTTTTTTAGCAATTCGACTTTTTTCGACGAGATGCATCGTGGAATCTATCGGATGGTGTAATATTATGATAGTTTGGTCTCATGCCCATATGTGGTGTTATATGGTAATATTGGTTGTAGATAGCTGGCCAGCATCTAATACCGTTTGTTGGAGGGACAATCGATGAAGTTCAAAAAACTATTCATTGTCGCTGTTGCTATGGTCTGCATGATGGCATTTGGTCAATCTGCATTCGCGGGAACCGGTATTTATGACACCAAGGAGACGGCTGGAATGCTGTTCCCGCTGCCAATTGATCAAAGGCAAATGACCATCTCAGATTCCAGTGACGTGGACTGGTATGTTTATACGAATTATACCTCCACGCCAAAGTCTTTTTCTGCTTACCTAACAGCGCCTAACCCGTCGTATAAGTTTGAAGGAAGCTTCAAGTATGTAAGTGGATTTGAATCTGGTATTTTAGTAGCGAACGGCTATACCACATTTAGCTTTATCAATATTCGCTTATTGCCAGGGGAATCCTTTTACTTGAAAATTACCGCTACCAATCCAACATTAGATTTCTACACCTTAGATGCGGTTGCCAACAATACGATTTGACTTTAAGAAAAGCTCTGCATACCGCAGAGCTTTTCTTAATTTTCAGTTGAATTTTCCCCGTCTACCGTTTTACCCCCGCGCCATTTTGTCGCATCCCTAAACTTCCAGTCGGTATTGACCGAAGATATATGTACGACTGACAATTTTGGGGAGTGAAGCTGAAGTGTTGCGGACTTGCAAAATGATATCCATCCTCCTGGCAGCCTTGATGATCGTCCAGGTCATCGTACCCGGCTTGCCCGAATATGCTCCGATTGTGCATGCGGGGCCAAACGGCCCGTTATTATTCGCGACCTATCCGACGGACAATGCAACGAATGTGTCGCCGAATGCGTCGCTACAGCTGCACTTTGACGAAGAGGTCGTCAAAGGGACAGGCTCGGCAGCAGTCACACTGCGGCGCGTCTCGGACAATGCGGTCGTCGAAACGTTCGTAGTGGCGACCAGCTCGGCTGTGACGATCGGCTCGGACAGCCGCCAGGTGCGGATCACGCCGGCCTCCAGCAGCCTTCAGCTGAATACAGAATATTATGTGCTGATCGATCCCGGCGCATTCCGCAATGCAAACGGCCAAAACTATGTCGGCATCTGGGATGCGACGACGTGGAATTTCTCAGTGACGGCTGCGGATCAGACGCCTCCGACGCTTATCAGTCGGATCCCGGAGCTAGGCGGCATCCTGGCGATGGGCGGCGAGCTGCAGCTGCAGTTCGATGAGACGGTCTATGCGTCGAGCGGCAATGTGACGGTGCAGCAGCTCAATACGAACGGCACGGTCATCGATACCCAGCTGATCGGCGTAACGACGACCAATGTACGCGGCGGCGGCACGAGTATGATCACAATAACGCCAACGACGCCACTGGCTCCGAGCAGCAGCTACAGAGTGTCCGTGAGCGCGGGCGCATTCCGGGATGCCAACGGCAATAGCTACAGCGGGCTGAACGGCTGGACGTTTCGGACATCGGCGCCGCCGATGGCGATGCCGGCGCTGTTCCCGCCCGACGATGCGAGCGGCATAGGAGCGCAGATTACGCTGCAGATGACATTTGACATCCCGGTCGCCAAGGGCAGAGGCATGATCGTGATCAAGCGCGTATCCAATAACAGCACGCTCTTAGAGTATAATGTGGCGAATAGCCCGTATGTAACGGTCGATGCCAACGACGCTCGTATCGTCCGCATCAGCAGCACGTCGTTGACGAGCAACCAGGCCTATTATGTGCTGGTAGACCAGGGAGCATTCGTGAGCCAGAGCAACCCGTCTGTCGCCTTCCAGGGCATCACAGACGCGACGCAGTGGAACTTCTCGACCTTCCCTAGCACAGATGCGATCCCGCCTACGGTCACGAAGCTATCACCCTCCGTAGCGCACAATAGCGGCACACAGACGAGTCTGAATGCGAAACTGGAAATGACGTTCAGCGAGCCGGTCTATCAGGGCTACGGCCAGATCGTCATCCGCAACCAGCAAAATAATGCGATCTTCGCCTCGATCCCTGTTACGTCGAATCTCGTAACCGGAGGCGGGACGGACAAGATTACGATCTCGCCGAGCAGCCAGTTTGTCAATAACTCGTCGTATTATGTCCAGATCGGCAATCAGGCGTTCCGCGATGCGGCGGGCAACAGCTATGCCGGCATTCCCGATACGGACAGGACGACGTGGCGATTCACGGTGACACAGGATACGTCGCAGCCGCAGCTCGTGGCGCTCACGCCAGACAATGGCGCGACCGAGGTGCCGCGCACCGGCAAGCTGATCGCGACCTTCAACAAGCCGATCGAGCTTGGCAGTGGCAGCATCCGAATCCGCGCAGCAGGGAGCGGCAACGCTCCGGCCGTGCAGCCGATCGCTTCGATCGACCCGGACGATAATCGTCGCCTCATCCTGACCGTACTGCCGAGCGATCCGATGCTCGCCAATACAGCGTACTATGTTGAGATGCAGCAAGGCGCGGTGCGGGATATCCCGGGCAATGACTTCGGCGGTATCCTCAATGAATACCGCTGGACGTTCCGCACGGTTGCCTCTGACACGGCAGCGCCAACGCTGAGCAAGTCCGAGATGACTGGCGGCACCCGGATCATCCTGACCTACAACAAGGAGCTCGACCCGACCTCGGTGCCGGCTCCGGCGAACTTCTATGTCACTGTGAGCGGCTCGGCCAGGGCGGTAACGGCTGTCGCCGTCCAGGGTACGACGGTGACGCTGACGCTGCAGAGCGGCGTCGTACTCGGGCAGGAGGTGAAGGTGTCCTACTCGAGAGGCGCTTCGCCGATCCGCGATCTGTCGGGCAACTCGGCGGCAGCGCTGAACGGTACGGTCATCAGCAATACTCAGCAGACGACTCTGCCTCGTCCGGTGAGCGGCACGGTGAGCGGCTCGCTTATCACGATCACGTTCAGTGACAGTTTGGCCTCGCTCTCGAGCCTGGGCGTCAGCCAGTTCAGCGTCTACTCCGGCAGCAGCTACCGCAGCATCTCTACCGTGTCGACGAGCGGCACGCAGCTGTTCATTACGCTAAGCTCGCCGATCACCGACGGTCAGGCGGTTGCGGTCAATTATAGCGTCGGCTCCTATCCGCTTCGGGACATCTCGGGCAATGCGGTGCAGGCGTTCAACAGCTTCGGCGTCCGCAACGTCCTCGACACGACGCCGCCGGCGCTGCAAAGCATCAGCGCAGCAGGCACTCGTGTCATCCTGAATTACAATGAGGCGCTTAATCCAGCCGCCGTGCCGACGGCTGCGAGCTACAGCGTGCTCGTCGCAGGCGTCGGCCGCACGGTCACCGCTGTGGAGATTAGCGGCTCGCAGGTGCTCCTGACGCTAGCTTCCGCTGTAGCGAGCGGTCAGACCGTCGTCGTCAGCTATCTGGGCGGCTACCCGCAGCTGGCGGACCTGGCGGGCAACGCAGCAGCGCCGTTCAGTAATCAGTCGGCAGGCTCGGTCAGCTCCGACAATACGCAGATTACAGGGGCGAGCGTACAGGGACAGACACTGACGCTGTCGTTCCCGTATACGCTGCATACGGCCTATGTGCCTAGCGCAACCCAGTTCTATGTTCGCATATCCAATGTGGTTCACACTGTGACCGGCGTCTCCATCTCCGGCTCCACCGTCAATCTGACGCTGCATCGCAGCGTTGCGACCGGCGAGCCTGTGACTGTATCCTATACGCCGACAGGGACCCAACTGCAGAGTACGGGCGGCGTCATCATCGCAGCCTTTACAGACTATACGGTGGGCAATCAGAGCTCCTGGACGGGCACCGTCAGCCTGCCGTCGGACTTCGAACCGTCTGACCGCGGCGGACTAAATATGAAATTAACGGTCGCTACGACAACCTCCGGATTATCTCCGGCAGCTCGTGTCGCTCAGAGGTATATGATCTCGGGCGATCGGCTGTCCGCGGCGTATACAGCGATCCGCAATGGCAGCAGCAGCACGCCGCGCGTCCAGTTCACCGTACCGTCCAGCGAGCTGGCGGCGATCGTCGCGGTGCCGATGTCTCACCTGGAGGCGGCAGGCAAGTCGACTCCGGGCGCTGTATTCGCTGTGTTGTACAAGGAGACGACGTACGAGATCCCGGTGGCGTCGCTGGACTTCCAGGAGATGCAGCAATTGGTCGGCGCCGCCGGCCATCTGCTGATCGTGATCGAGCCCAACTCGACGACCGAGTCGACGGCGCTCATGTCCGCGATCAGTCGCTCGCGCGCGCAGGTGATGGTCAGCCCGATGAGCTTCCAGCTGTCCGCATCGGCTGGCGGTATCGACAAGCCGATCACCAGCTTTCTGGGGTATATCACCCGTACGGCAAAGACGTCAGTGCAGCTCGATCCGCTCAAGACAGCGGCGGTCTGGCTCGATCCGGAGACGAGCATGCTCTCCTATGTGCCGACGATGGTGACCAATACCGGCGGATCCTCGACGATCGCTTACAAGCACAAGGGCAATAGCGCCTACGCGATCGTCAATGGCCTGCAGAGCTATAACGACCTGAACAATCATTGGGGCAGCAACGATATCCTGATGCTGGTCAACAAATTCGTCGCCGACGGGCGGACAACGACGACATTTGATCCGAATCGTCCGGTGACGCGAGGCGAATTCGCAGCGTTCATCGCACGCGGGCTCGGCCTCTCCGGCGACAAGTCGGCTGCGACTCGCTTCAGCGACGTCAATGCATCGACGGTCATGGCAGCCTACATCGGGGCAGTCTCCAAGGCGGGGATCGTCGAGGGCCATCCGGACGGCACATTCAAGCCGGATCAGTCGATCACGAGGCAGGAGATGGCCGCGATGATGATCCGCGCAGCCGGCGTCGCCGATGTGCGCATCACGATCCCGCAGACGAGCGTCGCTTACCTGTCCCGGTTCAAGGATGCTGGCACGATCGCGCCATGGGCGCGCGAGGATATGGCGCGAGCCGTAGAGGCGGGGGTCATCAACGGCATGACGGCCGATACGATCAGTCCGCGCTCCGATGCGACCCGCGCTCAGGCGGTCGTCATGATCAAGCGGCTGCTTGGTTATATCAGCTTTATGAATGTATAGTATAGGCTTCTAGCATGGATGCGAGGAGGACGAGGCGATGAATCGCAAGGGGGAGCAATCGTTGGGGCACGGAGAGCCGCAAGGTTGGCTGATGCATGACCGTCAGGAGAAGGAACGAATGGCGGTGACGATGCTGAAGCAGCGAATGAACAATATCGTCGTCGCTACGCTGACCGGATTGTCGGCGGACGAGGTGTCGCGCTTGAAGGCGAATCTAGGTTCGGCGTAGACGAACACAGGGGCTCAGAGAAGGTATAGCGAAAAGATATGGACTGATGCCTTCTGCGGCGTCAGTCTTTTTTCGACAGTATGCGACGAAGTTTTTGGAGATATTTGTTGTGGGGTGTAAAAAACAGTAACTTAGTTCTACATCCATATATGTAATCATGTGGTAGATTATAAGTAGGACAACTGGCCAGTTCCTAATTCAAAGTAGATGGAGGAATAGATGTGAAATTAAAGAAATTCCTTGTCATCGCGGTTGCTCTATGCATGTTTACATTATCGCAGGCGGCATATGCAAATGAGGTTACGCCCTTTGCTACCGGCATAGGAGATACTGAGGCCACTGCTCTCGTTCGTCCTTTTGGAATTAACGAATTTAACACGTGGTTAACGGATGCAAATGACGTGGACTGGTATAAATATACGAATAATACCAACACCAATCACTATATTAGAGCTGAGCTTTGGCATCCATCAACCTTCGTCAAATATAAATTTGAAGCAAAAATCGTATATGATGCTCTTCATTCAACATCAATGCTTCAATCGTCAAATGTAGGTGTATTTAATCTATTTCAAGGATTGCAAATTCCTCCTGGCGCAACCTTCTACATGAAGGTTTCTACGGACAGTAGCGTTTTTGATCCTAATGATCGTTTTTATAAGCTTTGGACAAACATCTATCAATAACAGGTGCTATATGGGAATGCAGGACTTCGCGAAAATGCGAAGTCCTTTTTTCTTTGGCTTTATTTCCCCTTCGACCAATGTCTATACGACTAGACTTGATTCAGTTGGCCTAAAACGACAGGCGCATGACGAAAGTTGCGGTTGCGAGATTAGGATATTCTCATGAAGCGTAACTTTTTTCGACTTCTAACAGTCTATAAGTAGTAGATTTATAGATGGGAGAGTTGCCACATAATGCGTAAACGGGAAGTTGATAGACGGAGTGGGCCGCATGGGCAAGCAGAGCGCATCGGAGGACAGGACTTCGGGCGGGACTTGACGCATGCTACCAAGAGCATGGCAAGGGCTGGCGAAGGGCGTTTGACCCGGCGCGTGCTGATCCTCGCGCTGGGCGGTACGCTGCTGCTGCAGCCATGGGCGGCCACGGGACCCGGCTGGGTGGAGGCGCTGACGGGAGGGGCTCCGGTCGCATCGGCGGCTGAGGCGACATCGGGTCTCAAGCAGACGGCGGAGACGATGATCACGGCCGGCGCGAAGCGGATCGATTACATATGGACCGGTACACGGTCCGGCAAGAAGGTGCAAGCCAATGTGCATGTCATCGAAATCGACCTGACCAACCCGCATGTCTCGCTCAACGTGATGAGCGGCACGGGCAATAATCTGACGAATACGGCGTCGATCAGCAGCATGACCAAGGCGACCGGCGCGGTCGCTGGCGTCAATGCGGACTACTTCAATATGAGCGCCGAGGGCGTGCCGATGGGCGCGCAAATTACGAGCGGCACGCTGATGTCCAGTCCGTCGGTGCTGAAGGGGATGTATGCCTTCGCGATCGCCAACGACCGGACGCCTGTCATCGACCGGTTCAGCTTCGAGGGCAACGTCGTCGCCGGTGGGGCCAGCTTCCCGCTGGCCGGTATCAACCAGACCTCGTATATGACCGAGCCCGCGTCCGGCAGCGGCACGTTCAGCCACGTCAATGCGATGTACATCTATACGAGCGCCTGGACGGCGGCCGAGCGGCCCAACACGAAGAACAGCTCGACGACGCCGACCGAAATCCTCGTGGAGAATGGCGTCGTCACGCAGGTCGCAGAGAATGGCACCTTGCCGATACAGCCGCCAGCGAACGGCTATATCCTGCGCACCCACGGCACAGCCGCCCAGTTCGCCAAGCAAAATCTGACCGTCGGAGCCACCGTCAGCGCCAGCTACAATCTGACCTCGCTGACAACGGGCGCCAAGAAGGACCCGGGGTCCTATCAGATGATGGTCGGCGGTCATACGATCCTGATCGAAGACGGCAAGGCGTCCAGCTTCTCCCGAGATGTGAGCAGCATCAGCGGCAACAGCGCACGCTCGCGCACGGCCGTCGGCTACTCCCGGGACAGCAAAAAGGTCTACCTGGTCACCGCCGAGGACTACGGCAACAGCTCTGGCATGACGCTCAAGGAGCTGCAGGAGGTGATGGTCCGCCTCGGCGTCTGGAAGGGGCTAAACCTCGACGGCGGCGGCTCGACGACGATGACGGCGCGGCCGCTCGGCGAGTTCGAGATCGGCCTGGCCCATCCGACGGAGAATAGCGGCGGCACCACCGAGCGCCGCGTCATCAACGGCATCGGCGTCTACACCTCCGCTCCCAAGGGAGAGGTCAAGGGGATCAAGGCGAGCGGTCCGAGCGTCGTCTTCCTGGGACAGTCGGCAGGCTACTCGCTGAAGGCGTACGACACGTACTACAATCCGATCGAGCCGACCGGCATGACCGCGCAATGGAGCGTGGACAGCGGCTTCGGCGCGATCAACGGCAGCACCTTCACGCCGTCCCGCTCCGGCAAGACGACGCTCACCGCCAAGTCGGGATCGGCCAAGGATGAGCTGACTGTAGAGGTTATCGGCGCATCCCAGATCAGCGAGATGAGCGTGGCGGCTTCGTCGTCCAGGCTGCAGGCAGGCGCCTCGATCAATGTTCCTGTCCGCATCAAGCTCTCCGACGGCCGCGAGATGACTGTGCCGGCGGGCTCTGTCCGCTGGGAGCTGAGCGGCTTCACCGGCGAGGTGAAGGATGGCGTCCTGAACGTACAGTCGGTAAGCCCGGATGCGACCTCTGGCACTGCGATCGCGCGTTATGACGGTTACTCGGCGCTCGTCTACTTCAGCGCCGGCGACGCCAGCGCGTCCAAGAGCTGGGAGACCTTCGAGGACGTCAAGTACCCGATCACGTTCCAGTCGACGCCGAACGGCACGACAGGCTCGGTCAGCGTCGACAGCAGCCTCTCCGGCATGACGTCCAAAGGGCTGGTTATCAGCTATGACTTCACTGCAGGCACCGGCACCAAAGCCGCCTACGCGGCACTGAACGGCGAAGGCCGTGCAGTCGAAGGCACGCCGCTGGCGATCTCGGCCGACATCTATGGCGATGGCAGCGGCAACTGGGTGCGGGCAGAGGTGACGGATGCGGCAGGCAAGCTGCATTATGTCGACCTCGCCAGGCCGCTGGACTGGACAGGCTGGCGCACGGTCAAGGCCGATCTCGGAGCGCTAGGCATGACGTATCCGGTGAAGGTCAAACGCATCTACGTCGCCAATCCCGAGCAGGGCCAGAGCGAGCGGACGGCGGTCGGTCAGGTGGCGATCGACAATATCGCCTTTGACTACCCGGCCGCGGCAGTATTGCCGCCTGCGCCGCAGATTGCCCTGACGCTCGGCAGCACGCAGGCGACGGTAGGCGGTACGGCGACCAAGCTTGATGTCGCGCCGATCGCGCTGAATGGCGTTACGTACTTGCCGCTGAAGTTCGTCTCGGATGCGATCAAGGGCAAGGTGGCATGGGACAATGCGACCAAGCGGGCGACCTTCCAGCGCGGCGACAAGCTGCTCGATCTGTGGCTCGATCAGAAGTCTTATGTCGTCAACGGCAAGCGTGCGAGCGCAGAGGCGGCGCCGATCATTCGCGGGGGCAGGACGCTGGTCCCGGTTCGTCTGGTCTCGGAGCAACTCGGTCTGCAGGTCCAATATGATGCAGCCCAGAAGAGGATTACCATCCAATAATTTAGGTCTGGACAGATCGGATGTGGTATGATGGTAGAAGCAACCTTCCAAAGAGAAAGCGAGCCGAGGCGCTTGAATTATCGAATTAACGACATCGACCGCGTAATTAAAAACGCTATCCATGTAATGGAAGACAGCAAATATCAGATCTTCGAAATATGCGAGTCTGCCCGTCAAGAGCTGCTGCTGATGACGCAGGAGCTGGAGACGGTATTCAAGGAAACAGCCGAGACGATCGACAAGGTCGATCGTCTCGAGCTGGACTATCGTCGTTCCCGGATCCGGCTGACAGAGGTCAGCCGGGATTTCGTGAGGTACAAAGAGGCGGACATCAAGTCTGCCTACGAGAAGGCGACGCAGATCCAGCTCGATCTGATGGTGTATCGAGAGAAGGAAGCGTACCTGAAGGCGCGCAGGGACGATCTGCAAAAGCGCGTCAAAAATGTCGAGCAATCGATCGAGCGGGCGGAGACGATCAGCTCGCAGGTCAATGTAGTGCTGGAGTACCTCTCGGGCGACCTGAATCAAGTGACCCGGATTTTGGAGTCGGCGAAAAATCGCCAGGCCATCGGGCTCAAAATTATTCTCGCGCAAGAGGAAGAACGCAAGCGAATTTCCAGAGAAATCCACGACGGGCCGGCTCAATCGATGGCTCATCTAGTGCTTAGGACGGAAATTGCGGAAAGAATGCTTCAAAAGAAGGAATTTGAATTAGTGCAGGACGAATTAGTAGATTTGAAGAGCCAGGTGCGATTAGGACTCGAGGAAATCCGTAAAATTATCTTCAATCTGCGCCCAATGGCTTTGGATGACTTGGGCTTAGTACCTACTTTGCGCAAATATGTGCAGGATTTTGAAGAAAAAGCGAGAATAAGGACGACTTTTGAAACCGTAGGACGAGAGATACGATTGCCATCCGCGATGGAGGCTGCGATCTATCGTTTGGTTCAAGAAGCCTACACTAATGCCCTCAAGCATGCCAGCCCCTCCATCGTATCGCTCAGCATTACCTATCAGGCGCATATCGTCAAGATTATCATTCAAGACAATGGCGTCGGATTCCTAGTCGAACAGACGGAGGCCAAGGCGAAGGACAATTCCAGCTTCGGACTCATCGGTATGCGAGAGAGAGTCGAGCTGCTCGAGGGGAGGATGGAAATCGAGTCAGCGATTAACGAGGGAACGAAGATTACGATTCACATTCCCATAAATGCGGAGCCTAGGAAGGAGTAATTGACGATGGACGTGAAATCACCGGCGAACCGGACGATCAAAGTACTTATAGCGGATGACCACCAACTGTTTCGTGAAGGGTTGAAGCGCATCCTCAACATGGAAGACGACCTGGAAGTGATCGGAGAGTGCGGAAACGGGATTCAGGTCCTTGAGTTTTGCAACCGGCAGAAGCCCGAGGTTGTACTGATGGATATCAATATGCCAATTGAGAACGGGGTGGTCGCCACAGAGCGGCTGCGCGATATTTTCCCGGATGTGAAGGTCATCATCCTCTCGATCCACGATGACGAGAGCTATGTGTTCGAGACGCTGCGCAAAGGCGCGACGGGCTATCTGCTCAAGGATATGGAGGCGGAGGCGCTGGTCAATGCGATCCGCTCGGTCGTGAGCGGCCATGCCTATATCCATCCGAAAGTGACCGGCAAGCTGATCAACCAGCTGCGCCGGATGACCTATCTCGACGAGATCGGCGCCTCCGCGGGCGCGGCAGCCTCGGAGGAGACCGGCGTCAAGTTCGTCGCAGGCGAGAACAACCCGCTCACGCGGCGCGAAGCGGAAGTGCTGCGTCTGATGGCCGAGGGCAAAAGCAACAAAAACATCGGCGAGTTCCTCTATATTAGCGAAAAAACGGTCAAAAACCATGTCAGCAGCATCCTCCAAAAGATGGAGGTCGACGACCGCACGCAAGCGGTCATCAATTCGATCAAAAACGGCTGGGTGACGCTGTAGCGCCTGCGGACGACCCTTCCACTGGCCGCCCGGGGCGTTTAACGAAAGATACTTTCGTTGGAGGCGTTCTGGCGGTTGATTGGGGCAATTAGCGAAAGAAACTTTCGTTGGAGGGCGCTCCGGCGGTCGATTGGGGCGATTAGCGAAAGTTCCTTTCGTTACGGCGGGCTCCCACGTCCAAATGGAAAGAGTTCAGCAAGCTTCGGCACGTACGATCTGCCGGGGCTTTTTTGTATGCGGAGGCAGCAGCAAAAATTTTGGGGCTTGGGGTGCAGGGGCTGGCCGGTCGGCGTTCGTCTAATAGAGTAGAGCGAGAGGAGGGGAGAAGATCAGCGACGAGGAATGGGTACGGCGCATGCTGGAGGGCGATCAGGCAGCCTTCGAATGGTTGGTGGATACATACCGCGGCGAGCTGTACGCGGCCGTCTATGCCGTTCTGCGAGATGCCAAGGATGCGGAAGATGCGCTGCAGGAGTCATTCGTGGCGATCTACCTCGGTCTCCCCGGCTATCGCGGACAAGGGCTCAAGACGTGGATGTCGCGGATCGCCGTCAACAAGGCCATCGATCAGAGACGCAAAAAGCAGCGGCAGCAGCGGCGCTCCTCGCTGACGGAGGAGCCTGAGCGCGAGCTGCCTGCGCCGGGCTATGAAGAGGCGGACGGCCGTGTGGCGGAGCGTCTGCTGGCAGCGGAGCGGCAAGGCCAGCTCAGTCGACTCGTCGGATCGATGCCGGTCGCCTACAGGCGGGTCATCGAAGCCTTTTACTGGCAGGACAAGAGTCAGGCAGAGATCGCCAAGGGCGAGCAAGTGGCGCCCAAGACGATCGAGTCGCGGTTATATCGGGCGCGTCGATGGATCCGGGAACGATGGAAGCGGGGGGAGGAGCAGGAATGAGTCATCGGAGTGAAGCGTACTGGAGACGTTATGCCGAGACGGACAAGCTGTCTCATGAGGAACGCGATGCGGCGGAAGCGCATCTGTACGAGTGCGACGCCTGTCTGGCGTTGTATATGCAGTCTGTCGAGCAGCTGGATGTACAAGCAAGGCTCGGCAGCGAAGCGGAGACGCAGCTAAAGGCCGGGCTGCGGCAGCATCCGACGCTGCAAAAAACGACGGCGCGACGACGCGGATGGGCAGCGCGGCGGGAACGGCGGCGAACGTTGGTCCACTATACGATTGCAGCTGCACTGACGTTATTCCTGCTCTCGAGCGGCATCTGGCAGCACTATCTGGACCAGACGGCGCAGCCGGGGCAGACATCGGCGGCGGCCGCCGAAGGCGGGACGATCAGCGAGCAGATGATGGCGCGGACGACGGAGCTGCTGCAGACGTGGAAATCGGCGGCAGGGCTAACGGAGCGCCGCTAATGAACAGTGCGAGGGGCAGCGGAGCGCTAGCCGCCGCAGAGAAGGAGTGTGAAGGGTTGTGCAATTTAGCGGGATGATGCTGCTGGGCATGTCTCTGGTCCCTGGACTGGGGCATTATATGATTCAACGGCGTGTACGTGCTTTTTTGTATCCATTGTTTTTCTTTGGATTTATTTTCGTGGGGGTTGTGATGGGTCTGGCAATAGGCCGCGAGGATCCGGTGATCGCTTTTGGATTTTTGGCTGCTTGTATATGGGGGATCAATATGCTCGACATGATGATTCACCTGCTGGTACGACCGACGCCGGGAGCAGCTTTTCCGCCTTCGCCAGAGGGCAGCTATGCGGGAGGTCGGGCGCCTTATGGTCCTGCAGGCGATTACGGGACGCCGCCCTATCCGCAGAGCCCGGCATATACTCCGGCCTACGATCCGGAGCGGCGCAATGCAGGGGAGCGTTTTTACACGATCTTGCTGTCCATGGTGCCGGGGCTGGCGCATTTCCAGCTTGGGCTGATGCAGCGCGGCCTGACGTTGCTGCTTGGATTTTTTGGACCCGCGGCGATCATCCTGTTCATCAGTGCGGAAGCGAGCCGGCACTTCGTTGTCTTCCTGGGGCTGCTGCCGATCATCTGGCTGTATGGGTTCTTCGATGCGCTGCGCCAACTGGAGCGCAAGCAGCTCGGCGAGCCGCTGCAGGATCGCTCGATACTGGAGGACTGGGACAGCCAGAGATCGGGCGGACGGCGGAGTCGCCTGCTGGCGACGCTGCTCTCCGTATTGCCAGGGGCCGGGCATATGTACCTGGGCGCGCAGCGGCGCGGGGTTCAGCTGATGGGAGCCTTTTTTCTGGCCTTCTATCTGCTCGATGCGTTGCAGGTCCCTTTGTTCATGTTTGTAGTGCCGATCGTTTGGTGTTATTCATTTTTTGACGCCTTGCAGCTAGGGGCCAGATATGAGCGGATGGAGGGGCTGATCGAGGATGTGCCGCTGATCCCCGGTCTGACGGCTGGCCGGCGCTGGCTGGGTGCAGGGATGATCCTGCTCGCAGGGTATATCGTGTTCCGGCAATTCCTGTATACGTGGATCGTCGAAATCTTCGGCAGCCAAGCCATCTGGGTCCGGGAGTTGCCGCGTTATGTGCAGCTGGGCTTGATCGCGCTGTTGCTGCTGGCCGGCGGGGTGAAGCTGCTGCTGGACAAAGGAACGGATCGGCGCATGCCGGGGCTGTAGCCCGTGCAAGCGCTGCAGGCGTAGAGGCTGGTGGCGACTAAGCGCCTGTCACCGCTGGGCTATTCACCGCCGCGCCCATCTATGCATATAGTGTCTCAGGTGTCTCACAAAGGGAGGCGGCTCTGATGACAGCCATATTCGTAGGGGTGATCTCCTGTTACCTTCTGGCTATGCTTGCAGTATATATATTCGGACGCGCCGGACGCAGGCGCGAGATAGCGATAGCGCATTATATCCTGATCGGCGGCGATGAGGCGCAAGGACTGGAGTGGCATATCCGGCGCATCCGTTGGCGCGCGTTCTGGTCGGGCGTCCCTGCCCGTATGACTGTCGTCGGCGAGGGAGAGGCGAGCTGCAGCAGTCTGATCGCCAGCAAGCTGCTAGGCCCAGAGGATCGCATCGTCCGCGTCTCCGCCTCCGGCCAGTGGCGGGTGCTGCGCTGCGAGGGCGGCCGTCTCGCCGGCGAGGAGCCGCTGCCGACGCAGCCCGCGAGCCACAGACGCCGAGCTGTCGGAGCGCAGCCAGGCAGACCGGACGGTCCGGGAAATCCGGCAGATCGGGAGCCAGCGCGGCCAGACGGGCCTCGCGGCGTCGGCGGTCCCGGAGATGTCGAGGACTATCTGTTCTGGCTGCGAACGCGCGGCGTGACCGCGCCAGACGAGCGCACAGTCGTCATCGACCTGCGTCGCGTACGCGCCCAGAGCCGGGGATGAGCGCCTGGAGCAAGCAGCAGCAGCTGATGGTGGGGGGCGATTGCGGGCAAAGGGTGAAGTTCGTAACGGTTGCGCGCTCCCCCGCATTCCGGTATGATGATGGCATAGAAGAGAATACAGGACGGCGTGAAGCACACCCCGTACCGACGCAGAGATGCGTTGGCGGGGTGTGCTTTTTTTGGCGTCCGGGGAGGAGGAATCGGGCATGAAGGCATGGGTGTATATCGTCCGAACCGGACAGCGATGGCAGGCAAGGTGTAGCCTCGAGCTCGAGCTGGATGTACGCTATTGGCTCGATGCGGACTTCCGGGCGGGCGTAGCGTCAGCCGTCGGCAACCTGCCAGATGAAGCGGGTGAGCGGCTGCTGTGGCTCCGCGAGCCGATCCCGCTTGGACAAGCGATGCAGCTCGCGGAGCAGTGGGAAGCAGGCCGTGCAGGCAAAGGGCTGACGGGAAGGGGAAAGGCGGAGCAGGTTGGGGAGCGAGAGGCGGCAAGGCGACTCCTCCGCTATCTCGACGAACTGCGCAGCGTCGACCGGTCGCACCCGGAGCCGGGCCGCGTCGACTTGCGGGATTATATGGTGACTGGAGCGGAGGGCGGCGAGGAACAGACGGGAGACAACGAGAGGGAGAGATGGGGAGGCGGCACAGATCGTCGGGACGAGCAGGCGAGCGTAGCCAGTCCAACAGAGCGGGGCGAGGGGCAGACGCAAGGCGGCGACAGGCGGAGAAGGGGCGAAGACGGCATAGGCCATGGGAACGAGCAGACGAGTATAGCTATTCCAACAGCTAGCCGTCCGCTCGTCCGCGTGCAGCACCTCGCCGCCCCTGACCCGGCGGCGGCTCGCGCGCAAGGCCGCGCCCTCGCTGCGGCTGCCCTCGCCGCCGCTCAGGCGCTGCAGGGCCGTGCGCTGCTGCGCCGCGAAGCGCACGCCCTGCTGGCCGGCGCGGGCGCGGCCCCGCCCGAGGCCGCGAGCTGGAGCGCGATGCTCCAGCTCGCGGCGCTCCTGGGCCGGCTGCGCCTCGGCGCCGCCGTCGCCGCTGAGGCGCAGCCGCGGCGACGGTGGGCGCTGCCGCGCGCGCAGCGCCAGCTCCGCTGCCAGCGCTGCGGCAGCGGGGGCGCGCGGCTGCGCCGGACGCCCTGCGGCGGATGCGGCCGCAGGTGCGCGTACTGTGAAGCGTGCCTGACCATGGGCAAGGCACGCGAGTGCGAGCTGCTCGTGCGCGGCATTCGCGCGCACGGGCAGCCGCTGGGCGCCGCCGGGGACGAGGCGGCGGAGGGGCGGTTGCAGCGCTGGGGGCTCAGCCCGGCGCAGCAGGCCGCAGCGCTGCAGGCGCTGCGCTATATCGAGCGGGCGCCGGAGGCGGACGACCGCGAGCGCACCTTCCTGCTGTGGGCCGTGACGGGAGCGGGCAAGACCGAGATGATCTTCCCGCTCATCGACTCGGTGCTGCGGAGGGGAGGCCGGGCGCTCGTCGCGACGCCGCGACGCGACGTCGTGCTGGAGCTCGATCCGCGCATCCGCAAGGCGTTCCCCGAGGCGTCCGTGGCGACGCTGTACGGCGGCAGCGAGCAGCGCTGGGAGCAGGGCGAGATCACGCTGGCGACGACGCATCAGCTGATGCGGTTCGAGCAAGCGTTTGACCTGGTCGTGGTGGATGAGATCGATGCCTTTCCCTTCCATAACGACGAGATGCTCTACTACGCCGCCGACAAGGCGCGAGCGCTGCAGGGCGTGCAGGTGCTGCTATCGGCCACGCCGCCGCAGCGGCTGCGACGAGCGGCCCGGCGTGGCCGGCTGCCGCATGCCTCAGTGCCGGTGCGCTACCATCGACATCCGCTGCCAGTGCCGCAGCTGCTGCGCATGCCGTCGGTCGATGAGCTGCTGAAGCGCGGGCTGTTGCCAGCGGCGTTGCGCCGGGCGATCGAGGGCTCGCTGGCGCGCGGAGCGCAGCTCTTCGTCTTCGTCCAGCGCATCCGCCAGATCGAGCCGCTGGTCGCGCTGCTGCGACGCCTATTCCCCGGCACGCCGATCGAGGGCACCTCCTCGCAGGACCCCGACCGGACGGCGCGCGTGCTGCGCTTCCGCAGCTGCGAGATCCGGCTGCTCGTGACGACGACGATCCTCGAGCGGGGCGTCACGGTGCCCCGGAGCGATGTCTTCATCCTGGACGCCGACGGCAAGCTGTTCGACGACGCTTCGCTTATCCAGATGGCCGGCCGCGCCGGCCGCTCGGGCGACGATCCGCGCGGCCGCGTCGTCTTCGGCAGTCCGGCCCGCAATCGCGCCCAGGCATCCGCTGTCCGGCAGATTCGCCATATGAATCGGCTTGCGCGACGGCAGGGCTATCTATTGCCATCAGAGGAGTGAGCGCTTGGCGCAGCATGCAGCATCGCGGGCCTGGCCCACTATCTGCCACCGTCTGGCATAGTAGAGAGGAGCGATCTTAAGATGAGTATCTGGCAAATCCCGCTCTATCAGCGGGTGGCGCGTTGGCTTAAGGGGACGCTGCGGCTGCTGGCGCCGCAGTATCCTGACTGCCTGATGTGCGGCAGGATGGCTCGACCTGGACTCCACACGCTTGGGGCTGCCACAGCTCCCAACGCGCAGGGGCCGAGAGCTGGCGCACCGGAAAGGGACGCGTCGCAGGGCAACCTGCAATTGCACTCCCGGATCAACGCGCAGCTATGCCCGGCCTGTCGGAGCAAGCCAGCCTGGATCCAGCCGCATGAGATCTGCTGCTATGCTTGTGGCAGGCCGGAGCGCTGCCCGGACTGCTCGCGCCGCGTGGATGGCCATCTCCTGTGGAATCGCAGCGCTGTCCGGTATACGCCGGAGATGCGGGAGTGGCTAGCCGACTATAAATATCGCGGCCTCGAATCGGCAGGACCGTTGCTGCACAGCATGCTCTACCCGCTGTATGACCAACTATTGACCGAGCGCAGACGAGCGACGGGAGACGCGGCCTGGAGCTGGGATGCGATCGCCTTCGTGCCGCTGAGCGCAGAGCGTCTGGAGGAGCGCGGGTTCAACCAGGCGGAGCGCTTCGCCGCAGGACTGGCCGAGCATGGGCGGCTCCCGTACGCCCCGCTGCTCATGCGGACGCGAGACTCTGGCCGGCAGAGTCACAAAAACCGCGAAGCCCGCATCGCCGAGATGGCGGGACTATTCGCTCCGGCGCCAGGCTGCGCCGGATACCTGGGGCATCTCTACGCCGCAGCAGGCGGCCACCGGCCGGTACGCATCCTGCTTGTGGACGATATCTATACGACAGGCAGCACGACGCATGCTTGCGCCGCCGCACTGCACGGAGCCGCGAGCGTACCGCTGGAGATCTGCGCCCTCACCTGGGCGCGTGCCGTAAGTCGAGCATCACATGATCTGGATAATTGTGAGGTTGGATAATTCATTGACGAACTCGATCTGGCTTCCAGCTATATCTGTCAAATAGGAGGTAAGGATAGCCAGATTGTTATTGAAATCGGTATAGACGAGATAGCTCCCTTGCAGGGTAAACTCTCCTGGAGCAACAAGATCAGGACCAATATTTTGTTCTTCGATTGCACTCATTCGTTGCAGGGTGTCTCCAGCGACAATGAAGATATCCACCTTAACGGTCCCTGCCGCAACAGGATTCACTCGAACACGAAAACTATAGGATACAAGGTAATAGGTGTTCGGCACTACGAAGATAAGATCGGGCTGTTCAGGCGGATCGGGCAGAAATATCGTTTCGGGACTATTATTGAACACCTCTATGAAATAAATAGGATTAAATAAACTTTGCAGCGGACCCGTAGGACTGAATACGGCATTGTTGCCGATAGGCGAAGGTCCGACTGCACCGCTTAGTCCCGTCGCGCCGGTCACGCCCGTAACGCCTGTCGCTCCTGTTACGCCTGTCGCTCCTGTCGCCCCGGTGATGCCCGCCGCGCCTGCTAAGCCGGTAGCGCCGGTCAGGCCCGTCGCGCCCGTGGCTCCTGTCGCGCCCGTCGACCCGCCAACTCCAGTTGCCCCGGTCATTCCGACGGCGCCGGTTACGCCTGGCGCTCCTATCGCTCCGGTACTGCCTGTGGCGCCAGTGATGCCCGTAAGCCCTGTAGCCCCGCTAGCCCCGGTGCTCCCCATCGCGCCAGTCGTGCCGGTAACTCCGGTCGCGCCTGTGAGCCCGCGAGCTCCAGTGGCTCCCGTCAGACCAATACCCGTGGCTCCGGTGTTTCCCGGCCTGCCGATTTCCAGCCAAGGGATCCAGCTCACGCCAACGTCCGTACTGCTGCGATAATACAAGACCAGGTTGGACGTATACAGTTGCTGCACGAAATCTCCGACTCGGGAAACATACAGCGTCCAGACCGCCGGCAACAAGACCGGCGGGGTGTTTAAGGGGTCAGGAGCGTTTGGACCATCTGATCTGTAGACTCCTGCATCGACAAACTGGTCCAGGTTGGGGGTTCCAGGCAATGCGTCGGAGAAAGGCAAATAATGCAGGACGACCTCTCCGGTCTGGCCGTCGACGCTTAGTACACCGCCGGCTGCGCCGGTCGGCCCGGTCGGTCCGGCAGGTCCAGCTACGGGAGAGAGGGAGGTCGTGGTCTTCAGCTTGGAATCCAGTATGATCTCCTGACGGAAGATGGTCTCAAGGATTGCTTGGGCGCTCCTGTTAACCTGCATCACTTGATCGAGCGATGCGGGCGGGCCGCTCAGGCCGGGGAGAGTTCCGAGCGCAAGCTGGATTTTCTCCCCCTCTGCGTTAAGGATATGCGCCAAACCAAGCTCCTCCATCGCGATGGACGAGAGCAACAAGTTGACGCTATCATCCCGGGTCAACGTAATTGTAGGCGTGATATTGGGCACATTCGGTTGTGACATGCGATGAGTTCCTCCTTTTTACACAAGATCGAAGTATTAGCCTACATAATCTGGACGATTGTTAAACTTGAGAAACCGGTATTAAACTCAGGCACATAACCGGGATCCGTCATCTCATAGGAGCTGGTTAGCGTCAAGTTTGTATTGGCGCCTGTAGAGATCAGTCCGCTTGCGGCCATCGTAAACTCTCCCGGAGCTACCCCGCCCGGGACAAGCGTCTGCTGCTCGATTGCGCATAGCCGCTGCACCTCGGTGTCCAGCAGGACTAGCAATTCGCATTTGATATCTCCCGTCGCTGCCAGAGGGACCGCCACTCGAATGCTATAGGTGACATAGTAATAGCTGGCCGGCAGCAAGGTGATGCCAAGACCATCCGGGTTCAGTTGAATACTGACCGGGTTGTTATTGTACACCGTCTCCAACAACGTGGGATCGCCGGTAGCGGCAAGCTCGCCTACAGGTTGAAAGACGGCATTGTTGAAAATAATCGTTGGTCCCGTCGCCCCAAGGGATCCCGTCGGCCCCGTCGCCCCCGTCGCGCCGGTCAGACCTGCCGCGCCTGTCGCTCCTGTAAGCCCGGTCGCTCCGGTCACCCCCGTCGCCCCTGTGGCTCCGGTCGCGCCCGTTGCACCGATAGCCCCCGTGAGTCCGGTTGCTCCAGTCATGCCCGTCGCTCCAGTCGCTCCCGTCGCGCCTGTGGTCCCGGTCGCTCCAGTCACGCCGGTCGCCCCTGTGGCTCCGGTTACGCCTGTGGCCCCTCTGACTCCGGTCGCGCCCGTCACGCCGGTCGCCCCCATGAGCCCGGTTGCTCCCGTCACGCCGGTGGCGCCCGTGACGCCTGTCGCCCCGGTCAGACCGATGCCTGTCGCTCCGGTCGGTCCTTGCGCGCCGATCTCCACCCAGTCAGACCAATGCCCCCCGGCGTCCGTGCTGCTCCGATAATACAAGACCTGGTCGGAGACATAGATCTGCTGCACATAATCGCCGACCCGGGATACGTACAGCGTCCAGACTGCCGGCTCAGGCACCGAGAGCGGCCGATCCGGCGGAGCTGCTCCGGCCGGACTATCCGAGCTGTACACGCCTGCCGCGATATATTGCCCCAGTCTGTTGCCGGAGGACAGGTTGTCGGTGAAGGGCAGGAAGTTCAGCGTAACGTCGCCTGTCTGGCCATCCACGCTTAATACGGCGCCAGGCAGTCCGGTGGCCCCTGTAGGTCCGGCGGGACCGATCATCGACGGGATGTTCGACGCCGTGCGCAGCTTCGATTCGAGCATCATTTCCTGGCGGAACACCGTGTCCATCATAGCTTGTACACTGTCATTCGTCTCGAGCACTTGCTCCAGCGTAGCAGGGGTAGATCCGGGCAACGTCCCGAGGGCAAACTGGATCTTCTCCCCCTCCGCATTGATGATATGCGACAAGCCGAGCTCTTCCATGGCAATAGACGAAAAGATCAGGTTGAGCACATCGTCGCGAGATAATGTAATCGTGGGCGTAATATTCGGCAGATTGGGATTTGACATGCTAAGCTCTCCTTCGTACTCAAAGTTATGGTATTCTATTCATGACCCCCGCTTATGTGCCTAGTAAGAATTTGGGTTAGCGTGTACCTTTTATGGTTATATCGGGATAGAGGCCCCACATGGGCCCTCCGCGGCCTACGCATAAGCAAGAGCCTTTTGCTCCCCAAGACGGATCAGCCCATGTCTATGTTGTGTGAATTGTCCCAAAGTCCCAACTATTTTTATCGCAAAGGAGATCGTTGCACTTATGAAAAAAATAATGTCCCTCTGTCTCTCTCTCGTTCTGATCCTCTCCATGGCAGGCGCTGTCGCTGCCGCCGAGCGTCCGATCTCGCTTTGGTATGGCGAGCAGCAGGTAGAGCTGGGCGCTGCGCAGCCGGTGCTGCAGGACGGCGTCACTCTGGTGCCGGTCAAGCCGCTGTTCGCGCAGATGAGTCTGGAGCTTGCATACGATACGTCGACCCGCATCATCACCGGACAAAATGACGACTTGTCCATCTCCGTACAGGTTGGCGCAAAAGAAGCCACTGTGAACGGCAACATCGTGACGCTGCCGGCAGCCGTGACCAGCCTGAAGGACGTCACCTACGTGCCTGTGCGTGCGCTCGGCGAGGCCGCCGGATACCGCGTCGTCTGGGATGCGCAGCAGCGCGCGATTCAACTGGTAGGCGCAGCAGGCGAAGAAAGTCAGGCAGGACAGGAAGGTCAGGCAGGCGAAGAAGCGACTGGCGAAGGCAGCAAGGGCTTCCTGTGGAAGGCTGAGGGCGAAGGCAGCGACGTCTACCTGCTGGGCTCGATTCACGTAGCGGATTCGGACATGTATCCGCTGCGCGCGGAGATCGAGGAAGCGTTCGCGGCTTCGGACTATCTGGGTGTGGAGCTGGACATCTCCGATGTGAGCCAAGACATGGAGGCGCTGACCGCCGAGCTTGGCATGTACCAGGACGGGACGACGCTGAAGGATCATATTCCTGCCGAGACCTACGCCGCCTTGGGTGAGCTTTTGAAGGGACTGGGCTTGCCGGAGGATTCCTTTGATGCATTCAAGCCTTGGATGGTCTCGACCACGATCGACTACTTGCAGATTGGCGATGCCGGCTATGAGGGCGACCTCGGCATCGATATGTACTTCCTGCAGGAGGCCAAGAAGCGCAAGCTGCCGATCCTGGAGCTGGAGAGCGCCGAGCTGCAGCTGAAGATGTTCAACAGCTTCTCCGACGAGCTGCAATTGCAGATGCTCGAGGGCTCGATTGCCGCTTATAACGCAGGGCCCGATGAGAATGCGCAATTTACGATCGACCATATGATCCAGATGTGGATCGACGGCGATCATGAGCTGCTGGGCGAGCTGACCGAGCAGTTCGGACCAAGCGGGGAGTATATGGACGCGATGCTGACCAACCGCAACAAGGGCATGGTAGATAAAGTTAAGGGCTATCTCGACGATAAAGAAGGCAAAACCTACTTCGTCGTCGTCGGCGCCGCCCATATGGTCGGACCAAGCGGAATCGTGACCAAGCTCCGCGAGCAGGGCTATACCGTCACCGAGCTGTAAACCGAAAAAAGAGATGAAATCTATGGCGCTTTCCGTTAAACTAGGAAGTACTATTGGAGGGTACTGGAAGGAGCGCAAGCTATGAATCTGGGAAATTGTCCGCGCTGCGGCAAGCTGTATGCCGTTAATTTTCGCGAAGTCTGCCCTGCCTGCATTAAGGATATCGACAATGAATACGAACGGTGTGCGACCTACCTGCGGGAGAACCGAGGCTGCGGGATTCAGCAGCTCTCCGAGGAGACGGGTGTCTCGTACCGGCAGATCACCAAGTTTATTCGCGAAGGACGAATTTCGCTCATAGATGCGCCGAATCTGGCCTATCCATGCGAGATGTGCGGCACGTTTATCCGGGAAGGGAATATGTGCCTGGATTGCCGCGCCAAGCTGGTCAAGGAGCTCGGAGCGGCCAACGAAACAGCGGCGAGCGCTGCGGAACGAGCAAAAAACGCCGCTGTCTACAAAATCGGCGACAAGCTGCGCAAGGAATAGTCTGCCAACTGAATCGCTATAAACTTTCTCATACAGGCTGCCGATATTACTAACAAGTAATCATCGGCCCTGTTTATTTTACAGGCATAACGGGCCGTCCGGTCACGTCATAGAATTAGAGGTGAAGTACGATGAAAATCAATGAGCCTAACCGCATCTCCGGGCTTCAACCATACAACCCATCCAAGGGCCAGCGCGCGGAACAGACGGGGGCTGCCAAGCGCAAGGATCAAGTCACCATATCTCCGGAGGCGAAGGAGCTGTTGGAATCGAATCGGATCAATCAGGCCGAGCGGGCCGAGCAACTGAAGCAGTTGAAGCAAGAGGTCTCCTCAGGCACGTACCATGTCGAGGCCGGCAAGATCGCTGAGAAGCTGCTGCCCTACCTGAAGTAAACCTCCCAGAGGAGAGAAAACCGATATGAATGAACCGCTCCAAGTCGTCATGGATACGCTTCAACAGCTGACCCGGCTGCATCGTGAGCTGTGCGAGCTCGGCCAGACCAAGCGCGAGGCGCTGGGCGGCGGCCAGGTGGATACCGTGGCCCATATCTCCAGTCGCGAGAGCCGGCTGCTGCAGCAGATCGGCGAGCTTGACCGGCAGCGTCTGCTGGCCATCGGGCAGTATGTAGCTCGTCAGGGCTTCGCGCCGACTGGCTCGTTCCGGATGGAGCAGCTCATCCAGATGGTGTACAAGGCCGAGGAGAAGCAAGCGCTCCGCGCGGCATGCGAAGAGCTGCAGGATACCTTGACCGAGCTGCAGGAGATCAATGACTTTAATCAGCAGATGATAAGGCTGAATCTGGAGTACGTCTCGTACTCCATCGACCTGATCGCAGGACCGCCGGAGGAGGACGCGACCTACCATCGCTCCTTGCAGGCCGAGGGCTTCAAGCGCTTCAGCCAGTTCGACACGAGAGCTTAAGGGAAGAGGTGCAACAGAGGTGAGATCTACCTTTCATGGTCTTGAGGTCGCCAAGCGATCGCTGTTCACGCAGCAGGCCGCGCTCAATACGACAGGACACAACATCGCCAATGCGAACACAACCGGCTACTCCCGTCAGGTGGTCAACATGGTCGCGGCCAAGCCGATCGAGGCGTTCGGGATGAACCGCACGACGATCCCGGGCCAGACCGGGATGGGCGTGGAGTTCAGCTCGATTACGCGGATCCGGGAGAAGTTCCTCGACGATCAGTTCCGCAACGAGAACAAATCCTTCGGCAACTACGCGATCCAGCAGGACACGCTCGAGAAGCTGGAGAAGATCGTCAACGAGCCGTCGGATACGGGCATCCGCACCGTCATCGAGAGCTTCTTCAATGCCTGGTCGGATCTCAGCAAGGCGCCGGAAAACGCCGACGGCCGCAAGATCGTCCGCGAGCAGGCGCTGGCGCTCACCGATGCGTTCAACCATACCGCCAAGTCGCTGCAGGATCTGAAGGCGGACCTGACCGAGAACGTCAACATCAAGACCCAGCAGATCAACTCGATCCTCGGCAATATCGCCAAGCTTAACGGCGAGATCCAGCGTATCGAAGGACTCGGCGACAATGCCAACGATCTGCGCGACCAGCGCGACCTCATCACCGACGAGCTGTCGCAGATGATCAACATCCGCATCACCGAGGGCACAGGCGGCTACAGCGTGACGATGGGCGGCATCGAGCTTGTTAACGGACAGGTCGCAGAGCCGCTGACAGCTGCAGAGATGGAGGACTATGTCGCTTCCGGGGACCTCAATAGCGGCGAAGTGTTCGGAATGATCCAGTCTCGCGATCAATTCGTAGAGGGCTACATCGCCGACCTTGATCGCCTCGTGGACAAGCTGGCCAACGGCGACATGGAGGTCAAGCTCCCTGCAGGCTCCGTCCTGCCGGAGGGCACGACGCTGAACGGCGTGCTCTACGCTGGCGCGAACCGGACGCTCGAGGAGGATACGATCGTTACTGTGAAGGGACTGAACGGGCTGCATCAGCTCGGCTACAACTTCTCCTCCGAGCCGGGCGGACTGCCGTTCTTCACCAATGCCGACGGTACGACCGAGAACCTGAAGGCGAGCGAGATCACGCTGAACCGCGAGCTGGCGGACAATCCGACCAAGATCGCCACCTCGATGCGAATCGCTACAGTGGATGGCGAGGAGGTCGTCGTGCGCGGCAACAACTCGCTGGCGCTGCTGTTCTCGCAGGCGCGCGACTCGCGGATCAACTTCGGTACGGCGTCCGAGCCGGACCTGGCTACCGTCGATTCGTACTTCCGCTCGGTCGTTGGTCAGCTCGGCGTCCAGGCGCAGGAGGCCAATCGCCAGCTCGCCAACTCCAAGACGCTGGTCGACCAGGTCGACGCGCGCAGGCAGTCGGTCAGCGGTGTCTCCCTCGACGAGGAGATGGCCAACCTGATCAAGTTCCAGCACGCGTACAACGCCGCCGCCCGCAACATGACGATGATCGACGAGACCTTGAACAAGGTCATTAACGGCATGGGTATTGTAGGCCGTTAAGCATAAGCGCCGTTAAGGATAAGGGCCGCTAAGCATAAAGGGAGTGAAACATACATGTCCTTACGCGTCACGCAGACGATGATGAGCAATCAGCTCCTTCGCAACGTTACGAACAACCTGGGCCGGATGAACAATATGCAAAACCAGCTGTCTACGGGCAAACGAATAAACGCCCCATCGGACGACCCGGTCGGCCTGACCTTCGCGATGCGTTATCGCAGCGAGATCTCAGCTAACGACCAGTATATCCGCAACGTCGACTCGGCCAAGTCGAGTCTGGACTACACCGATATGGCGCTCTCGCAGGTCGGCGATGTGCTGCATCGTGCCCGCGAACTGATGGTCAAGGGAGCTGACGGCTCGATGCCGCAGACGGGCTATGACGCTATCAAACTGGAGATCGACGAGCTGTATGGACAACTGGTGGAGATTGGAAACAGCAAGTTCAACGGCAAGTACGTCTTCAACGGCGAGCAGACGGAGACGGCGCCTTATCCGACGACCGGACTGGACAGTACGGATACTGCGGCTCTCAAGGCATTTAATGTAGCAACGGACACCCAGCAGATCAAATATGAGCTTGCGCCGGGGATGACCTTGGCTGTCAATCTCACAGGCAACGATATATTCGGAATGCCGCTCGATGAGACGGGCTCCAACGCAAATAGCGACAATATGTTCTATGTGCTCCAGCAAGTATCGACAGCGCTAGGCGCAGGTAATCATCAAGAGGTATCGAATCTGCTCGGAAAGATGGATACGCGAATTAATACCTTGCTCGAGCAACGAGCGGAGATCGGGGCGCGCAGCAATCGTATCGATCTTGTGGCTGGAAGGTTGGAGGATATTAGCATCAATCTGACCTCCATACAGTCCAAGACCGAGGATGCCGATCTGGCGCAAGTGATCACCAACCTGAAGATGGAAGAGAACGTATATCAGGCGTCCTTGTCAGCTGGCGCCAAGATTATATCTCCCAGCCTCGTTGATTTCCTCAGATAAGAGGAGGCGACAATGAATATCCCTCACATTCAAATTCAACAAACGCCCGCACTGTTGGGCATTGATGCGGACCTCGGCCAGCAGGAGCTGCAGCAGCCGCGGGCGACGCAGGAGCTTAGGCAAGTCCGCCCGGAGTTGCGGATTGAGCAGCCGCAAGGCAAGCTAGAGATTAATCAGGATCGGGCCTGGGATGCTCTCGGACTGGGCAATAATTTGGAGACGATGAACAAAATTTACTCGATGGCTAAAGACATCGCAATGCGCGGACTCGCCAAGATCGTGGAGAATGGCAATCGGATGGCATCCATTCATATCAAAGCCAATCCGTTTGCGGAATTTGGTAAGGACTGGCGCAAGACGTTTCCAGAGTTTGACTTTCGAGGACCGGCTTCTTTTCTTAATGTAAGCATGCAGTTTACGCCTGGACGCTTATCCGTCGAGGTCACCCCTGGACGAGTAGAGGCGAGAGCCGAGGTGAACGCCCCGATACATCATTATACGAGGGGCAAGCTGGATCTTCATATGCTGCAATATGGCAAAGTGGAGATTACGCCGCCAATGATCGACCAGAAGGTTTAGGCTGTACTGGAGTACGATGTCGACAGGTTTCATGTTTGATTAGCTATAGGCATTCCGCATCGTTCGGAGCAGCCTATAGCTTTTGTATTATGAAAGTCAGTTTTACGAGGAGGATGCATGATGATTATTGCAACCCGACAGCTAGGCGATATTGAGATTGAAAAGACATCGATTTACACCTTCGAGCAGGGACTTCCAGGCTTTGAATCGCTGACACGGTTTGTGTTCATCGATCTGGGCAGCGAGTGGCCGGTTCGTCTGATGCAGGCCGTGGAGGAGCCGGAGGTCAGTTTCTTTGTCTGCGACCCGTTCCGGTATTACCCCGATTACGAATGGGATATGCCGGAGGAGCTGAAGGCTGAGCTTGATATTAAGAGAGTAGAGGATGTTGAAGTGCTCTCCGTCATCACCTTATCCGAGGAGCTGCCCAAGTCAACAGTTAATCTGCTCGCCCCTCTGGTGTTGAATCGTGCGCAGCTTCTGGGCAAGCAGCATATTATCCATGGCAGCGGCTATACGCATAGCCATCCCGTGTTTCAGACGGTATGACTGATGATCGATAGAAAGGAGTGGTACGATGCTTGTCTTGTCCAGGAAGATCGATGAGTCGATCATGATCGGCGGCGATATCGAGGTCGTCGTGCTCGGAGTGGAGGGCGATACCGTCAAGCTTGGCATACGCGCCCCTCGCAACGTAGACATATACCGCAAGGAGATCTACACCTCGATTCAGGAGGCGAACCGTCAGGCGGCCCAGGTATCCATTCCACTGCAGCAGCTCGGCCAACTGCTGGCCGGTCAGGATGGATCTGGAAAAATGGGGGAATCGAAAAAATAAATTTGCAATTTCCTCTTCATTTTGTCGGTCAGACATTCGATATATACAGTAGCGCGGTAGATAGGGCGGCCGACCTATGTACCGTAAGCTCCCGCAAGGATGCGGGAATCGCGAATTCAAGGAGGAATTTTTTATTATGCGTATTAATCACAACATTGCCGCATTGAACACGCACCGTCAATTGACCAGCAACACGGCTGGCGCAAGCAAGTCTCTGGAGAAGCTCTCGTCCGGTCTGAGGATCAACCGCGCTGGCGATGACGCTGCCGGTCTGGCGATCTCCGAGAAAATGCGCGCGCAGATCCGCGGTCTGGACATGGCTTCCAAAAACGCGCAAGACGGCATCTCGCTGATTCAAACAGCTGAGGGCGCCCTGGGCGAGACGCACTCGATCCTGCAACGTATGCGCGAGCTGGCGGACCAGTCGGCGAACGGCACCAACACTGCCGAAGATCGCAAAAACATCCAGGACGAGATCAAGCAGCTGAAAGAAGAGATTGACCGCATCGGCAACACCACAGAGTTCAATACCCAAAAGCTACTGAATGGCGCACTGAACGGCGCTGGCGCAACGAATGGCACGAACTCGGTAACCGGTTCCGAAGTGTTCAAAATGACCAAAGGTACGCTTGCTGGCGTTGATGCAAGTGCAGTCAACGGTACAGATGCCGACTACACTAAGACTGATGCTCTGCTGGTCGACGGCAAGAAAATCGATATCGACTGGAACAAATACCTGACCGACAATGACAAGCTGGCGCTTGAGGTTGACTGGTCGGGTGGCACGACAATGGACACTGCCCAATCCAACAAAGTACAAAAAGTACTTGAGCGGGTAATCAACCAGGCGATCGATGACTCTGGTACAGGCGCTGCGCACATCTCGGTTAAAGTGGCGGCTGACGGTCAGTTTACATTAGAGAGCGGCACGAAGGGCAACAATTCCAAGGTTGAGCTGTATATTGGCGACGGAGCGACTGCCACAGCTAAACTGGCAGACGGAACAACTGATGCCGCAGGCTCCAACTCGGTACTTGATCTGTTCGTAGGCGCTGGCGCTGAGATGGCTGCGGGTGCAGTGACGGTTACTTCGGGCACAAACACCGTGCTTGAAACGGTAACTTCGAAGTTCAATATCAAAATCGGCGAACACACTCTGGGTTCCATTGATGCGACCTTTACAGCTACCCAAGATGCGAACACTAACGCCGCTGCACTTGAAACAGCTATCAACAATGCAATTTCCACTTACAATACAGCTCGCGGCTTCACCGAAGAAAATGAAGTGAAGAACGTAACCGTCAAAGTCCAAGACGGCCGTCTGGTCATCGATAACCCATCCGGCGCGATCGAGCTGACTGACGTTAATCCGGACACGTTGGAGAAGATGGGTCTGGATCGCGCTTCCCGCGAGTCTGCTGGTAATGGCGCGATGAGCTTCCAGATCGGCGCTAACAAAGGCCAAACGATCGCATTCTCCGTAGGCGATATGAGAACGAACGCTCTGGGAATCAGCGGAGTTGACGTATCGACGAAAACTGGCGCTGAAGACGCGCTGACCAAGCTGGACTCGGCGATCAGTTCGGTATCGTCGACACGCTCCAAGTTGGGTGCGATTCAGAACCGTCTGGAGCACACCATCAACAACCTGCAGACAGCTTCCGAGAACCTGACTGCTGCCGAGTCGCGTATCCGCGACGTCGACATGGCGAAAGAAATGATGGACTTCACGAAGAACAACATCCTTTCCCAAGCGGCTCAAGCGATGCTCGCGCAAGCGAACCAACAGCCGCAAGGCGTTCTGCAATTGCTTCGTTAATTTTTTCTTCATCCGGGCCCTGGTCTCCGACCAGGGTCTTTTTCTTTTGGATTTTATGCGGTAACGCTAACAGAACGTCGGTGATGATCCGATAAAGTAGATAGACAACGTTAACGGGTGGAGGTCAGTGCCATGAGTATGAATTTGCCCACGGCGGGCGGAGGTTTGCCAGAGCGGAGCGAGCCTAATCCGCTTATCAAGGTTGGCCTGGATACGGCAATTGCTCAGGCCAATTCAGTCATATCTGCAACAATTAACAACATGGCCGATCTGAAGCGCGCAGCGACTCGAGGCGAGACCGTCACGGTCAGCGACGAACAGATCGTCAAGACGATTGAACGTTCGATCCAGGCGCTGCAGGGGAAGGAAACGACGCTTCAATTTTCCGTGCATGAGAAGACCAAGGCAATTCTCGTAAAAATTCTTGACGTGCGGACGGGCGAAGTGATCAAAGAGGTGCCGCCCGAAAAAACGCAGGATTTCGCAGCCAAGCTCTGGGAGCTGGCAGGACTGTTCGTGGATGAAAAAAGATAGCCGTGACTACTATGTGAAGGTGGTATGGAAATGGGAATGAAGGTAAGCGGACTGGCCTCTGGCATGAACACCGATGATATCGTGGCCAAGCTTATGAGCGCCAATCGGATTCCGCTGCAAAAAATTACGCAACAAAAGCAAACGCTCGAGTGGAGAAGGGATGACTATCGCAATCTCAACCTGAAGCTCATGGCCTTCCGTGACGCAGCCTTTAATATGAAGCTGCAATCGAATTATATGGCCAAAAAGCTGACCTCCTCCAACGACAATGTCCTCTCCGTTACAGGCAGCGCGTCATCCAACGAAGGACGTTACACAGTTCTTGTAGATCGACTGGCGAAATCGGCCTCCATGAATTCTGGCAAGCTGGGCGGGCCGTCCGGGGACGATAAAAAGATGAGCGACCTCGGATTGACAGAAGCGACGGTTCTGACTGTAGGCGGGGAGCGGGGAACGGCGCTAATCGAAATTAAAGAGGATGACAAGCTGACCGATGTTGTAGGAATGATCAATGCTCAGTCTGCACGGACAGGAGTCAAAGTAACCTACGATTCAACGATGGATAAGCTGTTTTTTGTTTCCTCCAAAACCGGCACGAGCGCTAACGTAACGTTGAACATGCAGAGCACAACGCTTAATCCGCCGCCATCGGGAAATGCAGATAATGTGCTGGCGCATGTGTTCAAGCTGGATGGGGCTGCGATGTCCACAGAAGATGCGCAGATCGTTAAGAGCTCGGCAACATTTACGAGCATCATCTCCCTCCTGGACAAAGATATGACCGAGTCTCGCAAGTTAAGTGTAAAGGTTGGCAGCAACGACGCTATCGACGTCGTCGTTGATAATAAAACAACCGTTTATGAGCTGCTCAATCAGCTCAATACGGGTCTCAAGGATCAAGAGGTATCGGCTTATTTCGGTGAAGATGGCAAGCTAGCCTTTTTTAATACCTCTGGAGAGTCCATTACCTTTTCAGACGATTCGCCGAGTGGCACCGCGCTTCTGGACAAGCTCGGCTTGGACGCCGCGACTCGGGAAGAACAAAACAATATTAAAATGTCGCGGATTCAAACGCAAGGCGAGGATGCCCGCGTCCAGTTCAATGGCGAATGGGCTGAATACGCCACAAATACGTTTACGATCGGCAGTATGACGTTCACAGCAAAGCAAACCTCGACGACGCCAGTAGATGTTTTAGTTACGCACGATGTCGATGCAGCTTTTGAAAAAATCAAAACCTTCGTAGATAAGTACAATGAATTAATCAGCGATTTCAATACCAAAACATCGGAAAAACGTTATCGTGACTTCCTTCCTTTAACAGAGGAACAGAAGAAAGAGATGAGCGAGGACGATATCAAGCGATGGGAAGAAAAAGCAAAAAGCGGTTTGTTGTTCAATGATCGTATGCTGCAAAGCGGTATGGGGGATCTTCGTCAACTCTTGACAGGCAACCTGACCGGGGATCAAACAGGACAGTTGAAACGGTTATCCGATATCGGCATCTCGACTACGATTGTATATGGCAAGTCGGTCTCCGGCTCCTATCTCGAAAACGGGAAGTTGTATATCGATGAAACAAAGCTGAAAGAAGCGTTGGCTGCAAATGCCGAGGATGTTATGAATCTATTCATCGCAGATGATGGGGATCCATCGAAAATGGATGGCGATGGATTTGCAAATCGGCTGCATGCGCAAGCGACTGTGCTGATCAACAATATCACGACCAAAGCTGGAGCCGTCGGTATGGTCGAGGATAAATATGTCATGGGTAAAGAAATGGACCGCATGGACAAACGTATCGCCAGCCTCACTCGGAGGATGGAGGATCTGGAATCTCGTTATTACAAGCAATTCACCGCCATGGAAACCTACTTGAACCGCATGAACGCCCAAAGCGCATGGCTCACACAGCAATTCTCAACAGGAGGGTAATCGACAATGCAGCTACAGCAACGGAATAAATACCTGGAGACGACGGTACAGACCGCAAGCCCGGCTCAGCTCTTGATCATGCTCTATGACGGGGCCATCCGTGCCTGCCGTGCGGCGATCGCTGCAATCGAGGCGGGACAGATCGCCGAGACTAACACGCAGCTGCAGAAGGTCCAGGCGATCATCGACGAGTTCGTCATTACGCTCGATCAGAGCTCGCCACTCGCGCCAGGGCTGCTGCAGCTGTACGATTACTTCAAGACCCGCCTCACGGAGGCCAACGTGACCAAGACGGCGGCGCCGGTCGAGGAGGTCATGGGCTACCTGGTCGAGATGAAGGAGACGTGGATCCAGGCCGCCAAGGTCGTCAACCAGACCCAGGGCGCGTCGGCAGGAGGACAATATGGAAGCTACCATCCGTCTACTCACACAACTGTCATCTGAGCTGATCGAGCGGCTGGAGACGGCCGAGCTTGAGGATGTATCCGAGTATATGCGAGAGCGGGATGCGATCTTCCTGCAGCTACAGCAGATGCGCCCGTCTCCTGCCCAGGCCGCTGAGCTTCGTCCGGCTGTCGACCGCATCCTGGCGATGGATGCAGAGATCGTCGGTCGGATGATGCAGCTTCGGGCAGAAGCTCGCAATGAATTGGATAAGCTGGCCAACGGTCGCACAGCGAAGAATACGTACGAAGACAGTTACGGCTACGAACAGGAAAGTTTCTTTTTCGACACGAAACGATAAGCTTCGCCAAAGAGCGCCCAGCGCTCTTTTTATTTTGGACGAACCCTTACGCAGCATGGCATAAAACGCTTTCAGATTAGAATTGACAATCCTGTGACGATGCGGTATATTTTCTTTGTGGGCTTCATAAAATGAACTCTCACAGCTATTTGAAGACGAAGGGAATGTTCTGAATGCAAGGTAAAGTAAAATGGTTTAACGCAGAGAAAGGCTATGGCTTTATCGAGACTGAAGAGGGCGGCGACGTATTTGTTCATTTCTCCGCGATCCAATCCGAAGGTTTCAAAACCCTCGAAGAAGGGCAATCCGTAGAATTTGACATCGTCGAAGGCGCTCGTGGCCCACAAGCTGCTAACGTAGTCAAACAATAATCTTCCGGCTGCGAAGCTGCAAGGATAGCTGGCATTAGCGAGTTCTATATGCTGGAACTGACACCCTCGGGGGCGACCCCGGGGGTTTTTTTGCAATTAAAAAGGGGACTGCCTGATAGACAGTCCCTTAAAGCGATTTAATTGTAATAGACAGCGCTTGGGTAAGGCTCGATGCCATTGGCATAATAATAGTTCAGGCTGCTTACGAAATCTATAATTTGATTCGTATTCAAGTCGTAAACTAACAGGTCAGGCCCAGCATTCATGTCCAAAAAATCAAGTCTTCTGGGAGTCACCCAATTACGAGTGTCAACAAACGAGGAGTAATAGTAGGTTGGTGGCCCGGAGCTAAACTCTGAGACATGGTACATAAACAATGTTCCTTCATCCAGGACAAGAAAGACAGCGTTATTTGAACTGGCATAGTCAGAGGAATAGTTCATTCGAGTAGTGATTGATTTGACCTTGATATCGCTCACATCGTGTTTTCTTTGCCAGAAGTTGCCCCCTACAGATAATTCAAATGATCGTACCCATTCCAGTCCGGGATTATTAAGTGCGTTAACAATTAAGTTTTGGTTTAAGTAATAATCACCGTTAGGATAACGCCAGGCAACAGATTGGAACAATGGGGAGGTTGAGACCAGCGTAGTTGCTCCTCCAGGGCTTGCCATGTTCATTTTAATCGTGTACGAACTGCCCAAGCTCCCGACTGAGGATACTCGAAGCGCCCAGTCAGCCGAATATAAGCCATTTGCCAGTAAAGCATTGCCGGGACCTCCGCTTAAACCTGTTGGGTAGGCAGTATTTGTATTCCAGTCGATTTCAAACAATTCGATTCGATAGTCTGAATTGTTCGAGACTAAGTCAAAAATAATCGTGCGCGTCGTATTGTTGCTAAAGAAATAGAAATCAGAAGGATTAGACGCTGTGAGGTTCTTGGTGTGGTAAAAAAAGTCCCCATTTACAGTGAAATCAGCCATGATGCTTACAGGGGGAGGACTTACGGAAACTGGTTGGGTATAATCAGGTTCGATGGTTCCCGTTACAGTTGTTTCAGTTGTGTCTGGTTGATCAGAGCTTAGTAGCTGAGACGTTTCAAGCTCGTAGTCAGTGTCATTGGCAGAAACGGGGAGGGCCAGCAAACTAATAATTAGGACTAGAGCAAAGGTGCGCATGGACAAGAAACGCTGGAATTTCATGATTCTCCATCCTTTCAACCACAAATTTGGTTAGAGAGAAGTAGTGATTTCGGTGTGCCTCCTTTCCAAGCAAAACTTACCTCATGAAAGGTTAATCTTAAGATGAATGGCATGCATTAGGTGATGATATAATTCCCTCTATTTTGTATATCGTCTTTTGTAGTTCTAAATGTTATGTTTTATAGATTTAATAGTAGAATTTTGGTAAAATCGGGTTTGGTGACAAGGAAATCTACCCCCGACTGAGCCCACTGAAGTTCAGTCTTTTGCCACATCCGAGGCAGCGTTCTCGTTTTGAATAGCGCCCCTGATTGTGGTATAATTGTAAAGAGACCAAAGGAGGAGTGCCTCATGCAATACAACATTCGTGGCAAGAACATCCCAGTTACTGACGCCCTTCGCGATCACGTGGAGAAAAAGCTGAGCAAGCTGGACCGTTATTTCGAGGAACCGCTCAATGCTGAAGCTACAGTGACCCTGTCTGTCACACGCAACCGCCAAAGCGTCGAGGTAACGATCCCGCTCACAGGGCTGATGCTCCGGGCCGAGGACAGGAATGACGATATGTATGCTGCAGTTGACCTTGTCGTGGACAAGCTGGAACGTCAGATCCGCAAGCACAAAACAAAGCTGAACCGGAAGTTCCGTCAAGAAGGCGGCATCAAATCGCTGTTCAAGGATGAAGCGGACAACAGCGCGGTATCCGTAGCTGTCGACGAGGACGACGCGTTGGAAGTCGTTCGGACCAAGAAATTCACGCTCAAGCCTATGGATGTTGAAGAAGCGATTCTCCAGATGAATCTGATCGGACACAACTTCTTCATGTTCGCTAATGTGGACACGCAAGAGGTGAACGTCGTCTACAAACGCGGCGACGGCAAATACGGCTTAATCGAACAAGGCTAGGCCCCCGAACGGGAACAGCCCTTACAACAAAACCGGACCTTCCAGGGTCCGGTTTTCTGCATAGAGACAGGTCCGAAAGCGAGCGCGCGAGCCGATCGATCCGACAAAGTGGCTGGCGTGGATGCGCAGGCGCAACTTTGGCCTATACCTTACGTCTATAATGATGGAAATCCCTGCGCATTGATTGCGGGAGGCAGTACAAACTGTTACAATTTAGAGATATAGTCAAAAAGCGAAAGGGGCTTATCATAGACGATGCTCGGACTTGTGAAAAAATTATTCGGGGACGCCAATGACCGCGAGATCAAACGGCTCTCGCGTGTGGTAGAACAGATCAATGGTCTGGAATCGCAATTTGCTGCGCTCTCGGACGAGCAGCTGCGGGCCAAGACGGAGGAGTTCAAGTCGCGGATCGAGAAGGGCGAGTCCGTGGACAAAATATTGCCTGAAGCGTTCGCCAATGCGCGCGAAGCGTCCAAGCGTACGCTCGGCATGCGGCATTTCGACGTGCAGCTGATGGGCGGTATGGTGCTGCATGAAGGCAAGATCGCTGAGATGAAGACAGGGGAAGGCAAGACGCTGGTGGCGACGCTGGCTGTCTACCTCAATGCGCTGCTGGGCAAGGGCGTACACGTCGTCACGGTCAATGATTACCTGGCACAGCGGGACAGCGAGCTGATGGGACAGCTGTACGAGTTCCTCGGTCTGACGGTCGGCTGCAACCTGCACGGCTTGACACACGAGCAAAAGCAGCAAGCGTATGCTTGCGATATTACTTACGGGACGAACAACGAGTTCGGCTTCGATTATCTGCGCGACAATATGGTGCTGTACAAAGAGCAAATGGTGCAACGGCCGCTCTATTTCGCGATCATTGACGAAGTGGACTCGATCCTCATCGACGAAGCGCGGACCCCGCTCATCATCTCCGGCCAGGCGGCCAAGTCTACGGAGATGTACCATGCGGCGGACCGCTTCCTTAGCAAGCTGAATGGCGAAGAGGACTACACCGTTGACGTGAAGCTGCGTACGGTGGCGCTCACGGAGAGCGGCGTGGAGAAGGCAGAGAAGGCCTTTAACATCGAGAATCTGTTCGACCATGCGAACGTGCTGCTGAACCATCATATCCAGCAGGCGCTGAAGGCGCATGTCATCATGAAGCGGGATGTCGACTATGTCGTCCAGAACGACGAGGTCATCATCGTCGACGAGTTCACGGGACGCCTCATGTCGGGCCGCCGGTATAGCGATGGCTTGCATCAGGCGATCGAGGCCAAGGAGCAGATCAAGGTTCAGAACGAGAGCATGACGCTGGCGACGATTACGTTCCAGAACTACTTCCGGATGTATCGCAAGCTGGCGGGCATGACCGGTACGGCGAAGACGGAGCAGGAGGAGTTCAGCAAGATCTACGGACTTGACGTCATCCAGATCCCGACCAACCGCTCGATGATCCGCAAGGACATCGCCGATGTCGTCTACAAGACGGAGAACAGCAAGTTCAAGGCGGTCGTCGAGGAGATCGTCGCTCGTCACAAAAACAACCAGCCAGTGCTGGTCGGTACAGTCTCGATCGAGAACTCGGAGCGGCTCTCCGAGATGCTGAAGAAGAAGGGCGTCGCGCACAAGGTACTCAATGCGAAGTACCATGCCGAGGAAGCCGAGATCATCTCCCGCGCAGGTCAGAGCGGCTCGGTGACGATCGCTACCAACATGGCGGGTCGCGGTACCGACATCCTGCTCGGCGAAGGCGTGGCCGATCTGGGCGGGCTGCATATCATCGGTACCGAGCGGCATGAGAGCCGCCGGATCGACAACCAGCTGCGCGGCCGGGCCGGTCGTCAGGGCGACCCGGGTTCGTCGCAGTTCTATCTCTCGCTCGAGGATGAGCTGATGCGCCGGTTCGGCGCTGAGAACATCATGGGCATGATGGAGCGGATCGGCTTCGAGGAGGACCAACCGATCGAGAGCCGTCTGATCAGCCGTGCCATCGAGTCCGCACAGAAGCGGGTCGAGGGCAACAACTTTGACCTGCGGAAGGTCGTCCTCCAGTACGATGACGTCATGAACCAGCAGCGCGAAGTCATCTACAAGCAGCGCCGCGAGGTGCTCAACTCGGAGAATATCCGCGAGGTCGTCCAGGAGATGATCAAGCCGGTCATCGAGCGGATCGTTGCCGCGCACTGTCCAGAGGAGGAAGTGCCGGAGGATTGGGATCTGCAGGCGATCGTCGACTATGCGCATGCGACGCTGCTGCCTGAGGGCTCGCTGACCAAGGATGATCTGTGGGGCAAAGAGAAGGAAGACATGCAGGAGTTCATCCTCGAGAAGGTTAACGCCTACTACAACCAGCGCGAGGAAGAGATGGGCGCCGAGACGATGCGCGAGTTCGAGAAGGTCGTCGTGCTCCGTGCGGTCGACAGCAAATGGATGGATCACATCGACGCGATGGATCAGCTCCGCCAAGGCATCCATCTGCGGGCGTACGGCGGCACCGATCCGCTGCGCGAGTACCAATTCGAGGGCTTCGAGATGTTCAAGGAAATGATCGACAACATCCAGGAGGAAGTCACGAAGTACATCATGAAGGCGCATGTCGAGAGCAAGGTCGAGCGCAAGGCGGTCGCCGAGGGTCAGGCGGTCGACAACAAGGCAGAGCCTGCCGCCAAGCGTCCGATGAAGCGCGAGGAGCGGGTCGGCCGCAACGATCCGTGCCCATGCGGCAGCGGCAAAAAATACAAGCAGTGCCACGGCGCATAAGCTGCGGCGCTTGCGTTAAATAAACACGCGGACGTCCATAAGGACTGTCCGTAGACAGCGGGCGGTCTCCACACAGGGGGCCGCTCGCCATCCTGCTGATGAGGTGAGCGAATATGATCGATCCATCGATAAAGCAAGACCTTCGCGAGATGGCGAAGAGACTTCAGAACCTTAGGGGGTCTCTTTGACTTAGATCTGAAGCGCGAGCAGATCGACAATTACGAGGAGAAGATGACCGCTCCTGACTTCTGGGACGATAACGAGAAGGCGCAGGCGCTGATCGCCGAGCTGAACGGCATCAAGTCGGTCGTAGACAAGTACGAGAAGCTGCAGGCGGATCAGGACGATCTGCAGATGATGCTGGAGCTGGTGGAGAGCGAAGGCGACGACGAGATGGCGGCCGAGCTGGCCGAGAGCGTCGAGGCTCTGGTGAAGGCGGTCGACGAGTTCGAGCTGCAGCTGCTGCTCAATCAGCCGTACGACCGGCTGAACGCGATCGTCGAGCTGCATCCCGGGGCGGGCGGCACAGAGTCGCAGGACTGGGGCGAGATGCTGTACCGGATGTATACTCGCTGGGCGGAGAAGCGCGGCTTCAAGGTCGAACTCCTGGACTACCAGGACGGCGACGAGGCCGGCATCAAAAGCGTGACGATGCTCATCCGCGGCTACAACGCCTACGGCTATCTGAAGGCGGAGAAGGGCGTGCATCGGCTCGTGCGGATCTCGCCGTTCGACGCGTCGGGACGCCGCCATACGTCCTTCGCTTCGTGCGATGTTATGCCGGAGATTGACGACGATATCGAGATCGATATCCGCTCGGAGGATCTGAAGGTCGATACGTACCGGGCCAGCGGCGCGGGCGGACAGCATATCAACAAGACGGAGTCGGCGATCCGCATCACGCATATGCCGAGCGGCATCGTCGTCTCCTGTCAGACGCAGCGCTCGCAGATCAAAAACCGCGAGCAAGCGATGAAGATGCTCCGCTCCAAGCTCTACGAGCGCAAGATCGAGGAGCAGCAGCGGGAGCTGGCCGAGATCCGCGGCGAGGTCGTGGACAACGCCTGGGGAAGCCAGATTCGCTCGTATGTGTTCCACCCGTACAGCATGGTCAAGGATCACCGCACCCAGGTCGAGACCGGCAATGTCGGCGCGGTTATGGACGGCGATCTCGACGCCTTCATCGACGGCTATCTGCGCAGCCAGATCAAGCCGGAGAGCTAAACGGCCAACCGACTACTCTAGGGCAATTAAGTCCAACCAAGGCTCTGAGACAGGCAGCTCTAGCTCCAGTCCAGTTGCTTAGCGCCTCAGGTCATCCCTTTCGAGGGATGGCCTGTTTGGCGTGTCACGCGCCCGGAACAGGCAGAGAGGCTATCTGGCGGGCGATGGGGGCCATGTAGAGGGTACGCCCATCAAAAATAAGTGGTGTCAGAAAATAAATGTTGCAACCGCTTACGATCAGGCTTATAATGAGTTCACAGTATCCAAAACGTTTTGGATGCACCTCCAATCCTTTCCGAGAGGCATCGTTCATCGAATCAAAGGCTTGGAATAGCTTGGTAAGCGTTATCATGATGATAGAGGGGGAGTTTTGTCCGCGTAAACCTCATGAAAATTGGAATGTAGAAGGTTTTGTGGAGGAAACAACGGGTCGATTGTGGGTGTTTCGCTTCGATTTTTTTATTCAATTAATCCAAAACGTTTCGGAAATCAACATGCGAAAGCTTATCCTATGACTGGAGGTTGTAAACAATGGCAACAGGACGTAAATCGTGGATGGCGGGTTCGATGGCGCTTATGCTGATGCTGGCTGCTTGCTCGGGCGGCGGCAATGACAACGGCGGCAATGCGGTAACGAACGGCGGGAGCGGCGGCGAAAGCACCAACGGAAGCCAAAGCACAAACGGCGGCAGCTCGGGCGGCGAGACGGTCGAGCTGACGCTGGCGCATTATGCGGATCTGACAGCGGAGCAGACCTACAAGAAGGTAGCCGAAGCGTTTATGGACACGCACCCGAACATCAAGGTGAAGACGGAGCCTTACACCGGCGACTTCCATGACGTGCTGAAGACGCGGCTGGCGACAGGGGCGGGACCGGACGTATTTTTCCTCGATGCGTTCCAGAGCGCGGCCTTCATCGATGCGGAGCGACTGATGCCGCTCGACGACTACCTCGGCGATTACGATCTCGACGACTTCGAGGAGAATCTGCTGCAGGCATTCCAAGGACCGGACGGCAAGCAATACGGCATCCCGAAGGACTACAATACGCTGGCGCTATTCTACAACAAGCAGATGCTCGAGGATGCCGGCGTCGAGGTGCCGACAACCTGGGATGAGCTGATGGCCGCGGCCAAGACGCTGACGAAGGGCAATGTGAAGGGGCTGGTGCTGCAAAATGAACTGCCTCGCTTCCAGCCGTTCTTCTATTCCAACGGCGGCGGCATGCTGACGGACGGCAATCCTGCGGTCAACTCGCCGGAAAATGCCGAAGCGCTCAAGTTCTGGCTATCGTTGTTCCAGGAGGATGTGGCGGCAACGCCTGCCGATCTCGGCGTAGGCTGGGATGGCGACGCGTTTGCCCAAGGACTGGCGGCGATGACGATCGAGGGCAACTGGATGTCCGGCTATGTCGAGGAGCTCGCGCCTGATCTGGCATACGGCATCGCGCCGATCCCGATCAGCAAGGAGCAGGCCAACATGATCTTCACCGTATCCTTCTCCGTCAACAGCGGCACCAAGCATCCGGCAGAGGCGGCCGAGCTCGTGAAGTTCCTGACGAGCAAGGAAGCGATCGCGATGGTCGCCGATGAGAGCGGCGGCGTCATCCCGCCTCGCAAGTCGATGAAGGCCGATTTTCAAGCGAAGTTCCCGAACCGCCAGCCGTTCATCGACGCTGTAGCTGTCGCATCGGAATTCAACTACGGGGTGAAGAGCCCGACAGTCGTCAGCCAGATGGGCAATACGGCAGAGGCGCTGCGGCTCGGCGAAGAGACGGATGTGCAAGCGGCGCTCGACGCGGCCCAGAAAGCTATCGACGCGGCGCAGTAACGCCTGGCGCCACCATCTGGCGTCTGTACAGCTCAACATGCACCGACTACTATAGGTGCGGCAACATCCACCGACTCGATGCGGCAGCAACATGCGGCGCCTGAGCTGGCGAGCCATCCAGCTGACCAGCGGCGCGAAAGCGCCGCATGCGGCCAGGGCGAAGCCGCCGTACAGCACTCCAGTCGTTGCAGACCTTTTGCGGAAGCGGCAGACCGGCCGCTTCCGATTCCCTTATCTCGAGGAGGCGCCATGAACAAGACGGGCTTCTTGTCGACCAGAAAGCGCAAAGATATGGCGGCCGGCTACCTCCTGGTGCTGCCGGCTGTGCTGTACCTGGTCGTCTTCCTGATCGGACCAATACTGTTCGCGTTTAATCTGAGCTTTCAGAACTACAATTTGCTGAAGCCGCAGGCCGCCGAATACATCGGTCTGAGCAACTATATCTCGTTGTTCCAGGACCCCGTGTTCGTCAAGGCGCTGCGCAATACGTTTGTGTTCTCCCTTTTTGTCGTGCCGATCCAGACAGCGCTCGCGCTGCTGTTGGCCGTAGTGGCGAATCAGAAAATTCGCGGCAAGACGTTTTTCCGGGTCAGCTATTACTTGCCGTCGATTACGTCGGCGGTCGCCGTGGCGACGATCTTCCTGTTCCTGTTCAACCGCTTTGGGATCGTCAATACGGTGCTGCGCGCATTTGGCGTCGATCCGATCAACTGGGTGAGCAGCCCGGACCATGCGCTGACGATCGTCATCGTCATGACGATCTGGTCGAGCATCGGCGCCAACATGCTGATCTTCCTCGCGGGACTGCAGGATATCCCGGGCACGGTGTACGAGGCGGCGCGGGTAGACGGAGCGTCCGGGCTGCAGCAGTTTTATTATTTGACAGTGCCGTTGCTGCGGGAGAAGACCTTCTTCGTCCTCATCATCGGGCTGATCGGCGCGCTGCAGGTGTTTGACCAGTCCTACATTATCTCCAAAGGAACGGGCGGCCCGATCAACTCGACGATGACCGTCGTCCTCTATCTGTACAACAAGGCGTTCAAGGAGAACTTGATGGGCTACGCTTCGGCGGCGGCGTTTGTGCTGTTCCTGCTCATCTTCATCCTGACGCTGGTGCAGAAGCGATTTTTTGATACGGACTCGTCGAGGTAGAAAGGAGTGACACACATGTCAGGCAGGGAGCAAGGGCACGCCATCAAGAGGTCATCGTCTTCCTTGAAGCTGATCTTCTACGGCTTGGCCGTCGGCTATGCCATCATCTCGTTGTTTCCGTTCGTCTGGTCGCTCTATGCCTCGCTGCGGCCGGCGGGCGATGTGTTCCAGATGAATCTAGATTTCTCGTCGCTGACGTTCGCCAACTACCGAGCGATCGCCGACGTTTTCCCGATCGGTCAGTGGTACGTCAACAGTATGATCGTCGCTGTCATCGTCACGATCGGCAATCTGTATGTAAACGCGATGGCCGGCTACGCGTTGGCGCGCATCCGGTTTCCGGGACGCAATCTGCTGTTCCTCGTCATCCTTGGGGTGATGATGATCCCGGGACAGGTCGTGATGATCCCGACCTATATGCTGATCTCGGGCATGGGGCTGATCAATACGGTGTGGGGACTCAGCCTGCCGTTCCTGTTCTCGAGCTTCAACACCTTCCTGATGCGGCAATTTTTCCTGAACCTGCCTGCGGAGGTGGAGGAGTCGGCGGAGATCGACGGGCTCTCGCGTATCCGCATCTTCTTCAAGATCGCGCTGCCGCTGGCCAAGGCGCCGCTGCTGACGCTGATCATCCTGACATTTATGGGTAACTGGAACAGCTTCCTCTATCCGAGCCTGCTGACATCGACCCAATCGTCGTACACGCTGCCGGTCGGCTTGTCGACGCTGTCCGGTCAATATTTCTCATTCCCGAACCTGATGATGGCGGGCGCGATGTACCTGTCGATCCCGATGATCCTGCTGTTCCTGATCTTCCAGCGGCACTTCCTGGAAGGGCTGGCGAACACGGGCATCAAGGGGTAGGCGAGCAAAAAGCCGTTGCATCCCCCGGAGCGGCATTCTATAATTGGAGCAAGATTTTGGAACGGACTGTTCCGGGAAGGAGAGCTTAGCGTGACAACGATCAAAGACTTGGCGAAACTGGCAGGCGTATCTGTCACCACCGTATCCCGGGCGTTGAACGGCTATGACGATGTCAACGAGAAAACGCGCGCGCGCATCAAGCGGCTGGCCCAGGAAGCGAATTATTACCCGAATGCGGTCGCGCGCAGTCTGGTCACCAAAAAGACCCGGACGCTCGGCGTCGTCATGTCCGATATTAACCGGGCGGGCGTCAAGGACGCGGTCGCTTACGAGATCCTGTGCGGACTTAACGACCGGGCATCGGAGCTGGACTACGATATCCTGCTGTTCAGCGCCAGCTCCAAAAAGCAGGCCAAAAAATCGTATCTCGATCTATGCAAGGAACGTAATGTCGATGGCGCAGTGTTCGTCGGCATGCGGCTCAGCGATCCGCATCTGCAGGAGCTGTCCGAGCAGGAGCACTTCCCTTGCGTGACGATCGATATGAAGCTCGCCGGCAAGATGGTCGGCACCGTGACGACCAACAACGTCGAGAGCGCCAAGCTCGCCGTGCGCCATCTGGCGGAGCTGGGACATCGGGAGATCGCGATGATCAATGGCCACGACGAGGCCGCTGTCAGCCGGGATCGGCTGCGGGGCTTCCGGGAAGCGCTCGCAGAGTGCGGCTTGGCGTACCGGGAGGAGCGCGTCTACAGCGGCAATTTCTCCGAGGAGGGCGGCTACGAGGCGATGCATCGGATCATGCTGCAGCATCCGGAGGTGACGGCCGTCTTCTCGGCGAGCGATCTGATGGTGCTCGGGGCGATCCGCGCCGTCGAGCGGCTCGGCCGCAAGGTGCCGGAGTCGATCTCGATCGTCGGCTACGACGATATTACGATCGCCGCCTACTGCTCGCCCAGACTGACGACCGTTCGTCAGAACAAGTATGAGCTGGGCTACAATGCTGCGCAGATGCTCATCGACATGCTCGAGGGCCGCTCGGTCGATCGCGAGCTGGTGCTGCTCAACGAGCTGGTCGTGCGCGAGAGCGCAGGTCCGCTCATCTCCTAGTCCGACTGCCAGGGGGCGCGCATCGGCTAGCAGACATCGGGCTAATCTGGAGGGGGCGATGGCTCACTCTGCTATGCACCGCATGTTTGCGAGCCGGGAGTGCTTCGCCCCACGTCAAGGTAAAGCCGTTCACCTTTGCGCATCTTCGATCCGAAACGTTTCGGGTTCGAGGACAGCATTTAGAACTAGGGGGCGACGAACGATCATGAATGAAATACGCATCCGGGAGGACTATCCGATGGATTATCGAGTCATCAAAGAAAACGACGTCTTCATGCTGACCGACATCGCCGGCGATATCTCGCCGACGAATCACGGTCATGGACTATATACGAAGGATACCCGTTTCGTCAGCCGACTGGCCTTGCTGATCAATGGCGAGCGGCCGGTGTCGCTGGCGTCGGACGCGGGCGACAATTATGCGGCTCGCATCCTGCTGACCAATCAGCATATGGAGCGGGACGGCGAGCTGATCCTGTGGCGCGAATCGATCGAGCTGGCGCGCGAGCGCTTCATCTATGGCGACGTCTGCTACGAGACGGTGCGCGCCACCAATTATAATCCGCATCGCCAGGCCTTCGAGCTCGCGATGCTGCTGGACGCCGACTTCAAGGACATGTTCGATGTGCGCGGCTATCTCGACGGCACGGTGGGTCGCCGGCTGGCGCCGGTCGTGGACGGCGAGGAGGCGGTGTTCGGCTACGAGGGCGCCGACGCGGTGCGGCGGGAGCTGCGGGTGCGGTGGTCGATGCCGCCCGTCGCAATCGAGACGACGCCGGAGGGACTGCGTCTGAGCTGGCGGTTCGAGCTCGAGGCCGGCGCGACGGCGACGGTGCCGCTGGCGCTGCTGCCGGTGATCGGCGGCGCCGTGCCGCAGCTGCGCGACCGCGAGGAGGCGCTCGGCGAGCTGCGCGCATCCTATGCGCAGTGGACGGCGAGCTCGACGGCCGTCGCCAGCGACCTCCCGCTCTACGACGCGCTCTATGCGCGGGGGCTGCAGGACATCCGGGTGCTGCTCACCGATCTGGGCGAAGGGCGTTTCCCGGTCGCGGGGCTGCCATGGTTCGCCGTACCTTTCGGTCGCGATAGCCTGATCGCTGCCCTGCAGCTGCTGCCGGTGCATCCCGAGATCGCCAAGGGCACGCTGCTGACGATGGCCCGTTATCAGGGGACGCGGATCGATCCATGGCGGGACGAGCAGCCGGGCAAGATCATGCACGAGCTGCGCAGCGGCGAGTACGCTGCTACCGACCAGATCCCGTTCACGCCGTATTATGGCACCGTCGATGCGACGCCGCTGTTCCTCGTGCTGGCCTGCGAATATGTGAAGTGGACCGATGACCGCGAGCTGTTCCTGACGTTACTGCCCGCGATTCGGCGCGCGCTGGCGTGGATCGACGAGTACGGCGATGCGGGCGGACGCGGACTGCTGTCCTATCATCAGGAGTCGTCCAAGGGTCTGGCCAATCAAGGGTGGAAGGACTCCGGCAATGCGATCGCGCATCGCAGCGGCAGCTACGCCGAGACGCCGATCGCGCTGGTCGAGGTGCAGGGCTACGTCTATCAGGCCAAGCGGCAGCTGGCCGAGCTGCTGCGCGCCTTGCCGCTGCCTGCGGAGGAGGAAGGAGCAGCCTGGGCCGAGCGGCTGGAGGCGGAAGCGGACGCGCTGCGCGAACGCTGCGAGGCGGCCTACTGGCTGGAGACGGACGATTACTATGCGCTGGCTATCGATGGCCGGGGCGAGCAGGTCGAGACCGTCACCTCCAATCCCGGCCATCTGCTCATGTCAGGACTGCCCTCGCCAGAGCGTGCCGCCGCTGTGGCGCGCAAGCTCGTCTCGCCGGCGCTGTTCAGCGGCTACGGTATCCGGACGATGGCCGAGGGCGAGCAAGCGTACAATCCGATGAGCTATCATAACGGCAGCATCTGGCCCCATGATAACTCGCTCTGTCTGCTCGGCCTAGCTGCCCAGGGCTTCCGTGAGGAAGCGACGGTCGTCATGGAAGGACTGCTGGAGGCGGCCCGGCACTTCGACGAGCAGCGGCTGCCCGAGCTATACTGCGGATACGGCAGCGAGCGCGGCCGTCCGGTTAGCTATCCGGTCGCCTGCTCGCCGCAGGCCTGGGCGGCGGCGACGCCCTTCACCTTCCTGCCGGCGATGCTGGGACTGCGCCTCGACTACGCTCGCCGCATCGTGCGGCTGGCGCCGACGCTGCCTGCCGGCATGGACCGCTTGACCGTAACCGGGCTGCGTCTCGGCGAGGGAGAGCTCGAGCTGCGCGTGGCACGCGAGCATGACGGCTGCCGTATCGAAGTGATCGCCAATACGACCGGCTGGACGGTGCAGACAGACCGCGCTGCATCCGGGCTGGCAGCCGACTGAGAGAGGTGAACGGAGTGGCGGATTTATCCAATGACCAGCTCCTGTATAAGCTCTGTACTGACGATGGCCTATCGCTCGATGTATGCCAACTGACCGCAGATGCTGCGGCGGGCTGGTTGCTCGGCGGTCCCGAATTCGCCGTCGTCGTCGACGGCCGTCGCATCGACGGGCGCACAGACGGGCTGCGGACCGTCGCTGTTCGCAGCCGTCACCAGGAGGATTGCAGCGATCTCGAGGTGACGCTGCTTCACGAAGCGACGGGGCTGGAGATCATCAGCCGTACGACCGTGTACGACGGCTCGGCGGTGCTGGAGCGGCGGGTCGATCTGCGCAATGCATCGGATCTACCGCGCACCGTGACGCGGGTCGATTCGTTCGTATTCGAGACCGCAGATCCTGTAGGCCGGGTGATGTACTACCGCAGCGACTGGGGCGCCGAGTTCGAGCCGGTCTGCGAGCCGCTCGGCGACGCGTTGCTCGTCGAGACGCGGTTCGGACGCTCCTCCAAGGGGATGCACCCGTGGCTTACGCTGCTCCGGGAGGGCGGCGGCCTGCTGATGCTGCTGCCCGTCTGGTCGGGCAACTGGGCGCTGCGCTGCGAGCGCGACGCCGATACGCTCCGCCTCAGCGGCGGCTTGCATGACGCGGAGTTCGCCAAGACGCTGGCGGCCGGCGAGACGATGGAGGGCGTGCCGGTGGTCGCGGCGCTCGGCCCCGGGGAGGATCTGCATACGCTCTCAGTGCCGCTGGCCCGGGTCGGCCGACGCCACTGGTATCCGGCCAATCGGCTCTCCCGCAGTCTGCCGGTCGAGTGGAATCCGTGGTGGAGCTACGAGGACAAGACAATTAATGAGGCGAACTTTTTGGACAATGCCGCCGCAGCGGCCCGGCTGGGCTTCGAGGTGTGCACGCTGGACGCCGGCTGGTTCGGCCCGCCGGGAGCAGAGAGCGACTGGTACGACTACCGGGGCGATTGGGAAGCCGTCAACGCGACCCGCTTCCCGCGTGGTCTGCGGGTGCTCTCCGATGCCGTTCGCGGGCATGGGATGGCCTTTGGCCTGTGGTGCGAGATCGAGGCGGCGGGCAGCCGATCGCGGCTGCTCGCATCGCATCCCGAGTACGTGGCGAGCCGGGACGGAGAGTCGCTAGGCTATGTCTGCTTCGGCAATCCCGATGTCCAGCGCTGGGCGTATGAGACGCTCGCTTCCCTGATTGAGGAGCATCGCTGCGACTGGGTGAAGCTGGACTTCAACCTGGAGCCTTATGACGGCTGCAACCGCAGCGACCATGGACATGGGGCGGGCGAGGGACTGCTGGCGCATTACCAAGGCTATTACGGGGTGCTGGACCGCATCCGCGCGCGCTTCCCGGAGGTGCTGCTGGAGAATTGCGCTTCAGGCGGCTTGCGGATCGACCTCGGCATGCTGAGGCATGCGCATATGACGTTCCTCAGCGATCCCGACTGGCCAGAGCATAGCCTGCAAGTGTTCTGGGGCGCGACGACGTTCTTGCCCTCTAGTGTATGTCTGCACTGGAGCTACTCCGACTGGCTGGGGGAGCATCCGCAGCAGACGTTCGATCCGCAGGACCCCGGCCTGTCGCTGCGCCGCTTCGATTATTATACGCGGATCGCTATGCTGCACGGGTTCGGCGTCTCGCAGCGTCTGGCCGAGCTCCCCGATCGGCTGCAGGAGCGGCTGGCAGCGCATATACAGGATTACAAGGACGTGGTGCGCCGCTTTATCGCCGAGGGCGACTTGTACCGGTTGACGGGCCAACCGCAGCGAGGCGGGCAGGGCGATCGGTGGGCAGCATTCCAGTATGTCCTGCCTGAGCGGGAGGAGCTGCTGCTGATGGCGTTCCGTCTGCCTGGCGCCGAGCCGGAGCGCACGGTGTCGCTGTACGGACTCGCTCCCGACTGCGCGTATCGGCTGCAGTGGCTGGGCGGCGGCGATGCTGCGGATGGCAACCTCCCTGAGGAGGTGCTTAGCGGTGAAGAGCTGTTGGCGACGGGGCTGACGTTGCGCGGATTGCTGGAGGAGGAGTCGCTGCTGGTCCGCATCGTCCGCCTGCCGGGCGTGTGACCAGGCACTCGTATGCTCGCGCCAGAATATGCTCATACTGGGAAGGAATATTAACCGGATGAGCGGAGGGTGAGCATGCGGCATAACGGAGATACACGTAGCAAAACAGGCTTCCGGCTGCCGTCGCCGCCCGACCTGCGCATGAGCGCTGGCATGGCGGGTCGCCGCCGCCGCAAGTCCCGGACAACGGGCGGCGATGCGGGGCAGTCTGTCTTCGCCCAGACCGTGCTGCTCCTGCTGGGCGCGACGACGATCGCGCTCAGCTTCAATCTGTTCCTGCTGCCCAGCGGGGTCGCCTCGGGCGGCGTATCCGGCATCTCGATCCTGGTCGAGCGGCTGCTCGGGCTCACGCCGGCGGTAACCCAGTGGGCGCTCAACATCCCGCTGTTCCTGGTCGGCTGGGGGCTGCTCGGGCGGCGGTTCGCGGCCAAGACGCTGATCGGCTCGCTCGTGCTGCCCTTGCTCGTGCTGCTGACGGCGCAGCTGCCGCCGCCCACGCATAATCCGCTGCTGGCGGCGATCTACGGCGGCATCGGCGTCGGACTGGGGCTTGGCCTCGTCTTCCGCGCGCGCAGTTCGACCGGCGGGCTCGACCTGGCCGCCCAACTGCTGCATCGCTACACCGGCCTGCCGCTCGGGCTGGCGGTCGCCTGTCTGGACGGTTTGGTCATCGCAGCGGCGGGCATCATCATCTCCCCGGAGAATGCGTTATACGCGCTGATCGGCCTGTTCGTCACCAGCAAGACGATCGACATCGTGCAGACAGGGCTGCGCGTCTCCAAGGTCGCATTTATCATCTCGGCCAAAGCCGATGCGATCGGCGATGCGGTGCTGCATGAGCTGGACCGCGGGCTGACGAAGCTGACGGCGCTCGGCGGCTATACCGGCGAGTCGCGGACTGTGCTGATGGTCGTGCTAGGCCAGAACGAGGTGACGCGGCTCAAGCTGCTCGTGCAGGCGGTAGACGCCTCCGCCTTCGTCATTATTAGCGACACCGCCGAGGTGCTGGGCGAGGGGTTCAAGCGGTGAGGGGTACTCATACAGAGCTTACGGTCACGGAATCGTTGCTGTTGTCACCAGTCTGGCCCGCGAAGCCGGAAGATGTTCGAAAAATCTCCAAAAAACAACTGGTGTAAAAGCTCCGTATTTAGTGTAATCTGAAACTGAGTCATGTTGTTGTTCCTCCTTTGAATGTTGTCTCGACAACCTCATTCTAAGAGAGAACCCTCAACATGGCTTTTCTTAATGTTTACCAACAGCCATTTTACACAATTATATGGACTCGACTCCGTTCCGGCTCGCGAAGCCGGAAGATGTGCGAAATATCGCACAAGTATGGCCGTTCCGGCTCGCGAAGCCGGAAGATGTGCGAAATATCGCACAAGTATGGCC
>Ga0160452_100110_pt1 | contig 105575 bp, 89 predicted proteins | sample HID1971I_E6MG_FD_108230 | JGI IMG/M metagenome (GOLD analysis project Ga0160452, IMG submission 108230) | Enriched millipede-associated microbial communities from UW Madison campus, WI, USA - HID1971I_E6 MG | ecosystem: Host-associated > Arthropoda: Insects > Digestive system > Unclassified ...
CGCCGCCAGCGACCTCAAGGCCTATGGCCTGGCGCGCGCTGCGCAGCAGAGCGGGCTGTCGGTGCCGGAGGACCTCAGCATCGTCGGGTATGACGATATGCGGTTCGCACAGTACGCCGGTCTGACGACGATCAACCAAAACTCCGCGCTCATGGGCAAGCGAGCGGTGGAGATTCTGTGCTCGGACAACATCGCCAAGCGCGGCAGCGCTTCGCTCAAGGACGAGATCGTCCCGCAGCTCGTCGTCCGTCAGTCGACGGCGGCTTGCCGCTCTGCGATCAGTTCCCCGTGAGGCATGTCCTCGCATCCCCAACCATAGACGCTGTGCACTCCCCGGCTGTCTATGGTTTTTTTGTTGACACAATCTAACCGCATGTATTAGAATGCTAATTATCAACTAAGTTAGTTGTTAGTATTCTTAATCTACAGGGCAGGGGGATATCAAGTGGTCCGAGCAAAGAAAATGACACGGTATGTGCTGGTGCTCATCGTGATGATGTCGGTCGTCTTGGCTGCATGCACGAAAACTGAAAGCGTTAACAACGGGAAGGTCGTGACGCCGTCGACTGATCCCGGCAAGACAACGGGAGAAGGACAAGAGACGGAAAAGGAGCTCTCCGGCAATCTGAACATCGTGCTGCCGCAGCAGAGCAGCGAGGTGTGGAACAAGGTAGCTGACGCCTATATGGCGAAGCATCCCGACGTCAAGGTGAACGTCGAGATCAAGCCGCTCAAGGGCTACAAGGAATGGCTGACCGCTCAGTTCGCGGCAGGCGATCCGTCGGTCGATCTGGCAGTCATCAATGAAGTCGTCGACCTGCAAGCGCAGCGCAAGTTCGTCAACTACTATCCGTGGTTTGACAAGACCAATCCTTACACCGGCAAGCCATGGAAGGAGAGCTTCAACCTCGAGGCGATGGGGATCAACCTCGGCGCGGTCGGCGCTGACGATTCGTTGTATACGCTTAACTTCGAGACGGTGCAGATTCTGTGGCTCTACAACAAGGAAATCTTCGCCCAGGTCGGCGCGACCGAGCCGCCGCAGACATTTGACGAGCTGATCTCGATCTTCGAGAAGGTGAAGGCAGCGGGACTGACGCCATTTGCGATCGCCGGCGACTCGGCATCGATCTGGTCCGGCCAGGCCGGATGGCTGATGCGGATCTACCCGGACCAGTACTTCCGCGATAGCATCGAGCTCTCGCGCTCTCAGGAGCAGGACTATACTTACAACCCCGATATCGACGACAGCTGGAGCTATGATGTAACCGATCCTTACAATGATTCGGAGAGCCGGGTGTCCAAAAATCCGCTCCGCGTCTGGAAGGCGATCCAGGATCAGCAAGGCGACTTCAAGATGGCGGACAACCCGAGCTGGAAGGCCGTTATGGAAAACCTCAAGACGTTGTTCAGCTATACGCCAGAAGGGTTTTTCGGGATCAATGACACGCAAGCGTATCAACTGTTCCTGACCGGCAAAGCAGCTGTCATGCTGGGGGCGCCATCGGCGTATTGGCAGCTGCCCAAGGACTTCGCCGATGCTGACAAGACCGGCGCGCAAGGCGGCGTCAAGCCGTTTGAATTCGGGTTCTTCAATATGCCTTCGATGGAGGGCGAGCAGGTGCAGGCGCCGGCGCGGACGATCCAGCTGCCGATCGGCTTCTACGGTCTCGTGCAAAAGGATGCCAAGCAAACCGAGCTGAGCGTTGACTTTATGATGTATCTGACCAGCCCCGAGGGCTACAGCGTCTATGTGACGGCGATCCAGAACAGCCGCGATGCTGCGCTTAACGGCCCACCGGCGCTCAACGACATCACGCTGCCGGAGGAGATGTCCAAGGCGTTCGCCAACTTTGAACCGATCGGCAATCTGGAAGGGCTGCAAGGTCCAGCCAATACGATCGCACGCGGCTTGCAGGACTACCAGCCGTCCGTCCAGGAATATGTCAGTCTGGTGCAGCAATATTTCTTCGACAAGCTGACGGTGGACGATTATCTCGTCAAGATGCAGGAGCAGATGCTGCGTTACCTGCCGGAAGCGCTCACGTTCCGCAAGCTGGATCTGACCGATCTCGATCATCCGGAGCGTCAGCCGCCCAAGCGCGAATAGATAGAGAAAGGTGGTTATGTGACCGATGAGACGGAGCTCAGTCCTGTCTGCAGCCTTAAGCATCCTGTTATGCCTTATCCTCGTCGTACCGGCTGCCGCCTCCGAGCTGAGATGGTCAGTCGGGGACACGTATATTACCTCGCTCGCCGTGCGAGACGACGGCGAAGCGGTCGCTGTCGGCACCTATGACGCGACCGCGTCGGTGTACGACGCAGCCGGCGAGCGACAGCTCGAGTTCACAGCCGACAATGTCGTGACGGGCGTCGCCTTCCTCCAGGATGGCAGTCTGCTCGTCTCCTCCGACGATCGGCAGCTGTACCGGGTCGGCCCCGATGCGAGCGTCGTCTGGAGCTTGCCGTTGCGACGGGCGGTGACCGGCGTCGCCGCCTCGCAGGACGGGGCTCGCGTGCTGGCGCTGCTCAAGGGCGATCCAAAGGCGTATCTGTTCGACCAAGACGGTCAGCCGCAGGGGGAGCTGGAGATCGGCATCCAGCCGCGCAAGGCGGATCTCTCGGACAATGGCGAGTGGATCGCGCTCGGCGGCGCCGACCAGTACGTCTATGTGATGGACGGCTCGCTGGAGCAGGTCGGCAAGCATAGCATCAACGGCACGATCGATGCGCTGACGATCACCGACGAAGGCCGGGTCGTCGTCGGCTCTTCGACGGGCAGCGTCGTCATCCTGGAGCCGGACGGCAGCCGCATCGAGTTCAGCGCGGCGGATGCGGTGACGGCTGTAGCGGCGACCGCTGACGGCCGCTATATCGCAGTCTCCGACTTCTCAGGCAACGACTATGTGCTCGGCGGCGACGGCGAGTTGCTCTGGCGGGCGTCCGGCAGCCCGGACAGCGCCGGTCGGGCGATCGCGGTCAGCCCCGACGGCGATGCGCTGTATAAGGGCTCGGCGACCGGCGTCGTCGAGCGGATCGACATCGGCAGCGCGATCGACGCGGGGCGACAGCAGACGCTGGTGACGCGAATCCTCGTCATCGCCGGAGCCGTCGTCGCGCTCGGCGCCCTGGCCGGCCTGTTCCTCTATCTCCGTCGCAAGCAGCGCCTCGGCCTGCTGCGGACGATGTGGCGGGAGCGCTCCAGCTATCTGATGCTGCTGCCGACCTTTGCGCTGATCAGCGTCTTCCTGTACTTCCCGGCGTTCTCCGGCCTGTTCCATTCGTTCTACGACTGGAATCCCGGCGGTCGCTCGACCTTCGTCGGTCTGGCCAACTACGAGCGCATGCTGGGCGACCCGTATGTCACCAAGGGGCTAGGCAACCTGCTGCTGCTGCTCGCCGCCGGCCTGTTCAAGACCGTCGTGCCGCCGCTGTTCGTCGCCGAGCTGATCTACTATCTGCGGAGCAAGCGGTCGCAGTATTGGTTCCGTACCGGCTTCGTGACGTCGATGATCATCCCGTCGGTAGCGGGACTGCTCATCTGGCAGAACTTCTACGACCCCAATGTCGGGCTGCTGAACCAGGCGCTGCGCGCGATCGGACTCGGCGAGTGGGCCCACTCGTGGCTCGGCGACCCCGGCACGGCGATCTGGGCGATCATCTTCATGGGTTTCCCGTTCATCGGCATCCTGTCGCTGCTCATCTTCTACGCCGGGCTGATCGCGATCCCGCAGGATATGGTCGAGTCGGCCAAGATCGACGGCGCCGGTACGGCGACGATCATCCGCGCGCTCCATCTGCCGATGCTCGCCGGACAGATCAAGCTGCTCGTCATCCTCGCCTTTATCGGCATCATCCAGGATTTCGGCAGCATCCTCATCGTCACCGGCGGCGGACCGCTCGACTCGACGTATGTGCCGGCGCTTCAGATGTACTATGCGGCTACTCAGTTCAATGACCTGGGCTATGCCTCGGCGCTTGGCGTGGCGATGTTCGTCGTCATCCTGACGCTGACGGTGATCAATATGAGATTCATCCGCACATCGGCGGATTAAGAGAGGGGCTGACATCGATGTCCAAAAGCGCAATCAATCCGCTGCCGCTACGCAGCAAGACGCAAGCAGCCAGCCTCTCGCCCGCTTGGCGGAGGACGGCGATCCAGGCGACGCTCTATGCGTTGCTCGGGGCGATCCTGCTGCTGACGCTGGTGCCGATTCTGTTCATGACCGTCAGCGCGTTCAAGAGCAACGCGCAGATCTATGGCAGCTTCTGGGGCTTGCCGTCGCCGCCGCAGTGGGGCAACTTCGTCTCGGCAGGCGAGGCGATCTGGCGTTATATTTTCAATACCGCGCTCTACGCGCTTGGCGGCAGTCTCTCGGTCATCCTGCTCTCGACGCTGGCGGGCTACGTGTTCGCCAAAAAGCAGTTCCCAGGCAAGGAGCTGCTGTTCATGATGATGCTGGGGCTGATGATGATCCCTGGCATCCTGACGCTGATCCCGTCCTATGTCCTCTATGCCAATCTGGGACTGACCAACACGCCTTGGGTCATCCTCATCCAGGCGGCGGCCGGCGGACAGATCTTCGGCATCTTCCTGAGTCGCACCTTCATCGCGGGCTTGCCCAACGAGATCTTCGACGCGGCCAAGATCGATGGCGCCAATGAGCGGGAGCTGCTGATGAAGCTGGTGTTCCCGCTGTCGATGCCGATCATCAGCACGATCTTCATCATGCAAGCCGTCGGCATCTACAACGACTATATCTGGCCGCTGCTGACGATCAGTGATGCGAGAATACAGATGCTGGGGGTCGGGCTGACCTTGTTCATGAATCAGTTCGGGATCACCGACATGGGCGTGCAGTTCGCCGCGTATACGCTCTCGTCGCTGCCCCTGGTCCTGATCTTCTCGGTAGGGATGCGATACTTCATCCAGGGGATGACCTCAGGCGCGATCAAAATGTAAAGAATGGAGAGGGTGCACATGCAGAGCAAGAGATGGACGCGTACCGGAGTCACTGCGGTCGCTGCGATCCTGCTGCTCACAGGCTGGGGGCCGATGAAGTCGGCGGAAACGGCGGCAGCTGAAGGGGCGCTAGACATTACGGCAATGGATGATCTCGTCTCGATCAATTACTCGCTCTGGTTCGACCCGGTCGTGCCTGTAGGCGGCGGAGCCGTGCCCGATGTGACGAAGATCCTGACGGAGTCGGGCATCCAGAAGACCGCGCCGGCATGGGGGCCGCTCCACAGCTTCCACTACTGGGCCGAGCCGGCGCTCGGCTATTACCGTTCGGATGACGCGGCGGTGATCCGCCAGCATATGCTGCAGCTGGAGGCGGCAGGCGTCGACTTCATCAATATCGATAACACCAACGCCCGCAGCACTTGGGATAGCGCGTATTACGAGGATATCTTCGCGAATCCGGCCGAGGTGCTGCTGGACACGCTGCTGGAGATGCGGCAGGAGGGGCTGAGCACGCCGCATGTCGTGTTCTGGACCGCCTCATGGAGCGACGATCCGAACCCGGCATTCTCCGGCACGGACATCTATAACCGATTCTATGCGAGCGGCGACTACGACGAGCTGTTCGTCCAGTATGACGGCAAGCCGCTGCTGCTCGTAACCGACGCCCAGCCGTCCGCGCTGTCGACGCATTTCACGATGCGCAAGATGTGGGGCCTGCAGACTGCGATGGCTAACCAGGAATGGTCGTTCCTGCAGCCGCATCCGCAGCTGGTCGGCATGAACGGCTCGCAGAAGGAGCAGCTGTCGGTATCGGTTGCCTTCCAGCAGACCTATATATCGACCTTCGACACGGCGACCCCGCGGCGCGGCGGCATCACCTTCGCAGCGCAGTGGAAGCGTGCCTTCGAGGAGCGGCCCAAGATCGTCACTCTGACATGGTGGAACGAATGGATCGCCCAGCGCTTCGAGGATGAGGCAGGCCAGACGCGGTTCGTCGACAACTTCACCTACGAGTACAGTCGCGACATCGAGCCGGTCAAGGGCGGTCATGGCGATGCGTACTATCAGTTTATGAAGCAATATATCGCCGCCTACAAGGCGAATCAGCCATTCCCGCTCGGTCTGGTCGAGGAGACGGTCGATCTGGGCAGCTATGAGTCGGGACTGGAGGGCTGGAAGGCGGGAGTCAACGTCGCCCAGACGAAGGTCGAGTATGCGCAGGGAGCAGCAAATGTGCCTACAGCTTACGAGCAGTATAGGCTGCTCGGCATGACGAGCGGGCCGGTCAACGGCGACCAGTGGCGGACGGTGGTCCGTGAGTTCGAGCGGCCGGTCGATGCGAGTCAGCATCGGCAGCTTGAGCTGGCCCTCTCGCACTGGGGAGGGGCGCCGGGGGCGACAGGCTACGAGGCGCGGATCAAGCTGATCTCGGCCAGCGGTCAGACGTTGGAGCAGACGTACACGACCCATGGCGTCTGGCAGCTGCTGACGCTGGATTATCGCAACTGGGCGTATCGCGACGAGTTGAAGCGGATCGAGGTCAGCTTCCGCGCAGTAGGCGGAGACGAGCCGTGGGCGGGCAGATTCTTCATCGATCAGGTGCGACTGATCGACCGCGCGCATGATCCGGTTGGATGTGAATAAGGATAGACAACTAGAAGGCTGAGGAGAGGAAACCATGCTAGAAGTATACGATCTGACTTGTGAATATCATGCGCGCCCGCTCGCGATCGAGGACGAGCGGCCGCGCCTGAGCTGGAAGCTGCGCGCCGATGCGCGCGGCGCACTCCAGACCGCGTACCATATCCAGGTGGCGCGGGACGAAAACTTCGCGGAGCTGGCGTGGGACACCGGTCGTGTAGAGAGCGATCGCTCGGTGCTGATCGCCTACGACGGCGAGCCGCTGCAATCCCGCACCCGCTACTATTACCGGGTGCAGGTGTGGGACGGAGCAGGGATGCCGTCGGGCTGGAGCGAGCCGTCCTGGTGGGAGACGGCGCTGCGTCGGGACGAGTGGCAGGCGGCGTGGATCACCGCAGCGCGCCAAGGCGACGAGGCGGTCGAGGCTGCAGACTATCTGCGCCGCGACTTCGCGTTGGACGGCGAGATCGCGAGCGCCAGACTGTACGCGACAGCGCTTGGTCTGTACCGTCTGTTCGTGAACGGCAGCAGGCCGGACGACTCGCAGCTCGCCCCCGGCTGGACCAGCTACACCAAGCGGCTCCAATACCAGACCTACGATGTGACGGAGCTGCTCGCCCCAGGGGCGAACACAATCGGCGCGATGGTCGGCAACGGCTGGTACAAGGGCAATCTCGCCTGGGAGGGGCGGCGCGACTACTTCGGCGATACGCGGGCGCTGCTCGTCCAGCTCCATGTGACGTATGCCGACGGCTCGCAGCAGGTCATCTGCAGCGACGAAGCCTGGGAATGCAGCGGCGGACCGCTGCTGCACTCTGAGCTGTACCACGGCGACCTGTACGATGCCCGCCTCGAGGAGTCGGGCTGGCATGAGCCAGGCTTCGACGCCTCGCGATGGCAGACGGCGCAGACGCTCGAGCGCGGTTATGACACGCTGATCGCCCAGCAAGGCGAGCCGATGCGCATCGTCGAGGAGCTGCGGCCGCTCGCGCTGCTCACCTCGCCGCGCGGCGAGACGATCGTCGACATGGGGCAGAATATGGTCGGCTGGGTACGGTTCACGGCCGAGCTGGCGGCGGGGGATACCGTCACGCTGCAGCATGCCGAGGTGCTCGATGCCGACGGCAACTTTTATACGGGCAATCTGCGAACGGCTCGGCAGACGGTGACGTATATCGCCAAGGGCGAGGGGTCGGAGACGTATGAGCCATGCTTCTCGTTCCAGGGGTTCCGCTATGTGAAGGTGGAGGGACTGTCCGTTGAGGGGGAGTCTGCGGAAGGGTTGCTCGAGCGCCTCACCGGCTGCGTCGTCCATACCGACATGAAGCCGACGGGGACGTTCGCATGCTCGGATGAGATGGTCAATCAGCTGCAGCGCAACATCGTATGGGGTCAGCGCGGCAACTTCGTCGATGTGCCGACCGACTGCCCGCAGCGCGACGAGCGGCTCGGCTGGACGGGCGACGCGCAGGTGTTTGTGCGGACGGCGGCGTACAACTACAACGTCGCGCCGTTCTTCGCCAAGTGGCTGCAGGACGTCGCGGCCGACCAGCAGCCGGACGGCAGCGTGCCGCATGTCGTGCCGGATATCCCAGGCGTCGGCTATGGCTCCTCGGCCTGGGGCGACGCGGCGGTCATCTGTCCATGGACGATCTACCAGTGCTATGGCGATCGTCGTATCCTCGAGGTCCAGTATGCGAGCATGAAGGCATGGGTCGAGTACATCCGCGCCCAGGGCGAGCAGGAATATCTATGGAACACCGGGTTCCACTATGGCGACTGGCTGGCGCTCGACGGCAAGGCGGACAGCTCGCTCGGCGCGACCCCAACCGACCTGATCGCCACCGCCTTCTACGCTTACTCGACCGCGCTGCTGGCGCGGACCGCCGAGACGCTCGGCGAAGCCGACGATGCTCTGGTCTACCGCGAGCTGCATGAGCGAGTCGTCGCGGCGTTCCGCCACGAGTTCGTGACGCCGTCCGGCCGGGTAGCCTCGCCTACCCAGACCGCCTACGTGCTGGCGCTTATGTTCGACCTGCTGGAGGAGCGGGATCGCCCGCGCACGGCAGCGATGCTGGCCGAGCATGTGCGGGCGAACGGCACGCATCTGACGACCGGCTTCGTCGGCACGCCATATCTGTGCATGGCGCTGAGCCGGTACGGCTATACCGATCTGGCTTACGATCTGGTGCTGCAGCAGGAGTATCCTTCCTGGCTGTACTCGGTGAGCCAAGGGGCGACGACGATCTGGGAGCACTGGGACAGCATCAAGCCGGACGGCAGCTTCTGGAGCGACGGGATGAACTCCTTTAACCACTACGCGTACGGCTCGATTGGCGACTGGCTGTACCGGATCGCGGCGGGGCTCGACCTGAAGGAGCCCGGCTACAAGACGATTCGGCTGCAGCCGCAGTGGACGGAGCGTCTGTCGTGGGTACGGGCGACGCTCGACACGATGTACGGCGAGATCGTCTCGGCTTGGCGACGCGAGGCGGACGGCAGCATCTCGCTGGAGGTGTCGGTGCCGGCCAATACGACCGCCGAGGTTGTGATACCGGCGGCGCTCGCGGCGATCGCCGAGCAGGAAGGGGCGGCAGGCCGGATCGACGGCCTGCTGGCGGCGAGCGAGGAGGCGAATGGAGAAGGTCGGCAGACGAGGCTGACGCTCGGCTCGGGCGACTACCATCTGCGGCTCGCGGCGATCGCAGAGACTGCGGAGGTAGGCCGATGACGAAGCCCGACTACCCGACGCTCGCGCCCGATGCGCTGCTGCGCAAGCTGGAGCTTCCCGGACGGCCGGTGCGGATGGTGCTGGATACCGATACGTTCAACGAGATCGACGATCAGTTCGCCGTCATTTACGCCCTGCTATCACCGGAGCGCGTCCAGCTCGAGGCATGTTATGCGGCGCCGTTCTACAATACGATGTCGGACGGTCCGCAGGACGGCATGGAGAAGAGCTACCGGGAGCTGCTGCGAATCCGCGAGGTAATGGGACGCGATGACCTGCCCGTCTACAGCGGCTCGACGATGTATCTGCCGGCAGCGGATCAGCCGGTCGAGAGCGACGCGGCGCGCGACCTCGTCCGCCGGGCGATGGCATGCGAGCCATCCGACCCGCTCTACGTCGTCGGCATCGCCGCGCTCACCAACATCGCCTCGGCGATCCTGCTCGAGCCGAGGATCGTCGAGCGGATCGTCGTCGTCTGGCTTGGCGGTCACGCCTTCCATTGGCCGGATACCCGCGAGTTCAACCTCGAGCAGGACGTGCATGCTGCCCGCATCCTGTTCGACTCCGGCGTCCCTGTCGTGCTGGCTCCGTGTATGGGCGTCGCCTCGCATCTGCAGACGACGTTGTCCGAGCTCGCCGACTATGCGAGGGATACGGGCGAGGCGGGGCGTTACCTGTATGAGACGTACCGGGACTGCGCTAGCGATCACTATGGCTACTCGCGCATCATCTGGGACCTCGCGGCGATCGCCTGGCTCGTCGAGCCGCAGTGGTGCCCAAGCGAGCTCGTCCAGAGTCCGCGCATCTCGGACAGCTTGCAGTGGCTGGCGGGCGATGACTCGCGTCACCCGATCCGCTATATCCGCTACCTGCACCGCGATGCGGTGTTCCAGGATCTGTTCCGCAAGCTGGCCTTGTAATATAGATCGTTACCGAGTTCCCCTCGCTGACTCGAATAAGCATATGCAAAGACGCTTTCTTCCCCATCATTGATGGGTTTGAAAGCGTCTTTGCGCATCATTTGCGCCGCTCAGCGCAGCTTCGTCGGCCACCACCGGAGGACGGCGGTATACGTATTGCCGCTGATCGAGCGATCGAACTCGCCGTGGATGCGGGCCATCAGCTTGGCTATGATCTTCTCGCCCAAGCCTGTGCTGGACGGGGCGTCGTCTGTCGAGCGGATCGCATTGCTGAGACTCAGCTCGAGCCGTCCTTGCGAATAGTCAAGGGAGAGAACAACCTCCTCGCGCGGGTCCGCATACTTCAGCAGATTGGAGAGCAGATTGTCGAATACCCGTCCCAGTTCTTCGAGATTGACCGTAATATATACGTTGGGCAGCTCCCCGTCCATACGGAAGCGGAAGCCCTCCTGCTGCAGCACGCCGCCCAGATCGGAGACGAGATCGTAAATCGCCTCCTGCGCCGTTAGTGTCTCTGGCTCGGCCTCCTGCTCCTTGTCCAGGAGGAAGTAAGCGAACAGATTGTCCGACTGGTTTTTGATCTGCAGCGCCTTCTGGTACGCATTGACGATATGGCTGCTTGTCTCCGGGGCGAGCTGCGCCGAGTCCTTCTTGGCGAACTCCAGATACATGATCAGGGAGGTGAGCGGCGTCCGCATATCATGAGACATCTCGGTGACAAGGCTGCGGCTCTCGGTCTGCAGCGTCTCAATCGTCTGCAGCTTGTCCAGGAATGCCTTGCGGAGCTCCTCGATGCTCTCGGCGATCATCGCCAGCTCGTCGTGCCCGCGCACGGTCATCGCGTAGTCGAGCTCGCCGCCCTCGAGGATGTGGATCTCCTTGTTGATCGTGCGCAGATAGGCGAGGCTGCGGCGGATGCCGAGCAACACGATGCCTAGGAAGATCGCCGTGGCGGTCAGCAGCTCGATCGTGAAGGCGAGATTGTAGTACCAGTTGGAGAAGAATCCGTCGATGATGACGCTCGCCATGCCATCGCTGAAACGGACAGGGATCGCATGCTTTTGCACGTAGTCGCTCTGGACCTCAATTCGATAGTCCGTCTCGTCCTCGGAATAGAAGAGGGAATCGTAGCGAAGCTCGCCGTCCTTGTAGACCATAAGGATCAGGTTGCGTTGCTTTTTGATCCAGGCGGTCAGCGCCTCCTGATCGGAGGATGCGAGCTGGTTGGCATCGACATACTCGACGAGCTTGGCGGCATAGACGGCAGACTTGCGCTTCGTGTACGCATCCGACTCGACATAATGTTCTATCCACGCATTGCTCGCCGTCTGCAGGAGGAAGAAGCTTAATCCACTAACGACTGCCGCGAACAGGATGAGCAGCGCAAGCTTCTTCGTCAGCGTCCATTTACGATACGCCAAATCGGTACCCCCGTCCCCATTCGGTCTGGATATAGGTCGGCTTGGCCGGGTCATCCTCGATCTTGATGCGCAGCTTGCGGATATGCACCATCACGGTGTTGTTGGAGCTGTAGAAGTAGGGCTGATCCCAGACGCTTTCATAGATGTTCTGAGCCGAGAAAATTTTGTTGCGACGGCTCATGAGCAGCTTCAAGATTCGATATTCGAGATCCGACAGCTCGATTTGCCGTTCGCCTTTCCGGACATCGTTGAACTGCTCGCTAACCTTCAGCTCGCCTGCGACGAGGAAGGTTTCGTCGGCTTCCTTTTTGTCCTGGTATACCTTGTAGCGCCGCAGCAGCGCGATGACCCGGGCATGCAGCTCCTCCTCGGAGAAGGGCTTGGTCATATAATCGTCGCCCCCGGCAAGGAGGCCTTCGGTCTTATCCATCGTGCCGGAACGGGCGGTTAGGAACAGGATCGGCACATGGGAACGGGTGCGGATCTGCTTGCACGCTTCGATCCCCGAGAGTCCTGGCATCATGATGTCGAGGATGATCAGATCGAGCGAATCGTCCACCATCTCGAGCGCTTGCCGTCCGTCCGCCGCCGCCGTCACTTCATATCCTGCCTGGCCCAGCGATTTCCAGAGCAGGTCGCGGATTTCCCGATCATCCTCTGCGACTAATATCCGATGTTTCGCCATCGTTTGCTTCATCCTTTTTCATGATGGAATTGTTTGTTGGCCCAGGCGGTGTAAGACGGGTGCCGGCGCAGCAGCTCTTCGTGAGTGCCGGACCCCGTCACCTGGCCGTGCTCCAGTACAATGATCTGATCGGCGCTGACCACAGTGGACAGCCGATGGGCGATGATCAAGGTCGTACGACCTTGCATCAAGTAGTGTAGCGCCTTCTGCACCTCATGCTCGGAATCGCTGTCCAGACTGGCGGTCGCTTCGTCGAGGAGCAGGATGTCGGGCTTGCGCAGGAGGGCGCGGGCGATCGCGATGCGCTGGCGTTGGCCGCCGGAGAGCCGGATGCCCCGTTCACCGACCTCTGTATCATAGCCGCCGGGCAGCGCCTCGATAAAGTCGTGCGCATAGGCCAGCCGCGCAACTTCCCGAAGCTCCTCGTCACTTACTTCATCCTCTCGTCCGTAGGTGATATTATCCCGTATCGTGCCCGCGAGCAGAGGACTTTCCTGGGACACATAACCGATTTTCCTGCGCCAGATATCATGCGAGTAGCTGGATATGTCCGTATCGCCCCAATAAATCGCCCCGGACTGCGGCTCATAGAATCGCTCGATGAGCGAGAAGAGCGTTGTTTTGCCGCTGCCGCTAGGTCCGACCAGGGCCGTAATTTTGCAGTCCGGTATCGTAAACGAGACGTTGAGCAGGATCGGCTTGCCGGGTTGGTAACCAAAGTTCACCTCGCGGAACGCAAGACGCTCATGCTGCCCGGGATGCGCGGCGAGCGGCGGCGTCGCCTCCGGCTCTTCCTCCTGGATGACCCGCAGTCGCTCTGTGGCGCCCATCACCTTTTTCAGATTGGAGAAGAAGGTGGCGAACTGGCTGAACGGAAACATGATCTGAAACAATAGTAGTATAAACGACACCAAAGCTCCAGTGCTGAGCGCGCCCGAGGCGACGCGAAGGCCGCCGTAGCCGATGATGATAACGAGCAGGACGATCATGATTAATGTCATCAGCGGCGTCAGGATGGCATTGATGCGGGCTTCTTTCATTTCGAAGCGGTACAACTCGTCGATGTTGGCTACGCCGTTCCTCATCTCGCGTTGCTCGGAGTTGGACGCCTTGACCAGCCGGATCTCTCCAAGCACCTGCGAGAGCGTCGCAGCGAGGGCGGCCAGCTGCTCTTGCATCTTGATCGAGATGTCATACAGCTTGTCTCCCATCGGCATGATGATGACGGTGCCGATCGGAAGCGCCAGCAGGATGATCAGCGTCATCTGCCAATCCAGATAGAACAGGATGGCGACGGCGCCGATGACCGTCAGCAGGTTGGAGCAGAAGGCGATCAGATGTTCCGTTACGAACGATTTGATCTCGTTGGTATCGTTGGCGACACGACTCATCAGATCGGCGGACCGATGACGGTCAAAAAAACGAATCGGCAGCGTCAAGGTGCGCTCCCATAGCCGCTTGCGCACGCGATTGACGCTGCGGCTGCCGACATAGGCAAGCAAATAATACGAGAAGCCGCTCGACACAGCCTGCAATAGAAAAAAGAAGACGAGCAGCATGACCATCCCCGCAGTAATCGACTCCAGTCGGAACTGATCGATCATCGAGCCGGTGACGAGCGGCACGACCAGGCCAGCAAGAGCACTCACCATACTTAATCCAATCGCAAAACCCAGCACCAGCTTGGGGATGCCTGACGAGATCAGGAGAGCTGCAAAGTGCTTCAGGGTTGTCCGCCTAATCCGTTCTTCCTCGACTTGGGGATGATTGCTTTCATCCATAGTACGCATAATGACCTCCTAAGTCTCTCTCTGCTGATGTCCCTACTATACGTCCCAAATCTTAATCGTTTCTGAAATGTTTTGGCCTTCATAAACCGTTAAGAATTCGGATTTAAATTTAGCCTCGTAGGGACAAGAAAGGAAAAAGATTTTTATTGAAAGGATATGTGAGAGAGATGGCTGAACAATATCGAGCAGCGGATGCGAACACACAACCATTGGCAGTGAGTGAGCGGCTTCATTTTTTGGATGTCGCGCGAGGCTTTGCGATGCTGGGCATTATTCTTGTGAATTACTTTCTCATTGCGATGCCATCAAGGTTTTTCATGCAAGGAGAGGGAGATGTATGGAATAGTGCGGTTCAACTGTTCGCAGAAGGCAAGTTTTATCCGCTGTTTTCTTTTTTATTCGGCGTCGGTTTTATCATCTTTATGGAACGAGCGCATCAACGCTTCGAGTCGCCCCGCTTGTTGTTTGCACGCAGACTGACATTTTTGCTCATTTTCGGGCTGCTGCACATCACGCTGATTTGGTCAGGCGATATTCTTACGTATTATGCAGTTGCAGGCTTCATTTTACTATTATTTTACCAGTGCCGTCCTCGCACGCTTCTGATTTGGAGCGGTGTGCTATTGCTCGTCCATCTTTTGATGCCGCTGGCGATGATGTTCAGCTTTTCCTCCTTTAAAGGAAAGGACTTTCCGGGAAAGGATGTATTTCTTCAGCCAAAGCCTGGCGCGGATTCGTATTTGGCCTCCATCGGCGACCGAATTACAGGCACCATAGGCAAATTTGCAACTTCGCCTTCCATGGTGTTATCGATGCTGCTGATGTTTTTTCTCGGCATGTATTTTTTCAAAAAAGGGTACTTTCGTGACATGGAGAGTAAGGTGCGGCAGTGGACGCAGCTCTGGATTTATTCCGCCTGCGCGTTTGCCATCACACTAGCTGGAAATATCATTAGCACACTTTCGGGTCAGGATATGTGGATGGGCGGGAACAACGTTTTTACTTTTCTCAATCAGTTAAGCGGCATCGCCGGCTGTATGTTCTACCTGTCCACATTGGCCATGCTATACCTGTACTCGACCAAGCTGCGCAAGGGGCTGATGCTGATGGCACAGGTCGGCCGCATGTCCCTGACCTGCTATCTGCTGCATTCGGCGATCGGCACGTTCCTGTTCCTCGATTACGGGCTTGGGCTCGGCAAGCAGCTTCAGCCCGTCGGCATCGTAGCGATCAGCTTCGGCGTTTACGCCTTCTTCATCGTCTTCAGCACGCTGTGGCTCCGCCGGTTCCGACTCGGTCCGATGGAGTGGCTGTGGCGTCGTCTGACCTACGGAAGCTTCAAGGCGAGCGCTCCGAAGGCCATCCCAATACCTAATGGTCAAAAATGACGCTTAGCAGGCATAATTGCCTGTCTTCACAACCATGGTCATATTCAGTACTTAGCCGGGGGATCTTCACTTCCCTCGGCTTTTTTGCGCTGCTAACGAGCAGATTTGTCCGTTAGAGCCAAACAAGTAACTTTCGAATAAAACAGGTCACTTAAGAGAGAGAGGAGACGCTCGCTTCCTAGATATAATAGGCTCATCCGAAAGACACAGGGGGTCAACCGCATGGGAATACCTTATGCCAAGAAGCTACCAAGAGAACCGTCAACGCAGCCCTCGCAGGGCCGATTCCGGACGCTGCTGCGCAACATCGTCCGCTACCGGGTGCTGCTGCTCATGCTGACGCCGACAGCACTTATCTTCCTTATTAACTGCTACATTCCGATGTTCGGCATCTTCATCGCCTTCAAAAATGTCAACTACGTCGATGGCATCCTCGGCAGTCCGTGGGCAGGCCTCGATAACTTCCGGTTCCTGTTCGCCACCTCTGACGCCTGGCGCGTGACGGTCAACACGATCGGTTACAACGTCGTCTTCCTGTTGACCGGGCTCGTCATCTCGGTTGGGATCGCGATCGCCATCAACGAGGTGCGGGCCAAGCTGACATCCAAGTTTTATCAGACGATCATGATCATGCCGAACTTCCTGTCGATGGTCGTCGTCAGCTACATCGTCTACGCGTTCCTGCATCCCGAGTACGGCTTCCTGGTCAAGCATGTGCTGCCACTGTTCGGCTACGAGGGCGTCAATGCCTATATGCACGCCGATGCCTGGCCATACATCCTGTGGCTGACCAAGATGTGGCACTCTGTCGGCATCGGCAGCGTCATCTATCTGGCAGCGATCACGGGTATCAGCGAGGAGCTGTACGAGGCAGCGGTGATGGACGGCGCGTCCAAGTGGCGGCTGATCACGCAGATTACGATCCCGCTGCTGACGCCGGTCATGGTCATCCTGACAATCCTCAATCTGGGCGGCATCTTCCGCTCCGACTTCGGCTTGTTCTACCATGTAACGCTCGACTCCGGCGCGCTGCGCTCGACGACCGACGTCATTGATACGTATGTCTATCGCGGTCTGATCCAGCTCAATGATCTGGGGATGTCCTCAGCAGCCAACTTCTATCAGTCCGTCGTCGGCTTCTTCCTGGTCATCGGCGCGAACATGCTGGCCCGCAGACTGAATCGCGATACGGCGCTATTCTAGCGCCGGAGAATGGAGGAAAGACATGAAATCTGCTGAAGTAGTCAAACCGTATCAACGGGTATCCAGGCCGGCCAATGTGCTGCTGCACTTGTTTTTTATCCTGTTCAGTCTCGCCTGCATCCTGCCGATCCTGCTGATCGTCGCGATCTCGTTTTCCAACGAACAGGCGCTCACGCTCAGCGGCTATAAGTTCTGGCCGGATCAGATCGACCTGTCCGCCTACCGCTTCATGCTGACGGACTCCTCGACGCTGATCAAGGCGTACGGCGTCACCTTGACCGTGACGATCGTCGGCAGCGTGCTGGCCGTGCTGCTGATCGCCCTGTACGCCTATCCGATCTACCGCAAGGACTTCCCGTTCAAAAACCTGTTCAGCTTTTATCTGCTCGTGACGATGCTGTTCTCGGGAGGGCTCGTGCCGTTCTACCTGCTGTATATCAACTATCTTGATCTGCGCGATTCGCTGATCGCCCTCATATTGCCGGGGTTGTCGAATGCCTTCTATATCTTCATTACCCGCACATTCTTCCAGCAGACGATCCCCGAGGAGATGATCGAGTCCGGCAAGCTGGACGGCGCCTCCGAATGGCGCATCTTCTTCCAGCTCGTGCTGCCGATCTCGCTGCCGGTGCTGGCGACCGTCGGGCTGTTCACGACACTGATGTACTGGAACGACTGGTTCAACTCGATGCTGTTCATCAACGATACCGACAAGTTTTCCCTGCAGTACGTGATGATCCAGATGATCCGTCAGGCGGAGTTTTTCAAAAATCAGCTCGCCGGAACCGGCGTCGGCCTGATGGTCCAGGAGGCCGTACCGACCGAAAGCCTAAGGATGGCGATGGTTGTCCTGTCGATCGGACCGATCCTGTTCGTCTATCCGTTCTTCCAGAAGTACTTCACGAAGGGTCTGACCGTCGGCGCCATCAAGGGCTGATGGATACAGTCTAGGCTTACGGGCCTAAGATGGATATAATAAAATCAATTGGGGAGGCACAAACAATGAAAGTAGTCAAAGGATGGCGCATGGGGGTTACGCTGCTGATGGCGATGTCGATCGTCGCAGCGGGCTGCAGCAGCAATTCGGGCTCGACCGGGACCAAAAACCCCGGCTCTACAACAACCGGCGAGACCAAAACCGAGACCGGCGCCGAGAGCGCGCCGGATATCTCGAAATTCCGCAAGCTGAAGGTATACACCGTCGGCAACTTCCCGCAAAAGGACAGCAAAGCGGTCGTCGACGAGATCAACAAATACTTGAAGGAAAAAATTAACGCCGAAATCGACTTCCAGGGTCTGCCTTGGTCTTCGTGGGCGGAGAAGATGACGCTGGCGTACCAATCGGGCGAGCAGGTCGACCTGACCTTCGCGCCGAACTGGGCAGACTTCGCCAACAACGTCACCAAGGGCGCCTTCCTGCCGCTCGACGAGCTGCTGGACAAATACGGCAAAGGTATCAAGGAAACGCTCGACCCTCGCTTCCTCGAGGGCGGCACGGTCGATGGCACGATCTACGCGATCCCGACCAACAAGGAGATCGGCGAGAGCCACACCATCATGTTCAAAAAGGAACTGATCGACAAATACGGCTTCGACGTCAACACGATCAACACGCTCGAGGACATCGAGCCATGGCTGGAGACGATCAAGAAAAACGAGCCCGGCATCGCGCCGATCTGGCTGGCTGGCAGCGGCTCGGATACGCTGAGCTACTTTGACAAAACCAAGGTGAGCATCGCCGAGAACTTCCGCTATGAGCTGGTGGCAGGCGCTCCGGCGGTTATCCTGCTCGACACCAAGGAAGACAAGATGGTCGTCAGCACGATGGAGTCGGATGCAGCGATCTACCGGATCAAGCTCTATAACGACTGGTTCAAAAAAGGTTACATCAACCAGGATGCCGCGACGACCAAAACAAGTGCCGAGGACGCGCTCAAAGCGGGCAAAACGTGGATGAAGTTCGGCTCCGACAAGCCGGATTCGGACAAGGAAGACTCGCTCGCTACCGGCATCGAGCTGGTGAAGCTCAAAGGTAACGAACCGGAAATCAGCACGGCAAGCGTGAGCAACTCGATGATGGCGATCGGCCGCACCTCCGTCGATCCGGAGCGGACGATGATGCTGCTCAACCTGCTGCATACCGACCCGCATCTGGTCAACCTGATCGACTTTGGCGTGGAAGGCCGTCAGTACGAGAAGGTCGAAGGCCAAGAGAACTTCATCCGTCTGCCTGAGGGCGTTGCAAGCCGCGCCGACACGGGCTGGGCGCCAGGCATCGAATGGATGTTCGGCAACCAGACGATCACCTACCTGTGGGAGGGCGAGAGCGCAGACAAGTGGGAGAAGTTCAAGGCCTATAACGAAAGCGCGCACAAGGTCAAGTCGTTTGGCTTCAACTTCAACACCGAGCCGGTCAAAACGGAGGTGTCGGTCATCAGCAACATCGTCAAGGAATATCGTCCGATCCTCGAGACCGGGACGCTCGACGCCGACAAGGTGCTGAAGGAGTACAATGACAAGCTGAAAGCGAACGGCATCGAAAAAATTCGCGCCGAGGCGCAAAAGCAATATGACGAATGGAAGGCGAAGCAGTCCTAAGAAGGACTCGCGCCAACGGTCCTGGGCAGATTCGCAGCTGTCGGGACAGGCCAGGGTGGAGGAGGACCGAGAGGTCTTCCTCCTTTTGTCGGTCGAACAGAGGAGCGGAAGGAGGACGCATCATGAATAAGCTGTCCCTGCGATTAAAAGTGAGCGTGCTCGTGCTGCTGCTGGTCATCCCGATCATACTCTTCCTGTACTATACCAATATCTACTCTCGTACGATCGTCCGCGAGCAGGTGTCGAGCTATGCCTCGGATACGCTGGCGCTCCATCTGAGCACGCTCGACGAGCTGCTGGATCAGACCGGCACCTACCTGACCCGCACGGCCAACGAGAGTCTGCTGCTGGAGCTCTATTCGGTCAGCGACCCCGAGAGCGTCAGCTATTATGTGTCGCTGCGCAAGCTGATGGACCAGTGGTACAACGATGTCAGCTACTACTCGATCATCCGTACCGTATTCGTCTATCACCAGCAGCGGGACGAGCTGTATCTGAGCAGCAACCGCGAGTACTATGGCGAACGAGACGCGATACGCGAGGGGCTGGCTCCGCAGTTGGAGAGCTATAGTCTGCCTACCTCGATGAAGTGGGAGATCGTCACCGTCGACGGCGAGCCGGCTCTGTACAAGGCGGTGCCGGACAAGAGCGGCAGGCTGCTGATCGGCATCCTGGTCAGCATCGACGCGCTCGCCCAACCGCTGACGCAGCTGGAGTCGACCGGCAAGGGCGAGCGGATCGGCATCATCTCCGAGGACAGCGAGCTGCTGTGGGGCGAGTTCGACAATGCCGATCTGCAAGGCATCCTCGGCCTGCTGCAAAGTCAGACCGGCACGCGCGGCAGCATCCTGCCGCTCAGCGACGGCAACAACTATCTCGTCCTCGGACGGCAGTCGATCTTCTCGCCGCTGCATGTTGTCATCCTGCTCGACGAGAAGGCGTTGCTGAGCGAGCTGCTGCTGTTCGAGCGGGTCATCCAGTTCATCCCGCTGGCGGTTGTCCTCTTGCTGGCGCTGCTGCTGGCGATGCTCAGCCGACTCGTGTTCCGGCCGATCCATACGCTGATGAGCGGGATGCGGCTGCTCGGCAAGGGCCATCTCGACTATCGGCTGAAGGAGGAGAAGTCCAGGGAGTTCCAGACGATCACGCAGCAGTTCAACTGGATGGCCGAGCAGATCGGCGATCTGAAGATCGGCGTCTACGAGGAGCAGATGAAGGTGCAGCACGCCGAGCTCAAGCATCTGCAGGCTCAGATCAATCCGCACTTCTTCATGAACTCGCTTAATATCGTCTACCAGCTCGTCGAGCTACAGCAGCTGGCGCTCAGCCAGAAGATGGTGCGGCATCTGGTCTCGTACTTCCGCTTCATCATGAATACGAACGACGCGTGGATCCCGCTGCACAGCGAAGTGGGGCATATCCGCAACTACATCGATATCCAGATGGTCATGTATCCGGGCAAGCTAAGCTTCCGCGAGCATGTGCCGGAGGGTCTGGGGCAGATGCTGGTGCCGCCGCTGCTCGTGCAGCCGTTCGTGGAAAATGCGATGAAGCATGGCTTCGTCAGCAATGCCAAGCCGTTCGAGCTGGCGCTTGAGGCGGAAGAACGCATATCGGCGGAAGGCAAGCGCGAGGCGGCGATCCGGGTGTCGGATTCGGGACCGGGCTTCTCGGACGAGCAACTGGAGCTGCTCAACAGCGGCATCTATGAGAGAGAACCGACAGACCGCCAACTGGGCGTCTGGAATGTGCGGCGACGTCTCGCCATGACCTACGGGGGTGAAGCGAGGCTGTCGTTTGGCAACCGTCCGCAGGGCGGCGGCGAGGTTACGTTGATTTTGCCTGTGCAAGGGGAAGGAGGACGCAGCGATGTATCGGGTGCTGATCGTGGATGATCAATATTTTGCCCTGCTTGGCTTGCAGCAGGGAGTGAACTGGCAGGAGCTGGAGGTGGACGAGGTTCAGTTGGCCGACAACGTCGAGCAGGCGATCGCTTGCTTCCGGCAGCAGCCAATCGATCTGCTCATCTGCGATATCGAGATGCCGGGGCAGAGCGGTCTGGAGCTGTTGTCCTGGGTAGAGGTGCATTCGCCGAAGACGCGGACGATTATGCTGACCTGTCATGCGGATTTCGAATACGCTCAGCGAGCGATTCACCACGGCGCGTTCCATTATCTGCTGAAGCCCGTCGATTACAGTCAGCTCAGGAAGGTTGCCGGGGACGCCTTTGACGAGGTGCGAAGGCTCAAGGAGCAGGAGACGTACAAGGGCTTGCTCGAGGACTACCAACACAAGTGGAATCAGCAGCTGCCGGTGCTGGTGGAGCGCTTCTGGCAGGATGTGCTGAGCCGGCGGGAGTCGCTCCAGCCCGGCTCGCTCGACCGCGCGCTCGCGGCATGCGGCTTGAGCTTCGAGCCGGAGGACCGGTTCGTCGTCGTCTTGTTCGGCCTGGAGGCGTGGGCGATGGCGCTGAGCGCGCGGGACGAGACGATCATGGAGTACGCGCTGCGCAATATCGCCGGTGAGGTCGTGCTGGACGGTCTGGAGGGCGTCGTGCTGCTGGACCATGCCGGACTGAATCTGGCGATCGTCTATGAGCGGGGCGACCGACCACCGATCGCCGGTCTGCTGGAGCATAACAGCGGTCGCTTCCTGGAGCAATGCGAGCGACTGCTGCAGTGCTCGCTGTCGGTCTACATCAGCTCGGCCGTGCCGCTGCCCGGCATCGTCGCCGCGTATGCGCAGGTGACCGGGCAGGAGCAGCGCAATATTAGCCGCAATCGTCAGGTATTCACGGCGAGCAGTCCGCTGGATCGGCTGCGCGAGCCGGCCCCCGCATCCGCGCCGTGGAGTCTGTTCACGGAATGGGCGACGATCCTGGAGCTGGGTGAGCAGGAGGAGCTGTATCGGCGGGTCCGCCAGTGGTTCGACAGCCAGGCGGTCGGCTGGACCAAGGAGTCGATGGAGCAATTCGTCAGCGGCGTCCTGTTCATCGTCTATACGCTGCTGGCCAAAAAGGGGCTGCGTCTAAACGACTCGCCTGCCTTGAAGTCGCTCATCGATAAAGAGAGCTATCCGAAGCAGCTGTCCGCGCTAGGCAGCTGGACGATCCACTGCCTGGAGGCCGCCGGGGAGCTGCTGCGAGCGAGCAATAATGTGTCGTCGACAGCCGTCTCCAAGATCCGCGCGTATATCCGGGCACATCTGGACGAGGAGATCACGCGCGAGGAGCTGGCGGCGCATGTCTATCTGAATCCGGCCTATCTGTCGCGGATGTTCAAAAAGGAGACGGGGCTGTCGCTCTGGGATGCGATCATCCAGGAGCGGCTGCAGGAGGCCAAGCGGCTGCTGGAAGAGACGGAGTACAAGATTACCGAGATCGCCGAACGCGTCGGCTACACGAGTCTCGGCAGCTTCTCCAATCTGTTCAAGCGGGTGGTCGGCGTCACGCCGCAGCAGTACCGGGCCAAGCGAAGACGGGAGAGCGGCGCAGGCGTATCGGACCGATAGAAGCAATTGGATGCGGGAAGCATATACTAAGGTAGCACAAAAACAGGCGATGCCAGGGTTACCCGGCACCGCCTGTTGCGCTTCAATAATTGGACCCGCCCTCCGCGCTGCCGATCAATGATCGGCAATCTCCGCAAAAATCTCGTCATCGAGATCAAGCTTGATAGCGGAGCGGAAAATGCGGCGGTTGTGATGGTTGTACATGTATTGCTCGATCGCCTCCAGCAGATTAGCCTCGATCAGGTACTGGGAGCGCCCCTGTACCCAGGCCTCTGCGGTAAAGCCGGTGTCCTCGTCCCAGGCCAGCTGCACCTCGACATCCGTCGGCTCGACGCGGCGACGATCGGCGAGATGATAGCAGACAGCGTTGATGACTTCATCCATCGACAGGCGAAGCATGATCAGTAAGGTCTCCGCTGGTCATCTACTCTTCTGCGATTGTTGCGGAAGTAGTGGATGATGCCGCGTACGGCGACGATCAGCAGGAAGATGGCGAATACGTTGACGAGCAGGCCGAGCATCTCGCCGAAAAAGCCCATGCCGCCGAACAGACCGCCAAACAGCATACCGGCCAGACCGCCGATCATCAGACCTTTCATTAGGCTGCCGCCGCTGAAAAATCCAGGCTTGGTAGCGCCAGCGCCGGTTGTCGACGTCGTATTGTTGCGTGTGCTCGCGGTTGCGCCGGAATCGCTTTTCGTTGCCGAGTCCGACTGCTTAGGTGTTTTGGTGACGCTTTGCTTCGGGGACTTGAATCCACCGCCGCGCTTGGCATCGGCGATGTCGGCCGCGCCGAACGCCAGGAACAGCGTGAACGCGAGCATGACTAGAATACTTTTCTTCATGTAGTGCTTCTCCTCCTGGTAGGTTTTATCGCAAGGTCGTTGCCTTCTTCATCAATTACGTCTAAGATAGATGAAAGTTTCAATTTTTTTTAAGTATTTTTTAGGATTGCCTGCAGCATCGAAAGGAGCGCCTCATGTACGTATCCGCCATCCGGCTCTACCCGGACGATTATATACAGTATCTGGTCGAATTCCATGTCACCCGCGATTACTTCGAATGCCATGAGCTGCTCGAGGAGTACTGGAAGGAGCAGCCCGGCGACGATCCCTTCTACGATACCTGGGTCGGTCTGATCCAGATCGCCGTCAGCCAGTATCATCACCGCCGCAGCAATCGCCGGGGCGCGCGCCTGCTGCTGGAGCAGGCGCTGGAGCGTCTGACGGCGCCGGAGCTGCGCGAGCTCGGGCTCGATGGCCGCGCGTTGATCCAATTGCTGCAGCAGCGCCTCGCGCTCCTGAACGACCCGCAGCATTCTCCCGCCTACGCCGACTATGATCTGCCGTTCGCCGATCCCGATCTGCTGGCTATGTGCCAGGAGCGGGCCGCAGCGGCTGGGGTACGATGGGGCGATGCGAGCCGGATGGACGACGCGCAGCTCATCCATCGCCATACGCTGCGGGACCGCAGCGGCGTCATCGCAGCCCGTCAGGCTGCGCTGGCTAGACGCCGCCAGCGCCGCACAGGGCGAGCGGAGCGGGCCGAATAACCCCGCTGTTAGCCGCGCCGCGCATCTGCCAGCCGCGCCTGCTCGTAGCCGTCGACTACGAGGTCTAGCTTGCCGGTCTGCGGATCGATGATGAGGCCGTGGACGGCGACGTCGGCCGGCTTGAGCGGGTGATTGCGGACAATCCGCACGCTGTTCTCGACGCTGTCGCGCACCGAGTCGAAGCCGGTCAGCCAGCGCCGCAGATCGATGCCCGAGTGCGTCAGCGTCTCGAGCGTCTGCTCGCCGATGCCGCGATCACGCATGTGATCCATGACAACCTCGGGATCGAGGCCGATCATGCCGCAGTCATGATGGCCGATTACGAATACTTCGTCAGCGCCCAGCTCATACACAGAGACGAGGATGCTGCGCACGATATTGCCGAACGGCTGCGTCACGAGCCCGCCGGCATTTTTGATGATCTTGGCGTCGCCGCCCTGCAGGTTCATCGCCTTGGGCAGCATCTCGCTTAATCTGGCGTCCATACAGGTGACGATGACCATCCGTCTGGCCGGATAGCGGCTGTATTGGTATTGCTCATACGTGCGCTGTGCCACGAACCCCTCGTTATAGGCCATGATCGTTTTTAGATTATTCTCCGATTCCATGAATCTCTCCTTTACCCCCTGATCAGTTGGAGCTGATTGGTGTAGATCTGATTGTCGCTCTTCAGGACGAACTGGCCGCGTGCCGGATCATAATCCACCTTGAGCTGAGGCTCGAAGAACACCTCGAAGCGCGGCTCGTGCAGGAAGGGCAGCGGATCTCCCTCTCCCGGAACGTCGTGCTCGCCAGGCTCGTCCAGCAGCTGCAGCGCCGGGACGCCGCTGACGACGCAGCCGCAGCCCTCGGTGTCGTAGAGCAGCTTCAGCCGCTTGCCCGCGTCCAGCTCGGGCTGCAGCTTGGCCGCCGCGGAGGCTGTGAACTGTATGCGCATCTCGTTAATCCCCCTTCATGTTTGCTTAGTTGATTATATAGATCACAATCGGTATCATCAAGAGAGGAAATCTATGGATAAAGGTGGTAATGCGTTTATGACCGTCGAAAATAGCCGTACACGGTTCCGCGAGCTGGACCGCACGATCAAGAGCTATAGCGAGGCGCTGGGCGTCCTGTATTGGGATCTGCGCACCGGCGCGCCGTCCAAGGGCGTCGAGAGCCGTTCGGAGGCGATCGGGGTGCTCTCGGCCGAGATGTTCCGACTCTCGACCTCGGAGGAGTATGGCGAGCTGCTGCAACGGCTGAGCGAGCCTGACGCGCAGTCGGAGCTCGATGAGATCGACCTTGCGCTCGTCCGCGAGTCGGCCAAGGACTATGAGCGCAATCGCAAGATACCAGCCAAGCTACATCAGGAATACGTCGTCCTCACCTCGCAGGCCGAATCGTTCTGGGAGGGGGCCAAGGAGAGCAACGACTACGCCGGCTTCCAGCCATACCTGGAGCGGATCATCGCGATGACGGACGACTTTATCAGCCGCTGGGGCGTGCAAGGGACGCGCTACGATACCTTGCTGGACCAATATGAGCCTGGCATGACGACAGCCGAGCTCGACCGGGTATTCGGCGGGCTGCGCGACGAGCTGGTGCCGCTGGCGTCTGCGATCGCCGCTTCGCCGCATCAGCCCGAGACGTCGTTCCTGCGCCAGACATTCGCCAAGGACGCGCAAAAGGACTTCAGCCTTTACATCTTGCAGCAGATGGGCTATGACTTCGAGGCGGGACGACTGGACGAGAGCGTCCACCCGTTCGCGACTGGCCTTAGCCCAGGCGATGTGCGGATCACGACTCGCTACCTGCCGGAGGATGTGACGAGCGCGCTGTTCGGGACGATCCATGAGGGTGGACATGCGCTCTACGAGCAGAACATCCGCCGCGAGCTGATCGGCACCTCGCTTTCGGAGGGCACCTCGATGGGCATCCATGAGTCCCAGTCCCGCTTCTGGGAGAACATGGTCGGCCGCAGCCGTCCATTCTGGGAACGCTACTATGGCGAGCTGCAACGGCGCTTCCCGGGTCAGCTGGAGGTGCCGGTCGAGGACTTCTACCGGGCGACCAATGTCGTGCAGCCGTCGCTGATCCGCATCGAGGCGGACGAGCTGACGTACAACCTGCACATTATTATCCGCTACGAGATGGAAAAGGCAATCTTCAACGACGGCGTGCGCGCCGCCGAGCTGCCGGAGCTGTGGAATGCCAAGTACAAGGAGTACCTCGGCATCACGCCGCCGGATAACCGGGAGGGCGTGCTCCAGGACGTACACTGGTCGGGCGGCGCCTTCGGCTACTTCCCGTCCTACGCGCTCGGCAATATGTACGCGGCCCAGTTCGCCGACACGATGGAGCAGCAGCTGCCGCTCTACGAGCTGGTCGGCAAGGGCGAGCTGCTGCCGATCAAGGCTTGGCTGACCGAGCAGATCTATCAGTACGGCAAGCAGCAGACGCCGGCGGAGATCATTCGGCGCGTCACCGGCAAGCCGTTGGATGCCTCGCATCTGGTCCGTTATCTGAAGCGGAAATACGAGGATATTTACCGGCTGTAGCATCAATTGGTCTTTGTGAGTTAGCCGTCCTTTGGGGCGGCTTTTTTCTTGCGGTTCTATTCTTTGGGACGATAAATCGAACGAAAAGGAGCGCTTATGCCAATAGAGTGTGAAGGGAGGGGGAGAGAGACATGAACGGCAGTCGAGAGCTCGAACGTCTGGCGGCGATGGCCGCAGACGGGGACAAGCAAGCGTATGGAGAGCTCTATGAGCGGACTGTGGCGGATATGTATCGCGCCGTCTATTATCTGATCGGCAATCGGGTGGATGCCGAGGATATCGTGCAGGACAGCTACATCCAGCTGCACCGGTCGCTGCACGCCTACGACCCGGCGAGGCCGCTGCGCCACTGGCTGATGGGGGTGGTCATGCAGCATGTGCGCGCCTATCGTCGGCGGCGCTGGATGCAGTTCCGATTCGCCGGGCGGTCGGAGCGTCTGCATGATCGGCTCGAGGAGGACTTCTCCGGGCTCGTGATTGACCAGATGACGAACCGGATGCTGCTGCAGGGGGTGGGACGGCTGTCGTTCAAGCTGCAGCAGGTGATCGTCCTGCATTATCTGAGCGAGTACACGCAGGAGGAGATCGCAGGTATACTCGATATCCCGCTCGGCACAGTCAAGTCGCGGATTCACGCGGGATTGTCCAAGCTGCGCGAGCAGCGCCAACACACGATCAATGGAAAGGCAGGGGAGCTTCATGAAGCTTGAGGATCGGCTGCGCCAAGCTTACCGCGAGGAGTCCATCGAGGTGACGCCCTCGCCGGAGATGAAGGATCGACTGATGAGCCAAATTAAAGGAGGCAGACAGATGAAGGGGAAAAAATGGATGGTAGTTACGGTGCTCGCTGCGGCGCTGATCGTACCGACTGGAGCCTATGCCGGGTACACCTATCTGGCGGACGCGATCTATGGGTCCAAGCAGCAGGCTGAAGCGATGTGGGGCGCCGGTATGGACTATGAACGGCTGGAGGCCAAGCTGCAAAGCATCAAGCATGAGGTAAGCGAGGAAGAATATGAATCGTTTGTAGCGGTCCTTAAGCGGTTCTCCGAGTTTGCCGCAGAGCATGGCAATGCGGACGGCACGGTCGATCCGGAGTCGCTCAGCAAGGAGGAGCAGCTCGTCTATGAAGACCTTGCCCGTCAGATGGAGCCGGTATTCGCAAAGATGGCAGAGGTCAAAACAACGCCGTCGGAGTCGCAGCTCATGAGCACCGACACGTATTGGCTGGATAAAATAAACGAAGCCGAGCGTTTGTACCCGATCGAGGAGGTGAAGACATTCAAAGCGCTGCTGACGCAGATGCGGGCCTATGAGGCTATCAGCGTCGACAAGTACGGTAATTTTGATGCCGAGCGCTTGACTGCGGAGCAGCAAGCCGACTTGAAGGAGCTGCGAGAACAAATTGCGCCCTACCTGGAGCGTCTGAGGATCGGTCAGGGCGAGAGCGATTAACTCGCAGTCATACGCGCGCTGGTGAAGGCAACGTCGCCCAGCCAATCGAAGCCGTCGTCTCGACGGCTTTTTGGCGTCTTTAACAAAACGTCGCCTTCCGCCCAAAACCTGGGCCCGTGTCTACTCACAAACACCCAAACGCCCGCATAGGCTAGGAGTACTTAAATGAAACAAGGTGGAGGGATACTTATGCGCATGCGGATAGGGGCGGCATTGGTCGTCGTGGCAGTGATGATCGCTGCGCTGATCGCGGGGTTATGGGAGAAGGACGGGCAGGATACCGTGAAGCTCAGAGTTGGCGAGGTGACGCGCTCGCTGTTCTACGCGCCGCAGTATGTCGCGCTGAGCGAGGGCTTCTTCGAGGAGGAGGGGCTCGATGTCGAGCTGACGACGACCTTCGGGGGCGACAAGACGATGACGGCGCTGCTCTCGGATGGCATCGACATCGCGCTGGTCGGCTCGGAGACCTCGATCTATGTGGCGCAGCAGGGCGCGACCGATCCGGTCATCAACTTTGCCCAGCTGACCCAGACCGACGGCACATTCCTGGTTGCCCGCGAGTCGGACGAAGCATTTGACTGGCAATCGCTCAAGGGAACGGTATTCCTCGGCCAGAGAAAGGGCGGGATGCCGCAGATGGCCGGTGAGTTCACGCTGAAGAAGCATGGCATCGACCCACAAGCCGATCTGGAGCTGATCCAGAATATCGACTTTGCAAACATTCCGGCGGCATTCGCTTCGGGTACGGGCGAGTATGTGCAGCTGTTCGAGCCGCAGGCGTCGATCTTCGAGCAGGAGGGACGCGGACACGTCGTCGCTTCGTTCGGGACCGAGAGCGGGCATCTGCCGTATACCGTGTTCATGGCCAAGTCCAGCTACCTCAAGGACCACGATGAGGCGATCGCCGCCTTCACCCGGGCGATCCACAAAGCCCAACTGTGGGTGATGGAGCAGGACAGCGGCGTCATCGCCGACAGTGTGCTGCCTTTCTTCGAGGATACTGACCGCGAGCTGGTCATCATGGTCATCGATCGCTATAAAAATCAAGGCTCTTATGCCGCCGATCCGATCGTCGACGAGACAGAGTGGAACAATCTGCTCGATGTCATGGACTCGGCTGGTGAGCTGAAAGCGCGGGTAGAGCATGCGGAGCTCGTCGACAACCGCTTCGCCGAGCGGGCGATCCAGGAAGCCGGCCAGTAGCCCGCTGCATGCCGTCATGAAAGGGAGGGACGCAGATGAAGCCGATGCTGGAGTTGCACAATGTGTCGCATGTGTATGTCAATGACAAAGGCGCCTCCCTCGCGGTGGAAGGGCTGGAGCTGACCGTCGGCCGGGGCGAGTTCGTCAGTCTGGTCGGCCCGAGCGGCTGCGGCAAGACGACTGTGCTCAGTCTGCTGGCGGGTCTGTTCCCGCCTGCGCGCGGCGAGATCCTGCTGGCCGGCCAGCCGGTGCGCGGACCTTCGACCAAGGTGGGCTATATGCTGCAGCAGGACTATCTGTTCCCATGGCGGACGATCCTCGACAATGCGCGGATGGGGCTGGAGGTTCGTGGCGCGATCACAAGCGAGCGGACCGCAGAGGTGCGCAGGCTGCTGGAGGAGATGGAGCTCGGCGGCACAGAGGAGCGTTATCCGCATGAGCTGTCCGGCGGCATGCGGCAGCGGGTGGCGCTCGTACGGACACTCGCGACCGAGCCCGAGGTGCTGCTGCTCGATGAGCCGTTCTCGGCGCTGGATATGCAGATCAAGCTGCAGCTGGAGGATCTCGTCCAACGTACGCTGCGCCGACTGGGCAAGACGGCGGTGCTCGTCACCCACGATCTGGCGGAAGCGGCGGCGATGAGCGACCGCGTCATCGTGCTCGGCAGCCGACCGGGGCATATCCGCCAGATCTTCGACATCCCGCGCGAGATCCAGAAGCGACTGCCGACCGGATCGCGCAGGCACCCCGGCTTCCAGGATGTGTTCGATGCGATATGGGAAGAGCTGGTCGCCAGCGAGGAAGGAGCGGATGCCCATGACAAGCCGACCCCAGACTAAGACCTCACAGCAGCAGCAAGATGACCTTGACGAAGCGCAAGCCGGCTGGCTCCGTGAGCTGCATGCAGGTTATCGTCGCCGCGCCAGACGACGGACCATCGCGGTGCACGCCGTCCAATTGGCGTTGCTCGCGCTGTTCCTCGCCTGGTGGGAGGCGGCAGGCCGCTGGGGCTGGATCGATGTGCTGCTGTTCAGCTATCCGAGCCGGATCGCGGATCAGCTCTGGTCGACGCTGCTCGACGGCACGCTGCCGCCGCATATCGGCGTGACGGTAACGGAGACGATCGTTGGCTTCCTGCTCGGGACAATCGGCGGAGCGCTCTTGGCGGCGCTGCTCTGGTGGTTCCCCTTCGTCTCCCGAGTGGCCGATCCGTATCTCGTCGTCCTCAACAGCATGCCGAAGGTGGCGTTGGGGCCGATCTTCATCGTCAGTCTCGGGCCAGGCTTCCTGTCGATCGTAGCGACGACGCTGTCGATTACGGTCATTATCACGACGCTGGTCATCTACAACCGGTTCCGCGAGGTCGATCCCCATTACATCAAGGTGCTGCAGCTGTTCGGCGCGACGCGCGGCCAGGTGTTCCGTCTCACGGTGCTGCCCGACTCGTACCCGGTCATCATCTCGACACTCAAGGTCAATGTCGGGCTGGCCTGGATCGGCGTCATCGTCGGCGAGTTCCTGGTTGCCAAGGCCGGGCTCGGCTATTTGATCATCTACGGCTTCCAGGTGTTCAACTTTACGCTCGTCCTGTCGTCGCTCATCGTCATCGCTGTCGTGGCGGCCCTGATGTACCAGGCGGTGGCGCTGGTGGAGCGCAGACTGATGGCAGGCTGGAAGGAACGATAGCTCCCCACACGTTCTTTCCCGAGAAGATGCTTTGCGAGCGAACCCGATTACCGATATAATTAATAAGCGCAAGTTCAAAAAGATCGGTTTTCAGCACCGAGAAGATTGGAGGCAGGAGGAAATGAGGAGCGGAGCGTAGCTGGAGGCTACGTGAGCACCGGAAGTTCCGACTGCATTCAAGCTTCGATGTCGAATCCGCATCCTGAGTTACTTCGTGATCAAAAGCGGTCTTTTTGAACAACCTCTATAGGTAACTACAGGTATCGAAATGGGTGGGAGCAAAGTGATCGGAATTCGCGTTATCAAAACGGCCATCGCCGGCTTGGCGGCGATCTACACCGCAATGTATCTTGGACTGACGCCGGCCTTGTCGGCCGGTCTCCTGGCAATCCTCGGCGTCGAGGTCACCCGCATGCGCGGCATTCGCAATGTCGCGACCCGGATGATGGCTTCGGTGCTGGGGTTGTTTTTTGCCTCGCTGATCTTTACGTTGCTGGGCTTCGAGATCTGGGCGCTATCGATCTTCATCCTGATCGCCTTCCCGATCCTCACCCGACTGAAGCTGAAGGAAGGCATCGTCACCAGCTCGGTCATCGTCTTCCACGTCTTCCAGAAGGAGGAGGTGTCGCTCGCGCTCATCGGCAATGAGATCATGCTGCTCGTAACCGGGCTCGGCTGGGCGACGATCGTCAACATGCTGTACATGCCTCGCGAGGAGCACAAGCTGAAGGATCTGCGCCATCGCATCGAAGCGACGTTCAGCAAGATTTTCCAGGAGCTGGCGATGACGCTCCAAAATCCCCGCCATATGTGGAACGGAGAGGAGCTGCTGCTGGCGGGCGATCTGATCAAGCAGGGACAGGACCGCTCGTCTACCTATCAGGAGAATCGACTATGGCGCTACGAGGCCTATTGGCATACGTACTTCGAGATGCGCAGCCAGCAGCTGGAGTCGATCCAGCAGATGCTGACGCTGATCGCCTTGGTCTATGAGAAGGTGCCGCAGGGACTGCTCTTGGCCGATGTCCTGCTGCGGTTGACGGAGGAAGTGAAATCGGACGTCTATATCGGGGCTGTGGAGCGCGAGCTGGACGAGCTGGAGGAGCGATACCGCGAGATGCCCCTCCCGCAGACGCGCGAGGAGTTTGAGGTGCGGGCGGCCGTGCTGCAGCTCTGTCACGAGCTGGAGCGATACCTGTCGATCGCCAAGCGGTGGAAGAAGCCCATGCCGCGCCCTGCATCGGCGTGAACGGTATGTGCGGAGGAGCAGCAGCATTACAGTTCGACGCAAGCTTAAAATAAGGGGAGGAGCGGACAAAAATGGAGGAGCGCCAATCAGAGCAAGCCTTGACGAGACAGCAGAGGGAGGTTTGCGAGAGATACGATGCGGTGCATGTGGCATGCGATCCCGCGCTGAAGGTAGGGATCGCATGGAATGTGAAGTCGCGGATAGAGCCGATTCATGGTCTTCGGCTGCCTCCTGTGGGCGATACGACGGGGTGGTACATCTGGTCGGGTGAATACTCGGAGGCCGACGATTTTTTTGTGCCGCTTCATGCGGCGCATGTGCAAGACTGGAATCCGTTGCTCCTGCCCTATCTCGGGCTTGCCCCGGGTTGGCGCTTCGTGATCGCGACGGATTACGAGGATATCTGGTTCGATGAGGCGCTGCTGCATCGCGAGTAACAGTCCATGCTCGTCCATGCCGGGATTGGATATTGCGCGCAGATGCGCTTATTTGACCAGTCCCATCTCGCGCAGTCGTTCCTTAATCAAGTGCAGCTTCTGCTCCCGCTGGGCGACAGCCTCGTCGACGAGCAGATCGGGCTGCAGAGTGATCCGTTCGAGCAGCGAGCCGAGCAACAGACAGCTGGCCGCGCCCATCTGGCGCAGCCCCGATAGCTCCTGCCAGCTCGATTGGAGCACATCGCGGATCGTCATATATTGGTTGGCACGCAAGATGGTGAGCATCCGGCGCAGCGTTTGTTCATTATCCTCCTCGCGAAGCGCTGCATGGAGATACGTCAAGTCTAGTTGTTGGCACGTTTCTTTCACCGGGTATGTCATAATGAGCGGCCACGATGATTTCACGTGTATACGCATGCGGTTCACCTCTATGTAAGTAATGCTTCTATTTAACCACGCGCAACTATACAAATTCTTATCAACGCTTGGCTTCTCGCGCCCATGCCCGGTATTTTCAAAAGGTTCGCGATTCCCGCGCCCAGATTTATCAACATTTGCCCATGTCCTGCATACACTTTAATTGAATGATTGTATGGAGGAGGTTAAGTCGATGGCATTGGCAGATAAACAGCTTCAGTGCAGAGAGATCATAACGAAAGCTGTCTGCGGCAAGGGTCGTAAGTTTTCCACCGTTACCCATAATGTCACACCGCCCGAGCATCCGACGAGTATACTGGGTGCCTGGATTATTAATCATCAATATGAAGCGGTGCGTTCGGGCGACGGAATCGAGGTCATCGGTACTTACGATATCAACATCTGGTATTCCTATGACAAAAACTCGCAAACCGACGTCGCAAAGGAATCAATCTCTTATGTAGAAAGCGTCCCGCTCTCATACCTGGATGCCAAGCACAGAACCTCCACGGAGGAAGTATCGGCCGAAGCGACGCAGGATCCGAACTGCATCGAGGCCAATATCTCTTCGAGCGGCACATCCGTTGTGCTGCGGGTGGAGCGGGAATTCGCCGTCGAGATGATCGCCGAGACCAAAGTATGCGTGGCGGTCTGCCCGGGCGGGTGCGAAGGCCATGACGGCAAAGGTCTCGATTACGGCTTCGACGGCGAAGGCGACTATGACGATCTGGATCCGGAGCTGTTGGACGACGAGCTGTAAGCCGGACCCGCGTATTGCGCGCTGCTTGCATTGACAGTGCGAGCGGCGCACCTGTTTTTGTGATAAAGGCGTTTCATTTAGTTCATGTTGCATTGTATGCAAGGCCATACAAGGTCGTTGAGGGCGGAAGCCCTCTTTTTTCTAATTATTTGGCCGTATGCGGTCGGACGCCGGGCGCCGGTGGCATCGCAGAGAGAGAGGGGCTCGGACATGGCGGGTAGCGTGTGGATCTGGAGCGAGGGCCGCTGGCGACGGGAGGGAGCGACGCAGGCGGCAGTCGATCAGCCGGTAGAGGCTGTTGGCGCTGGCGCCTCAGGCGCAGGGAAGGCAGCGGAGCGTGGCGTACGCGGCGGTGTAGGCGGAGGGACCGGGGCAGACGCGCAGAGCGGTGCGCTCGAGGGTCCGAGCTCTGGTGATGCCGGGTTTGTGATGCCAGGCGATCGATCCCCGGCACCGACAGAACGCAGAGGGGACGTTTCCGTCTCGGATACGTCGGGAGGAGCGGGAAAGGCTTCGCGTCCAGCAGACTTCTGGCTGCTGCGAGGGGCGGCGCAACTCGGAGAGGTCGTACCCTCTCATCGCTCCAGGCGGGCAGAGCGTCGAACGCCCGACTCAGTGGGCGGCGAGTTGCCCGCAGCGCTCCGTGAGCGATTGGAGCAAGCCGGCTTATTCGTCTGGCAAGCGGCCCAGCCGCTATGGCAGCTGCGAGAGTACGCGGTGCCGGTGTTCCATCTGGAGGCGTTGGCCGTCGAGCGCATCTACCGGCAGACGGGGCGTCGCGACGAGGCAGCAGAGAGATCATCGACAACGGCGGACGGCGGGACTCGATCGCCTATCATGGATAGCGCCCATGCCGTCGCTCGTGAGGCGCATCGGGTTGCGGCGCTGCTTAGAGAGGAGCGGGCGATAGGCACCGCAGCAGCCTTGCGGGGGGAGGAGCAGACGCTTGGCGCTACTGTTGGTATGGGGAGAGAGGGGCGGACGTCAGACGCTGCTGCGGGGTCTGTCGCTGGCGCTTATGGCGATGACGGGGGCCAGGCTGCTGACGATCCTCAGGATCAGCCGATTACATATCGCGATCCGCAGCTGAGGCGGGCCGCACGGACGGCGATTCGAGCATTGTACGCGCTTGGGCTGGACTATGGCGAGGTGAGGATTGTGCTCGACGGCGAAGGGCGGGCCGCCGTCCGCACGATTATGCCGCTGGCCGCCGAGCGACTGCATAATGCGGTCGGCCGCTCGGCACTGAGTCGATTCGCGCATGGCTACGCGGCGGCGCGGGCGGCGCACGGTCGCGAGTCGCTGCGGATCGGCGCCGATCCAGAGTTCGTCCTGCTGCGGCGGGACGGCCGGATCGTCTCGCCAGCCCGCTTCCTCGCCCCCGGCGATGCGGCGGGCTGTGACACCGTTGTCGTCGGCCGCCGCGTCAGACACCCGGTGGCGGAGCTTCGTCCCGACCCTGCCGCCGACCCCGGCGAGCTGGCGCGGCATCTGCGCCGGCTGCTGCGCCGGGCCGCGGCGCGCATCACCGAGCCAGGCTTGCGCTGGCTGGCGGGCGGGATGCCGGTCCCGGGACTTGGTCTGGGCGGGCACATCCATCTGAGCGGCGTCTGGCTGAGCAGTCGTCTGCTGCGGTTGCTCGACAGCTGCGTCGCCTTCCCGCTGGCGCTCGTCGAGGACCCGGCAGGCCGTCGTCGCCGTCCTCGCTACGGCACGCTTGGCGACTTCCGGCTGCAGCCGCACGGCTTCGAGTATCGGACACCGCCGAGTTGGCTCGTCTCCCCGATGGCGGCGCAGGCGGCATTTGCCCTCAGTCTGCTCGGCGTCCGCGAGCTCTGGTCGCTCTCGGCCGCCTATGGCACGCTGCCGGCCGAGCGGCCCGAGCTGATCGCCGCTTATTACGGCGGCGACCGCGAGCGGCTGTACGAAGGGATGAGGAGCTTCCTCGACCTGATCACGCGCACAGCGTCGTATCGCGAGTTGGGACGCTACATAGCGCCGCTGCTGGCAGCGATTCGGAGCGGCGCGACATGGGATGAGCAGACAGATCTCCGTCACAAGTGGAAGCTGCCGCCCGAGGCGATGCGCTAGGCGTTCGATCCTGGTGCTCGATAGGTCTCGTTTTAGCGAATCCTGATAGACCTTTTCACCCCCGAGCGGAAAAGTGTTATAATGAAGCTTGCAAATCATCCCCACAGGAGGGGCGCAAGCAATGGCAACTATTGATAAACCGGCGTATACGCCAATGATCATGCAATACCTGTCTGTCAAAGAACAAGCGCAGGATGCGTTTTTATTTTTTCGCCTCGGCGATTTTTATGAGATGTTCTTCGATGATGCGATTCGCGCGGCGCGCGAGCTCGACATCACGCTGACCGGCCGGGAGGGCGGCGGCAAGGAGCGCATCCCGATGTGCGGGGTGCCGTATCACTCCGCAGAGGGCTACATATCCCGTCTCATCGAGAAAGGCTTCAAGGTCGCGATCTGCGAGCAGGTCGAGGACCCGGCAGCCGCCAAGGGCGTCGTGCGGCGAGAGATCGTCCGCGTCGTCACGCCCGGTACGGTCATGGAGACCAAGTCGCTGGAGGGCAAGAGCAACAACTTCATGGTCGCAGTCGCCCAGTCGGACGGTGCGTACGCATTGGCCGCGTGCGATCTGTCGACAGGGGAGCTGTACGTGACGTCGTTCGCCGATTCGCTGCAGCTGCTCGTAGACGAGATCAATGTCTATCTGCCGTCGGAGATCGTCGGCGACGAGCAGCTCATCGAGGCGCTCCGTCAACAGCCTAGCCAATGGAATCGGCCCGTCGTCTACACGCATCGTCTGCCGATGGCGCAGGAGCGGCTAGCCGAGCAATATGGCGAGGCGGCGCTGCGCGAGTTGCCGGCGATCCGGCTGCGGGCGGTCAGCCTGCTCACTGGCTACCTGGAGGACACGCAGAAGCGCTCGCTCGGCCACGTCCGGACGATCCGCGCCTACGAGCCGACGCAATATATGATCCTTGATCCGTTCACCCGCCGCAATCTGGAGCTCGTCGAGACGGTCCAGGACCGCAGCAAAAAAGGCTCGCTGCTGTGGCTGCTCGACCAGACGCAGACGGCGATGGGCGGTCGACTGCTGCGCCGCTGGATCGACAAGCCGCTGCTCAACCTCGCTCAGATCGAGGAGCGTCTAGAGGCCGTCGAGCAGCTGTACAACGACTATATCCTGCGTGAGGATCTGCGGGCCGAGCTGAAGGAAATCTACGATCTGGAGCGGCTCGTCGGGCGGGTCGCCTACGGCAATGCCAACGGTCGCGATCTGATCGCGCTCAAGACGTCGTTGCAGCGCGTGCCGGAGCTGACCGAGCGCTGCGGGGCCTCGGACTCCGCGACCTTGCAGCGTCTCGTGCATGAGCTGGATGGCTGCGGCGACCTCGCCGAGCTGATCGATACGGTGCTGGTGGACGAGCCGCCGGTGTCGATCCGCGAGGGCAATCTGATCCGCTCCGGCTACGACGACTATCTCGATCAGCTGCGCTCGGCCAGCACCGGCGGCAAGCAATGGCTGGCCGAGCTGGAGCGCCGCGAGCGCGAAGCGACGGGCATCCGCAGCTTGAAGATCGGCTACAACAAGGTGTTCGGCTACTACCTCGAGGTGACCAAGGCGAATCTGCCGCAGCTGCCCGAGGGGCGATACGAGCGCAAGCAGACGCTCGCCAACGCCGAGCGCTTCGTTACCCCGGAGCTAAAGGAGAAGGAGCGGCTCATCCTCGAAGCGGAGGACAAGATGGTCGATCTCGAATACCAGCGGTTCATCGAGCTGCGCGATCATCTGGCCGCCCATCTGCACAGGCTGCAGCGGCTTGCCGAGGTAATCGCCACGATCGATGTCTATCAATCGCTGGCGTCCGTGAGCGCTCAGCACCGGTTCGCGCGGCCTCAGGTGACCGACGGCTACGATCTGGTCATCGCCGAGGGACGGCATCCGGTCGTCGAGGCGGTGCTGGAGAGCCGCAGCTTCATCGCCAACGCGACGTCGCTGCGCAAGGACGAAGCGGCGATGCTGCTCATCACCGGTCCGAACATGGCGGGCAAGAGTACATACATGCGTCAGGTGGCGCTCATCTGCATCCTCGCGCAGATCGGCTGCTTCGTGCCGGCCCGCGCCGCCACGATTCCGTTGACAGACCGCATCTTCACGCGGATCGGCGCTGCCGACGACCTGATCGGCGGACAGAGCACATTTATGGTAGAGATGAAGGATATCCAGGTGATGACGGAGAAGGCAACGCCTCGCAGCCTGATTATCATCGACGAGCTGGGCCGCGGCACCTCGACGGCGGAGGGGATGGCGATCGCCCAGGCGGTCATCGAGTTCGTGCACCGGGAGATCGGGTGCAAGGCGCTCGTGTCGACCCACTTCCATGAGCTGGCTCATCTGGAGGAGTCGCTGCCATCGCTCGCCAACGCCAGTATGGCGGTCAAGGAAAGCGGCGACGATGTGACGTTCCTGCGCAAGCTGGTGCCTGGAGCGGCGTCCTCGAGCTACGGGATCTATTGTGCGCGTCTGGCAGGATTGCCCGAGCAGATCATCGGTCGCGCCTACGAGCTGCTGCATGCCGCCGCTGTCCCGCTGGATGAGGCGGCTGCTGCGAGCGAGACGAGTGCCCATCCATCGGACGAAGCGGCGCGCGAGACGAAGGGGCGCTATGGCGAACGTCATGGAGCAGAGACGGGGACGTCTGCCCCAGGCGTCGCAGCTTCGGTTGACCAACATCAGCTCCTGCATGAGCCAGCTATAGCTATCGAGTCAACACCTGAGGCGCCAGTAGCCGTACCGACGCCCCCTACCGTGACCAACCCTGGGTCCGGCTCTGGCGAGGTCGTGCAGCTGTCGATGTTCGGCATGGAGACCGCCGCGCCAGCGCCCAAGAGCAAGAAAACAGTCCAGGCCGAGCTCGTGGCGGAACAGCTCCGCCAGCTCGATCTGTTCAACCTGACGCCGATGCAAGCGATGCAGTGGCTCAACGACATGAAGAAAAAACTGGCCGAGTCCGCGCACTGATGCGCTCGGCTGACACGGAGGGAGAGGACCGGCAGTGGCCAAAATCCAAATCATGGGCGAGCAGCTCGCCAACCAGATCGCCGCAGGCGAGGTGGTGGAGCGGCCCTCGTCGGTCGTCAAGGAGCTCGTCGAGAATGCGGTCGACGCAGGAAGCTCGCGCATCGACATTACGATCGAGGAAGGCGGCTTGCAGCTGATCCGCGTCACTGACAATGGCGGGGGCATCGAGGAGGACGATATGGCACTCGCCTTCCAGCGGCATGCGACGAGCAAGCTGCTGACCGGCAAGGACCTGTTCCGGATCGCCAGTCTCGGCTTCAGGGGCGAGGCGCTGCCTAGTATCGCGGCAGTGGCGCGCATCGAGTGCGTCTCCTCGACCGAGACGAACGGCCTGGGCCGCCGACTGGTGATCGAGGGCGGCAAGGAGCTCGCATCCGAGCCTTTCAACTGCGAGCAAGGCACTGATATGACGGTGCGAGACCTGTTCTACAACACGCCAGCTCGGCTGAAGTATATGAAGTCGATCCAGACGGAGCTTGGCCACATCTCGGACTATGTGTACCGGCTGGCGCTGGCTCATCCCGGCATCGCCTTCACGTTGACGCATAACGGCAACACGCTGCTCCGCACTGTTGGCAACGGCGACCGGCTGCAGGTTATCGCTGCGGTGTACGGGAGGACGCTGGCCAAGGCGATGCTGCCTGTGAAGGGCGAGAGTCCGGACTATCATGTCAACGGATATATCTCGCGCCCCGAGCAGACCCGGGCCAATCGGGGCGGCCTGACGATGATCGTCAATGGCCGCTACATTCGGAGCTTCATCTTGAATCAGGCAATCCAGCAAGCGTATCATACGCTGCTGCCGATCAATCGCTTCCCGGTGGCGGTGCTGGAGATCGGCATGCATCCAACGCTCGTCGATGTCAACGTGCATCCGTCCAAGATGGAGGTGCGCTTCAGCAAGGAGCCGGAGCTGCGCGAGCTCGTGCAGCGCCTCGTCCGCGAGGCGCTCGCCGGACAGGCGCATATCCCGGGCCCCGCATCGGGATCGGGCAAACGCGGCAAGCCGCTCTATACGCAAGGGGTAATCTCCTTCCATCGCGAGGAGGCTGCTCCTGCGGCAGAGCTGTCGCTGCCGCCCGTCGCTCCACCGCCTGTAGACCCTCCGCCGCAAGCGGAACGGGAGACGTCCTACCGGCCTCCGGGGCCACAGCAGCAGCGACCGACGACAACGGTGCCGCCGCGCGCGGCCGAGCGGCTGTACAAGCCGTCCGAGTCGGGCGGCGGAAGCTCGCTGGCGCGCGAACACACGGACACTGCGGTTGATCGCGCCTGGTCTTCCTCATGGCCGTTGCCGGATGCGGCGCCTGAGCAGCTGGAGAGCGTCCCAGTGGACGTATTCGCCCCTGAGAGTCGCGAGACGGTAGACGAGCGGTCCGCCTCCGACGGCCGAGACGCGGTGACAGTCCAGCACGAGGACGACCAGGCAGGTCAGACGGAGGAGGTCCATGCGTCGGCGGGGGGACCAGGCGCTGTGGAAGCGCCGCATGATCGCTCTGACGACGCGGGTCATGCGACAGCGCCCGTCGCTCAAGTCGGCAACGTCGGCGATGCCGCGGCGGAGGAGCCGAGCGATGCTTCCCTAGGCTACGCCAGCGGGGCACCCTCGCGGCCAGCAACGCCAGATCCTGCGGGTCAGCACATGCGTACACACGAGGCGTCCGGCGGTCTGGCCGATCTGGAGTCGGCGAGCGTCTCGTCAGAGCGCGCTCCATCGGATGTCTCGTCAGCCAACGGCGAGCCGGACATCCCGGCGATCACCGACTACGCATCCGCAGCTCCGTCCGCCACCGGGACGCCAGCGCCGTATGCGAGCTCGCCAGCTGGACCGGCGGCTACGGGCAATGCCGACTCCTCGGCCTTCCCTGAGCTGAGCTGGGTCGGTCAGCTGCACGGCACGTATCTGATCGCCCAGAACGAGGACGGCATGTATCTTATCGACCAGCATGCGGCGCATGAGCGGATTCACTACGAATACTATGCCGCCAAGTTCGGCCAGCCGGAGCAGGCGAGCCAGCAGCTGCTGGTGCCGATGACGCTGGAGTATACGAGCGCCGAGGCGCAAGCGTTGAGCGAGCGGATGGCGTGGTTCGAGGAAGCTGGCGTCGAGCTGGAGCCGTTCGGTCCGCAGACGTTCCTCGTCCGCTCGCATCCGGCGTGGTTCCCCAAGGGAGAGGAGCAGCAGATCATCGAGGAGATGGCCGAGTGGATCCTGACGGAGAAGCGGGCCGTCGACATCGGCAAGCTGCGCGAGAAGTCGGCCATCCTCTGCTCCTGCAAGGCGTCGATCAAGGCCAATCAGCGGCTCTCCCGCGAGGAGGGCGAGACGCTGCTGCGGCGGCTCGCAGCGTGCGGCCAGCCGTATACGTGTCCGCATGGCCGGCCGATCCTGGTGCACATCTCGGTGTATCAGCTCGAGAAGATGTTCAAGCGGGTGATGTCATGATCGTCACGACCTCGAGCCGCGCCGGCGCGGATGTGCTGGCGCAGGCCCAAGCGCTCGCCGTACAGCTCGACGGCCGCTATGTAGAGCGCCGCCAGCACTCGCTGCAGCGAATCAGACGTCGCTACGGGCAGCCCGGCATCCTCGTCGTCTCGGAGCGCGATCTGCGTTACGAGGATGGCGAGGAATCGCTTTACTTCCATCCGAGCATGGCCAATATCCGGGTAAAGCGATTGATGAAGGGTGAGTCCGATCCGATGATCGAGGCCTCCGGCTGCCGCCAGGGCGACGCTGTCCTCGATTGCACGGCCGGTCTCGCCTCCGACAGCATCGTCTTTGCTTATGCGGCCGGCAGCGAGGGGAGCGTGACGGCGCTGGAGAGCCAGCCGCTGCTCTGCGAGATCATCCGCGACGGTCTGCTGCGTTATGAGGCCGGAGTGGTCGAGATCGACGAGGCGATGCGGCGGATCGAGACACGCTGTGAGCATCATCTGGAGGTGCTGGCTGCGCTGCCTGACGACAGCTACGACATCGTCTACTTCGATCCGATGTTTCGTCGGCCGCTCCAGCAGTCGAGCGCGATCGGTCCGCTGCGCCAGCTGGCCAACCATGAGGCGATCTCCGAGGCGGCGATCCATCACGCCCGGCGGGTGGCGCGTCGTTGCGTCGTCCTCAAGGAGCATGACCGCAGCGGCGAATTCGAGCGGCTCGGCTTCGAGCAGCGGCTCGTCCAGGCATCCAATCTGGCATATGGAGTGATACAGAGTTGAGCATCAATACACAGCCGCGCCTGCTCGTCCTCGTCGGCCCGACGGCGGTCGGCAAGACGGCCTACAGCCTGGAGATCGCCAAGCGTTGGGACGCGGAGATTATCTCCGGCGACTCGATGCAGGTGTACCGAGGCATGGATATCGGCACCGCGAAGATCCCGGTCGAGGAGCGCCAGGGCATCCCGCATCATCTGATCGATCTATGCGAGCCGGACCATCCGTTCTCGGTCGCCGAGTTCCAGGAGCGCTGCGCCGCTCTGATCGAGGAGATCACGGCGCGCGGCAAGCTGCCCTTCATTGTCGGCGGCACCGGACTGTATGTCGAGTCGGTCTGCTATAACTACCAGTTTTCCGAGACGGGCTCTGACGACGCCTACCGCGCCGAGCTGGATGCGTATGCGCAGACACACGGCAACGAGGCGCTTCACGCGCGGCTCCGGGCAATCGACCCGGTCGCGGCGGATCGATTGCATCCCAATGACCGACGCCGAGTGATCCGGGCGCTGGAGGTATTCCATGTCACGGGACAGACCTTTACGGAGCAGCAGGCGGGCCAGCAGAAGCGCTCGCCCTATGAGCTATGTCTCGTCGGTTTGACTAGACCGAGGGAACAACTGTACAATCGGGTAGAGCAGCGCATCGACGAGATGATGTCGCTCGGCTTGGTCGAGGAGGTGGAGCGGCTGGTCCGCGCGGGCGTGTCGAAGCGGGCGATTGCGATGCAGGGATTGGGCTACAAGGAGATCATCCCCTACCTGGAGGGAGAGATGACGCTGGAGGCTGCGGTCACCTTGCTCAAGCGCGATACGCGCCATTTTGCCAAGCGCCAGTTGTCCTGGTTCCGCCACATGAAGGATATCCAATGGGTCGACGTAGGCGGCCAAGCAAATTTTTATGAAAACCTGCAAGCAATCCATGCTATAATAGCAGGAAAGTTTCAGAACGATCTTGAATATAATTCTAATCAATCTTGTAATGGGGGTAACGGCAAATGAATAAGTCTATTAATATCCAGGATACGTTCTTGAACCAGCTGCGCAAAGACAGCGTTCCGGTAACCGTCTATCTGACGAATGGATTCCAGATCAGGGGTGTCATCAAAGCTTTTGACAACTTCACCATCGTCATCGACAGCGAAGGACGTCAACAGATGGTTTACAAGCACGCCATCTCTACCTTTACCCCGCAACGCAATGTATCGCTTATGCAGCAGGATCAGAGTTCCGATTCATAAGTCTAATGGCGAACGGGGGGATGATTGAAGAGCGGGTTTTCTCGCAGTCAGCCTGACCAGGATTATGAAACCTTTTCATCACGAGCAACGTTTTAATGAATAACGGACTTGCAAGAGCAACCCGTTCCAAGCCTTGTGCGGCGGGCTTCCTGTAATGGGAAGTCCCCGTCCCGGGACGGGGTTGCTCTTTTTGCTCCGAGGGTATAATGAAGTAGGTCGAGGACTAGATAGAGATGCCAGCTTTATCAAGGAGGGAGTCACCATGACTGATCAACGGAACGGGGGGCGCACTCGTACGCCTGCTAGCCGCAGTACCCAGGCAGGCGCTCGGGCGGCTGCGGGAGGCGCGCCATCAGGCAACGGCGGCAAGCCGGCCAAGCCCGTCAAGACGAAGACCAAGACCAAGGGGAAACGTAGAATAACGGGGAAAAGAGTGTTTTTGTTTTTGTTTTTCGGAGCGGCTTTTGCGGTCGTCTGCGGCATTATCGGCTATCTGATCATTATCCTTAACGGCGAGAAGATCCTCGCTGAGAATAAAGACAAGCTGGCGCTTTCGGAGGCTTCGGTCATCTATGACGCCCAGGGCAAAGAGATCGACATGCTCTATGTGGAAAATCGCGAGCTGGTCGAATTTTCGGAAATACCGGAATTGATGCGCCAAGCCTTTATCGCCACCGAGGACAGGCGCTTCGAGGACCACTCGGGCATCGATTTTTGGTCGATCGGCCGTGCGGTAGTGAAGGACGTCATCGCGCGCAAAGCGGTCGAGGGCGGCAGTACGATTACGCAGCAGCTCGCCAAAAATATGTTCCTGAACCATGACAAAACGTTGCTGCGCAAAGCGACGGAGGCTTCAATCGCGGTTGCGCTCGAGAACAATTTTACGAAGGACGACATTTTGACGATGTACCTGAACCGGATCTTTTTCGGTCAGCGTTCGTTTGGCGTCAAGGCAGCGTCGATCCGCTACTTTGGCAAGGAGAACCTCGAGGATCTGGAGCTGTGGGAGATCGCGACCTTGGCAGGCATCCCGAAGGCGCCAAGCGTGTACAACCCGCTGAGCAATGCAGAGGAGTCCAAAAAGCGGCGCGGCGTCGTCCTGCAGCTCATGTATGATCAGGGCATCATCACCGAGCAGCAGATGAACGAGGCCAAGGCGGCTGAGTATAATCCGGACAATCAAAAAGAGCCGGTCGGCAGCACCAAATATATGGCTTTCATCGATTATGCGATCAACGAAGCGATTCGCGTCACCGGCAAGACGGAGGAGGAGCTGCGACTTGGCGGCTACCGCATCCATACGACGCTCAACAGCAATGCGCAGGGCATTATGGAGAAGGAATTCGCAGATGCCGCCAACTTCGAGGAAAGCAGCGGCGAGCAGATCGTCCAGGGCGCGATGATCATCATCGATCACCGTACCGGCGAGATCGAGTCGATGGTCGGCGGCCGCGATTATGTCAAGAAAGGTCTGAACCGCGTCACCGTCAACCGTCAGCCGGGCTCGTCGTTCAAGCCGATCTCCTCCTACGGACCTGCGCTGGAGACCGGAGACTGGCTGCCGTCCTCGATCCTGCGCGACGACGAGATCTGTTATGACAACGGCAAGTATTGTCCGAAGGACTCCAATCGCGTCAAGTATATCGGTCCAGTGACGATGAAGGATGCGATCAAGGAATCCCGGAATCAGCCGGCCGTATGGCTGCTCAATGAAATCGGCGTGCAAAAGGGCGTCGACTTCGCGAACAACCTCGGCTTCAATCTGGATGTGCAAAACGACCGCAACCTGGCGATCGCGCTTGGCGGTCTGACCAACGGCGTCACGCCGATGCAGATGGCGACCGCCTACAGCGTCTTTGCCAACGGCGGCAAGTCGGTTGATCCTCATTCGATCGCGCGGATTACGAACAGCTCCGACAAGCTGATCTACGAGTACGAGGCGCCGAAGCCGAAGCAGCTGATCAAGCCGGAGACCGCCTGGTATCTGACGGAGATCATGCTCGGCGTCACGGAGCCGGGAGGCACTGGCACGAGAGCCAGGATGGATCGCCCGCTCGCAGGCAAGACCGGTACCACGCAGCATGGCGTACCGGGTCTGCGCTCGAGCGCCAACCGCGACGTCTGGTTCGTCGGCTATACGCCGGAGTGGACGGGCGCGGTCTGGATGGGCTACGACCGGACCGACAAGGATCATGTCTTGAAGAACAGCAGCGGCATCTCGGCGGCGCTGTTCGCCAAGATTATGTCCGCTGCCCTCAAGGACGCCCCGGCCAGCCAGTTCGTACGGCCTGGCAATGTCCAGGAGGTCAAGCCGCCATCCGGCGTGCCGAACCTCTCGGCCGTCTATGTGCCGGAGCGCGGCGATGTGCAGCTGTCCTGGAGCGCGGTCTCGGGCAACAATGTCACGTATCGGATCTACCGCAAGGAAGCCAACGAGGCGCAGTTTACGCGTCTGATGGACGGCCTTGATGCGATCGCAACCGAGGATGCGACCGTTCAGCCGGGGTATACCTACGAGTATTACGTGACGGCATACGATGGCGTCACCAAGCTCGAAGGCGGGCCCTCTGGCCGGGTGACGGTCGCGGTGCCGGAGATCGAGCTCGATCCGTTCCCGGATACGGAGGAGCCCGAGCAGCCGGAGCAGCCTGAAGTGCCGGAGCAGCCTGGCAACGGCGAGCAGCCCGGTCAGCCAGGACAGCCCGATGATGGCGGCCAACCCGGTCAGCCGGGCAACGGCACGAGCCCGGGCGACAATAGCGGCACGCCTGGCGATCCGGGCACGGATCCGCCGTCGACGGATCCGCAGACGCCGCCTGGCGATACCCCGGAGGACAATCCGACCAATGACGGCACGACGATCGAGGTCGATCCCAACACCGCCGAGCCGCCGGCAGCGTAACACGATAGAGTCCCGCAGCGCTTTGCTGACGGGGCTTTTTTCGTTTTTTTTGGGCGCTGGCGAGCCGTTTGCTTGGTTTATTTTCCGCAGTCGCTGGAGATGGACGTTAAGTTATGGTAAGCTTTTTTTGTAGATGTTGACAACAGAGTGGAAGGTGTCTAGGCGGCAGCCTTCCGCATCCTAACGGAGAGGAATGGTCCGTATGAAGCGTAAATTTTCAGATCGTGCGAACTGGCGCAGAATTCTTCGGAAGAGCTATTCCTGTCTGTCGATGGACAGCGACGAATTCAGAGGTTTGGTTACCTTTTACCGTATCCATGAATTGCGCGAACCGCTATGGAAAGAATACAACGGACGCCGTCTCTGTCTGGCCGACAAAGGCTATCTGTGGATGCAGCATTTCCCCAAAGGGGAACAGTTCGTCGTCACGACGATGTTTAATGACAAAGGCAAGGTTGTGCAGTGGTATATCGACATATGCAAGACGCAAGGTCTGACCGATCAGCAGGTGCCCTGGTTCGACGATATGTATCTTGATGTGGTCGTCCTGCCGACGGGCGAGGTATTCCTGATGGATGAGGACGAGCTCGAGGAAGCGGTCCGCACTGGAGATGTCACCCCGCGCGAAGCGGCGTCGGCGCGCAAGACGGCTGGCCGACTGCTGTCGGCGATCCGGGGCGGGCGGTTCCGCTACTTTACGCTCAGCCTCAAGCATCGCAAGACACTGGCGGACGCGGTGAAGGGCAAAAGCGAAGCATGACCGATCTGCCCAAAACGCAAGCGACGGGAAAAGCAAAGCAAGCCAAAGCTTCGCCAAAGACTGGCAGGGCGAGCGCGTTCGCTGACGGAGCAACAACCGGGGCAGCGCGCAGCGGAGCCAAGCGCGGCGCTGTCAATCCCAATGCGAAGCGCAGCCCTGCGGCGGAGCGGCCTGGCAGCCGCAGCGCATCGAGCGGGCGCGCCGCCAGCTCCGACAGGAGCAAGCGCGCGCCCGCCAAGACCAAGCGCGTGAAGCGGGCGACCCGGAGTACCAGCCGCGGACTAGGCAAGCGAACCGTATTCAAGCTGCTGCGCATCGGCGCCTTTGCCGCTGCGCTCGGCGTGTTCTGGTGCGGATTCATGCTGTGGCAGATCAGCAGCTATACGCAGCCGCGCGATATTGCGCCTGCCGATGTCGGCATCGTGCTCGGGGCGGCGCTGTGGAACAATGAACCGAGCCCGGGACTAGGCGAGCGGCTCGATTATGCGATCCGCCTGTACGAGCAAGGGCGGTTCGAGTCGCTGATCGTCAGCGGCGGCCTCGACAACAATGGCTCGACGATTACGGAGGCTCAGGGCATGCGCAATTATCTCGTCGATCACGGCATCCCTCCCGAGGCGATCGCCATGGAGCCGGAGTCGACGAGCACCTATGAGAATCTGCTGTTCAGCAAATCGATCATGGAGGCGAAGGGGTGGCAGAGCGCGATTATAATCTCGCATGACTTCCACTCTGCACGGTCTCACGACATCGCCGGGTATTTGCGGATGGAGCCCTATCAAGTCGTCGGCACCAAGACGCGGTATATCTCGTATGCCAAGAGCGAGCTGCGCGAGGTGCTGGCGTATACGAAATGGCAGCTTGACAAGCTGGCCATGCTGACTGGCGTCAAGTAGGATCGGCGTCACGGCTGCGAGGCGCGTTTGCGGGGAGCGCCTGCTCGCGCAGCGGACAAGCCGGGTCAACGATTATGCCATATCTTCTAATATGCGAATCGCAGCTAGCATACATTGGTAATGCGGCGACAGGCTCTGCATGGCCCTATTGCAGGAGATGCGGATCTGGCGCTGACTATCGCCAAGGATGGGGATGCCCGTATGCTAGGAAATGCGGTTCAAGAAGATCACAAAAAGCCTGCCAGACCGTCCCGGCAGATCAATGTCGTCCTGCGCAGCCAGGATGCGACAGCGACGATCTCGGCTTCCGCTCCCCCGTCAGGCGCGGCGGAGTCTGTCGATGCTGCGCAATCGGCCGCTAAGACATCCCCGGTACCGGAGACGTACGCCGAGATTCAGAAGGAAATGGAACCGATGGTCGGACTCGACCATGTCAAATCGCTCATTTTCGAAATCTACGCCCTGCTGCACATCGCCAAGATGCGCTCCGAGGTCGGGCTGCATGCGGGCTCGCATGTGTACCACATGATCTTCAAGGGCAATCCCGGCACCGGCAAGACATCGATCGCCCGGATCGTCGCCCGGCTGCTGCACAAGATGGGCGTGCTCGGCAAGGGGCATCTGATCGAGGTCGAGCGCGCCGATCTGGTAGGGGAATATATCGGCCATACGGCCAACAAGACGCGGGATCTCGTCAAGAAAGCGATGGGCGGCGTCTTGTTTGTGGATGAGGCCTACAGCCTCGCCAGAGGCGGGGAAAAGGACTTTGGCAAGGAAGCGATCGATACGCTTGTGAAGGCAATGGAGGACCATAAAAATCAATTCGTGCTCATCCTGGCGGGTTATCCGCTGGAGATCGACGAATTTCTTATGACCAATCCGGGCCTTCCCTCGCGCTTCCCGATCCAGATCGACTTCCCGGATTATACGGTAGACCAGCTCATCCAGATCGCCGAGCTGATGGCCAGAGAGCGCGACTACAGCTTGCTGCCGCAGGCCGTGTTCAAGCTGCGCCAGCATCTGGTGGAGGAGCGTGAGTCGAGCCTGTTCTCGTTCAGCAACGCCCGCTATGTGCGCAACGTCATCGAACGAGCGATTCGCTATCAGGCGGTCCGTCTGCTTGGTCAGTATCCGGGCGGCGTGCCCGGCCGCCAGGAGCTGATGTCGATCCGTCCGGAGGATCTGAAGTGGGAGAGAAGCAGGTAAGCGTCCATCAACATACGTTCAACACGAAGGAGCAGGTACGATGCGAGAGACGACCTATGAAACGGACCATGAAATGAAGGATGTGGCGTTGCTCGTCAGTGTGGTGACGCCGCAGCTGAAGCGGAGCGCGATCTCGCCGGAGCACTCGATGGCAGAGCTGGAGCGGCTCGCGGAGACGGCGGGCGTCCATGTCGTCTTAACCGTTACCCAAAATCGCGATACGCCGGATACGAAGTGGTTCATCGGCAAGGGCAAGGTTGAGGAGATGCGGGAGGTCGCGGATAGCTTCGACATTACGACCATCATCTTCGACCAGGAGCTGTCGGGCGCGCAGGTGCGCAACCTGGAGGAGGCGCTCGACAAGAAGATTATCGACCGCACGCAGCTCATCCTCGACATCTTCGCCCAGCGGGCGCGGACGCGGGAGGGCATCATCCAGGTCGAGCTGGCTCAGCTCAGCTATCTGCTGCCGCGTCTGTCGGGACATGGCAAAAACCTGTCCCGGCTCGGCGGCGGCATCGGCACTCGCGGCCCCGGCGAGTCGAAGCTGGAGATGGATCGCCGGCATATCCGCGATCGCATCTCCGATCTCAAGCTGGCGCTGGCGGAGGTCGTGCGCCATCGCGAGCTGCACCGGGAGCGGAGACGCAAGAGCGGCGTCGTCCAGGTCGCGCTCGTCGGCTACACCAACGCCGGCAAGTCGACGCTGATGCGCCAGCTGACGCAAGCGGATGTCTTCATCGAAAATCAGCTGTTCGCCACGCTCGACCCGACGTCGCGAGCGCTGGCGCTGCCGAACGGCCGCGAGGTGGTGCTCACCGATACGGTCGGCTTTATCCAGAACTTGCCGACTACCCTGGTCGCAGCATTCCGGGCGACGCTCGAGGAGGTCAACGAGGCGGATCTGATCCTCCATGTCGTCGACAGCGCCTCGCCGGTGCGCGAGGAGCAGATGAGCGTCGTCCAGCAGATCCTCGGCGAGCTCAAGGCATCGGACAAGCCGCAGCTGCTCGTGTACAACAAAAAAGATCTGTGCGAGGACGAGCAGCGCGAGCGGGTGCCGGCGGACGACGATACGCTATGGATCAGCGCCTTCGATGAGGCCGATCTGGCCGAGCTGCTCGAACGCATCCAGGAGCGCTTGACGGGACAGACCGTTACCTTCGAGTTCCCGGCCGCTCAGGGGGACATGATCTCGCTTGCCTACCGGGTCGGCGAAGTGATCGAGCAGCAGCTGGTGGACGATCGCATCCGGCTGAAGGTCGAGGTGGACAAGCAAGGTTATGAACAATACGGCTACAAGCTGGAGCCTTATATCGTCTCTTAGTCGGCTGCAGCGCGTCATTGCAATGAGAGAAGGAGAATCAAAAGCACAACATGACAACCGAAGTATGGGAAAGACTGGAACGGCTCGCTGATGAGGTGGAGGCAGGCGTCGCTTCGCGGTTCAGCGAGCTCGACCGGATCGCCGAGCGCAATCAATGGCGCGTCATCCGCGCCTTCCAGCAGCACAAGGTAAGCGACTATCACTTTGCCGGCTCGACCGGCTATGGCTATAATGACCGGGGACGCGAGGTGCTTGATCTCGTCTACGCCGACGTCTTCGGGGCAGAGACGGCGCTTGTACGACCGCATTTCGCCTCCGGCACGCACACGATCAGCTGTGCGTTGTTCGGCGTGCTGCGACCGGGAGACGAGCTGCTGTACATTACCGGCAAGCCTTACGATACGCTGCACAAGGTCATCGGCAAGCCCGGAGACGGGACAGGCTCGCTGCAGGACTGGGGAGTGTCGTATCGCGAGGTGGACCTGACAGATGAAGGCGCGGTCGACGAAGCGGCGGTGCGGGCTGCGATCTCGCCGCAGACGCGGGTCATCGGCATCCAGCGTTCGCGCGGCTACGCCTGGCGTCCGTCCTTTACGATCGACGAGATCGCCCGTATGGTCGAGCTGGTCAAGTCGGTGAAGCCGGATGTGCTCGTCTTCGTCGACAACTGCTATGGCGAGTTCACCGAGGAGCGCGAGCCGACTGAGGTCGGCGTCGATCTGATGGCCGGCTCGCTGATCAAAAACCCCGGCGGCGGACTGGCTGCCACGGGAGGATACATCTGCGGCACGACAGCTGCCGTGGAGGCGGCATCCTACCGACTGACGGCTCCGGGAATCGGCGGCGAGGTCGGCGCGATGCTCGGGACGACCCGCAGCCTCTATCAGGGATTGTTCCTGGCGCCGCATATCGTCGGCCAGGCGCTGCGGGGCAGCGTATTCGCGGCGGCGCTGTTCGAGCGGCTCGGCTTCGAGACGAGCCCGGCCTGGGACGCCCGCCGCACCGATCTGATCCAGGCGATCCGATTCCGCGATGAGCGGCTGCTGATCGCCTTCGTCCAGGGCATCCAGCGCGCCGCCGCCGTTGACGCGCATGTGACGCCGGAGCCGTGGGACATGCCGGGGTATACGCATCCGGTCATTATGGCGGCCGGCACATTCATGCAAGGCGGCAGCCTCGAGCTATCGGCGGACGCGCCGATTCGCGAGCCATATATTGCTTACATGCAAGGCGGATTAACCTACAGTCACGTGAAATTGGGTGTTTTGACGGCATTGTCGGGCATGGAAATTATGAATAAACTGTAATTAAACCTAACATAGCTTGACACTTTTTCGGCAGGGGGTTACAATAGGGGTATATCAAGGATGGAGAGGTTGATGCGACATGGCTGACGAAATTCGCAGAAATATGGCCTTGTTCCCGATCGGGATCGTCATGAAGCTTACCGATCTGACCGCTCGGCAGATTCGGTATTACGAGCAGCATGAGCTGATCGTGCCGGCCAGGACGAATGGCAATCAGCGTTTGTTCTCTTTTAACGACGTAGAGCGTCTGCTGGAGATCAAGTCCCTCATTGAGAAGGGCGTCAATATTGCCGGGATCAAGCAAGTCATGCACCCGGTATCCAAAGAATCCGAGGAAGCCACCGTCATCACCGAGCAGACCGAGTCGCGCCGTCGCGAGATGAGCGAGACCCAGCTGCACCGCCTGCTGAAGCAGCAGTTGTTGGAGAAGAGACCGGGCAAGGCTTCGATTATTCAAGGCCAGCTGTCCCGTTTCTATAGCAATAGACCCTAACTTATACATGCAGCTAAAGGAGAGGATTCTGTGAGTTTCACTAGAGAAGACATCTTACGCAGCGCACAGGAACAAAATGTTCGCTTTATCCGCTTGCAATTTACCGACCTTCTGGGCACGATCAAAAACGTAGAGATCCCGGTGAGCCAGCTGGAGAAGGCGTTGGATAACAAAATGATGTTCGATGGCTCGTCCATCGAAGGTTATGTTCGCATCGAGGAATCCGATATGTATCTCTATCCGGATCTCGAGACATGGATGGTATTCCCGTGGATTACCGAAAATCGCGTCGCGCGTCTCATCTGCGACATCTATATGCCGGACGGCACGCCGTTCGCCGGCGACCCGCGCGGCATCCTGAAGCGCTGTCTGAAGCAGGCCGAGGAGATGGGATATTCCTCGATGAACGTAGGTCCCGAGCCGGAGTTCTTCCTGTTCAAGACCGACGAGAAGGGCGATCCGACGATGGAGCTCAACGACCAAGGCGGATACTTCGACCTCGCGCCGACCGATCTGGGCGAGAACTGCCGCCGCGAGATCGTGTTGACGCTCGAGGAGATGGGCTTCGAGATCGAGGCTTCTCACCACGAAGTAGCGCCAGGCCAGCATGAGATCGACTTCAAGTACGCCAGCGCGATCAAGGCGGCCGACCAGATCCAGACGTTCAAGCTCGTCGTCAAGACGATCGCGCGTCAGCACGGCCTGCATGCGACCTTCATGCCGAAGCCGCTGTTCGGCGTCAATGGGTCCGGCATGCACTGCCACCAGTCGTTGTTCAAAAGCAAGACGGAAAATGCGTTCTATGACGAGAACGACAAGCTGGGCCTGAGCACAACAGCCCGCCACTACATGGCCGGACTGCTCAAGCATGCGCGCGGCTATGCGGTCATCACGAACCCTACGGTCAACTCGTACAAGCGTCTGGTGCCTGGCTACGAAGCGCCGGTCTACGTCGCTTGGTCGGCGAGCAACCGCAGCCCGATGATCCGTATCCCGGCATCGCGCGGTCTGAGCACGCGCGTCGAGGTCCGCAACCCGGATCCGGCGGCGAACCCGTACCTTGCGCTGGCTGTCATGCTGGCTGCCGGTCTCGACGGCATCAAGAACAAGCTGACGCTGCCTGCGCCGACCGATCGCAACATCTACGTGATGACCGAGGAAGAGCGTCTCGACGAAGGCATCCCAAGCCTGCCGGCCAACCTGAAGGAAGGCCTCAACGAGCTGCTCCGCAACGAAGTCATTTGCGAGGCGCTGGGCGACCACGCGCTGGCCCACTTCTACGAGCTGAAGGAAATCGAATGGGATATGTACCGCACCCAGGTTCATCAGTGGGAGAGAGATCAGTATCTGACGCTGTATTAAGATTAAGTATAGGCAAGCATCGAACCTTTCTGACCGAGCTTTCGGCAGAAAGGTTTTTTTGCGTTTCGTTCAGGACAAGAACTATAGTTTATAGGGTTTTTAAAATTGGAAATGCATGCTAACTTTAAGCTGATAAGGAGGGCATAGCAGCTTGAAGACATCTAAACGTAAGCCTGGCGTGTACGACACGCTGGCCAGACTCCTACGCATCTCAAGATCCTATTGGCCCTGGTATCTCGGAATTGTATTGCTCACCGTAGTGCTGTCGCTGACCACGCCTGCCTATGCCGAGCTGATGCGCCGAATCGTCAATGCCATCGTGGAACAGCAGATGTCGGCAATGAAAATCGCCTGCCTGCTCTTGGCCGGACTTGCGCTGCTGGAGGTAGGCGGCAACTTCCTGAGCGGCTACTTCAATACGGTGCTGCAAAATCGCTCGACGCTCAATTATCAGAAGCGGCTGCTGGACAAGACGGTCCGATTGCGCCAGAAGGAGCTGCACAAATACCATACCGGCGATTTGATCTCCCGTATTCACGATGCTGCGCCCGAGGCGCAGTCCGCCATTAACGCCAAGACGATGGACCTGTTTCGCAACAGCCTGCAGCTCGTCTTCTTGCTGGCCTACTTGTCCGTGGTGCATGTCGGCTTGACGCTGGGCAGCTTGCTCATTACGCTCGTCATCCCGTTATTCGCCAATCCGCTGGCGCGCAAGATGCGCGAGACGTATACGAGACGACAAGAGGCGAGAGCGACCCAGGATGCTTTTTTGATGGACAGCATCCAGGGCATAGAGGTCGTCAAGAGCTATTCCATCCAGGGCAAGATGACCGCCAGGTTTCGGGACAAGTGGGACCGCTATTTAACGCATCATCTGAAGGCGCTGGCGCTGGAGGCGGTATTTTATCGCGTTAATATTCTCGTGTATATTTTAGGCTTGATGTACATTTTGGGCTATGGCGGTTACCTGATTATTGAAGGCAAGCTGGATGTCGGCGCGATGGCGGCGTTTCTGGTCGTATTCGAGCGGCTGTCTGGTCCGATCTCCAGTCTCTCCTCGCTATGGCCGCAGCTGCAAGGCGCGATCTCCAGCGCGGGACGGACGTTTGAGGTGATGGACTTGCCGGCTGAGGGCGAGCGGATTGACGGCGGGACTGCTGGAGCTAGCGAGACGGCTATTGGCGCTAGCGGGATGACTGAGGGGGATGTGCGGTTCGACGAAGTGACGTTCCGCTATGCCGATGACGCAGAGCCGGCGCTCGAGAAAGTCAGCTTCGTTATTGCCAAGGGGAGGGTGACGGCGCTCGTAGGCGAGAGCGGCTCAGGCAAATCGACCATGGCCAGCCTGCTCCTCGGCGTACATACGCCCGATCAAGGGCGAATTACGGTGGGCGGCCACGATCTGGCCGAGGTCGACCTGAGACAGTGGCGCCAATCGCTGTCCTATGTGTCTCAGGAGCCGTATCTGTTCTCCGGGACGATAGCGGACAATATCCGGCACGGCAAGCCGGATGCGAGTCGGGAGGATATCGAGCGCGCGGCGAAGGCTGCGAACATCCATCGCTGGATCGAGCGCTTGCCAGAAGGCTACGACACGGTAATCGGCGAACGGGGGACGACGTTGTCGGGAGGCGAGCGCCAGCGCATCTCCATCGCCAGAGCGATCATCAAAAATCCATCTCTCCTCGTCCTCGACGAGCCTACCTCGGCGCTCGATAGCGACAATGAGCGCTTCATCCAGGAGTCGATCTATCAAGTCTCCAGCGGCAAGACGGTCGTCATCATCGCGCATCGTCTGTCGACGATCAAGGGCGCCGACCACATCGTCTGCCTGCATCGAGGCAAGATCGTCAACGAAGGCACGCATGATGAATTGATGGCGAGCAGCAGCTACTACCGGATGCTGTATGAGCAAGGGACGCATGAGCGAAAGGAGGGAGCCGTGTGAGTGCGGATCAATCGAAATCGCGGGCGTGGCCTTTGTTTGCCGCAATTATGAAATATGCCAAGCCGTATAAGCTCGCCTTCGTCTTCTCCGTACTGCTGCTTGCTGCGGATATTGTGTATGATGTCGGCTATGCGCTGGTGCAGCAATTGTTCGTCGATGCGGCGGAGCGGCGTCAGATGGAGACGCTGTTCACCCTGACCGGGGTTAGTCTGGCGGCGGGGATCGGCATCATTTTGTTTTTTACGCTTCAGTTTTATTTGCGCAACAAGGTACAATCGTTAATGCAGCGAGACTTGTCGACGGATGTGTTCCAGCAGATCGCTGCGCTGCCGATGCCGTCGCTGCTGAAGTTTCATTCCGGCGACCTCGTCTCGCGTACGACCCGCGATGTTCAGCAGGCCAACGGCATGGTGGCCAACATCGTATACGAGCTGACCTACAATATCGTCTTGTTTGCGGTTGCCTTTGCTTACCTCGCGACCATCAACTGGAGGCTGGCGCTTCTGGTAGTGCTGTCGGCTCCGCTCGTGTTTGCGATCGGCCGCTTGTTCGACCGCAAGCTCCGCGCTTATGGGAGTCAGCTGCAGAAGAAGGATGCCGAGGTGCGCGGTTTTTTGCAAGAGACGATGCAGGGGCTCTCGATTGTCCGCATCTTCCAGATGGAGCCTGCCGTAGCCGCCGAATACGGGGCGAAGCGGACCGCGCAAAATGAACTGCAGGTAAAAAATATGCTGCATCGAACCTCGATGAACCAGTCCGTTTATCTCGCCAATCAGCTTGTCATGATCGTCTGCGTCTATTTTACGGCGTACACGGCGATCGAGGGGACGCTGACTGCCGGGCAGGTGCTCGCTTTCCTCGTGTTGATCAGCCGGGTGCAAAACCCGCTGCTGAGCGTCATTAATACATGGGGGAACTTCCAGCAGGGGATAGGGGCCGGTGAGCGGATCTTCACGCTATTCAAGTCGGCTGGCGAAGCGAAGCGTCCTCGGATCGGACACGCGGAGCAGGCGGCCGCCAGGGAGCAAGCTCCGTATGCTGAGTCGGCGACTGTCAATGAGAGCGAATCAGAGAGTGAGGCAGCTGATGATGTCGAGCCTGTCGTTGTATTGCGGAACGCTTCGCTCTCGCTGGACTCGGGAGAGGGCGAGCAGACAACGTTGCTGGCCGGTGTGACGATGACGGTGCGGAGCGGAGAGTTTGTGGCGGTTGTCGGGCCGAGCGGCGCCGGCAAATCAACGCTGGCCCGGCTATGCTGTGGCTTGATCCCGCCGACGACGGGCGAAGTTAAGGTGCTGGGCTCGCGCCTGGAGGGACAGTCAGCTGCAGCAGATACGCTGCGCAGCATCAGCTACGTCCCGCAGACGCCTTATCTGTTCACCGGGACGGTGAGGGACAATATTGGCCTCGGTATAGAGGACGCAACCGACGAGGAGATCAAGTGGGCTGCCCGGACAGCCTGCGCCGATTCCTTCATCGAGAAGCTGGACGGCGGCTACGATGCCGTCGTCGGCGAGCGGGGAGATACGTTGTCCGGCGGGCAGCGGCAGCGGATTACGTTGGCCAGAGCGCTCATCAGACGGCCCAAGCTGTTGATCCTCGACGAAGCGACCTCGGCGCTTGATACGGTGACAGAATCGGAGGTCATGCAATCGATGATTGACGCGCTGCCTGGCATTACGATCTTGGCGGTCTCGCATCGCGAGTCGGCGATCCGTCAGGCAGACCGCATCCTGGCGATGGAGGGCGGCGCAATCGCCCAAGAGGGCACGCGCGACGAACTGCTTCAGCTTGGCGGGGTGTACGCCCTGTTGTTTGCCGACCCACAAGGCCGCACGTCTGAGGGTTAGCGCTCGTATATTTATGAATAGCTACGATCATCCGGCGGGAGGGAGCAACCTTCCCGCCTTTTCTCTCGTTTAATCTGTAGCCTGGAATGTTCAGGAAATGCGGGGAGGGTGATTGGAGAGATGGTCTTCAAGACGTGGAGGTTAGGTCTATTAACCTTGCTGACCGCAACGATGCTGCTAAGCGGCTGCGAGGGAGCGGCGATCGAGCCGACCAACGAGGTCGTGTCGGCGGCGGCAGTGGAGACGGAGCGCATCGCAACGACCGGCTCTGTCGCGAACATCACGACGGCTGCGATCAAGGAGCGGCTGGACAAGTCGGCGACGAAAGACGATGTGCGGGCTGCTTTTGGCGAGCCCTCCTATAGAGCCCAGAGTGTCTACTGGGTAGGCGACGAACTGGTGGACACGGACATATGGCGGTACGATCAAGCGCCGCAGGGCTATAGCTATGAATGGGAAGACAATCAGGGAGCGATCGATCTGAACGGACTGCTCGGCGGGAAGGTGGACGCGCAGTTGCTGCTGTATTGGAGCGAGGAGGGCAAGCTGCTCGATGCAATCTACTATTACCGCGATTCCGACGGTAAGTTGCAGACCTTGCTGCCAGCGCTGCGCCTGTCGCAACCGTCCAGCTCGGCCGATAACCGGATCGCTCGCGAGCAAGGCTTGCGGATCGGCAACAGCGTCCAGGTTCAGGCCGGGTTCGATGCGACCCGGATGCCCGAAGGGGCGGACAATGCGGTGGCGTTCCGGGCTGTGCCGGAGCGGACTTATCGTCTGGCGGCGTTGACGGAGCATTTTGCCCAGCTCATAGAGGTCAGAGAAGGCGAGGGCTGGTACGATGGATGGGTGCCGGTCTGGACGCTTACGGATGAAGCGGCGTCGATCAAGGAGCAAGCGCCGGAGCGCTGGCGCGTCGACAAGGCGGGCGTATCGGTCTACTGGCAGCCGGCGGACGATGCCGAGGCGCGACCGCTCGATCCGGGAGAGCGGCTGCTGGTCGTCGGCGCGAGCGGGGACTGGCGCGCCGTTATCGTCGAAGAGGCGGAGCAGGCGGCGTTGCCGCGCATCGTCTGGGTGAAGGACGAGGGCGATGCGTTGGCATCGGAGGGCAAGCTGCAAGGACTGTTCGACTCGTCTGAGGCAGCATACCCGCTGGTCCGGGCAGTGGTCTATCATCATGTGAGGGAAGGCGTCGCCAAGGAGAAGCTGGCGAACTTGCTCGGACAGCCGCAGGCGGTCGAACGATCAGGGAATGTGAGGTCGACAGGCGAGCCTATGGAGACGCTGAAGCGCTGGCGATACGAATCGGACTCCGCGGAGCTGCTCATCGACTGGTCGCCGGAAGACACGGTCGCCAGCTTCCGTCTCTCGCCGCGCGAGGAGGGACAGCCTTATACGGCAGAGCAGCCGCTCCTGTGGCAAGCGGATAGCGATCTCGCCTATAACTTCTTCATCGGACGCACAGACCGTGCGCTGCTGATCTCGGGCGAGGATGGCGGCTTCAGCGGCATGCATTACGACTCCAATGTGTATGCGCTGGACCCCGACACGGGCCGCAAGCTATGGCAGCGCGATCTGGGCTATGAGAATGATCGTTATATGTTCTCGCCGGATCGTCGTGTAATGGCTGTCCATATTCCGACAGACGCAGCTGACGAGGGACAGCGGCACGAGCGTCTCGAGGTGCTAGAGACCTCGAGCGGCAAGAGCCTGTGGACGCTGGATCGGGAGCTGGCGGGCAATACGATAGATGTAAGTTATGAGATGGCAGGCGATACGATAGCGATGCTCTATACGAGGGGAGAGTTCGACGATCCGTCCACGCATCGCTCCTTCATCGAGACGTATGCGCTGCGAGATGGCCGCAAAGGATGGACACGCGAGCTCGAACAGGTCGGCAGCCTGGTGACCACTCTGGTCGCCACCGATCAGCTCTTGATCCAGTACGGCGGCTTAACCGGTGTGTCTATCAGCCGCGAGGTCGTAGCTTACGACCCGAGCACTGGCGAGGAGAGCTGGCGTAAAGAGGGTCAGGCTGCTCCACTATCGGAATGGGCAGAGAACTTCAAATTCGAGGCGAGAGCGCTCGATAACCGGCCGAACCGGCTGTGGATGATGGACGTAGCGGAGTGGATATGGGTAGATACGAGCACGGGTCAAACGCTAGCCAGGCTGACGAGAGGGCCGCACAAGGGCTATGAAATCGTCGACGACCGGTATGCTGTCCAGTTGACCACCAAGGATGGCAGCGAGTTGGCGTATGGCGGCGAGGTGACCTCGGCGTGGATCGATCTGGTATCAGGCCAGACGAAGTGGACAGCTCCGGGACGGCTCGATAAGGCGATCGTCGTCGATGACGCCGTCTATGTCCGCGCGGACGGCAAGCTGCAGCGCCTGCGATTGAGCGATGGTCAGCTGCAATGGGAGAGCGAGCTGAGCTACGGCGGGTGGCTGCAATGGTTCGACGGGCGCCTGTTGGCGGCAGATGTGTCCGGCGTCGTCGCGATCGATCCGCAGAGCGGCGAAGCGCTCTATCGGATGGCCGGCACGGCCAGCGGCTCCTATGACACCATCGCCCACTGGCAGACACGCGCGCAGCTCACGGCGTTGGACGGCAAGCTCTACATCGGCTCCGACAACGGCTTGGTCAGTGTGGCTGACCGCTTGACCGAGCTGCCTGCCGCTCCCGCCAACCGTTAGAGCTTGGCGGCTTGCGTGAAGTTGCTTTTCGAGCTACTGAAGTGCAGTTGACTCCACAAACAAGCCCGCTGGCGAGATGCCGGCGGGCTTGTAGTGTTGGTTGGCTGAAGGTTCTAGACGCCTCTTCTGCCACGCACAAGGTTGAAGATAAGCGCAATCAGCGCAAAGACGAGCAAAATATGGATCAGTCCGCCGGCGAGATCGATCGCAAACCCTACACCCCAAAAGATGAGCAGTGCAATGAAAATTAACCATAACATAAGCTACACTCCCCTTCGTCTGTATGTGATAATTCACATTAAACAATGTGCGTCGATTCGAATCGGGGAGTAGAGAACTGTGAATATCTTCCTAATGGAAAATAGACAAGTTCATTATAGAAAAAAAACACAAGCAGCTCCGCCTGATGGGGGGCTTCTTGTGTTCGTTTCGTAATAAGAGGGTTGGCGGAGCGATAACTCTTCCGCTATGTAGCGTGAATAACTACGTGATGTCGCGGAATACGCCGATGACGCGGCCGAGGATCGTCACGCGCTTCAGCAGCAGCGGAGCCATCGTTGCATTCTCCGGTTGCAAGCGGATATGATCCTTTTCCTTATAGAAGGTCTTGACGGTCGCTTCGTCGTCCTCAGTCATCGCGACAACGATCTCGCCGTTATTGGCTGTCTGTTGCTGACGCACGATCACATAATCGCCGTGATGGATGCCTGCTTCGATCATGCTCTCGCCGACGACGTTAAGCATGAACACCTGATTGTCGCCTACGAAGTGGGTAGGGAGCGGGAAATACTCCTCAATGTTCTCCGTCGCGGTGATCGGGATGCCTGCGGTTACCTTGCCGACGACCGGAACCTTGGAGACGGCGAGCGGGAAAGGAATCTCGCCCGGCTCCTGATCGAGGATCTCGATCGCCCGCGGCTTGGTCGGGTCGCGACGGATCAGCCCCTTCTTCTCCAGACGATCCAGGTGGCCGTGTACGGTGGAGCTGGAGGCGAGTCCGACTGCTTCGCCAATCTCGCGGACGGATGGCGGGTAGCCCTTTTCTTTGACTTCGGTTTTTATGAACTCAAGTATCGATTGCTGGCGGTTCGAAATCTTGGACACGGGAATCACTCCATCTGTTTAGTTGTGTTAAATTATAGCATAGAACCCGAGTTCGTACAAACATAAGTTCGAAAACATTTGTTCGGAATAAAGAAGGAACAAATGTTCCTAAAATGATTGACACCAAACAAGCGTTCGTGATATTCTCATATCAGAACAAACGTTTGGAGTGGTGACGATGATGATGCAGACAACAACTTATCGGAGTATTCATATGAAGGGCAAAGAGAAGACGCCTCAGCGCGACGCTTTTGTCAGCAGACTTGTAACGGGCTACTTGCCGAAGGCTGTCGCGGGCTTACTACTCATTGTACTGCTTATGTCCGGCGTACTGCTGGTTCATTCCTACGGCAATCTTGGCGTTCAGGAGCAGCAGGCGGGCGAACAACTGGTTGTGGTCTCCTCCGGCGATACCCTGTGGAGCATCGCCAAAGCGCATAAGCCGGCGGGCATGGACGTTCGGGAAGCGATACATCATTTGCAGACACGCAACGGCATCTCCACTTCATCGCTGACGACCGGACAAAGTCTGATCATACCGTTCTGATTGATCGCCTTGCTCTCGACAGGAGCAGTTTGGATATTGTTATTCTACTCACGCTGCCGGACGGCATCGTTGATCTTTCGATCGACGATATGCCCCGGTTTTTTGGCGTACGTTCGCCTTATCTTGACAAGCAGCGCCGCCTAATGTCAAAGTATAGAGTGGAACTGAAACATGGCATCGGGTAGGAGGCAAGCAAAGGATGGATATGGATCGATTGATCGCTCGCATCAACGAGCTGTCCCGCAAGCACAAGCAAACCGGCTTGACGGAGGAAGAGACAGTCGAACGAGCGAAGCTAAGGCAGCAGTATCTTGAGGTATTCAAGCGCAATTTCCGCAACCAGTTGGACGCTATCGAGGTTGTTGACGGCGACGAGGAAGGCGAGGCTGGCGAGAGCGACGGAAAACTGCGTCACTGAAGGCTTGCCTTCAGTCTTACATAACCGCTTTATCGCCGAAGGTTCACCGTCTTGATTTAATTTCGAGGAGGAACAGGAATGTCCCGAGAATGGGAGAGGAAGGTTCGCAAGAATACTTCCGCAGTGAGCAAGTACAACAAAAAGCGCGGCATTCAAAGTTATGTGCCAAAGGAAACCCGAATTGACCGGTTCCGCGGGCGGAATTACATTTTGCCGATCGCGATTCTAATGTTCGTCGCATTTTATACGTATCTGGGGACGATGCCGGGCAATCCGACTGCTGAAGCCCAGTCTTCGTCAAGCCTGTTTTGGGTAACGATCGGCTGTTATATTGTGCTGGCGCTGTTGTTTTTCTTCCGCCGGCCCTATCTGGCGGTCGCTCACAACTACGTGCAGACCCGCAAGATGACTGGCGACAAGCGGCTTGCTCCCGAGGGGATCAAGAAGATTCAGCTCTTCAAGAGCCACATCATCATCGAGCAGACGCGCGGCGCCAACTGGATGTTCTCGCGTATGCTCAATCGTTTTCCGATTGAGGAGATGGCAGTACGGTTGCGCGAGTTTGCCAAGGATCATCAGATCGAGCTGCAAGAAAATGACTAGTAAGGATAGAGACAAAGGGGATAGGGACGAGCAATGAACAAGACAGCGGTATTATTTGACTTGGATGACACGCTGCTATGGGATGATCGCAGCGTCAAGGAGGCGTTCGAAGCGACCTGTCAGGCGGCAGCCGAGCGGACGGGCGTGAATGCGGAGGAGCTGGAGGCGGCTGTGCGTCGGGAAGCCCGCGCGCTCTACGAATCGTATGAGACCTATGCCTTCACCTCGATGATCGGCATCAACCCGTTCGAAGGACTGTGGGCCGACTTCCGCGAGGGCGAGCAGGCGGAGTTCCGTCAGCTGGAGCAGCTGGCGCCGGGCTACCGCAAGGCGGCATGGACCGCCGGACTGCTGGCGCTTGGCGTCGACGATGCCGAGCTGGGCGCGGAGCTGGCCGAGCGGTTCCCGGCCGAGCGTCGCAAGCGTCCCTACATCTATGATGAGACGTTCGAGGTGCTCGATGCGCTGCAAGGGCGCTATAAGCTGCTGCTGCTGACGAACGGCTCGCCGGATCTGCAGCGGGAGAAGCTGGCCGGCGTGCCGCGCATCGCGCCGTACTTTGACCATATTATTATCTCCGGCGAGTTCGGCAAGGGCAAGCCAGCGGGCGAGATCTTCCTGCACGCGCTGGAGCGGCTCGGCATCGAGCCGGAAGCTGGCATTATGGTCGGCGACAAGCTGACGACGGACATCAAGGGCGCCAACGGCATCGGCATGACGAGCGTGTGGGTCAACCGCCACGGCATGAAGTGCAGCGACGAGATCGTGCCGGACCACGAGGTGACCAACCTCAAGGAACTGCTGGAGCTGCTGCAGCCTGCGACAGCAGGGGAAGTTTGAACTCAGCAATTTGAAGCCATTGTCTCACCAGAGCTATAATTAGACAGGGCGTAATTAGGGCGGCGCGTCGGATTCTCTAAGGAGACCGGCGCGCCGTTTTTGGCGTTAGACCAGGCGATGAGCAAAGCAGCCCCGATGCGGATCGCATCGGGGCTGCGGCTATTTATGAAGTTCGTTAGAGCGTATCAGGCCTTCTGGAATGCCGGGTCGTCGAACGGATGCGCGATCCAGCCCTCGGTCTCGATGAACAGACGAACGGCGACGATCTGACGGTTGTCCATCAAGGTGAAGAAATGCGGCTTATGCTCCGGTACGGAGATGACGTCGCCCGCTTCCAGCTCGACATCGAAATAGCCAACATCGTCGGAGCCTTTGATGATGAAGATGCCGCGACCGGCTGTGATGGCCCGTACTTCATCCTCGGTATGCGTGTGTACCTGCTCGAATTTTTTGAGCACGTCGTCGAGATTCGGCGTCGCCTCGGAGAGAGCGACGATATCCCATGTGCGATAGCCGCGGCGAGCGGCGAGATCCTTGATTTCGCCATCGAATGTAGCGAGGATCTGTTTTTTCTCTTCGTCGGACAAAACAAATTTATCTTTCAGCTCGGTCGGCAGCTTGGTGGCATCCCAGTGCTCATACAAAACTTCCTGGCTGGTCAGAAACTCGCGCACCTGGTCCTCGCCTTTGATGCGTTGTTGCGTGTTGCGGATAACAATCTCAGCCATCCTAATCCCTCTTTTCCCATCGAATATACAACCGAATGCCCTTATTATAGACCAAATTAGGCATGCTGTCGACCAGATGTGCCTTTTCATGCCGTGGCGATTCTGGTAGACTAAAGCTTAATTGATTTTGGCGAATGGAGCTAAACAACTGATGAATAAACCACCCTTACAGGAACTAATGAAAGAACGCATCCTTATCCTTAACGGCGCGATGGGCACGATGATCCAGCAAGCCGATCTGCAGGCCGAGGATTTTGGCGGAGAGGATCTGGACGGCTGCAACGAGATGCTCGTGCTCACCCGTCCCGATCTGATACAGGACATACACGAAGCGTATTTGGAAGCAGGCGCAGACATCCTGGAGACCAACACGTTTGGCGCGACGAGCGTCGTCCTGCTCGAGTACGATATCCCGGAGAAGGCGCGCGAGATTAATCTGGCTGCGGCGGCACTGGCCAAGGCGGCTGCGGACAAATATTCGACGCCGGACCGTCCGCGTTATGTCGCCGGAGCGCTCGGCCCGACGACGAAGACGCTGTCGGTGACGGGCGGCGTTACGTTCGACCAGCTCATCGACAGCTACTACGAGCAGACGCTGGCGCTGATCGAAGGCGGCGTCGATGCGATCCTGCTGGAGACGAGCCAGGATACGCTTAACGTCAAGGCTGGCAGCATCGGCGTCCGCAAGGCGTTCGAGACAGCGGGCAAGGAGCTGCCGATCATGATCTCGGGCACGATCGAGCCGATGGGGACGACGCTTGCCGGGCAGAACATCGAGGCCTTCTATATCTCGCTGGAGCATCTGCGGCCGGTCTCGATCGGTCTGAACTGCGCTACCGGTCCGGAGTTCATGCGCGACCATATCCGCACGCTCTCTGGTATCGCCCGGACAGCGGTAAGCTGCTATCCCAATGCCGGTCTGCCGGATGAGAACGGTCAGTATCATGAGTCGCCAGACTCGCTGGCGCGCAAGCTGGCGGGCTTCGCCGAGCAGGGCTGGCTCAACATCGCCGGCGGCTGCTGCGGCACGACGCCGGCCCATATCCGGGCGATGAAGGAGACGCTGTCGACTTATCAGCCGCGCGCAATCGCAGGCGATCATCCGCCGGCGGTCTCGGGTATCGAGACAGTATTCATCGAGCCGGACAACCGGCCGATCATGGTGGGCGAGCGGACGAATATCTCGGGCTCCCGCAAGTTCAAGCGGCTCATCAAGGAAGGCAAGTTCGAGGAGGCGTCCGAGGTGGCGCGCGCCCAGGTGAAAAACGGCGCCCATGTTATCGATATCAACCTGCAGGATACCGATGTCGACGAAGCGTATGCGATGGAGACGTTCCTGCAGGAGGTCGTGAAGAAGGTCAAGGTGCCGCTCGTCATCGACTCGACCTACGATCATATCGTCGAGCTGGGGCTCAAGTACTCACAGGGCAAGGCGATTATTAACTCGATTAACCTCGAGGATGGGGAATCCAAGTTCGAGGCAATCGTGCCGCTCATCCACAAGTATGGCGCATCGGTTGTCTGCATCCTGATCGACGAGCGCGGTCAGGCGGTATCGCGCGAGGCGAAGATGGAGGTCGCCGAGCGAGCGTACAATCTGCTCGTCCACAAATACGGGATGGCCGAAGAGGACATCATCTTCGACCCGAACATGTTCCCGGTCGGCTCCGGCGATCCGCAATATATCGGCTCTGCCGTCGAGACGATCGAGGGCATCCGGATGATCAAGGAGAAGTATCCGAAGGTCATGACGATCCTCGGCCTCAGCAACATCTCCTTTGGTCTGCCGGATGCGGGCCGCGAGGTGCTGAACTCGGTCTACCTGTACCACTGTACGAAGGCTGGGCTGGACTATGCGATCGTCAATACGGAGAAGCTGGAACGCTACGCCTCGATCTCGGAAGCGGAGCGGCAGCTCGCCGAGGATCTGATCTTCAACACAAACGACGATACGCTGGCGGCGTTCGTCGCCTTCTTCCGCGAGAAGAAGGTCGACAAGAAGGAGAAGATCTCGACGCTGACGCTCGAGGAGCGTCTCGGCTCGTATGTCGTGGAAGGGACGAAGGAAGGGCTGCTGCCCGACCTGACGCTGGCGCTGGAGAAATATTCGCCGCTCGACATCATCAACGGTCCGCTCATGAGAGGGATGGAAGAGGTCGGTCGACTATTCAACAACAATGAGCTGATCGTCGCGGAGGTGCTGCAAAGCGCTGAAGTGATGAAGGCGTCAGTTGCCTTCCTGGAGCCGTACATGGAGAAAAACGAGTCCTCCGTCAAGGGCAAGATCATCCTCGCGACAGTGAAGGGCGACGTCCACGACATCGGCAAAAATCTGGTCGAGATCATCCTCTCGAACAACGGCTACAAAATCATCAACCTCGGCATCAAGGTGCCGCCGGAGCAGCTGATCGAGGCGTACCGCAAGGAGCCGGCCGATGCGATCGGTCTGTCCGGACTGCTCGTCAAGTCGGCTCAGCAGATGGTCATCACCGCTCAGGATATGCGGAACGCCGGCATTAGCGCGCCGATCCTCGTCGGCGGGGCGGCGCTGACGCGCAAGTTCACCAAAAACCGGATCGGTCCGGAATATGATGGACTGGTGCTCTATGCGAAGGATGCGATGGATGGTCTCGATATCGCCAACAAGCTGATGAACCCCGAGTACCGCCAGCAGATGGAGGAGGAGCTCGCGGCATTCAAGGCGTCGGGCGGCGTCGAGGTCGAGGAGAAAAAGGAGCTGCCGAAGCTGACGCGCGCGGTCCGCTCCAAAATCTCGCAGGATGCGCTGGTGTTCGTACCGCCGGATCTGGACCGCCATGTGCTGCGCGAGATTCCGATCAATCAGATCATCCCTTACGTCAACATGCAGATGTTGCTCGGACATCATCTGGGCGTCAGGGGCAACGTCGAGCAGTTGATCGCCAAGGGAGAGCAGAAGGTCATCCAGCTCAAGGAGACGGTCGACGAGCTGCTCAAGGAAGCGGCGACTGAAGGCACGCTGCATGCCAACGCGATGTATCGCTTCTTCCCGGCGCAGGGCTCGGGCAACGACATTATCATCTATGATCCGGCGGATCATACGAAGGAGATCAAGCGCTTCTCATTCCCGCGTCAGCAGGTCGAGCCGCATCTCTGTCTGGCCGACTTCCTGAAGTCGGTGGAGAGCGGCGTCATGGACTATGTCGGCTTCCTCGTCGTCACGGCAGGGCAGGGTGTCCGCGAGCGTGCGACGACGCTTAAGGACAACGGCGATTACTTGCGCTCGCATGCGCTGCAGGCGGTGGCGCTGGAGGTGGCCGAGGGACTGGCCGAGCGCGTCCACCATATGATGCGCGATGTGTGGGGCTATCCGGACCCGCCGGAGATGACGATGAAGCAGCGCCTTGGCGCCCGCTATCAAGGCATTCGCGTCTCCTTTGGCTATCCGGCCTGCCCGGATCTCGAGGATCAACAGCCGCTGTTCGAGCTGATGAAGCCGGAGGATATCGGGGTAGAGCTGACCGAGGGCTTTATGATGGAGCCGGAGGCATCGGTCTCGGCGATGGTATTCGCCCATCCGGAGGCGCAATATTTCAACGTGGAGAAAGTGTAGCCGCATCGCTCGCATGAGGCCTTCGCGCTCGCCCGTTCGTCAGGCGCACGCGTCGGCGCCGGGCAAGCGCGGCCGCAGACCCCGCAGGGAGCAACCTCCCGGCGGGGTCTTGCTGTGAAGCCGGGTGCTAATCGCGCGGGTAATCATGGGTGGGAAATACGGATACTTTCCCGGGAAAGCGCAGGAGTCGACAGGTTCGGCTATCGCAGCGGCCTGCCGGGGCATCGCGTTGCTACCTTTCGCGACTGTTCGACAGCAATGGGATTGCCGAGCGAACATGCATTCCTGTACAATAAAAAGAAAACAAGGAACGAGTAGAGCGACCAGAAATAAACGGACGAGGAGCATGGAGAGGAGAGGGACTGTAGAACGCTCACTCTTGTCCCGGATTTCTTCAGCCTAGTAGAGCGAACCGTAAATAAACGAACGATGAAGCGTGAAGAGGAGAGGGAGGCTGTAGAAGCGAAGCGCTCGCCTTGTCCCCGGATTTCAACCGCTACAGCGGTTTGAAATAAAGAAATCTGGGGACAACAGCGATCGGAAGCCCCCTCTCCTCGCAACGCAGATCGGAAGGTTATTACAGGAGCGAACTACTAGGCAGTATTCAAGAAATCCGGGGCAACAGCGATCGGAAGCCCCTCACCTCGCATGCAGATCGGAAGGTTATTTCAGGGAGCAATCTACGAGAGAGGAGAACAAGCGATGAACCGATGGACGGGCAAAGCCGCCACCCTGGAGGACTGGCTGGACCATGTGCGCACGCAACGGGAAATCATGGAAAACGTGACGCACTGGCATACGATACCGCCACGCGAGGCGAGGTGCGCGCCGCTGCCGGCGGATCTCGACCCCCGGCTGGCCGGAGCGCTGCGGGCGCGCGGCATCGGGGAGCTGTTCACCCATCAGCGGGACGCTTATGCGGCGGTGCGGCGGGGCGAGCATGTCGTCGCCGTGACGCCGACCGCCTCGGGTAAGACGATGTGCTACAATCTGCCGGTGCTGCAGTCGCTGCTCGAACGGGAGAGCGGCCGCGCGCTCTATCTGTTCCCGACCAAGGCGCTGGCGCAGGACCAGGTCGCGGAGCTGCAGGAGCTGGCCGATGCGATGGAGGTCGACATCAAGACGCACACCTATGACGGGGACACGCCGCCGACGGTGCGGACGGCGATCCGCAACGCCGGACATATCGTCGTCACCAACCCGGATATGCTGCATTCGGCGATCCTGCCGCATCATACGAAGTGGGTCAAGCTGTTCGAGAATGTCCGGTATATCGTCATCGACGAGCTGCACGCGTATCGCGGTGTGTTCGGCAGTCATGTTGCCAATGTGATCCGTCGACTGAAGCGGATTTGCCGATTTTACGGCTCGTCGCCGCAGTTTATTTGCGCCTCGGCGACGATCGACAATCCCGGCGAGCATGCGGAGCGGCTGATCGGCGAGCGGGTGACGCTTGTGGATAACAACGGCGCGCCGTCCGGCGAGAAGCACTTTGTCTTCTATAATCCGCCTGTCGTCAACAAGCAGCTCGGTATCCGCCGCAGCAGCGTGCTGGAGACGCAGAAGCTGGCAGCGCTCCTGCTGAAGCAAGGCGTGCAGACGATCGTATTCGCCCGCAGCCGCGTCCGCGTGGAGATTCTGCTCACCTATCTGCAGGAGCTGGTGCGCCGCGAGTTCGGCAACAAGACGATCCGCGGCTACCGGGGCGGCTACTTGCCGAAGCTGCGGCGCGAGATCGAGCGCGGGCTGCGCAGCGGCGAGATCCGCGGCGTCGTCAGCACCAATGCGCTGGAGCTCGGTATCGATATCGGACAGCTCCAGGCATGCGTGCTGAACGGCTATCCCGGTACGATCGCCAGCACCTGGCAGCAGTCCGGCCGGGCGGGTCGGCGCCAGGGCAGCTCGGTTACCTTTATGGTCGCCAGCAGCAACCCGCTGGACCAGTACATCATCCAGCACCCGGATTACTTTTTTAACCGGCCGCCGGAGCGAGCGCTCATCCACCCGGACAACCTGCTCATCCTGATCGATCATATCAAGTGCGCCGCTTACGAGCTTCCCTTCGAGGAGGGCGACACGTTCGGCGGCGAGTCGCTGCGGGACATGCTGGAATATCTGACCGAGTCTCAGGTGCTGACCCAGTCGGGCGGTCGCTGGTACTGGATGGAGCAGTCGTTCCCCGCGCATGGCATCTCGCTGCGCTCGGCCGCTCAAGAGAACGTCGTCATCGTCGATATGACGCTGCCGGAGCATCGGGTGCTCGGCGAGGTCGACCGCTTCAGCGCGCCGACGCTCGTCCACGAGGAGGCGATCTATCTGCACGAGGGCGTCCAGTACCAGGTCGAGAAGCTGGACTATCATGAAAAGAAAGCCTACGTCCGCGAGGTTGATGTCGATTACTTCACCGACGCCAATATGGCGGTCGAGCTGAAGGTGCTGCATGTAGACAAGGAAGCCCGCTTCGGCGAGCTGCTGCGGCAATACGGCGATGTCACAGTTAATGCCAAAGCAACGATCTTCAAAAAAATCCGCATGCGCACCCATGAGAACATCGGCTCCGGGCCGATCCATCTGCCGGAGGAGGAGCTGCATACGAGCTCGTACTGGTTCGCCTTCAGCGAGGAGGCGGCGGCCCGCAAGACGACCGATGAGATGCAGTCGGCGCTGCTCGGCCTGGCCAATGTGCTCGTCCACATCGCGCCGCTCTACCTGATGTGCGACCCGCTCGATATCCGCGTCGTCCCGCAGGTGAAGGCGGTGCATTCCAAGCTGCCGACGATCTTCTTCTACGACCGTTATCCCAGCGGCATCGGGCTATCGGAGCGGCTCTACGATGTGCATGACGAGCTGATGCGGCAGGCGAGGGAGCATATCACCTCCTGCACCTGCCTAAGCGGCTGTCCGGCCTGCGTAGGGCCGATCGAAGAGGTCGGCCTGCTCGGCAAGCAGCAGGCGCTGGAGCTGCTCGGAGAGGCAGGTGAGGCGCGATGAGCGGACTGCGCGAGAGGATGAACCGGCTGCTCGGCGCGCCGAAGCCGCAACGCGAGCTGTCGCCGGAGGCTGACGAGGATGCGACGGGCCCAGCAGCAGGCAAAGTGGCTGACAGGATAGTTGAGCGGCAGTCGGCGGATGGCGGCGCAGCTACGGTCGGGAGCTGGCCGCCGACCGCGCACGAGACGGCAGCGACCGCGGAGGTTGAAGCTCTCGCGCCGGCTATGGATACGAGCGATGAATCGAGCGCGCCTGACCGTAGCGATGCGGACACGCTGCGGCAGCCCGAGGAGTGCCCGCAGAGCGAAGCGACCGCTGCATTGGAGCCGGGCTGGCTGGCGCTTGGGGTCGAGCCGCTCGTCCATGCGGGAGAGACGTTCCTGCGGCGGCGGCTCATCTACCCGCTCGATCATCGGCATGGCGATCAGCGGCTGGCAGAGCTGCATGAGACGGCGCATGAGCTGGCTGCCTTCCATCCGACGTTGCCGGAGCCGGAGCCGGGAGAGATCCTGTTCCTGGACCTGGAGACGACAGGTCTGGGGGCGGGCACGGGGACGATCCCGTTTATGGTCGGCATCGGTTATATGGAGGCGACGCAGTTCGTCATCGAGCAGCTCTTCATCCGGCACCCTGCCGAGGAGCGGGCGATGCTGAGCTATCTGCACGACTGGCTGAGCCGCCGCCGCTTCCTGGCGACCTACAACGGCAAGACGTTCGACTGGCCAGCGCTGAGCGGCCGCTACGTGATGCATGGCTGGCGCAGCGGCCTGACGGCGCCGCTCCATCTGGACTTCCTCCATCCCTCCCGCAGCATCTGGCGGCATACGCTCGACTCCTGCAAGCTGAGCCGCGTCGAGGAGGCGCGGCTCGGCATCCATCGCACCGACGATGTGCCGGGAGCGATGGCGCCAGCGCTCTACTATCAGTACCTGGCGGACGGCGATCCCCTGCCGCTAGCTGCGGTCTTCCGGCACAACGAGATCGATATGCTCTCGCTGGCGGCGCTGGCGATCCGCTACGGCCGACTGCTGGGCGGCGCGCTCGGCAGCGAGCTGCCGTACCCCGAGCAGCCAGAGGAACAGCTGCGCACCGGCCTGTGGCTGGAGCGGATGGGCAAGACGGCGGACGCGGAGCTGCTCTACGACCGTCTGATGGCGTCCGAGGAGCCTCCCGGCGACTGGTGTCTTCTGCTAGCGGCGCGTGACAAGAAGGTTGGTAATTGGGAGCGGGCTGTGGTATTGTGGCAGAAGGCCGCCCATCTGGCGGAAACGACGTCCAGCCCGATAACGGAAGCGCATATCGAGCTGGCAATGTACCATGAGCACCGGACCAAGGACCTGGCTAAGGCGCTGCATTACGCCAAGCTGGCCTTTGCGATGTCCGGAGGCGCGAGCGCCCCGCGCAAAGGTCCGAAGCCGCAGGATCGCGAGACGATCCGCAAGCGGGTCGAACGGCTGCTCACCAAAGTGGAAAGGAACAAATGAAAATGAAAACTATCCCGTTTGCATTTACGGGCTTCGGCAATATTGCCAAGACCCATATGACGGCGCTGCGGGCGATGCCGATCGTCAAGCAGCTGCCACTGTTGCCAGTGCTGGATACGCTGGTGACGCGCCAGCCGGACAAACACCGGGCACAGGCGGAGGCGATCGGCTTCCGGCGCGTCACCGACTCGGTGGAGGAAGCGGCGGCAGACGAACGCGTCCATGTCGTCGACATCTGTACGCCGAACAGCCGGCATTATGAGGATGTGACGGCAGCGCTCGCCCACGGCAAGGGCATCTACTGCGAAAAGCCGGTCACCGACAGCTACGAGCGCTCGTCGCAGCTGATGGAGGACGTCCGGCGGCAGCCTGAGCTGCCGGAGCAGCTCGCTTTTACCTTCCGTTATCACCCGGCGGTGATGCGGATCCGCGCGATCGTGGCTGCAGGCGTGATCGGCGATATCCTGCAATGCAGCATCTCCTATCGCCGCTCGGGCTATCTCGATCCGCAGCGGCCGATGAGCTGGCGGCTGCAGGGCGGACTGTCTGGCGGCGGCGCGACGAGCGATCTGGCGGTGCATGCGCTCGATCTGGTGCGCCATTGGTTCGGCGACTACCAGGAGGTCGCCGGAGAGGCGCGCGCCCATGTGCGACAGCGGCCCGAGTCGGCCGGCTCCGAGGTGCTGGTCCCGTCGGAGGTCGACGACTGGGCGATGATGCGCTATGCGACGATATCGGGGGTGCGGGGCACCGTCGAGGTGTCGCGGATCGCACTCGGCTCGGAGGCGTTCGAGATCCGGATCGTCGGGACGCATGGCAGCGTCACAGCCGACCTGGAGCGCGATACGTCGCCTGCGGTGCAACTGGTGCGCGGCTCGCTGCCGGCGCTGCCCGAGCCGGATTCGCTGGCGCTGCTGCCGGGGGACAAGGCGACGATGGGCATTGCCGTCGATACGCATTTTGCGGCGCTCTATCATTACATACAACGTTATGCCGGGGAGGATCGCTATCCCGATCTGGCGCCGCGGCTCGCTGACGGCGTCCATGTGGAGGGCTGGATCGACCGCGTCCTGCGAGCATCGGAGGGGGCGGAGCGATGAGCGCGACGGTCTGTCCGCCGCTGCCGCGAGCGCTGCTGATCGATCTGGACGGCACGATCTATCATGGCGGCCGCATGATCGAGGGCGCGGACGTCTGGATCGCCTCGCTGCGCGAGGCTGGACTGCCGTATCTGTTCGTCACCAATAACTCCACTGCGTCTCCAGAAGCCTTCGCCGAGCGGCTGCGCGCGATGGGCATCGCGGCTGAGCCGGATCAGGTGTGCACCTCTGCGCAGGCTGCGGCATCGTATATAGCTACGGAGCGGCCTGACGCCTCGGTGTTCGTCATCGGCGAGAGCGGCCTGCGGGATGCTGTAGTCGGTCAGGGATTAACGGTCGTCGATCAGGAGGCGGATGTGGTGCTGCAAGGTCTGGACCGCGAGCTCAGCTATGAGCGGCTCACCCGCGCGGTCCGGATGATCCACGCAGGAGCCCGTTATGTGCTGACCAATCCTGATCTGCTGCTGCCAATGGAGGAGGGCGTCATCCCCGGCGCCGGCTCGATCGCGGCGCTGCTGGAGGCGGCTGGCGGCGTGCCGCCGGTCGTCATCGGCAAGCCCTCGAGCATCCTAGTCGACTACGCGCTGGCGCGTCTCTCTGCGACGGCGGAGCAGACGTGGATGGTCGGCGATAATATGCTGACCGACATCGCCGCCGGCGCTCGAGCCGGCTGTCCGACGGCACTGGTGCTGACCGGGATTACGACGGCTGACAATCTGGAGCGCTACATCGACAGAGCGGGCGTGCGTCCCGATCTGGTGTTTCATACCCTTCACGAGCTGCAAGCGTATATTATGCAGCGGCTCGGGACATAAGAGAAGCTAACGACGAGGACAGGAAGGAAGATGACCGATGCCGGAATGGCCGGAAATGGAACGATACCGCACGCTGCTCGGGGAGAGAATCGCCGGGGCTCGGCTGCAGGATGTGGAGGTGACGCGGGAGAAGTCGATCAATATGCCCGTCGAGCAATTCAAGGCAGAGCTGCTCGGTCGCTCGGTCTGGTATGTCGAGCGCCGGGGCAAGCATCTGATCTTCCACCTCGATAACGGCAAGCGGCTGCTGCTGCATCTGATGCTGGGCGGCTGGCTGTTCTACGGCTCGGAGGAAGAGAAGCCGGAGCGCACCGTGCAGATTACGCTCACCTTCCCGCAAGGGAAGCTGTACTTCATCGGACTGAGACTGGGCTACCTCCATCTGCTGTCGGTGAGGGAGCTCGACGAACGACTCAAGGATCTGGGACCAGAGCCCTTCGACAGCAGGCTGACGCAGGATCGCTTCCGGGCGTTGTTCAAGGGCAAGCGCGGCGTCCTCAAGGGGGCGCTGGTCGACCAAAAGGTGATCGCTGGTATCGGCAACTGCTATGCCGACGAGATCGCCTTTACCGCAGGCGTACGCCCCGGAGCCCGTATCCCGGCGCTCACGGACGAGACATGGAGCCGTCTGTACGCGGCGATGCATGCCAAGCTGCAGCAGGCCGTCTCGCTGGGCGGGTATATGGAGGATCGCTTCACGACGGACGATCTGCTCACCGGCGGCTACAACGACAACTGCCAGGTCTATGACCGGGGCGGCGAGCCGTGTCTGCGTTGCGGCAGCGAGATCGTCCGCGAGGAGATCAACTCCCGCAAGGTGTTCTACTGCCCAAGCTGTCAGCACGAGGCGTGAGCCTATGAGCTATCCGGGATGTCATGTCAGCATCGGCAAGGGCTACTACGAGGCGGCCCGATCGGCACAGAGGCAAGGCGCGAGCGCCTTCCAGTACTTCCCCAAAAACCCGCGTAGTCTGGCGGTAAAGTCGTATGACGCCGCGGATGCCATGCGCTGCGCCCGCTACTGCCGCGAGCAGGGGCTGCTGTCGATCGCCCATTCGGCCTACCCGGCCAATCTGGCCGCAGACGACCCGGATCAGGCGGCGCGCGTCGCCGAATCGCTGCGCAACGACCTGGAGATCGCCGAGGCGTGCGGCTCGCTGGGCGTCGTCGTGCATTTTGGCATCTACAAGGGCAAGGAGCCGCTGCAGGGCTACCGCAACATCATCGCCGCGCTCGATCGCGTCCTGGCAGGATGGGAGGGCGCAGCCAAGCTGCTCATCGAAAACCAATCCGGCGAGCATGCGCGCATGGGGATGACCGTGGAGGAGCTGGCGCAAGTCCGCAGCCTCTCCCGACACCCGGAGCTTGTCGGCTATTGTCTCGATACCTGCCATCTCTACGCCAGCGGCGAATGGGACGGGAGCAATGAAGCGGAGTGGCTGGAGAGGGCTGCGACAAGCGGCGTGCTGGCCGAGCTGGTCGCCGTCCATCTGAATGACTCGCTCCATCCGAGCGGCTCGCTGCGGGACAGGCATGCCCGGCTCGGCGAGGGCTGCATCGGCGCGGCAGCGCTGCAGCGGCTGGTGACACAAGAGGCGCTGCGCCATGTGCCGCTCGTCCTTGAGACGCCCAAGGAGGCCGACAGCACTCATCGCGGGCAGCTGCAGACCGTGCGCGGCTGGCTGGAGCAGACGAAGTAGTGGAGAATCCCAGCCAGCGATAGTGTCGTGAGCAGCTTGGTTGCTCGTCGCTGTTGTCGACCGGGAGAGGCTCATGCTATTGCTAAACTGCTAGTCATAGGAAGGCGGGGAAAACGTCATGATCCATGTCTATCTGGACGACTATCGTCCGACGCCGGCGGGGTTCGTCGGCGCGCCCGACGCAGCGGCCTGCATCGCGCTCATCGACGCGCATGAGATCGGCTTGCTGTCGCTGGATTACGATCTCGGCTGGGGGCAGCCGACCGGCCTGGAGGTGGCGGCGCATCTCGTCGAGAGCGGGCGTTATCCGCAGGAGATCTACCTGCATACCTCTTCGCCCTCGGGGCGCGAGCGGATGCATCATCTGCTGTCCCAGCACGCTCCCCGGCATGTGCGCATTCACAATCGCCCGATGCCGGAGGAGCTCCTCTTGCAGATTGCGGCGCAGCAAGGCTAACACAACGATACAGATCGGGAGAGAGCTTATGATACGATTACAGCAATTGACGCTGCGGCGCGACGAGCGCGCCATCCTGAGCGGCGTAGATCTGGAGATGAAAGAAGGCGAGCACTGGGTCATCCTCGGCAAAAACGGCTCCGGCAAAACAACGCTGCTGGAGATGATGACCGGCTATATGTTCCCGACCTCGGGAACCGTTGATGTGCTCGGCAATCGGTTCGGCCAATGCGATGTGCGGGAGGTGCGCAAGCGGATCGGCTACATCAGCCAGACGCTGATCGAGAAGCTGACGCTGACCGACGCTGTATGGGAGGTCGTGGCGACGGGCGCATTCGCTTTCTTGCGGTTCTATCAGGAGATCCCGGAAGAGGTGAAGCGCCAGTCGCTGGAGCTGCTCGAATCGATGGGCATCGGCCGTCTCGCGCAGCAGCAGCTCGGCACGATCTCGCAGGGCGAGCGCAAAAAAGTGCTGCTGGCGCGCGCCCTCATGGGCAAGCCGGAGCTGCTCGTCCTGGACGAGCCTTGCGCCGGACTCGACCTGTACGAACGGGAGAAGTTCCTGACAGAGCTCAACCGGCTCAGCGAAGGCAAGATGATGGCGATCTATGTAACGCATCATATCGAGGAGATCACGCCGCTCTTCACTCATGTCGCGCTCATCCATGACGGCAAGGTGGCCGCTAGCGGCCCGAAGGCGGAGGTGCTGCGCGATGAGGTGTTGAGCGCCGCCTACGACCTGCCGATCGAGGTGCACTGGGCTCATGACCGTCCATGGATCCGCGTAGCCGGTCAAGGAGCGGGGCTGTGAGCCGCTGGATCGGTACGGCCAATCGCGGCTTTGCGTCCTATGCGATGGAGGAGCTGCGGCGCATGTACCCGCAGGCGCGCTTCACGCAGCTGGCAGCCGGCGAGGTGTTCCTGATGGAGCTGCCGGGGTCGCGGGAGGAAGTGCAGTCGTCGCTGCTCGAGCGCGAGCCGATCTTCCTGCGCCACGTCCAGCCGGTCGATCGCGAACTGCCGCTAAGCGGCAATGCGGACGATCTGGAGGAGCTCAGCCATGTCGTCCGGCTGGCTGAGGCGGTATTCGCGGGCAAGCGCACGGCGGTCCATGTCAGACGGGCTAGCGCGACGCTATTCCCATACTCGGCTGCCGATACCAAAGCGCTCGTCGACGCCGTGCTGCTGGAGCTGGACAGCGAGCCCTCGCTGCAGGAGCCGGAGGTCATTCTGTCGATCTACGCCGCAGCGGACAGGCTTTTGATCGGCTGGGGGACGCCGCGCGAGCTGCTGTCCGACTGGCCCGGCGGCGCTGTCCGCTTCCAGCGCGAGGAGGGACAGATCTCCCGCGCCAAGTTCAAGCTGCTGGAGGCGGAGCGCGCCTTTGGCCTAAGCTACGCCGACTATCGGCAGGCGCTCGATATCGGCGCCGCTCCTGGCGGTTGGACGTCGCTGCTGCTCGAGCGCGGACTGGCGGTGACGGCGGTCGATCCGGCGGCGCTGCACCCGACGCTGCTCGGCTATCCTCGCCTCACGTATTTGCAGCAGAATGCCTCCGAGGCGAAGCTCGAGGCAGGGCGCTACGATCTGCTCGTCTGCGATATGAGCTGGAGTCCGCTGCAGATGTGCCGACTCGTGCTCGATCTCAAGCAGGCGCTGGCTCCCGGGGCGACAGCGATCATTACGATCAAGCTGATGCACCGCAAGCCGATGCAGACGATCCGCGAGGTGATGGAGCGGCTGCAGACGGCCTTTCACGTACGCAAGGCCAAACAATTGTTTCACAACCGGGACGAAATTACGTTATACTTGACGTATAAGAAGTAACTAAACAGGCAACGGGAAAGCATCCCGATGATTCGCCTCTGGATGAGGCGTTTGATCGGGGTGCTTTTTTTGTTGCTCACACAGGAGGTTATATTCAGTATGTCGATACAACGCATGAATCCCGATGCAGCCGCCCCGGGTTCGCAACCGCAAGCCAATACGAGCGGTGCAGGAGCGACGGAGACGTTGAGTGCGGGCACGGTAATCGCTGATCGCTATCGGGTCCTCAGCCTGCTCGGCCGAGGCGGCATGGGCGCTGTCTATGCGGCTGAGGACGAACGGCTAGGCGGCAAGCTATGCGCGGTCAAGCTGTCGCGTCCGCTGCCGTCGGAGCTGGAAGCCCAGCTCGCCGAGGCCAAGGTGCTGATGCGGCTCAGCCATCCGAATCTGCCGATGATGACCGACTATTATCCGCCTGGCAGCGACGGCCGTTCGATCCTGGTCATGGATTACATAGAGGGACAGACGCTGGTCGAGTGGCGGAAGCAAGCGGTTGTCGAGCCTTCGCCCGCTCAGCTGACGCCGATCATCCTGCAGCTCTGCGACGCGCTCTGCTATCTGCATGAGCAGCGGCCGCCGATCATTCATCGCGACTTGAAGCCGGCCAATGCGATGATTAGCGGCAATGGTCATGTCAAGCTGATCGATTTTGGCATCGCGCGCAATTACAAGACCGGTCAGCTCCAGGATACGGTGCTGCTCGGGACGCCGGGCTTCGCAGCGCCGGAGCAGAGCGGCACGGGGCAGACGGACGGACGCTCCGACGTCTACGGATTAGGCGCATTGATCTATTATCTGGCGAGCGGGTTCCTGTACGCAGGACCGACTGCCGCCGGCGGCGAGGATGTCATCTCGCGTCTGGCGATGCCCGAGAGCTTCCGCTCGATCCTGGCGCGTATGCTGGAGCGCGAGCCCGATCGGCGCTTTGCCTCGATCTCGCAGGTGCGCGCCGCCTGGCGCGGCTATGCCGAGTCGCTGCGCGCCACCGGCAGCGCGCAGCAGGGCGGGGCTGCGCCATGGACGCCTCCGCCCGGCCCGCGCGCAGACGCTCCGCCCGACGGTCGCTCCTCCGGCTGCTTCATCGTCGCTGTAGGCGCGCTCGCGCCAGGCGCAGGCGCGACGTTCCTGTCGCTGACGCTGGCGCGTCTGCTGGCTGCGCAGGGCGTCTCCTGCGCCGCTGTCGAAGGGCCAGGCCGCACGGCCGAGTGGCATGGGCTGCTCCATCTCGGCGGACGCGGCGGACCGGAGCCGTCGCCGCAGCAGCTGCCGGAACAGCGGTATGCGCTCTGGCAGGAGCGCTGCCTCGATTGGTACGCGCTGCGTCCCGATGCGGCGGACGAGCTGCCGCTGCCGGGCGGCCAGCGTCTGGCGCTCATGCTGCGGAGCATCCGCGGCCGGGTGGCAATCCTCGATCTGTCGGATCTATGGGAGGACCGCGAGCGGCGGGAGCTGGCCGAGACGGCCGATCTCTGCCTGATCGCAGCCGATCCGTGGCCGGCCAAGTGGCCGCGCGACCGTCTGGATGATGCTGCTGGCCTGATCGCCAGTCGTCGGCGCTCCGGTCGCGAGACGTCGCTGCTGGCCAACAAGGATATGCGCTTCGCCGGTCGCGACGAATGGCTGCGCATGCTGCCCGAGCGTCCGTCAGCTATCGTCCCGCAGCTGCCGGTCCAGGAGTGGGCCGACTGTCTGTGGCGCGGTCGCTGGGCAACGGACCGCAGAGATTGGCAACGCCAGCTCGGCGGGGCGCTTCAGCCGGTGCTGCGCTTGCTGGCGGAAGCCGTGAGGCCGCTCTCCGGCTAAGCGTCGCCACCGCCGACCGGGGGAGCCGACCCGGCCTCCTATGTCTGTTGACTTGCTTTTCGGGACAGGGTTCATTATCATAAAAATCATGCGGAAGCATCGCGGCGGCTGCGGCCCCGCCGATCGCCGCACAAACTAGGACCGATGGCAAGGTCTTGCGAAACAGGTGATTATAACGTGGAACAACAAGAACGCATACTTGTTATAGAAGATGAAGACAGTATCGCGCGCATCCTGGAGCTGGAGCTCGAGCATGAGGGCTACACCCCCGGCAGAGCCGAGGACGGGCGCAAGGGACTGGAGATGGCGATGTCCGGCGAATGGGATCTGGTGCTGCTCGATGTCATGCTGCCGGAGCTGAACGGCATCGAGGTGCTGCGGCGTCTGCGCAACGCCGGCAACCCGATCCCGATCATATTGCTCACCGCCCGCGATACGGTGCCGGACAAGGTGAGCGGCTTTGAGCACGGAGCCAACGACTATATCACGAAGCCGTTCGCGATGGAGGAGCTGCTGGCGCGGGTGCGCAACCTGCTGCGCATCTTCCATCAGCAGAACAAGGAGTCCGAGGGCGCGGACCTGATCCGGGTAGCGGACCTGTCCATCGAGATGCGCACACGCAAGGTGTTCCGCAAGGAGCTCGCGATCGATCTGACGCCGCGCGAGTTCGAGCTGCTTGTCTTCTTGGCGGAGAACAAAAACCAAGAGAAATCAAGAGAGGAGATTCTCTCCGAGGTATGGGGCTATGATTTCATCGGCGAGACCAACCTGGTCGACGTCTATATTCGTTATTTGCGCCAGAAGATTGACAAGGGCTTCCGCAACAAGCTCATCCATACCGTGCGCGGGGTAGGGTATGTGCTGAAGGAGCCCGAATGATGACGCTTCGCCGCAGATTTACTTTATTCACCATCTTTTGGTTAATTTTCATCCTGATTTTATTCAACATTTTCGTCTACTTCTTCGTCATTAAGATAACGACCCGCAGCGAGCAGACGGTGCTGACCAATAAGGTCAATCTGATCCTCGACAATAAACGGATGGAGACGCCCGGCAACCTTGACGATCCCGATCTGTTGACCGAGTTCTACAATGTGAACGAGATGATCCGGATCATCACGCCAAGCGGCCAGGTCATCAACCAGATCGGCTCCGACGAGGAACTGCTGGCGCTGCCTACCGATTACAGACTGACGCACAACAAAGGGGTCAACTCCTACGCAGGCAAACGCGTGCTCTATCTTAAGGAGCCGATCTATGACGAGATGAAGGTCGTCGCGATGCTGGAGATCGTCCGCAAGCTTAATGTGCTCGACAGCTACCTGCAGATTCTCGTAGGCGCGCTGGCCGTTACGAGTATGGGGGCGGTGCTGTTCGCGATCTTCGGCACCTTCTGGTTCACCTCGCGCCTGACAGCGCCGATCCAGCATATGGTGCAGACGATGCGCGAGATCGACCGGAGCGGCAAGCTGAGGCAGATCGATCTGGGCGGTCGGGAGGAGTCGGCTGAGCTGCAGCAGCTCGTGCGCGCCTTCAATCAGATGATCGATCGGCTCGACCGCACCTTCGAAAAGCAGAAGCGCTTCGTCGCCGACGCCTCGCATGAGCTGAAGACGCCGCTGACGGTCATCAGCAGCTATGCGAATATGCTGAAGCGCTGGGGTCGCGACGATGAAAAGGTGCGCGACGAGGCGGTGCTGGCGATCTCCAACGAGGCGGTCCGTCTGCAAAATCTGACCAAGTCGATGCTGATGCTCGCCGAGGCAGAGCAGGAAGACTGGCTGAAGCTGGAGCGCTTCGACATCGTCAAGATGATCGACGAGATGGCCCGGATGATGCACACGACGTTCCATCGGACGATCCGGGTGCACTCGGAGCCGGTCGGCATGATGATGTATGCAGACAAGGACAAGATCCGCCAGCTGATGGTGATCCTGCTCGACAATGCGATCAAGTACAGCAAGGAATCGATCGACATCCATATCTCCTCGACCAAAAATGCGATCCGCATCGATGTCGAGGACAAGGGAATCGGCATTCCGGAGCAAGAGATCCCGCATCTGTTCGAGCGCTTCTATCGGGTCGACGGAGCCCGCGCGCGCTCGACGGGCGGCGTTGGGCTGGGCCTCTCGATCGCCAAGCGGATCGTCGAGCTGCATGACGGCAGTATCGACGTCTTCAGCAAGCCGAATCAAGGCACGGCGATCGCGCTGCAATTCCCCAAAAAAAACCATTGACCGGCGGACAGGCCGGTCAATGGCATCGGAAGGCTGTTCGAGCAGCCGATACGTATTTAGAAAGACAGGATTAACGAATGACGCGACGGGCGGTAACGTAGTTTTTCTTCCAGTGGCTGGAGTTCAGGCTGGAGTAGCGTACGCCCCCCTCGCCATACGTATGGAGAATGCGGCTGGCGCCGGCATAGACGGCGACATGACCGATTGATTTGCTCCCGACGCGGAAGAAGACGAGGTCGCCCTTTTGCAGATTGCTCTTGCTGACGAAGGTACCTTTCTTCGACTGAGCGGCCGAGGTGCGCGGCAGTGAGATGCCATTTTTCTTAAAGATATACTGGGTAAACGAGGAGCAGTCGAAGGCGTATGTAACGCCTGAAGGCGCGCCAAAACGGTATTTGACACCTAAATATTTGTTGCCGGTGCTGATGATGCGGTCAGCCTTCGAGGATGCGGCTTCGGCTGTTCCTGGCTGACTCAGGCCGATGGCCGTGAAGCTGATGGTGGCGCACAGTGTAACGCTGATGACTCGTTTGATAAGTGTTCTGGTTTTTTGCACTGCGTTTATCCCTCCGTTGAGGGTGTGTCTGAACACCCGCTCGGGGGCATCTTGCACCGCCTTTTCGCCCCCTGCGGCGTCACTTTTGCTTGCCGTACCCCCGGTACGCCTGCACAAAAGTTCCTTGCATGGAACGAAAATTCAGCACAATCTGCTGTCCTCGGAGTATTCAGACACACCCTAGTAAAGTTGGCTTGTCCTGACAAAAACTATAACAGATTTCATATTTCCTAAAACTTAACAAAGAGAGACGGGCCCTAGTCCTGCGTACGTTCGGACAGGGTTTATTAAATATGCATGAGAGTTTTCTAATCTATGGAATGAGGTGTTTCGCGGCATGAAATATCGTGTAGCAGCTGTCCAATACTACCTGCAAGATATCGAGGCTTGGGATGAATTCGCAGAGCAGGTGACGCATTACGTCAAAAATGCAACCGAATACGGCGTCCAGTTCCTGCTGTTCCCCGAGTTTATGACGACGCAGCTGCTGTCGATCGGCGATGAACGGGGCGAGCCCTTGCCGATCACTCGCTTGCCAGAGTTCACGGCGGCATACGAGGAGCTGTTCCGCGAGCTGGCTGCCGAATACGGGCTCTATATCGTGGCAGGGACGCACATCATCGAGGTCGAGGGCAAGCTGCGCAATACGGCCCATCTGTTCCATCCGGACGGCCGGATCGACCGCCAGCCCAAGCTGCATCTAACGCCGACGGAGGTGACGGAGTGGCAAATGTCGCCTGGCGAGGGATTGCAGGTGTTCGATACGCCCTTCGGCACGATCGCGCTGCTCACCTGCTACGACATCGAGTTCCCCGAGATCGTCCGGATGGCGAGGGCCAAGGGCACGGACGTTATCTTCTGCCCGTCCTGCACCGATGACCGCCACGGCTTCTACCGGGTACGGTACTGCTGTCATGCGCGGGCGGTGGAAAATCAGGTCTATATCGTTACCACCGGTACGACCGGGGCGCTGCGCCGCGTCGACTTCATGCGGGCCAATGTCGGTCAGGCCGCCGTCATCACGCCCAACGACATCCCGTTCCCGCCTGCCGGCATCATGGCGCAGGGCGAGCTGAACGACGACATGCTGATCGTCGCCGATCTTGACCTGGATCTGCTGGAGGATGTGCGCAGGAGCGGCTCGGTGACGACCTGGCGCGACCGTCGCACCGATCTGTATCCAGACTGGAAGTAATCGCGCTCGCGTATCACAGGACAGGAGGTTGATTTGATGCATAAGCAATTGCTGTTGTCGTCCGAGGGCAAGCGATTGCCGGTGACGATCCGCAACTATGAGCTGGGCGACACCGAGCAGATGATCGAACTGCAGCGCCGCAGCTTCCCGCCGCCTTTTCCCGAGGAGCTGTGGTGGAAGCCGGAGCAGCTGCATGAGCATGTGAGCCGCTTCCCCGAGGGCGCGCTATGCGCGGTGGCGAACGGCGAGATTATCGGCTCGATGACCGGGCTGCGGATCCCGGAGTCGATCGCTCAGGGGAGTCACGGCTGGGCGGAGGTGACAGACGACGGCTATATCCGCAACCACGACCCGCATGGACAGACGCTGTATGTCGTCGATATATGCGTCGATCCGGGCTATCGCGGCGCAGGAATCGGACATTGGCTGATGCAATCGATGTACGAGACGACGGTGTATCTCGGGTTGGAGCGGTTGCTCGGCGGCGGTCGGATGCCAGGTTATCATCGTCATGCGTCAGCGCTGAGCGCTGAGACCTATCTGGCGCGTGTAGCGGAGGGCGAGTTGCGCGATCCGGTGATCAGCTTTTTGCTGCGCTGCGGCCGGATGCCGGTCGGCGTCGTCGCCGATTACCTGGAGGACGAGGAGTCGTGCAATTATGCGGCTTTGATGGAGTGGCGCAACCCCTTTTTGCAGCAGGAACGCAAGTAAGCTACAATATCATAAGGCAAAACCTACATAATGGAGCGCTAATCGATCAGGAGGCTGGAACACGATGGAATATCATCGCATACAATCAATAGATGACCCCCGCTTTGCCCAGATGTACAAGCTGATGCAGGAAGTATTCCCGCCGGAGGAGGTACTGGAATACTCGCTGTGGGCCGAGCCGCTTAAGGATGAAGGGATTCACGTCTATGTAGCCGTGCATCAGGATGAGGTGGTGGGTGCGACCGAGTACCGGTATTACGCCGATTTCCGCGTCGCGATGACCGACTTTACGATCGTCGGCCAGCCGGGTCTGGGCGTCGGCCGCTTCCTGATGAAGCGGCGTGAGCGTGATATCGAAGGACTGGCGCAGGCATCGGGGACGACGCCGATCGGCATGTTCGCCGAGATCTATGATCCCTATCAGACGATGCATAACTTCGGCGGCGTCACGCCGATGAACCCGTATGTGCGGCGCGAGGTGCTGTCGCACATCGGCTATCAGCGGCTCGACTTTCCTTACGTGCATCCTTCCTGGGATCATGAGGGGCAAGCGGTCAGCGGACTCGATCTGTGCTTCCTGCCGACGCATGACGAGCTGGGCGAGCTGCCCGCTTCGCTCATCCACGATTTCCTGACGCGCTATTACAGCGCGCTGCCCAACAAGCCGCAGGAATGGCAAGCGATGATGGATGAGCTGGCCCAGCGGCCAAGCGTCAAGCTGCTGCCGCTATAACAGAGCAGAACAGGATGCTGCAGGAGCAGCCGATTCGAAGACGAATCGGCTGCTTCCGCTTTTGGTCAAACCGCACATTTATGTGAGGCCACAGGAGGACGACTATGACAACATTGACATTTCTGGGCACCTCAGACGCGATGGGGGTGCCTCGCATCTACTGCGATTGCCCTGTATGCGAGGAGGCCAGAGAGAGCGGGCGCAATGCGCGGCTACGCGCCTCGGTGCTGCTCCAGGGCGCGGAGTGGGGCGATACCGTTATCGACTGCGGTCCGGACTGGAGCCGTCAGATGCGAGCCGTCGGACTGCGAGGGATGGATCGACTGCTGCTGACACATGCCCACTTTGACCATTGCGGCGGTCTGCCGGAGTGGGCCGACGCCTGCCGCTGGACGGACGTCAGGGGAGAGGCGCATGCTCCCGCTGAGGTGATCGGCGAGGTGCTGCAGCGCTGCCCGTGGCTGGATCGGCAGATCGACTTCCGCCCGAGCGACGATGGCTTCACGATCGGTGATTGGCGCGTTGCAACCTGGCGAGTCAACCATGGCAAGAATGGCTACTCGTATGCGTACCGCTTTGAGCATCAGGCGACCGACTATGCCTGGGTGTACTGCCCCGACGCGATCGCACTGACGACGCCGGAGCTGGCGCCGATGCAGGGACTGGATCTGCTGGTGCTCGGCACGAGCTTTTTCCAGGAGCCTTATCCATTAGAATCACGATCGGTTTATGATGTGAAAGAAGGGATCGCGTTGGCCGCGCAGTTGCAGCCTTCGCTTGCCGTCTTCACCCACCTCTCGCACGACATCGATCTTCCTCTGCGAGCGCAGGAGCTGCCAGCGGGCTGTATGTTCGCCAGGACAGGCTTGCAGCTCGAGCTTGTTCGTGCGCTCTCGTCGACATGAATCAATCATCGCGCCGCCATCTCAATGCAAGCTTCCTACGGGGAGCTTTTTTTTGTGCTGTCCGACGTGGCGTTTGACCTTAACCTTGGGTCAGAGTATAGGCTAAGAGGGAAAGGGAGGCATGATCACAAGATGAGCAATCACGAAGCAATCTATCGAAGTCAGGCAGAGCAATACGAGTATATGGTCGGGCGACAACCGGAGCTGGATGAGGTGATCAAGAGCATACGTCCTGCGACTGGACTCGATGTCGTTGACCTGGGGGCGGGAACGGGCCGGATGAGTCGATACCTGGCGAGCGAGGCGGCCAGCTACACCGCGACCGATCTGTCGGCGGCGATGCTCGAGGTGCTGCAGCGCAAGGCCGAGACGGGCGGCTATGGCGATCGTGTGCGTACGGTCGTCGCCGATCACCGCGAGCTGCCGCTGGCGGATAACTCGGCCGATCTGGTCGTCTCCGGGTGGAGCATCGGCTATCTCGCCAACGCCAAGCAGCCGGAGTGGCAGGACAATCTGGCGCGCGTGATGGCCGAGACGCGACGAATTCTGCGGCCGGACGGCACGATGATCATTTTCGAGACGCTAGGCACCGGCGTCGACGAGGCGGTAAGGCTTGATTTCCTGGCGCCTTATTACGAGCAGTTGGAGACGCGCTATCGCTTCGAGCATCGGGCGATTCGGATGGACTACCCGTTCGATAGCGTCGAGGAAGCCGCGCAGGCTTGCGGATTTTTCTTTGGCGACTGGCTGGCAGAGCGGATCGCCCGGCGCCGCTGGTCGGTGGTGCCGGAGCATGCGGGCGTCTGGTGGCGTCAGGACTTCGAAGCATAACGGGAGGATGCGGTCCGGCTCAAAAAGCCCCTTCACCGATAGCAACGGTGAGGGGGCTCTTGCCTGTGAAGCGACATTCAAGGCTTGGGCGTAACGCAGACTGTCTCGCAACTAAGCCAGCGGCGGCGGCGAGTCGCCCGGGGGAAGATCGCGAGACGCGCTGTCGTCTGCGTCTATTGGCTCCTCCGCGCCAGGCGGCCGGGTCTGCTCCGGCTTGCGCGAGGACAGCCATCGCGCCAGCGTATCGGCGCGATCCTGCGGCGCATGACGGATGCCGAAGCTGGCCGAAGCCGAGCCGGAGGCGAGCGCCATCGTCAGATGCGCCAGCGAGCGGCGCCGCTGGAAGACATTCTGGGAGACGCGATGCCACTGGACGCGGCGCTTCGGGATCAGACCCTGGTGCTTGTTGAAGCTGCCGTACTGAATCGAGATCTGGTCCTCCTGAAGCGACCAACCGGCCTGTCTGTAGGCCATCACGCATCCCGTATAGACGAGGATCGGCAGCAAGAGAGCGAGCCAGCCAAAGTGCTCCGGAATCCAGATGATGGCCGGGATAACGGGCAGTAACGCCAATAGGGTTGGTACGAGCACATAGTGCCGGAGCGATCGCCGACCGACATGCTCCCAATCGGACGGAACGGCAAATTGCGGGGCAAATTGCTCCAGAAACTGTGCCAGCTCGCCTCTACGGATAAACGGAAAAAGCAGGGCCGACTGACCTTCCTTGCCAGCGTACCCGGCGGTGACGATGTGGACGGTCACCCAGCCGAACGGCCGGCGCAGCAAGGGCTCGATCAGATGGACGGCCTGGATTCGGCGCAGCGGAATCGTAATCTGATTGCGCTCCAGCAACCCTCGCTCAATGATCAGCTTGTCTTCGCGGTGCTGCAGCGTGAAGCCGAACTCTTTGATGAAAGAACCGATGAAGGCGAGCAGCCAGGCAAACAGAAGCAGTGCCAGGACGATCAGGACGACCCACCTCGAGCCGTACCACTCGGAGATCCATCCCCATACGTCAAAGGTCTGCTCCAGCCACTCCCGCAGCTGCGAGAAGGCGGCTGCGGCAACTGCCAGCACGACGCCGATCTTGCCGGAGGTGGCGCTGTATAAGACGAGATCGCCGACACTTAGCTTGCGGGATGCCACGACTCTGGCAGGGGCGGCGGCGAGCTCAGGTGTTCGGGCCGGCTCCGCGGCGGTAGACGGATCTGCGACAGCATTGATTCCGAATTGATTGTCAGTTATTGCCGGCTGCTCAGGCGAGTCGGCAGAGACTTGGCCGCTCTCGCTCATCCCGAGGCCCTGGCTGATCCGTTGCCCCTCCGCCGCAGAGATGCCGTTCAGCACGGCCTCGGGCTTTTTGCCGCCTGCGGTCTCGATCTGGAGCTTCCTCAGGCCGAACAAACGATGCAGCACCCCTGCCGACGTATCGACGGACTGTACGCGCTCCCTGGCGATCCACAGCTTCTTGCGGACGAATACGCCGTGCTCGACCCGCAGACCGCCCGCTTCAACCGTATAAGTGAAGCGCAGATAGCCCAGCACGCTCATGGTGATGAGCAGGACGAGGAAGACCGCCGCGCCGCCTACGAGCCACAGGAGATTGACGTTGTCGCGGAAGATCGTCGTGGCGAAGAAGGCGATCAGCGGGTACAGCAGGTCCTTGATCGTCTTGCCGATCAGGAAGATGACCGACAACGGGTGCAGCCGCTTCATCTCCTCAGATCTCTTCATCGGACAACCTCGCTAGATTGGCGATCCGTCTGCGCACCTGCTCTGCCGCACCCTCGCTGAGCGCCGGGATCTCATGGCTGCCGGCCGCAGTGGAGAAGGTGACGGTGGCCAGGCCATAGCGGCGCAGGATCGGGCCTTGCTTCGTATCGACATGCTGGACGCGGATCATCGGGATCAGCGTCCGGTGACGGACGAGGATGCCGTATTGGAGCTGGATCTCCTCCTCCAGAATCTCATAGCGCCATTGCTTGTACTTGAGCTTCGGCCAGATGAGGATCTCCAGCGCCGACTCGGCCAGCGCGAGGACCGTCACCGCTATGGCGATCCAGGGCGGCCAGTCGAAGCGTACGCTCAGATAGATGACGCCGGCAACGATGACGCCATAGACGGCGGCGGAGATCCAGCCCGAGAGCATCCATGCGTTCAGCGCGCTAGTATGGATTCGTTGTTTCGGTTCGTTGTACATATGCAGTTTCCCTACTTTCCTCATGCTGGAAGCGTCGCCCAATTACTCTACTATAGCATATTCTCCATTGGGATTGACAGAGGGGCTGCCGCTGACTTATGATAGATCCATCAAGCCAAAAGGGGAAATTTTGATGCGGGTAGTTGTTCTTAACTCTTAAACGGAATAGCTTGGCGACGATAGCGATCGCTGCAGTCTTGCGCGTACGGGGCAGGTCTGTTTGTCGACGTCCATCGCAGCCGGCTCATCCATGAGTTAAGAACATGACACCGCCTGCGCATTTCCCGGCAGCGGATCGCCGTGCTCTTGCAGCGCGGCGATTTGCGTTTTTAGGGGAAAGACAGGATCGGGACGTTCATCGTTCTGGTCCTGTTTTTTTGTGTCTGACGCTCCCGTACCTCAATACGACCCTGGAGGCTGATAAAGATGACGAAATTAACGAACGAAACGATAGATCGCCACACGATGACCCAACTGGACTATGATCAACTGCTGGAGCTGCTGGTCGCCGAGACGGTATCGCCGCGCGGCGCGGCGCTCGCCCGCGCGCTCCGGCCTGCTGCGCAGTACGCTCGCGTGCGGTCGCTGCTGGTCGAGACGGAGGAAGCGCGTCAGCTGATCGCCAGCGGCGCGAGCGTGCCGCTGTCCGCGATGACTGGCGTGGACTCGCTGCTGGCGCTTCTCGGCAAAGGCGCCATCTATGGCCGTCAGGAGCTGGAGCAGCTCGCCGCATGGCTGCAAGCCGTAAGGCAGATGCAGCGCTACATGGCCGACAAGGCCGAGCGAGCGCCGTATCTAGGCAGCTATGCCGAGCGGATGGAGGCCTGCACGCAGCTGCGCGAGACGCTCGAGACGAGCATCCGGCACGGCGAGATCACCGATGAAGCGTCGTCGGAGCTTGGGCGCATCCGCAGACATCTACGGGCGGCAGAGGAGCAGGTGCGACGAAGAATAGACCAGGCGCTAATGAAGCATCGCGACAGCCTGCAGGAGCTGGTCGTCAGTCAGCGCGGCGGCCACTATGTGCTCGCGGTGAAGCGAACGGCTCGCAAGCAAGTGAAGGGCGCGGTGCTGGATGAATCGGCGAGCGGACAGACGCTGTTCATCGAGCCGCAGGAGGTCGTCGCCGCACATGGCGAGTGGGCGTCGTGGCAGAGCGAGGAGGCGCAAGAGGAGAGCCGTATCCTGGCGCAGCTCTCGTCTCTGGTCGAGACGCATCATCGCGAGCTGGCGCTCAATGCGGAGACAATGGCGCAATATGACTTTATCTTCGCCAGAGCGAAGCTGGCGGTGCGTCAGCAGGGCTGTCTGCCTCGACTGACGGACGCGCCGATCCTCCGTCTGCGCGGCGCGCGCCATCCGCTCCTCGGGGAGGGGGCGGTGCCGCTTAGTCTCCGGCTGGACGATACGGTGCGTCAGCTCATCATTACCGGTCCCAACACCGGAGGCAAGACGATCGCGCTCAAGACGGTCGGCTTGCTCTCGATGATGATACAGTCGGGGCTGCTCGTGCCGGTCGATCCGCAGAGCGAGCTGGGCGTGTTCGACCTCGTCTTCGCCGATGTTGGCGATGGACAGAGCTTGTCCCAATCGCTGAGCACTTTCTCCGCGCATATCTCGGCGGTGGCGGCGATGCTGTCGCGGGCGAGCGGTCGCACGCTGGCGCTGCTCGATGAGCTTGCGGCGGGCACCGACCCTGCCGAAGGGATCGCGCTGTCGATTGGTATCCTGGAGGAGCTGGCGGAGCGAGGGACGAGAGTAGTAGCGACGACGCACTTCAATGAGATCAAGACCTATGCTGCGAGTACGCCGGGCTGCCGCAATGCGCGAATGGCTTTCGACCCGCAGACGTTGCAGCCGCTCTACCGGCTGGAGATGGGCGCGGCGGGAGAGAGCCATGCGCTGGCGATCGCCGCGCGTTACGGACTTCCGGATCGCGTGCTGCGCCGAGCCGAGGCGAGGCTGCAGGCAACGCGGAGCGGGGCATTGTCCGATACGACGCCGTTGTCCGCGTCAGAGCCGACGGTAGACGAGTGGCCTGATGACAAGCGGGCAACCAGCAACACGACATCGTCAAACGGTCGATCGCCGTCACAGCCTCCGTTGCGGCAAGGGGATAGCGTATGGGTGCATCCGCTCGGTTGTATCGGCATCGTCTACAAGGGGCCTGATCCGCGCGGAGAGGTCATCGTCCAAGTCCAGGGGCGCAAGCTGGCATACAACCAGAAGCGGCTGACGCTGCAAATCCCGGCAGCCGAGCTCTATCCGGAAGATTATGATCTGTCGATCGTGTTTGATGCGAAAGAGACGCGCAAGCTGCGCAAGCAAATGTCTCGCAAATATATCGAAGGCGCTTCAATCGAAAGCGGGGAGGAGCCGGGGAAACGCAGTTAGGCTGGCTAGGGCGTGTCTGCATACTCGGAGGGTAGCAGATTGGGCTGAATTTTCGTTCCATGCCAGGAACTTTTGTGCAGGCGTTACCTACGGGTACGGCAAGCAAAAGTGACGCCGCAGGGGGCGGAAAGGCGGTCTAAGATGCCCCTGAGCGGGTTTGCAGACACGCCCTAGAAGCGCTTGGCGAGCGAATCGCTGGCCTGGATGACGAGCAGCCATCCGTCGTGAACCTCGATCTCGCCTTGCGGGTCGATCAGACGATTGCTGATGCCTAGCGACTCTCCCATCGAGAGCGTGGCATCCTCGAGCGGATACTGGAAGCCCGTAAGCCGGATGCCGCTCACTTGCGGGGTCAGCGGCAGCAGCGACACATAGCTGCGATCGCTGGCCTCGATGACGGCATGATCCGTGACGAGCGAGATCGTCTGGTACTCGTCGGCGATCTCGGCCGGGATCCCGCGCTGATGCGCCTGCACGAGCAGATGCAGATTGGCCAGCGTATGATCGAGTCGACCGCCCAGTGCGCCCAGCAGCAGGATCTGCGTCGGCTTCAGGTCAAGGGCGCGACGGAACGCCAGCTCGGTGTCCGTGTGGTCTTTGTCGACCGGATCGACCGCCTCCGTCCGATGGCTGCCCTCGCGGATATAGGTCAGCTCACTATTGGTGACAGAGTCGAAGTCTCCGATCGCCAGGTCCGGTCGATGATTGTTGCGGATCAGGTAGAGGGCGCCGCTGTCGGCGCCGATCAGGAAGTCGTCCTTCCGGAGCAGCTTGAGGGCCCAGTAGCCCAATTCGCCGCCGGTGAAGATGACGGCTCGTCGATTCAGAGACATCTCGTTTCATCCCCTTTATAAGTAGAATAGGATTAAGGCGCTTACACGCATGTAATAAGTATAATGGCTGCGCGTGCTGTTGACCAGCGCCGACGCGGGTCATCAGCCCCCGCGCGTCGGATGGTGCGATCAGGATGCTTGCGCAGAGGCAGACTTATCACTACAATGAAAAATGACGGGATGGGACAGCTTGCCACTTCTTAAGTAGAAGAGGCAGTCGTCAGATTTGCAGGAAGCGGGGCAGTTGGCGCAATGGATTTGGATATTTTCAGTTGGTTCAGCATTATCGGTACGATCGCGTTTGCGGTCAGTGGCGCGATCGTGGCTATGGAGGAAGAGTATGACATCCTGGGCGTGTTCGTGCTTGGTTATGTCACCGCTTTCGGCGGCGGCGTTGTCCGCAACGTGCTGATCGGCGTGCCGGTGACCAGCCTCTGGAATCAAGGCCTGTTCCTGAAGACGGCGATCATTGCGATGACGCTGTTCTTCCTCATGCCGGCCAAGTGGATCCTGCGCTGGAAGCGCGGAGAGGTGTTTTTCGATGCGATCGGCCTCTCTGCCTTTGCGATCCAGGGCGCGCTGGCCGCTGTCGGCATGGGCGTGCCGCTCGGCGCTGTCGTGGTAGCGGCGATGCTCACCGGCATCGGCGGCGGCATGATCCGTGATGTACTGGCCGGGCGCAAGCCGCTCGTGCTGCGGGAGGAGATCTACGCGGTATGGGCGATGCTGGGGGGGCTTGGCGTCGGGATCGGTTGGTTCGAGACGCCGGTGCAGTTATTATTGTTGTTCATGTTTATTATTACGATGCGGATGTTGTCGGTATACTACAAGTGGAAGCTGCCCAAGCGCTCGCTGAAGCTGGAGGCCGGCATCGCGGAGCCGCCGCGCCGCGCAATACGACGCAGCAAGAAGGAGAAGACTCGATGATTAACGTATTATTCGTATGCCTGGGCAACATCTGTCGTTCGCCGATGGCGGAGGCGGTGCTGCGCGAGAAGATCCGGCAGGCCGGATTGGAGCGCGAAGTGACGGTCGATTCGGCCGGGACCGGGGACTGGCATCTGGGCAAGCCGCCGCATGCCGGCACGCAGGAGCTGCTGCAGCGACACGGCATCGGCTGGGACGGTATGTCCGCCCGTCAATTCCGCGAGGCGGACTATGGCGATTATGACTATATCGTCTGTATGGACACGCGCAATCGCGCTGATATCGCCCAGTGGCTGCCGGCCGGCGAGCCGCCGGATCGTCCCGCCGTCCTGACCTTCATGGAGCTGTTGCCGGAGCGTGGCGTCCCGGATGTCCCGGACCCGTACTACACAGGCAACTTCGACGAGGTATACGAGATGGTGGAGGCGGGATGCGAGCGGCTGCTCGAGCGGATCAAGGCGGAGCGGCATATCGCTCAGCGATAAGCTGCGGCTACGCCGCCTTCTGGCGGCGTAGCCCGAGCCCGTTCAAGTCAACGCCTGCTCGTTGAACCAGGCGAGCGCCGCCGGCACCTCCTTCTGCCAGAAGCCCCATACATGCTTGCCGTCGCGCTCGTAGTAGACAAGCTCTGCGCCCTTCTCCTCGAAGAGACGCTTCATGGAGCGATTGAGCGCGACGAAGTCGTAGATGCCGCGGTCCGTCTCGTAGGCATCCTCCTGCAAGCCGACCAGCATGTAGGCGTGGAGCCAATCGAGCGCGCCTGGCGCCAGCGCAGCAACGATGTTGCGCGAGGCGGGATAGTAAGCGCCGGAGAGCGAGAGCAGATACTTGAACTTGCCAGGATAGCTGAGCGCGATATGCAGGCTGGCCGTGGCGCCCAGCGAATCGCCGGCAAGCAGGATCTGGTCAGCCTCGGAGCGCACCGCATAGCGCGAGGCGACGTAAGGCATCATTTCCTCGACGAAAAATTGTACATACGCATCATGACGTTCGCCGTCCGGCGCGTACTCGTCGGTGCGCACCGACTTGTCGACATCGACGCCGACGATAACGACGGGCTCAAGCTCGCCGCCAAGGATCATCTCATGGGCTTGCGTAGCGATCCGACCAAAGTTGAAGAAGTCTTCGCCGTCCTGGCAGTAGATGACCGGATAGCTTAGCACTTCGTTGTAACCGGGTGGCAGGTATAGGCGAAGTCCGCGCTCGCCCTCGGGCAAGTGACGGGATTCGACCTTATCTTTAAGAATGGTGCGCTTGGCGGGTTGGTTGTCGCTCATCTGGCAATCTCCTTTGTCTCTGAATGGTTTGCATGGACGATGGGTAAACAATAGGGAGGAAACATGCACCATTCGTGAATATTTGATGAAGTTGTACCACTCTGTTATACATCTTTTCAAAGGCTGTATTATAAACATTGTCGTCCTGAAAATCGTCAAAAGTTTAGAAAAAACAACGGTTTTTCCGAATTTTGCTTTGACCATTTTCGGTAAACAGGTTTATAATAATTCTATAACAGCGAAAGTAGATATTCAAATATCTTATCGAGGTGAACGTGAAAATGAGTAAACTCCCTTACGAAGTTCAGGTGGAGCCGGTTACCCCGCTATCCATACTGTCTCCAGAAGGCGAAGTCATCAATCCGGATCTGATGCCGGAGCTGACAGATGAGCAATTGAAAGAAATGATGTACCGTATGGTATTCACGCGCACTTGGGACGAGCGCGCTGTCAATCTTGGCCGTCAAGGCCGTCTCGGCTTCTATGCGCCGGTATCCGGCCAAGAAGCATCGATGGTCGGCAGCGAGTACGCGCTGAACAAGGACGACTTTATTTGCCCGGGCTACCGGGATATGCCTCAGATCGTCTGGCACGGCCTGCCGCTGTATCAGGCGTTCCTGTACTCGCGCGGCCACCAGCATGGCGGTCAAATCCCGGAGGACGTGCATGTGCTGATGCCGCAGATCATCATCGGCGCCCAGATCCTACATGCGACCGGCGTTGCGATGGCCTTCAAGAAGAAGGGCGAGAAGCGCGTCGCGATTACGTATACCGGAGACGGCGGTTCGTCCGAGGGCGATTTCTACGAAGGCTTGAACTTCGCAGGCGCCTTCAAGCTGCCGGTCATCTATGCGGTTCAGAATAACGGCTACGCGATTACGACGCCGTTCGAGAAGCAAACCGCAGCCGAGTCGATCGCTCACAAGGCAGTAGCCGCCGGCATCAAGGGCGTGCAGGTCGACGGTATGGACATCCTCGCTGTATACAAAGCGGTGAAGGACGCAGCCGAGCGCGGCCGCAATGGCGAAGGCGCGACGCTGATCGAAATTCTGACGTATCGGTTCCGTCCGCACTCGATGGCGGATGACACCTCCAAATACCGTACCAAAGACGAAGAAGCGGAATGGAGCCTGAAGGATCCTCTCGTTCGCTTCGGCAAATTCCTCGAGAGCAAGGGTCTGTGGTCCGATGAGGACACCGCTCGCGTGAAGGAAGAAGCAAAGGCAACGGTCAACGAACAAATCAAAAAGGCTGAAGCGACGGAAAAGATGACGGTAGGCGGTCTGATCGATTCGATGTTCGAGACGACGCCACAGCATCTGCAAGAGCAAAAAGCCGATTTCGAATAGGAGGAACCAGCGATCATGGCTCAAATGAATATGAAAGAAGCGATCCGCGACGCGATGCGCGTCGAGCTCGAAAAGGATCCTAACGTTTTGGTATTCGGCGAGGACGTAGGCAAGGTCGGCGGCGTATTCCGCGCCACTGAAGGACTGCAAGCAAAATTCGGCGAAGAGCGCGTCTTCGACACGCCGCTGGCAGAATCCGCGATTGGCGGTCTTGCAGTAGGTATGGGCATCCAGGGCTTCCGCCCGGTCGCCGAGATTCAATTTGTCGGCTTCATCTATGAAGCGCTCGACCAGATGTTCGTCCAGGCGGCGCGCATGCGCTATCGTTCCGGCGGCCGCTACAACGCGCCGATCGTCTTCCGCACGCCGTTTGGCGGCGGCGTCAAGGCAGCCGAGCTGCACACCGACTCGCTCGAGGGTCTGGCGATCCAGACGCCGGGCATCAAGGTCGTCATCCCATCCAATCCTTACGACGCCAAGGGTCTCCTGATCGCAGCGATCCGCGACAACGACCCGGTCTTCTTCATGGAGCATCTTAACCTGTACCATGCGTTCCGCGCCGAGGTGCCGGAGGAGGACTACACGGTCGAGATCGGTAAAGCCAACGTTGTCCGCGAGGGCAGCGATATTACGATCCTGACGTACGGCATGATGGTTCATTCGTCGGTCAAAGCGGCTGAGGAGCTCGAGAAATCCGGCATCAAGGCTGAGGTTATCGACCTGCGCACGCTGATGCCGCTCGATATCGACACGATCGTCGCGTCGATCCAGAAGACCAATCGTGCGATCGTCGTCCAGGAAGCGCAGAAGACTTCCGGCGCAGCCGCCGAGATCATCGCCCAGATCAACGAGAAGGCGATCCTGCATCTCGAGGCGCCTGTGCTCCGCGTCGCCGGTCCGGACACGGTCTACCCGTTCGCCCAAATCGAGGACGCCTGGCTCCCTTCGCCGAAGCGTATTATCGATGCGGTTAACAAAACGCTGGAATTCTAAAAAAACGGTCTGATATTGCTATCATAGTGCAGCGGAGCCGGAGAGGGCGGAACGTCCCGCAGAAACGAAGTGTTCGCCTTTGTCCCCGGATTTGCCCCGCTTACGGGGCTTATCTAATCCACAAATCCGGGGACAACAGCGATCGGAGGGACGATCCAGCCCGCGCAGGCGGTTGTCGCACTATGCGAGCAAATGCTTGCACATTAAGTAAGGAGGTAATCCAGGTGGCCAAATTCGAATACCGGTTCCCAGAGCTGGGAGAAGGCCTGCATGAAGGTGAGATCGTCAAGATCCACATCAAGCCAGGCGATAAAGTGACCGACGAAGATATTATCATGGATGTGCAAAATGACAAGGCGATCGTCGAAGTGCCGTGTCCTGTAGAAGGCAAAGTGCTGGAGGTGCTCGTCAAGGACGGTCAGGTATGCCATGTCGGCGACGTCGTGGCGATCATCGACGCTGAAGGCGACGTGCCGGATCAATCGCCAGCACCCGAACCTGAAGCAGCGCCGGAGCAAGCGAAGGAAGCCGAAAAAACCGAGCTGCCGGAAACGAAGGGCTCGGAAACGGCATCGGCCGATAAAGCGGACGGCTCCTCTGACAAGAGCGCGGACGACGCTGGCAAAGCGCAGGTCCTGGCTACGCCAAGCGTGCGCAAGTACGGTCGCGAGCAGGGCGTCGAGCTGTCGCAGGTGAAGGGCAGCGGCAAAAATGGCCGCATCACACGCGAGGACATCGATCAATTCGCAGCGGGCGGCGGAGCTGCAGCGGCTGAAGCGAAGGCGCCGGAAGCGGCTGCCGAGAGCAAGAGCGATGCGAAGCCGAAGGCATCCGTGCCTCAGGGCGACCGTCCGGAAGAGCGCGTGCCGTTCAAGGGCATCCGCAAAGCGATCGCCGGAGCGATGGTCAAATCGGTCTACACTGCGCCGCATGTCACCATCATGGACGAAGTCGACGTCAGCGCGCTGGTCGAGCTCCGTACCAAAGGCAAGCCGATGGCTGAGAAAAAAGGCGTCAAGCTGACTTACCTGCCATTCATCGTGAAGGCGCTCGTCGCAGCGCTGCGCGAGTACCCGATCATGAACTCGACGCTCGACGAAGCGAATCAGGAGATCGTGTACAAGAAGTACTACAACATCGGTATCGCAGCCGACACCGACAACGGTCTCGTTGTACCGGTCGTCCACGATGCGGACCGCAAGAGCATCTGGATGATCGCTGCCGACATTATGGATCTGGCGGTCAAAGCGCGCGACGGCAAGCTGTCTCCAGGCGAGATGAAGGGCGGCACGATGACGATCTCCAACATCGGCTCCGCTGGCGGCATGTTCTTCACGCCGGTCATCAACTTCCCGGAAGTGGCAATCCTCGGTACAGGACGAATCTCTGAGAAGCCGGTCGTCAAAAACGGCGAAATCGTCGCAGCTCCTGTCATGGCTTTGTCCCTCAGCTTCGACCATCGTCTCATCGACGGTGCGACGGCTCAGAACTGCATGAACTATATCAAACGACTGCTCGCTGATCCCGAGCTGCTCGTAATGGAGGTGTAAGTCACCATGGTAGTAGGCGATGCTTCCCTGGATATTGACACATTAGTAATCGGAGCCGGTCCTGGCGGGTACACCGCTGCGATCCGCGCCGCGCAGCTCGGCCAAAAGGTACTTGTCGTCGATAAGGAAAAAGTAGGCGGCGTCTGTCTGAACGTCGGCTGTATCCCGTCCAAAGCGCTGATCTCGGCTGCGCATCAGTACGAATCGATCTCGCATGGCTCGGATATCGGCATTAATGCCAGCGACGTGAGCGTCGACTTCGGCAAGGTGCAGGAGTTCAAGGACGGCGTCGTCAAGAAGCTGACCGGCGGTGTTGCTTCGCTCCTCAAAGCGAACAAAATCGACTACTTCAACGGCGAAGTCATGTTCATCAACGAAAACGAAGCACGCGTCTTCAACGACCAGGAGTCGCCGCGCTATCGCTTCAAGCATTGCATCATCGCCACCGGCTCACGTCCGATCGAGCTGAAGCCGTTCCCGTTCGGCGGACGGATCATCTCCTCGACCGGCGCGCTCTCGCTGCCTGAAGTGCCGAAGAGCATGATCGTCGTCGGCGGCGGCTACATCGGCATCGAGCTTGGTCAGATGTACTCCAAGTTCGGCACCAAGGTAACTGTAGTCGAAGGCCTCGACTCGATCCTGGCCGGCTTCGACGCCGAGATGTCCAAGCTCGTCGAGAAGAAGCTTAAAGCGCAAGGCGTGGAAATCTTCACCGGCGCCAAAGCGAACAGCGCCGAGCAGACCGATAACGACGTGACGCTGAGCTTCACAGTAGGCGACGAAGAGAAGCAGCTGACAGCGGACTACCTGCTCGTCACTGTCGGCCGTCGTCCGAATACGGATGGCGAGCTTGGCCTCGACCTGATCGACCTGAAGATGACGGATCGCGGCCTCATCGAAGTCGACGACCAAGGCCGCACGAGCATCCCGCATATTTACGCGATCGGCGATATCGTCGCCGGCCCGGCGCTCGCTCACAAAGCTTCGTACGAAGCGAAGGTGGCAGCGGAGTCCATCGCGGGACTGCCTAGCAAGATCGATTACAAATGCATTCCACTGGTCGTATTCTCCGATCCGGAGTGCGCGAGCGTAGGCTACAGCGAGAAGGAAGCGAAGGACAAAGGCCACAATGTCAAAATCGGCCGCTTCCCGTTCAACATCAACGGCCGCGCTTTGTCGCTTAACGCAACCGAAGGCTTCGTGAAGATCGTATCCGACGCGGACAGCGGTCTGGTACTCGGCGCGCAGATCGCAGGTCTGGAAGCTTCCAACCTGATCGCCGAGCTGGGTCTGGCGATCGAGATGGGCGCGACGACCGAGGATATCGCGCTGACGATCCATGCGCATCCGACGCTGGGCGAGATCCCGATGGAAGCTGCCGAAGTGGCGCTTGGCCATCCGATCCACACCTTCGTCAAAAAATAAGGTAAGCGGTAGAGCTTGCTCAATAGAGCAACAAATGGTTCCCAAGCAGTGGCGGGCAGCGTGATGCGCTGTCTCCCGGCTTGGGAACTGCTTTTTGCAGGTCCGCGCTGTTGTTGGCGGAGTAGCGAAAGGAACTTTCGTTCGAAGGCCGAAGTTGGCGCGATTGGGTGGAGTAGCGAAAGAAAGCTTCGTTTGTTAAGACTGTCGCCATTCGGCAACGGCTTTTTCTTCTCCCTTCTCCCTTTCTCTGGCAGAGCTATCTGCGCGACCTTGGGGGGAGGAACAGCCGTAGCTCATCCGCTTCGCGATGGGCCGTTTCACCTGCACGAAGCGCGTTGGAAATGCATGGCGTCGTTGCAAAAAGTGTCGCTCCGTCCACCGTGGCTATGGTATGATAAAAAGAGTAATGAAAGTAAAGAGGTGTCCGTGTGAAATCGTATCTTGAGTTGCTCCGGGATATTCTGGAGAACGGCGAGGCGCGCGGCGACCGGACTGGAACCGGTACATTGTCGGTGTTCGGTCGTCAGCTTCGCTACGATCTGTCCCAAGGCTTCCCGGTCGTCACGACCAAGCGCATTCATATGAAATCGGTCATCCATGAGCTGCTCTGGTTCCTGAGCGGCGATACCAATGTCCGTTACTTGCAGGAGAATGGCGTCCGCATCTGGAATGAATGGGCGGATGAGAACGGCGATCTTGGCCCGGTCTACGGCTCGCAATGGCGGGCCTGGGAGACGCCGGAGGGCAAGCGGATCGATCAGATCGCCGAGGTGGTCGAGAGCATCCGCAACAATCCGAGCTCGCGTCGTCATCTGATTAGCGCGTGGAACGTTGCCGAGATCGACCATATGAAGCTGCCGCCATGCCATTACACGTTCCAGTTCTACGTCGCCAAGGGCAAGCTGTCCTGCATGTTCACGATGCGTTCCTCCGACACGTTCCTTGGCTTGCCGTTTAACCTGGCGCAATACGCGCTGCTCACGCATATGATCGCGCAGCAATGCGATCTGGAGCCCGGTGAGCTGATCTATTCGGGGGCCGATGTTCATATCTACAACGACCATCTCGAGCAAGTGAAGCTGCAGCTCACTCGCGAGCCGCTGCCGCTGCCCAAGCTGGTCATCAAGCGCAAGCCCGATTCTATCTTTGACTATCGCTACGAGGACTTCGAATTGATCGGCTACGAGCATCATCCGGCCATCAAGGCGACCGTCTCTGTATAGCTGCTTAACAGGAGGCTTCACATGAGTATTACGATGATTGCCGCGATGGCACGCAACCGGACGATCGGCATTGACAACAAGCTGCCGTGGCGCATCCCCGACGATATGGCCTTCTTCAAACGCACGACGACCGGCACGACAGTGGTCATGGGACGCAAAACGCTGCAATCGTTTGGCGGCCCGCTCCCCAATCGGCGTAATGTCGTCCTTACTCGCAGCGCAGACTTCCGAGAGGAAGGCTGCGAGGTGGTTCACTCGGTCGAGGAGGCGCTGGAGAAGCTGCGCGGCGAGGATCTGATGATCATCGGCGGCGAGCAGATCTACCGCTTGTTCCTGCCGCATGCCGATCGGCTGCTGCTGACCGAGATCGACGAGGAGTTCGAAGGGGACACGCAATTTCCGTCCTTCAGCTACGACGAGTGGGAGATGAGCGAGCGGATCAAGGGCGTTCGCGACGAGCGCAATCCTTACGATTATTACTATACGACATACACGCGACGGGCGATTCCCACTGAATAATCCGAATGAATGGCAGTAGAGTGCAAATGATTATGCGGATAATCCATTCCTGATCGACATGTAACAGGCTAAGATATTGTATTATAGTGTAAATCGGTCCTTATCGGTAAGGACGTATAGCCCGCATTAACGGATGGAGGAAAGCGATCATGTCTACACCAACTGGATTTATGGAATATAAACGCGAGCTCGCTGCAGACCGCGATCCGCTGGAGCGGATCAAGGACTGGGAAGAGTTCCATCTGCACATGTCGGAAGAGCAGCTGCGCACCCAGGGTGCACGCTGCATGGATTGCGGCACGCCTTATTGCCATACTGGCATCGAGCTGGCAGGCTCGGTATCCGGCTGCCCGGTCAACAACCTGATCCCCGAGTGGAACAACTTGATCTATCGCGGTCGCTGGAAGGAAGCGCTCGATCGTCTGCACAAGACGAACAACTTCCCCGAGTTCACCGGACGCGCCTGCCCTGCGCCTTGCGAGGGCTCCTGTACTGTCGGTCTGATCGGCGATCCGGTGACGATCAAGTCGATCGAGCAAGCGATCATCGACAAGGGCTTCGAGGAAGGCTGGGTCGTGCCGCACCCGCCGGAGATCCGTACGGGCAAACGCGTCGCTGTCGTCGGCTCCGGTCCTGCTGGTCTGGCTGCAGCCGCTCAGCTCAACAAAGCCGGGCATAACGTGACGGTGTACGAGCGTGCCGACCGGATCGGCGGCTTGCTCATGTACGGCATCCCGACGATGAAGCTCGACAAGGGCGTCGTCCAGCGCCGCGTCGACATTCTGGCTGCCGAAGGCATCGAGTTCGTCACGAACACCGAGATCGGCAAAGATATCCAGGCGAAGCAGCTCGTCGATGACTTCGACGCCGTCGTCCTGTGCGGCGGCGCGACCAAGCCGCGCGAGGTTGCGATCGAAGGACGCGAGCTGAACGGCGTGCATCTGGCGATGGACTACCTGAACGGCACGATCAAGAGCTACCTGGACTCGAATCTCGAGGACGGCAACTACATCTCCGCCAAGGACAAAAACGTCATCGTGATCGGCGGCGGCGATACGGGCACCGACTGCGTGGCTACCGCGCTGCGTCACGGCTGCAAGTCGATTACGCAATTCGGCACGGTCGCCAAGGCGCCGCTCGAGCGCGATCCGATTACGAACCCATGGCCGCAATTCCCGCATGTGTACACGCTTGACTATGCGCAGGAAGAGGCGAAAGCGATGTTCGGCGCTGATCCACGCGCATTCTCCGTGCTGACCAAGAAGTTCGTCGGCGACGAGAATGGCAACCTGAAAGAGCTGCACACCGTACAAATCGAGCGTTATATCGACGAGAACGGTCGCAAAATCTACAAGGAGCTGCCAGGCACTGAGCAGGTATGGCCTGCCGATCTGGTACTGATCGCGATCGGCTTCGATGGACCGGAGACGACGCTGGTCGAGCAGCTCGGTCTGGAACAGGATCGTCGCTCGAATGTGAAAGCGGCGTACGGCAAGTATGCGACCAATGTGGACAAAGTGTTCGCGGCTGGCGATATGCGTCGCGGTCAAAGCTTGATCGTCTGGGCGATCAACGAGGGCCGGGAAGCGGCCCGGGAAGTGGATAAATATTTGATGGGCTCGACCGTATTGCCATAAGCGGCATATGCGGAGCGAGATCGGACGAAAAGCGCCTTCGGGCGCTTTTTATATTGTCGCCAAACGGACAAGAGGATTTCTCAAATGATCCATTCGGGTTATAATGGAAAGGACGCATAGGCGGGATAGCCCGCAGCAATGAGAGAAAGGTGAGCATGCATGATAAAATACGGCTCGGAGCAGGTGAGTCACCTGCGATTCGCCAGCTTCGACGCAAGGCTGGAGCGCCGCAACGAGCAATGGATCGATGTCGTCCTGCGCTTCGAGCTGGCGGTTGGCTCGGATGAGACGCCGGCAGACCTGATCGATCTGACCGCGCTGGTCATCTGCACCCATCAGGGCCAGATCGCCCAGATCGTACCGCAGGATGAGGAGATCGACTGCGAGTACCAGTTCACATCGGATGAGAAGGCGCAGATCGTCGCTTATATCGAGAGTCCGACGATGCAGTCCCGCATCCGCCAGGCTGCGGGCTGACGATACGCGGGTCGAGAGGAGGCAGCTTCGGTGAAGAGCGAAGCAATGATCCTGACACCTGGAGAGCTGCAGAGGATACGGAGCTATGTCCAGCACAAATACGCCGGCTCGCCACAGCGGCAGCCGGAGATCTTCGCCGATGCGATCCGGCGCGTCGTCCTGCGCGAGCTGCCTGAGCTGCCGCCGCGACAGCGGGAGACGATCGCCTCGTCGCTCATCCGTCAGCAGGTGCTCGGCGAGCGCCGACCGGTGCGCGCCGAGGACATCTGGCGGGCCTGTCTGGCAGAGCTCGCGGAGCCAGGCGAGCAAGAGGTGCAGGCCTTGCATCGCTGGCTGGAGCGACGCCTGGGCACTACGCTGCCGGAAGGGCGGCTGCGGCAGCTGATCGCGGGCTATGGCGAGGCGCCTGAGGCGTGCCGATGGTCGGACGTAATGGCGGAGGCGAAGCAGGCCGCCCTCGAGTCCGCTGCGAGCCAGACTGCGGACATAGCGGAGCAGACGACGCGGCATCGGCCGTGGCTGGCGCTGCTCGGCTATGCCATACTCAGTGTGGCGGTCGTCGCATCGACGCTGCTCTATGTGCGATTGACTGCACCGGCTGCGGTCCTGCGCGAGCTGCCCGAGGCGCTGAAGCTGCGTACGCCGCTCGTCTTTCACTATGAGCCGGCGTTGCCGCAGGGCATCGTCAATGAACTCCCCGACGAGCTGCGTTATGCCGCTATCGATGAGGCGGCATTGCAGGCCTATCTGGCGGGGCGGAAGTCGCTGCTCGCGGACGAACCGTATTACAGCGCGATGATGTCGACAGCCTGGCGCTACGATATCCACCCGCTGCTGCTGTTTGCGATCGCCGGGCAGGAGCAGGGCTTCGTGCCGCGTGATCACCCGGAGGCGGAGCGAATCGTCAACAATCCATTTAATGTATATTATAGCTGGCAGAGGTACAATACGACGATCGACGACTCGGCGGAGATCGCCGCCCGCACGGTGCTGCGCTGGGCGCGCGACCGTCCGCCGGGGACGGAGGCGCTCGCCTGGATCAATCGCAAGTATGCGGAGGACCCGGCGTGGTCGACCGGCGTACGTCGATTGTTCGAGGCGATGACCGCTGCCCAGCCTTGACTATGACTGACC
>Ga0160452_100114_pt1 | contig 103407 bp, 105 predicted proteins | sample HID1971I_E6MG_FD_108230 | JGI IMG/M metagenome (GOLD analysis project Ga0160452, IMG submission 108230) | Enriched millipede-associated microbial communities from UW Madison campus, WI, USA - HID1971I_E6 MG | ecosystem: Host-associated > Arthropoda: Insects > Digestive system > Unclassified ...
AAGAGGATGAAATAGGGCGCTTAAACTGGCGGCAAGCGTAGGAGGCTGGAGGTAAGCGTCTCTCAAAGACACTTATAGATTGCGGCGACGTATGCGGGGCGAAGTAAGTGTATGCGAAAGGCGCTTGCGTGTGCTATCCGAGGGGCGTTGGGCGGTTTGCGGATCGATAAGGGACGTATGAGGGTTGCTAATTTGACAAGGTAGCAAATTAAGAGAGCTAAGAGACCGCGGAGGTCCCTTAGCTCATCTTGGCAAATGGAATGCAAGGTGCAGGTATCGATAAAAAGATCATTCGTATGCGAACGAGCCGCTTGTAAAGCAGTAGCCTGTAAACGGACAGCGGGCCGGGTCAGCTCATCCTCCGGAGCCCTTTGGGCAGATGATTTTTAAGCTGGCCGTTGCTTGCTTTGGCCCAGCCTAACGGATGGCCGTTGACCGCAACAATCGTCCAGCCGCTCAGATTCGCACGGCTTTGAAGCGTTTCGCCGCGCAAGAAGGCGGGAATTTCCAGTGCGTCGACGGCATAAGAGACGGCGCCGGCCGCTTCTTGCGGCTGGAGAGCGAGAGCAAGCGCGTGAGCAGGCTCGATTCGTTTCGTTTTTAATTCGCCTAGCTGGAGACCGGGACGAACGACTTTTAACCCTTGGATTGAGCTTGCGGTAAAGCGACCGTCTTGATCGCGGGGCAGCCAATATAACGCATCGCCGAACCGAACCGGCTCGCCCGGACCTAATGTGAATGTGGGCACTGATTCCCGGGCAAAGGCGTCGAACAAGGACATTTCTGCGGAGCAAGGGCTCGGCTTGCCACCGTTTTTCGAATCTTTGCCCCTTTTGCGCGAGCGTGCGTCGGACTCCGTTCTCGCAAGAGCCGGCGCGTCATCGGCATCCGGCGACTTGGTCAATACGGCTACAAAATGCCCTTCGCCCTTGCAGCGATGAGGCCATAGCCGCTCGGTGCGCAGCAACGTAAATTCGGGATGGCTCCGTACGAAAGCGGCCATTGCCTCCTCATTCTCGGATCGGTTGAACGTGCAGGTCGAATAGACGAGCCTTCCTCCCGGCTTTAGCATGATAGCTGCATGTTCAAGAATATCCGCTTGTCTTGCGGCGCACATCTGAACATGCTCGGGCGACCATTCTTCGATCGCGTCGGCGTCTTTGCGGAACATGCCTTCGCCCGAGCAAGGCGCATCAAGCATGATGCGATCGAACATGGCCGGAAAACGCACGGACAGTTGATCGGGCGAAGCGCAGGTGACGACGGCGTTGCGAATGCCGCAGCGCTCGACGTTTTCGCTTAAGATTTTGGCTCTGGCGGGATGAATCTCGTTCGCAATCAGAAGTCCTTCTCCATTCATTGCTCCAGCGATTTGAGTCGTTTTGCCGCCGGGTGCGGCCGCCAGATCGAGTATCGTCTCCCCCGGCTGCGCTTCGAGCGCTTCCGCCGCCGACATAGCCGAAGGCTCCTGAATATAATAAAGTCCTGCGGCATGATAAGGGTGCTTGCCGGGGCGAGTCGCCTCATCGTAGTAATAGCCGGTTTTGCACCAAGGAATCGGGCTTAAGCCAAACTCCGTGCGCAATGAAACGAATGGATCCGCATTACGGCTGTGAATATCGGGCAGCTTCAACGGATTGATCCTCAGGCCGTATGCGCGAGGCTCGTCATAGCTGGACAGAAAAGCGTCAGCGTCATCGCCGAGCAGCTCTCTTGCTTGCTGTATATAGGCCGCCGGGAGAGCGGGAGAGGTTGTTGGGGAGTCGGACAAGAGATAACACTCCTTTTGTTGCGGCAGAATGAAAAATAGCCGCCGGCAAGCGATCAATGCTGCTCCGGCGGCAAAAAAGGGTGATCGTGCGATTTCCAATCGTTGTATAATATTGTTGAAAAATCATCTAGCGTAGTGCCGAACGAGCTTCAAAATAGGCGAATGAGCAAGGAAACAAATGTAGAGGCTGTCAGGCTCCTATTCCGCGCATCAAAATCATAGACCGAAGCGTGGGAGTGCAATAAAGCACTCGTCATTCGTTAGCGCCCGCGCCGCCCGCCGCCGTTGGAACGTCCGCTGCTTTTGCCGCCGCGCGAGCTCCTGGCATCGCCGCGCCGTCCGCCCGTCGATGTCTGGCTGCGAGAGCCGTTGCTCGCGCTGCGGTTGGATGCCGGTGCGGCGTCATTCCAAGGATTAGCGGAAGTCCCGCTCTTTCTGCTGCCTGCCGCTCCGCCGTTGCTGTCGCGTTTGCCGCTCACTGCCGCCCGGTCGCGCGCTCCGCTCCGGTCAGCCGGGGTCGGCGACCAGTCGCTGTCGGGACTCCAGCCGCCGCGGGAACCAGCCGCGTCGCCACGACCGCCGCGGGAGCCCGCCGCGTCGCCACGACCGCCGCGGGAGCCCGCCGCGTCGCTACGTCCGCCGCGGGAGCCCGCCGCACCGCGGGAACCAGCCGCGTCGCTGCGTCCGCCACGGGAGCCCGCCGCGTCGCCACGACCGCCGCGAGAGCCAGCCGCACCGCGTGAACCTGCGCCATCGCGCTCCGCGCCGCTTCTCGACGATTTGATGCGGATCGGCGCTGTGCCGCGCGCAACGGCTGAATCGTCGCGTCGCTCGATTGCGGTGCCAAGCGCGCGTTCGATGTGAGCCATCGCATCGCTGTCGCGCGATGTCGTCAGCGTGACCGACATGCCTTCGTTGCCGGCGCGGCCCGTACGGCCGATGCGATGAATGTACGTTTCCGCATCTTGCGGAATATCGTAATTGAACACATGCGAGACGCCCTCGACATCAAGGCCGCGCGCGGCGACGTCCGTCGCAACGAGCACTTGAAGCTTCGCTTCGCGAAACCGCTTCATGACCTGCTCGCGCTTCGCCTGCGACAGATCGCCGTGCAGCTCGTCGCTGTTGATGCCGCGTTCCTGAAGCGCTTCGTTCAGCTTTTTGGCCCGAATCTTCGTTCGGCAGAACACGACGGCAAGATAAGGACGATACCGTCCGATCAGCTCGACGAGCGTATCTTCCTTGCGGCGATCCGTCGTCTCGACCGCCACCTGCTTGATCGTATCCACCGTTACCCGCTCGGGACGGATACGAATATCTTCCGGGCTGTTCATGTACCGGGCGCCAAGCTTGCGAATCGGCTCCGGCATCGTGGCCGAGAACAGCATCGTCTGGCGATGCTGTCTTGGCATCTGGGCGATAATCGACTCGACCTCCGACAAAAAGCCCATATGAAGCATTTGGTCGGCTTCGTCGAGCACGAGCATTTTGATTTTGCCAAGAGAGACGGTCTCGCGCCGCAGATGGTCGAGCAGCCTTCCCGGCGTAGCGACGATAATATGCGGTTCTTTGTTTGCAAGCTTGCGGATTTGCGCTTCGACGTCTTGTCCGCCGTAGGCGGCCAGCACAGTCGCGCCTGCGGCCGGCGCAAGCTTCTTCATCTCCGCCGTAATCTGAATCGCCAGCTCCCGCGTCGGGGTGAGCACGAGCGCTTGCGTCTGGCTTTTCTGCGTATCGATACGCGCCAGCAAAGGAAGGGCGAACGCAAGCGTTTTGCCCGTACCGGTCTGTGCCTGCACGATGACGTCCGTCCCTTTCAGCGCTTTGGGGATTGCTTGCTGCTGCACAGGCGTCGGCACGGTAATGCCGTATGATTGCAGAACGCCCGACAGCTCTTCCGAGACGCCAAGCGTCGTAAATGTAGTTGCCATTCCAAAACTCCTCTTTATTCGCGGCTTTCGAGCCGTCGATTATCCTATACAGTATACCAGTTATAGGACATGAGCGCATCTGTGCGCCTATTTGTCCGCAGATCAGCTTTCTTCCGGCGGTAAAATTATGCTATACTTTACCCGATACGAACAGATGATCCCGTTATTGTCGATTAGGAACGTGGAACGAAGCAATGAAGGAGACGGCACAATGGCATTCGGCGTTAACCGGCGCGAGCTGCAAGATTGGAAACGGCAGGTGGAACTCGGCGAAGTCGCCGTAATGACGCATTATTGGTACGATAACCGGTTCCCGGACAATCGGACGGTGACGAAGGTCGGCTGTTGCAATCTTGAACGGTTGGCCGATTGGTGCAAGGCGAACGGACTCGACCCTAAGTACATTCACCGAAGAGAGCGTTACCCGCATTTTGACGTGATCGGTCCCAGGCAGCGCGAGGTGCTTGAACGGATGGGCCGACACGATCTGGTCGATAAATTTCTGTTGTAGCAGCTCAGAGAGAGCATTCAGCATAGAAACGCAGCGGAGGCTTCTGAATAGAGGTCGAAGGCTGTCGAGAAAGTCTCGGCAGCCTTCGACCGAAATAAGCACCCCTCAAAGGCGATTATTTCGCTCGCAACGCTTGCACGCAGTCGAATAAGTGCTCCACAAGGCGGCTTAATCGCTCGCTATGTGCCGGAGAATAACGCTAGCTTAAGGAATAAAAGGCCGAACAAGGTGCTTAATTGGGCATGGAATGGTTCGCGAGTATAATAACAGTCTGTGTCGGTTCTTATTTCACAACTCCACCCCGCTGCGCTTCTTCCAGTCGCCAAGCCTATTTTAAGCTAAGTCATATTGATGATTATTTTTGAAAGATGATCCGGGACTTGTTGTTTTCCAGAGACAGTTGACCGGGCAAGATTTTTTAGGGGAAGCGCGAATATATCGTATACATAGATATCTTACGGCTTATGTTCAAGGAGGGACGCTGTATGAAAATTGCGAAGACGATAGAGGATATCGATCGCGAGCTGACGCGAATAACAGAGGAGTACGAGCATTGGTTTCAACGAAGTCCGGAGCAACTTCATTTTAAGCCTCGCACCGGATGGAGTACGGAACAGATTTTGGAGCATGTGACGTTAACGAACCGCTTTCTTCTTATTCTCATCCGTAAAGGAGCGAGTAAAGCGAAAGAAAGGGCGTTGAAAGTCGATCTTGCTCAAGCTGTGGCGGATTACGAGTATAACTTGCAGGCGCTGGACGAGATTGCAAAGCACAAATCTTTCATTTGGATACGGCCGGAGCATATGGAGCCAACGGGCGAGAAGTCAGTGAACGAGATTAAAGCTTTGCTCCAAGAACAAATGGATGAATGCCGTGACATATTGAGACGGTTGCCGAACGGAGAAGGGATCCTGTATAAAACAACGATGAGCGTGAATAGCCTTGGCAAGATCGACGTGTACCAATATATTTATTTCTTATGTCAGCACGCCGCGCGTCATATCGTCCAAATGCAAGTTGTGAGGGATGAGTTTCAAAGCTTTATTAAGGGCTCGTAAGCTAAACGCCGGCGAATCAAAATCGAAACGGCCAAGGAGGTTATTCCGTTGACTTCTGCCCCGTTCTGGGAATGAATTGAGCAGTCCAAGCAGTGTGGAGAAGAACAGGTTGAATGGATGACGAAAGAGCCGACTAAGAAAAGCAAGAACGAAATTATCGAATTCGAAATTGCGTTCAGACAGCGGATGGAGCAACTGTATACGTCCTCGTTATGGGAGCCGCTTACGTCATAAGGGGCGGATGCTCCGACGATTGCTTCGAGTATTTCAGAGGATGGCTGATCGCGCAAGGAGAAGCAAGATTCCATAAGGAAGGGTTGAGCGGCATTGTCCGGAACACTGTCGAAGTCGCTTATTTCAATGAAGGCAGCTTGCAGAAATAAGCGGGACCGCACATTTTTTGGTTTTCAGCCTCAATAAAGCATGGTACATTTTAGGGGCAAGATGGCGAAGTCGAACAGACCTCGTCATGTTTGGTAAAAGCGACAAATACAATTTCAGAGGTGCGACAATGAGCCGTTTGCTGCCTTCCTTAGAGCTGACCGCAGAGATTGAACGATCCGAGATGGACTATATGACCGATCGAATGCTGGCGATTCAGAGCAGGCCGGGCAATCCGGAGGGCGTAGAAATAGAGACGTTCGGCCAAGCGGTCGGATTGTACAGCCGAACGATGCCGTGGGCGACTTTCAATTCGGTGAAAGGCTTTATGAGCCAAGACGCCGATTATATCGCACCCATCCTCGATTTCTACCGGCAGAGAGACCGCAAGGCTCAATTCGAAATCGTTCCTTCTCTCGTGGATCGTCATGTTCTGGAACGTTTATCCGAACGGGGCATGTTTCAATCCGGCTTTCATTGCTCGTTGATTGTGCCGCCGGCCGCGATTAGCGACGAGCAGGACGGTATACGAATTGAGCCGTTGCGAGCGGATCAATTCGAGCTTTACGCGGCGATACATTGCAGAGGAACCGGGCTGCCGGATGACGGTATCCCCTACGTGGCGCAGAACAACAAGGTATTATACGATCGTCCGGGCTGGAAATTTTATATCGCCTATGTAGACGGAACGCCGGCCGCAGTAAGCGTAATGTACGTTCACAACGGGACGGCTTCTTTAACGTTCGCTGCCGCGCTGCCGGCATTCAGAAACAAGGGACTGCACCGGCTGCTATTGAAACGGAGAATAACGGACGCTTATTATAGCGGCTGCAAGCTGGCTGTGGGGCAGTGCGCTTACTCGTCCCAGAGCCATCGCAATATGGAGGCCGTCGGAATGAAATTGGGCTATATCAGAACGTCATGGACGGAAAAATAACGCAGCGGTTCGCGAGAACAACCCGCAACGAACCATTCATTCGGCAAGCGGCACAGCGCGGGGGATCCGGAAAGGATGAGGTATGAGCATGAGAAGAAGCATGACTGTATTTCTATGCCTCGTAATTGTTTTTTTAACGAGCTGTTCTTCTCCAAGCTATAGATTTGACGATAACGATATTCGAATCAGTCTGATCGATTATTGGACAGACGGCAAGACCAGATCCTATACCGTAGCGGTTAGCAATAACGGCAAGCTTGATGTTAAATATGTGAACATGTACTTGTATTATCCGATCATTACGGCGAATGGGTCGAAGGGGAACGATTTCAAGCTGGAGGGCAGAACGGACGGCAGGCCGAATCATATCGCATCGGGACAATCGCTTCAATTCAGCTTTATTGCTCCCATCGCGGAGGTGTTCGGCGCTTCAACGCTGCTGGATTATGACCATCCGCAGATCCAATTCAACGGGCTGGTGCAAGAGGGGAAATCGCAGGTTTCCTTCGCCATGAGCGGCGGGTATTTGGATATGTAATGACAGGATATAAGCATAAGGAAGCGGCCGAGCAGTCCTTGATCCTTCTATACCCAATACACGGATTTAACGAGCATAGCAGAATGAAAGGGATGTTCGGTCCAGTGTGCGGCAAGGAAATAAAGTGACGTTGGTTGATATCATGCTTCAGTTGGAAAGGAGCCATTATGATGCAGAGCAATACAAAGGCCGTCGGTCAAACGAAGGCTGTCGGATTCCAAATCGGCGTGCGGCGAACATTCGCTCTTCCGCTCGAAGCGGCGTGGCAATTGATCGTATCGGCCGAAGGGATGAGCATATGGCTGGGCCATTCCGATCTGGCCGAGCTGCGCGCGGGCGAACAATACTGCACTGCGGACGGCATCGCCGGAGAGATTAGAGTGGTTAACCGGGCCGAGAATATTAGACTTACCTGGAAGCCGGAAGGCTGGGACAAGCCATCGACGCTTCAAATTCGGACGATCGCAAGCGGCAGCGATAAAACGACGATCAGCTTTCATCAAGAGAAGCTGCGGGACGCGGCTGCACGGGAAGAGATGAAAGCAAGATGGGAGCAAGCATTAACCGATTTGAAGACGTATGCGACTGCGGATTAAGGCGAGGGGAAGGGAGTCGCCATGCATTCGGATGTAATGCAATGATCGGCAGCGTACTGGACGACGAAGATTATGAGCTTGTCCTCGCACTCGCGCGGCGAAAGCAGGAATTCAATCGGCAGGCGCTGCTTCATGGCGATTGCGGCGTGCACAATTTTGTGTTCGACCGGCAGCAATTCGTTGGCGTCATCGATCCGTATCCTGTCGTGGGCGAACCTATCTTCGATTTGATTTATGCGTACTGCTCGTCTCCGGATCAACTGGATGCGGAAACCATAAGCGCGGCGCTCGACCGCTGCAATCCCGCGCTGCTTGGCGTTTACGATTTGAACGCGGAAGTATTGATCGGCCTTTATTCCAGAATAGCAACCTGCCTGATTCATCATCCGGCGGACTTAGACGAGTATATGGCAGCGTGGAAGGTTTGGAAGGCGAGAGCGATAAGCTAATCATCCGAGGGAGGGGCGTATGGAAGGATGGAAAATGTCCGATTAGTGAAGCCGACTATAAATTTGCAGAAGGAATATATGGAATTTTATCAAGAATGGAAGGACAGCGGGGAAGATATGGCGCCTTGGGTCATTAGCCGGGATCCCTCCGACTTTCCGGCTATGGTACAGTCTTTGTTCGATCAGGAGCAGGAAGAGCGCATGCCTCCCGATCGCGTCCCGGATTCCACCTATTGGCTCGCGGCCGACAGCGGACAGGTGATCGGAGCCGTGAACATCAGGCATCGGCTGAACGAGAAGCTGCTGAGCTGTGGCGGTCATATCGGGTACGGCATTCGCCCGTCGGAGAGAAGAAAAGGCTATGCGACGAAGCTGCTGGCCTGTGCGCTGGACATTGCGCAAGAGCTGGGAATAACGAAAGTGCTTGTCGTATGCGACGAGAGCAACATCGCTTCCGCCAGAACGATATTGCATCACAGCGGCGTACAAGACGACAGCTTCACGGAAGAAGACGGCAATGTCGTAAGCCGGTATTGGATCGAGCTTTAACGATTGCCGATTAAATCGGTATCGTACAGGTTTAATATGAAATTAATGGAATACGAATAGATTTTGTAGTGATGGATGACAAACAGTTACCGAGGAGTGTCTTCGAATGGAGCAATGGGAGTACAAGACGATTAAAATTAAAACCGGCGGTTTTCTAGGCGGCAAAGTGGACGAGGAGCAATTGGAGCAACAATTGAACGATTACGGATGCGAGGGCTGGGAGCTTGCCTCCTGCTTCGATACGAGCAGCTATCAAGGACAATCGAGAGAAATCGTAATCGTGTTTAAGCGAAGAAAACGATAGTCAGGAAACGATCCGACGCTGACCATAGGGGAGAATAGAAAGATGATAAAGGTACACAATGGACCGGGGAAGCGATTTCTCCCATCTTTGCGCACCGCGAGGTTTAAAGACAGGACAATGATGTGAAAAGTCAACGGGCGCTGCGGAGCCGGAAGAGGCTAACGAGAAGTCTGCCTGCCGAATATACGAGGATAAGAGACCTGACGAGCTTTTTATCAGGACTACGCATTGAACGACGGGGGGATAGCGCTCAGAAAAGGCTATTAGGGCATTAAACATGGCCCTCCTTGGCAATAATCTGGCGAATAAAGAGATGATGAAGGCCGCTTAATGGCTGAAATACCGCGAAGAAAGCGAGATAGGGGTCTGCGGGGGACTCTTCTATTTATCGGCTGGACATAGCCTTAACCGCAGATGAGCCAGTAACGGGATAATGATGCGCTGATGATGTAGATGCACCGGCTATTTCTTGAATCAGACCAAGGGAATACGAGAGAGACGGGAGAACAAGGCGATATGACAACGAAGACGAAAGCGATCTATTTTGATTTTGACGGCGTGCTTACGTTGGATGCGACCGGCTCGATGTCGACCTGCAACTATATAAGCGCCGCTACGGGCATCCCGTTCGATGAGGTGATGACGGCCTATCGGTCATTCAATAAGGATTTGCTGCTGGGAGCGAAATCGCATGCCGATATTTGGGACGAGTGGAGCGCCATGCTGCACGGCAAGCTTGAAGCGGCTCATTTGAACGAATCGTTCGAAAGCACGCCGATGAATACGGACATGCTGGAGCTGGCCCGCACGTTGAAGGAGCAAGGCTGCAAGCTCGGCATCATTACGGACAATAAAAAGGATCGGATGCGCTATTTGCGCGCTTATCATCGCCTGGACGATCTATTCGATACGATTGTCGTCTCTGCCGAGGTCGGCTTTAACAAGCATCATCGCGCGATTTTTGATGCTGCGCTGGACAAGCTTCAGACGGCTCCGCATGATAGCGCTTTCATTGACAATAACGAAATCAATCTCGTTATACCGAGAGAGCTGGGAATGACGGGAATATACCACGACGACCGGACGAACGATGTCGAGGCGCTCAAGCGCCGATTGGACGCTATGCTCGGGCTGTAGCTGCTTCACACAGTCAATGGTTCGACATCGAATGCTCGCGCAGCAGCCGATCGTTTACGAGCAGAGGACGATTTAAGGATTGGCCTGCCGGAATCAAACATTGATGAAGCGGAGAAGAACAAGCGGGAATTTGTTATAGGAGTCGGGAAAGCATCGTTCGGCAGGCAAGTTATTGTTGGAGGGCAAGAACTAATGATTTATTTGCAAAAGGATACGGCGCTCTAATTCGCTTGTCACACTCCGAATGAGCAATACGGCTTTGTCAACGGACGCTCGTTGCGATGAAGCGCCTGTTGGTTGCGGGCGGCAATCGAGTCGCATCCACCCTAAATTATAGCTAAAACAGTTTCCCGCTTGGCGGCGTAGTTGTATAATCATGGAATAAGATGAAGACTACGGATGACGGATGACGGATGACGATTAAGCAACGATTGATATGGCATAACCGTCATCACCCGGCGCAAATACAGTCCCTGATGGAGCGCAGCGGCCGGGGCGCATAAAATCAACCCCCGAATGGAGCGGAAGATAGCGCCATGAATCTCGCGAACCGAATTACGCTCGTCCGAATTCTGCCGATTCCGTTGCTTATGGCGGTGCTCAGCCTTATCCGCAATGGATGGAGAGCAAGTGGACGCTATTCCGGGATCTGAACGAATACGGACTTTATTACGGGGCCGCATTGTTCCTGTCGACCGCCGCGACCGATAAACTAGACGGCTGGGCAGCTCGCAGCTATAATATGGTAACCAATCGGCAAACTGCTCAATCCGCTGGCGGACAAGCTGCTCATTACGGTGGCGCTCGCGATGCTCGTGCGTCTCGATCTCGTCACCAGTTGGATTGCCGTCATTATTATCGGCCGTGAAATCGTCATTACGGCTATCCGCGTCGCAGCGTTTTCACTCGGCATTGCGTTGGCGGCGGATCAACTGGGCAAGCTTAAAATGGCGCTTCAAGTTATTGCCATTACAGCCGTTCTTTTAACGATCTACTCGGGCTGGAACTATATCCGCATGAACTACAAGAGATTGCACCTGAATAAGTAGACCGTTGCGCAGCGGTGCGGGGCAGCAGGAGCCTGCTCGCGGGGCGCCGGTTACGGCTCGAAGCCGCGCCGGCTAATATAGAGTTCATCTTCCGCGAAGAGCCGCTTGAATTGGTCGTACACGGTCCGATAGGCCGACGGCTCGTACCATTGTTCCAATCCGAGCTGCTTATACAGCGCATCGACGCCTAATCTTTGCGTACGCTTGCCGCCGCTGCCGTCGCCCATCCAGTAGTCGTCGATGCATACGCGGCTCACAAGCGGACGCAGCAGCTCGGCAAAGCGGTCGCTGCAAGGGAGTAGCGGAGCGACGGCCGCCTGCACCGGCACGCCCGCTTTCGCCAGCGCTTTCAGCGCGGCGAGCCTGCCCCGAATCGGAGGGGCGCCGGGCGTAAACGATTGGCGAACATCCTCGCGGTCTGTCTCCACCGTCATGCTGACGCGCACTTGATGGCCGAATCGAAGCAGAATGTCGATGTCCCGGCTCACGAGCGGGCTTCGGGTTTGCACGAGCAGGAATTGCGGGGGGGTCTCGGCCATAACCTCCAGCAGGGAGCGCGTAATCCGCTCCTTGTATTCAATTGGTTGGTACGGGTCCGTGCTGGATGACATGAACACCGTGACGGGACCTTTCGCCTGCGCCTTTCGCAGCTCGCGGCGCAGCAGCTCGGATGCCTCTTGCTTGACGTCGACCCAGCCGCCCCATTGCTCGCCGCGGAACAAGGCGACCGGCATTTGCCGGACGTAGCAATACGAGCAGCCGAATGCACAACCGGTGTACGGGTTGAGCGTGTGGGTATAGCCGGAGAGAAAGCCGGTTCCCCGGTTCAGCAGCGACTTGGGCCGCTTATATTCATAAGCGATCTTCGTCATCGAACGGGCGTCTGCCGGTTTTGCGACGGTATGCTGTCCGCCGCGGAGCCTTCCTGCTCAAGCCGAAGCAGCGCGGTCTTCATCGGCAGGCCGCCGCGATAGCCGGTCAGCGTTCCGTTCTTGCCGATGACGCGGTGGCAGGGGATGGTAATCAGGACCGGATTGGCGCCGATCGCGCTGCCGACCGCACGTACGGCTGACGGCTTGTTCAATTGCAGCGCGATATCCGAGTAGGATGCCGTGCTTCCGTATGGAATACGGCGCATCGCCTCCCATACGGCCGTCTGAAAAGGCGTTCCGCGGCAGTCGAGCGGGAGCGAGAATTCGCGGCGCGTCCCTTCCCAATATTCAATGAATTGCTTGGCGTACGGCCGGAGCTTGTCGTCATCGCGAATGATCGCGCTGCCGGGCATGCGGGTGGCTGCCCACTGCGCCAGTTCGTCGAACGGCAGCCCGCTGGAGCCGACGAAGCTAAGTCCCCCTGTCGTCGCCGCCATATGAAGGCTCCAGCCGTCATGCGTTACAACCGTCCAATAGAGGGAGGACGGCGTCAAGTTATCAGCATTGTTCGTCATTGTGCTGCTCCTTTCTCTTGTCGTGCATTTGCCGGTATTCGGCCGGCGTCAGCCCGGTCGTCTTTTTGAACCACGTCATGAAATAGGGCGTGTTCGTTATGCCGACGAGCCGGCCGATCTCGGCGGCGGAATGCTCCTTCCCGGCAAGCAGGATCTGCGCTTTCCGCAAGCGAAGCTGCCGGATATAGGCGAGCGGGGTCAGTCCCTTCAGGCGCTTGAACGTCCGTTGCAGATGATAAGGACTGCCGTGACTGAAAGCTGCGAGCAAGTCCAACGTTAAATGCTCCGTATAATGAGCATGAATATATTCGGCAACGCGATCGATCCATTCCTCGTCGGGCAGCCGCAGCCCGGCAGGCCTGCAACGTTTGCATGGCCGATACCCTGCGGCGGCGGCTTGCTCCGCCGTATGGTACAGGCTGACGTTGGACCGGCTTGGCGGCCGCGATTTGCACGAAGGCCGGCAGAAGATGCCGGTCGACTTCACGGCATAGAACCATTGACCGTCGTAAGCGGAGTCGTTCCCGACGATCGCTTCCCATTCCCGTTCCGTTAAGTCGAGAGAGGATAAAGCGGCGCTTCTCTGCTCCAATGCGATTCGGTTCGGCATTGTCTTCACCTCTACGTTCAGTATAAACCGAATGCGGGCCGGTTGTACGGATTATCGAACGAAAGAGCAAGAATGTGAACGGGCAAGGCTTGATTGAATAATGGAAAATGTGGTTATTTCTGAATATACAATAGGCGAAACGGCGCATATTAGGGGGATGATTGTCATGTCGGATCGAATTCGCGTGTCGACCGGCTCTCCTTGGGAGCCGACTGTCGGATATTGCCGAGCTATCCGAATAGGCAATATAGTAGAGGTGGCGGGGACGACCGCCATGCGAGACGGCGAGATTGCGGGCAAAGGCAACCCGTATGAGCAGACCAGAGCTGCGCTCAAGACGATTGAGGCGGCGCTGAAGCAGGTTGGCGCGTCGTTGTCCGATGTTGTACGAACCCGAATGTTTGTGACCGATATTAGCCGATGGGAGGAGATTGGCAGGGCCCACGGCGAATACTTTCAGAATATTCGGCCCGTAGCAACGATGGTGGAAGTGAAAGCGCTAATCGACCCGGAGCTGCTCGTCGAGATTGAGGTTCAGGCGATAGTAGCGGAGCGTGCGGAATAGAATCTATTATTTTGAAGCGGCAAGAGGAGGAGGCCTGTATTGATGACAGGAGCGAAAAAATCGGTACGCAGGGCGTATATTACGGATGCGCCCGATCTGGTTCGGTTGAATGAAGCTTTTAACGGGGTACGTATGACCGAGTTGGAAGTAAGGGATAGCTTGCTTCGCTCGAATGAGCTTGTCGCGATCGCGCTGCTGAATGAGCGACCGGTCGCGTTTGCTTGCGCGCAATTTTTCGAATCGTTCTGCTACCGCGAGCGTCACGGCGAACTGACGGAAATGTTCGTCGAACCAAGCGCCCGCGGGCAAGGTCTTGCATCGATGCTGATGGCGCATATGGAAGAAGAGCTTCGTTCCAGAGGGGTTAGCCGCATTAAAGTGCTGACGGGTGCCGATAACGACATCGCGATCAAAGCGTATGAACGGTTCCAATACGGTCGCAAGAATGAAGCGGTGCTGATGAAGAAGATTACCAATTCTCCTTCCGACGACTCCGGCAATCCATAACGGCTAATTGGGGGAAACGATGCTGTTATTATGGTTGCAAGGAATCGTCATCGGGCTGTCCATTGCGGCCCCTGTAGGTCCCATCGGCATCTTGTGCATGAACCGCACGATGACGCAGGGGCGGTTGTACGGCTTCGTATCCGGTCTTGGAGCGGCGACGGCCGATAGTTTGTACGGCGTTGTTGCGGCGCTCGGGTTTACCGTTATTATGAAGCCGCTTATGGATTATTCGTCATGGATTGGATTAATCGGAGGAGTGTTTCTCATTTATCTCGGTTACCGGGCATTTCGCTCCAAGCCGTCGGAAGGTCAAGCGAACGCAAGCGGCACTCTGCTCGGCGCTTTTTTGACGGTGTTCGCGTTGACTGTGACGAACCCGATGACGATCATGTCTTTTCTCGGCATTTTTGCAAGCATTAGTCCCGCGGATACGAATGCAGGCCGTTCGCTGACGCTGGTGCTTGGCATTTTTACCGGCTCAATGCTCTGGTGGCTGCTGCTTAGCGGCATCGTAGGCTTGATCCGGAAAGCGATGACGAATTCGGCAATGGTATGGATCAATCGCGTCTCGGGGGCCGTGCTGATCGTATTCGGACTCGTATCGATGATTCGCTAGCATATCGTATTCGATATTTTCGATATATTCGATATAAGGGCTGTTTCTTGCCGATTCGTCGTTCGGCAGCGGTTCGCCTAGCGGCCCTAACTTCATGATGGAGGAGACGAAATGCCTCATTTGATCGGAGAGACGATCATCCTGCGGGAATATCGCCAAGAGGATTTGCCCGGCATGAGGGAATGGTGCAACAATCCCGACATTACGCATTGTTTGTCCGATGCTTTCTTATATCCGCATACGGCGAGCGGTACGGAAACGTATTTGAATGCGCTGCTCGGCGGCACGGCGGAGCAGAAGGGCTTTGTTATTGCGGACAAGCTGACGGAGCAATATATCGGCCAGATCGACTTGCTTCATCTCGATTGGAAGAACCGCTCGGCAGAGCTCGGCATGGTCATTGGAGACGCTCGGCTGCATGGCCGCGGAATCGGAACGGCGGCGGTTAGGCTGTTGCAGCAATTCGTTTTTATGGAATTGAATTTAAACCGGCTTCAACTGGAAGTGTACGAATATAATAACAAAGCGATTCGCTGCTACGAGAAGTGCGGGTTTCGAGAAGAGGGACGGCTGCGGGAGAAGCATTATACGAGCGGCCGTTATTTCGACGTGGTTGTCATGGCGATATTGAAAGAAGAATATGATGCGGATGTGCATACGGCCAAGTAGAATCCACCGGCAGCGCGACAAGGAGGCGGACTGATTTGGGCTCCAGAATTATGCATTACTGCATTACGACGCGTCTGAACGAGACGATCCGAATCGACGATCCGCAGTTTCTGCTCGGCGGCATAGCGCCGGACGTTCATAAGCATATGCAGGAGCCGAAGGCGAAATCCCATTTTGCCGGCGTCGATTCGCAGGGTCTGTTTTTTTCGGACTACGATGCTTTCGGGGCCAAATATTTTCGCAGCCGCATCCAGCCCTTTCATCTGGGCTACTACTATCACCTGATCTCCGATCAAATCTGGTTGGAGGAAATTTATTTCCCGCTCATCCAATGGCTGCCGCAACCGAAGAAGAAGCAAGCGCAAGAAAGCTATTACCGCGATTTCGGGCGGCTGAACGGAATGCTGATCGATCATTACGGTTTAAAGCTTGCTCATCTGGAGGCGGTCCCCGTCGAGATCGACGAGATCGATTACCGGTTTTTGCCCGCACTTATACAAGACCTTGTCTATGATTTCGAGAAGAAGGATGCGCATAAGGACGAGCCGCTGGAGCTGCTCGAATGGAACAAAGTGATAGACGTTCTGGAGCGATCCGTTCAGGAATGTCTGAAGCGGTAGATCGGAGGGGACTATCGATTGCACAACGCATTGGAGAAAATGTTCGTCAAAACAGGGATATACAGCTTTATTATTGGCCTGTTGGTCGGTCTGTTATGGGTGAAGGATGAATATCGCACCGTTCAGGATGCGGGAGCTTATATAACGGTGATGAAGCCGACAAAGCAATACGTGCTGGAGTTGCTCCGGTTCGCGTCGACCGTGTCGCTGGCTTCGCTCATCGTCGCCGCGGTCAAGTCGTTGGCCGCTCGGCGGAGCGAGAGCGATTCTTTTCATTTTTATAAAGGATTCATGAGGTCGTTTATCGTCGTCTTCCTGTTCATGGTGGTCGTTCTGCCGCTCCTGATGCTGATTTCGAAGTCGTTCTGACCGTATGCTGAACCATTTAATCGTCGTATTCGTTCTTACGTTGATTATCCATACGGCGGAGACGCTGTCTTATGCGATCCGGTTCGCAGGCGTGCGGCTGAACAAAATCGCCGTCGCCCTGTCGCTGACCGGCATTATCGTTCTCGTCTCCAGAACCGCGAACATGCTGCAGGCTCCGCTTACGGCAACGTTCGTCGACCATGCGAGGAACCAGTCCGATTTTCCGTTGATCGACTATATGCGCGTCATTCTGTTCGCCGCCTCGATCGGAACAATCTGCGCGATCGCGCTGTTCCCGTCCTTCGTCAATCTGTTCAGCCGCATTATTGCCAAGCTGGAGGTGGCCGGTTCGATTCCGAGGCTGATTACCGGCGTTACGATCGGACAATTAATCAACACGAAATATTATTTGCGCAAGCCCGCGTTCTCGTTCTACTATTTCCGGTATCTCGGCATTCCGAAGCGGCTTATTGTCATGAACGTGTTCGTCACCGCTTTTTATACGGTAGGCGTTATGGCTTCGCTTTATTCCGCGTTTTTGCTGCCCGCTTACAGCACGACGGCCTCCCAGGCATCGGGCATCATTAACGGCCTCGCCACGATTATGCTCACCATCTTCATCGACCCCCAGCTTGGCCTTATTACGGACAAGGCGCTTCATCACGAGCAGTACCGCACTCAATTGGGCAAGGTGTACGTCGTCATGATGACATCGCGGTTTCTCGGCACGCTGCTCGGGCAGTTCATCCTTATTCCCGCTGCATATTTTATCGGTATGGTCGTGAAGCTGCTATAGCCCTTGCTCATCCGGTCCGAAGGACTTGAATACCCCGTTAGCTTTCGATTGTCGCCGTCTTGCCGCTTCGCCGATTTCGCTTCTTGCGCCCTTCGCGGTTTACAAGGAATATGCCGGCACAGATGAAGGCGCCGCCCGCCGCAACATACATATGAAGCTGCTCGCCGAGCAGCAGCCAACTGGTCAATACGCCGAACAGCGGCGCGAGGAACAGGAAGGAGCTTGTTTTCGCCGCGTCGCCTTGCCGCAGCAGGTAATACCAGCCGGAGAACTGCACAATGGAGCAGAACAGGGCCAGCAGCAGCAAGACCGTCACCGACGAAGCGTTCACCTCGAACGCCGGCTTCTCGGCCGCAGCGCTCAGAATGAGCAGCGCGAGCCCTCCGGCGAGCATTTGGTAAGCGGTCAGCACCATCGTATCGAACGCGGCTCCCCACCGTTTAATAAGCAAAGTCGCCCCGGCGAAGCAGACGGCGCCCGCGAGGCAGATGAAGGTACCCGGCGACAGGGCGACATGGAAGCCGAACGTAATCGCAACGCCTGCGAAGCCGACGGCAACGCCGAACCATTGTCCGATTCGATAGACGGCCCCGGTGAACAACGTCCCGAGCACAATGACGAGCAGCGGATTGACGAACGTAAGAATGGCCGATTCGCTCGACGTGATCCACCGCATGCTGAAGTAGCAGCAGCCCATGACGCCAGTCGTCTGCAAGAGTCCGATCACGGAAGCCTGCAGCCATTGAATGCCGCGAGGCTGCCGCCTGCGGGCGACCAGTACGGCCATCATTCCCCCGGCTATTAAATAACGGAACGCCATAAGCAGGAACGGCGGCGCATAATCGAGTCCGATCCGGCCGATCGGAAAGGCGATCCCCATCAGAAATGTAGTGAGCAAGAGCAGCAATATGTATTTGGTCGCGCTCATAGGTCTTCCCTCCCGAATGGTAAGCTTGTGAACGATAGGTTTGTTCTCGTATTGTAATGGACTTTGGCCGCCATGTATAATACCGTCTATTAATGGGAGCTATCAAGAAAGTTGATATCGCATGTCCGAAGCTTGTCTTTGACCATTCCTTCTACAAGGAGAACCCGTTATCGATGATGTATCATTTAAGATACCGTTCGACGCTCGATTATTCGATCATCGGCTTCCGCAATGCGCTGGACAAGCCGGCGATTTAACGAGGCGATATATTCGTGACCCCGAGCGAAGAACATGATAGGATAAAAGAAGTCTGTTCCCGTAAACGGTTAACATCGGCGGCATGCAAGAACAAGCCGCTTCAGTTTCAGCGAATAGTAAACAGCAGCGGCGCGGAGGAGTAAAGGAATGAAATTTAGACCCTGTATCGATATGCATCAAGGCAAGGTCAAGCAGATCGTTGGCGAGACGCTCGCATCGGAGCATGGGGCGGTCGTCGAAAATTTTGTATCGAGCCACGACTCGGTGTACTACGCCGAATTGTTCAAGAAGGACAAGCTGACCGGCGGCCATGTCATTATGCTGGGCGGCGGCAACGAGGAGGAAGCGGTTCGCGCGCTTCAAGCGTATCCGGGCGGCTTGCAGATCGGCGGCGGCATTAATGCGGACAACGCGAGGCGTTATTTGGAGCACGGCGCGTCGCATGTCATCATGACGTCTTATATTTTCCGTGACGGCAAGCTGGATCGGGGCCATCTGGACGCGATCGTGGCGGAGGTTGGCAAGGACAAGCTCGTCATCGACCTTAGCTGCAAAGAGAAGGACGGCAAGTGGTACGTCGTCACGAATCAGTGGAAGCTGTTCAGCGATTTTGAAGTGAACGAGGCGAATATCCAGTTTTTGGAGCAGTATTGCGATGAATTTCTCGTTCATGCCGTCGACGTCGAGGGCAAGCAAAGCGGCATTCAGCAAAGTCTTGTCGAAGCGCTGGCGCAATGGGTCGGTATTCCATGCACCTACGCGGGCGGCGCGCGTTCGATCGAAGATTTGGAGCTGTTCCGGCGTCTGTCCGGCGGCAAGCTCGACATTACGGTCGGCAGCGCGCTCGACATCTACGGCGGTCGGCTGGCTTATGAGGAAGTTGTCGCATTTTGCACGGAGTAAAAGGAACGAACCGAGGCTGAGGCAGCCTCGGTTTTTATTTTTTGCACGGAACGATGCTATACGTCTTCTGGAGGTATATGGTATCTTATAGACATTCGTTCATGGAATGGGAATCTTTGCTGCGGGGGAGAGTGATGGAATGCGTTCCGAGTTGAGGCTAGGTTTAGGTTTGCTGGCGCTTGGAATCGGACTTGCTGCGCTTGGCGGGCTGGAGAAGGTGGTGCTGTATGCGACGCGAGCCGACCGTGTCGGAGACAGTATGGAGCAACTGCGGCAAATCGTGCCCGATGCGATCTGGAACATTACGAACATTACGATTTGGGCGGGAATGCCTTGTGCGCTCGCCGGCATTTATTTGCTTCTGCGCCGTCCGTTCGCACGGATAGCGGCGGATATTAAGGCTGCGAACGAGCGATTCGAACGCGATCAAGCCGAGTAGGCCGTTCCGGCAGAGCTAGACGCCAGAAGGAGCAACGCTCATGATCGGATTGTAATCAAGGAGCGGCATTCGCATACTACAGGTAACGAAGCATAGACAACTTCCGTCTAGGCGTCTGACGCATACACTGGTACAGAAGCCTGCGCGCTTACGGCAGCGGAAGGGGAGCGGCATCATGAACAGACGAACATTAATGATAATCTCTGTCGTGCTGTACGTATTGCTGGCCATTTTGCTTATTTTTCTGTATCTGTTTGACGGGATATGAGGATGAACGAATAAGAAACGAAAGACCTGCCCGGGCGGCAGGTCTTTCGTTATTTTTAGCTGCTCGCCCGGCGCGGTAACGATGCTGAGAGGGCGGCGCGGAAAGCGCCGGGAGAGTACGCTTATTGCTGGCGCGCTACCGATGGCGGATGGACAAGCGTCACCAATAGGTGCTTAAGCGTTCAAGCCGATGCGATTTCACCGGCGTGCGAGCAAATAGGTGACCAACGGGGGGGCTTAATTACTAAATGATGGGAGGGCGGCGCGGCAAGTGACGAGAGAGTGCGCTTATTGCTGGTGCGCAGCCGATGGCGGACGGACAAGCGTCTCCCAAAAGCGCTTAATCGTTCGAGCCGATGCGATTTCACCGGCGTGCGAGCAAATAGGTGACCAACGGGGGGGCTTAATTACTGGAATGCTGGGAGGGCGGCGCGGCAAGTGACGAGAGAGTACGCTTATTGCTGGTGCGCAGCCAATGGCGGACGGACAAGCGTCTCCCAAAAGCGCTTAATCGTTCGAGCCGATGCGATTTCACCGGCGTGCGAGCAAATAGGTGACCAACGGGGGGGCTTAATTACTGAATGATGGGAGGCGGCGCGGAAAGCGCCGGGAGAGTACGCTTATTGCTGGCGCGCGGCCGATGGCGGATGGACAAGCGTCTCCCAAAAGCGCTTAATCGTTCGAGCCGATGCGATTTCACCGGCGTGCGAGCAAATAGGTGACCAACGGGGGGGGCTTAATTACTGGAATGCTGGGAGGGCGGCGCGGCAAGTGACGAGAGAGTACGCTTATTGCTGGTGCGCAGCCAATGACGGATGGACAAGCGTCTCCCGAAGCGCGTCGACTCGGCCTTGAAGGGGCGGCGGATAAACGAGCAGGCATTAACAAATAATGAAATCGACTTTGGCGCAAGGGAGATGACTTCGTTGTCCACGAGCAGCGCGGGCGGACGCCCTTATAAAAAATTGAGCATGTCACCCAAGGAATATCAGACGTTTGCCAAGGAGCGGGAACCGACGCGTTCCATTCTTACGAATTGTATCAGAGCGTTTGTCGTCGGCGGAGCTATTTGTTTGTTCGGCGAATTTATCCAGCAGCTTTATGTCCATCTGGCGGGGATGAAGCGGGAGGCCGCGAGCAATCCGACCGTGGCGACGCTTATTTTTATTTCGGTCGTGCTCACATCGCTCGGCGTTTACGACAAAATCGCCCAATGGGCGGGTGCGGGAACCGCCGTTCCGGTAACGGGCTTCGCTAACTCGATGGCATCGGCGGCGCTTGAGCATCGCGCGGAAGGGCTTGTGCTTGGCGTCGGCGCCAACATGTTCAAGCTGGCCGGCTCCGTTATCGTATACGGAACGGTCGCCGCCTTCTTCGTCGGCATCGGGCATTTGATCTTCGGGACCGGAGGTAATCACTGATGCTGAAGGGCCAACAATCATGGTGGTTCGACAACAAGCCTGTCATTATTGGAGCGGCAAGCGTCGTCGGGCCGGATGAAGGCGAAGGGCCGCTCGCCGAGGATTTCGATCTGATCCATCCGGAGCTTGACATGCAGCAGAAAAGCTGGGAAAAGGCCGAGCGGCTGCTGCTGGAGCAGGCGACCGCCTTCGCCGTCCGCCATGCGGGCCTGAAGAAGGACGACATTCAATTCTACTTCGGCGGAGACTTGATGAACCAAATTATTAGCAACAGCTTCGCGGCTCGCTCGATCGGAGCGCCTTATATCGGCACGTTCGGCGCTTGCTCGACTTCGATGGAGACGCTTGCGCTTGCCGCCCAACTGGTCGACTCCGGCAATGCGCAATACGCGATGGCGGGGACGTGCAGCCATAACTGTACGGCGGAGAAGCAGTTCCGTTACCCGACGGAATACGGCTCGCAGAAGCCGCCGACGGCGCAGTATACGGTGACGGGTGCGGGAGCGGCCGTCGTCGCGCCGTCGGGCGACGGACCGGTCGTCGAATGCGCAACGATCGGCAAAATTATGGATCTCGGCATTACCGACCCGTTCAATATGGGAGCCGCGATGGCGCCGGCCGCCGTCGATACGATTCAAGCCCATTTCAACGATACGGGCCGCCAGCCTTCCGATTACGATCTGATCGTAACGGGAGACCTGGCATCGGTCGGCCATCCGATTGCGAGAGAGCTGCTGCTTCGCAACGGCGTTCCGATGAACGATACGATATTTAACGACTGCGGGCTAATGGTGTACAACGTCAACAAGCAGAAGGTGCAGGCGGGAGGAAGCGGCTGCGGCTGCTCCGCCGTCGTAACGTACGGCCATCTGTTGAAAAAGCTGGCAAGAGGCGAGCTGAAGCGCATACTGGTAGCCGCAACCGGCGCGCTGCTTTCGCCGCTCTCCTTCCAGCAAGGCGAATCGATTCCGTGCATTGCGCATGCCGTGGCAATCGCGGGCAAAGGGGTGTAGGCGGATGCAGTTTTTGTGGGCATTTCTTATCGGCGGAGCGATTTGCGTCGTCGGCCAGCTTATGTTCGACGTGCTGAAGCTGACTCCCGCGCATACGATGGCTTCGCTCGTCGTTATTGGAGCCGTCCTGGACGGAATCGGACTATACGATCCGCTCGTCGACTTCGCCGGCGCCGGCGCAACCGTCCCCATTACGAGCTTCGGCAACGCGCTCGTTCACGGCGCGCTGACGTCGCTTCGCGAGGACGGTTGGGTCGGCGTCATTACCGGTATTTTCAAGCTGACAAGCGCGGGCATATCGGCAGCGATCATTTTCTCGTTCCTCGCCTCCGTCGTCGTTCGGCCGAAGGGGTGAACAGGAATACAGGCGTTCATCTCAATATGGTTTGGGGCATTATTGGAGGATTCCGCTGTGGAATCCTCCAATTTTTTTTGGTAGGCGCGATCATGTACGGGTTACCGTATATTTAGTAAAATGGAAGAAGATTGTCGCAATCATGAACGTATTCGTAGAACCGGGAGGGACGTATCAATGGAAATGCGTCAGACAGACCTGCAAGTGTGCTCCGCTATTCGAACCAATTTAGAGAGCTGTATCCTGGGCAAGCAAGAAGAAATCGACCGTCTGTTGACGGCCGTGCTCGCTGGAGGCCATGTGCTGCTCGAAGACGTTCCCGGAATGGGCAAGACGCAGCTTGTGAAAGCGCTCGCGAAGTCTATCGGCGGTCAATTCCGCCGTATCCAATGCAATCCGGATTTGCTTCCTACCGATATTACAGGCGTTTCCATTTACCATCCGAAGCAAGAAACCTTTCTGTTCCGCGCGGGCCCGATTATGTGCCACCTGCTGTTAGCCGACGAGATTAATCGCGCGACGACGAAGACGCAGTCGGCGTTGCTCGAAGCAATGGAGGAAGGGCATGTAACCGTTGACGGCGAAACGTACGAGCTGCCTCGCCCGTTTCTTCTTATCGCGACGCAGAACCCGATCGAATTCGAAGGCACGTACGTCTTGCCGGAAGCGCAGTTGGACCGGTTCATGATGAAGCTGTCGCTCGGTTACCCGTCGGAAGCCGACGAGCAGCGGATGGTCAGCGCCTTAGACGGCGGACATCCTTCCGATCGGATTGAGCAGGTTGCCTCGATCGACGACCTCGTCCGTCTGCAGCAATTGGCGGCCGATGTTCATGTAGACGGCACAGTGGCGGAATATGCCGTTCAGATCGTGCGCGCAACGCGTACGCACCGGGCGGCGTTCCTCGGCGCGAGTCCGCGCGCGGCCGTATCGCTCATGCGCGCTTCCCGGGCATCCGCCTTGCTGCGCGAGCGGGCGTTCGTTACGCCGGACGACGTTAAGCGAATGGCGCTGGCCGTGCTGCCGCACCGGATTATTCTGCAAGCGGAAGCTCGTATGAACGGGCTGAAACCGGATGATATCGTGCTGGCCGCTATCCAGCAGACGAAGGTTCCGGTTCGTCTGGAGCGATAACGATGAGCAGGAGCAACCGCTCGTTCGTTCATTGGCGCAAGTTTGCCGTGGCAGCGCTGTATACCGGAAGTCTGCTGTATCTGCTGTTTCAGGGCGGCAAGCTGTCGGGCATGATGTTCGTCATTTTTAACGTCCTTATCGTCTATTTATGGCTGGGCCAATGGTCCGGCATTCGCAAAGTGCAAGGTGAGCGAACCGTCGGACAAGTCGGCGGCGGGGAGGGGCAATTGTTCAACGGCGCGAGCGTGGAAGTGAGCTTAAACGTGCGTATTCCCGGATTATATCCGCTTCCGTACGTATTGGTGCGGGACCGGATTTTTCGTCACGACGGGCAATCGATTCCGTTCGAGACGTCGTTCGTTCCGAATTGGAAGCGTTCGGGAGAAGTGCGTTATTCGACGCCCCCGCTGAAACGGGGCATATACCGGTTCGCGCCTACGGAATGTACGACCAAGGATGTGTTCGGATTGTTCGAGCATAGCGGCGCGTTCTCCTCCGGCGAGCCGTTCAGCGTGGCGCCGCAGACGGTGCCGCTGCGCGGCTGGCAGCAAATTCGCCGCGGTCTTCGCGGGCCGCATTCCCATGCGTCCGCGCCGCGCGCGGCGAAAGAAACGACGCAAATCAACGGCGTAAGAGAATATTTGCACGGCGATAAGCTGTCCCGCATCCACTGGAATGCGACCGCGAAGACCGGCGAATGGAAATCGAAGGCGTTCGAGCGCGAATCGCTGCCTCGCACGATTGTCGTGCTCGACCGGCATCTCGAAGCGTACGGCATCCGCCAGGAGCGGTTCGAGCTTGCCGTATCGGTGGCATCCTCCCTGATTGAACTCGGCATGCGTCACGAGACCGCGATGGGAATCGTCTCTCCGGGGGAGAAGCCGCTGGTCGTGCTTCCGCGCGCCGGAGCCGAGCAGCGGGTAACGATTACGAGCCATCTGACGGTCGTAGAGCCGGATGCCGCAACCCCGCTGTTCGTTTCGCTGCAGCGGCTGGAGACGGTGTGGGAGCCCGGAACGCTCGTTATTGTCGTCTCCGGAGCCCAAGGCGACGACATGCTCCGCGCGCTGAACTGGCTGTCGCGCAAGGGCGTAACGGTATCCTACATCGGCGTCGACGAAGGCGATGCCCGGATCGGGCGGGCCATCAAGCCGGCGTGGCTCCATGCGCTTCGCTCCAGAGGCTGGTCGGCCTATAGCGTTCGGCAATTGCAGGAGCTGCCGGGCGTGCTGGAAGGAGGCGGCGTCTCATGAGCACGGCAGTTGCCGCATTGGGCAGCAGAATAAGAACGAACCTGTACGATCACTGGTATCGGCGCATCGCGGCGCTGCTGACGGCGCTGATCGTCTGGCAGCTTACGCAAGTATTCGACGGCTATTGGTGGGAGGAGACATACGATTGCGTCGGCTGGCTTCTTGTATCGGTCGTCGCGGTCGAATGGATATTGTCGTGGAAAACGCTCTACCGGCTTCTCGTTCAAGGCGCCTTGGTGCTAGTCGTCACCGGCGGTACAACCGGCTTTAAATATATTGAGCTGCATAACGGGAAATCGTTGTCCGGAATCGGAGCCTGGCTGTCGGACAATGCGACCCAGTTAAATCCGTTCATCGGCATATCCGCTCTTGTCTGGGGCGTGACCGTCGTCTTCTCGTTATGGACGACGAAGCGCAGCCGCATCGTAACGTTCGTGTCCGTCAGCTTGCTTGTGCTGATGATATGCGATTCGTTTACGCCTATTTTTTTGTGGGATGAAGCGGCATGGGCTATTTTCGCCGGGCTCGCTTGGCTCGTTGCGGATCATTTTCACCGCTTTCAGCGCGAGCATCCGAATAGCTGGTCGGAGCTGCTGGAGTATCCGCTCAGCTTCTTTATGCCAATGCTGACGATTGTGACGGGCATTATGGTGCTCGGGGTCATTACCCCGAGCATTGCGCCGGTTATCAAGGACCCGTATACGATCTGGGTCGAGTCTCGCGGGGGAACGGTTAGCGGCTCGTTCACCGACGCCAAGATGCCGTCCACGACAGGTCAGACATCGTCTGCGGACACAAGCTCCGGCTACAGCCGGAACGATTCGGTGCTTGGCGGCGGATTCAAATTCGATTACTCGCCCGTCATGTATGTGAGCGCGTCGCAACGCAGCTATTGGCGCGGCGAGACAAGATCGTTGTATACGGGGGACGGCTGGCTTCCGACGAAGGAAGACGGCTCGCCTTCGGAGGTGAACGGCTTGCAGCCGAAGCAGCGGCTGCCGCTTCAAGACGAGCGCGGCAGCGCGAAGACGGTTCAAGTCCAGCAAGCGTATACGATGATTCGCGAGGATGTATACCCCGTGTTGTTTGCGGCAGCGCCGATTCGACAGGTCAATTGGGTGAACGACGAGTTGAATACGGTGCTTCCCGGCGAGCTGAGCTGGGACACTGCCGATTGGACGCTTCATTGGAGGGGGGCAGCTTATCCGAAGACGTACTCGGTCGTCTCGGAACTGCCGGTTCTGAACGAGACGGCGCTTAGACAAGCATCCGCCGGCTGGCATGAGCCGAGCCCGCAAAGCGGCGCCCACCGGGAATATTACGAGCTGCCGGATTCCGTCACGCCTCGCGTCACGCAGATTGCGGCCGAGATCGTCGCGGGCGCGCCGAACGATTACGAGAAAGCGAAACGGATCGAAACGTTCCTGAAAGAGCGATACGCTTATACGAACGAGCCGGACGTTTCGAAGCGGCGCAGCGCCGACTTCGTCGATTCGTTCTTGTTCGAGGTCCGGCAGGGCTATTGCGATTATTTCTCGACCGCGATGGCGGTGCTGGGACGATCGGCCGGACTGCCGGTCCGCTGGGTGAAAGGCTACGCGCCGGGCACGCTGCCGGAAGATCAGGAACGAATGATGCGGGAAGGCGGCTTTAATCCGGCGCTTGTCAATCCGACGGGCAGCGGCACCTATACGGTGCGGAACGCGGACGCGCATTCCTGGGTCGAAATTTATTTCGACGGCTTCGGCTGGATTCCGTTCGAGCCGACGCCGGGCTTTAGATTCCCTTACACCGTCGAAGAGGCGAAAGACGTGTCCGTTCCGGAGATCGATCTGCTGGATGACGAGGAAACGGCGGTGGCGGCCGAACCCCGCTCGTTCAATCCGGCTGCGAGAATCGCGCTCTGGTCGGCCATCGGTTTGCTGGCTTTGCTATCGGCAGTCGTCGTTGTTCGCCGCAGAAGCTTGTCTAACGTGGTGGCGCGAATTCGTCACCGTGCGGCTAACCCGAACGAGAGAATTATTGCGGAGACGAATCGGCTTATCCGGTATGCGCGACGCAAAGGGCTGCGCCGCGAGGACTGGGAGACGATTCGGGAAGCCTCGGAGCGATGGGGGGCGGAGCGCAAATATTTGCGTCAGGACTTGCAGGAAGTCGCCGACCGGTTCGAGCGGGCGAAATACGGCCGTGCGGACTCGCAGGCGGCCGACGTCGACCGCTTCGTGACGCTCGTCCGCTCCATCCGCGACCGGCTGTAACGGCAGTCTACGGATACCGCATGGCGGCAAAGTGCCGTCGTGCGGTATTTTTTTGCAACATTTTCGGCTATTATGGTATAGTTTCGTTGTATGCAGGTCATGTCAGGGGAGTCGAAACTATGTTTGAACGGCTGTTGCCGAATTTGCGCCTTAATTCCGTATACGATCTTGATTTCGAGGCGCTTGCCCGCCGAGGCATCAGAGGGATCATTACCGATCTCGACAATACGCTCGTCGGCGCCAAGGAGCCGAGCGCTACGCCGAGATTGATCCAGTGGCTGGACAAGCTTCGCGAACACGGCTTTAAGGTCGTTATCGTTTCCAATAATAATGAGACGCGCGTATCGCGGTTCGCCGAGCCGCTTGGCATTCCGTTCGTGCATGCCGCCCGCAAGCCGGCTAACCGCGCCTTCAAGAAAGCGCTCGGTATGCTCGATCTTGCCGAGGATCAGACGGCCGTGCTCGGCGATCAGATGATGACGGATGTGCTCGGCGGCAATCGTCTTGGCATGTACACGGTACTTGTGCTGCCGGTTTCGCCGAAGGACGAAGGCATTATGACGCGCGTAAACCGGACGATGGAGAGGATCGCGCTCAGAAGCTTGCGCAAAAAGGGTTTATGGTATGAGGAGGAAACAAATTGACAGTAACCGAACATTCGGGTTCATGCGCCGGCTGCGGCGTCAAGCTGCAGACGACGGACAAGGAGCGGTCGGGCTATATTCCGGCAGTCGCGGCCGAGCGGTCGCCGGCTATATGCCAGCGCTGCTTCCGGATTAAAAATTATAACGAAGCGTCGTCCATCACGATCGATCAGGACGATTTTCTTCGCTTGCTCGGGGGTATTGCAAGTACGGACAGCCTCGTCGTTCATATCGTCGATCTGTTCGATTTCGAAGGCAGCGTCATATCCGGCTTGCAGCGGTTCGTCGGCAACAATCCGGTACTGCTCGTTGTGAACAAAATCGATCTGCTTCCGAGAGCGGTCAACCATAACCGTCTCCGCAACTGGGTTCAGCAGCAGGCGAAGGAAGCGGGCCTGAAGACGGTCGAGGTCGTCTTGTGCAGCGCCAAGCGCGACATCGGCTTCGACCGCGTCGTCGACGCGATCGAATATTACAGAAGAGGGCGCAACGTATACGTGGTCGGCGCGACGAACGTCGGCAAGTCGACGCTCATTAACCGGATTATTCACGACTATAGCGATCTGGACGCGGAGCTGACGACGTCCCGTTATCCGGGCACGACGCTCGACGCGGTTCATATCCCGCTCGACGACGGCAAGTCGATTATCGACACGCCGGGCATCGTCTATAGCCATCGTATGACGGAGATCGTGCCGCGAGACGTGCTGCAGGCCATTCTGCCGGACAAGCCGATCAAGCCGCTCGTCTATCAGCTTAACGAGCAGCAGACGATGTTCGTCGGCGCGCTCGCCCGGTTCGATTTCGTATCGGGGGAACGCCAATCGTTCACGCTGTACATCTCCAACGGGCTCGACGTTCACCGGACGAAGCTTGAGCGTGCGGACGAGCTGTGGGCGGAGCATAAGGGCGTGCTGCTGTCGCCGCCGTCGGCGGAGCAATTGGCCGACATGCCGTCGTGGACGCGTCATTCCCTTCGCATTCCGCGCGGCGGCGAATACGATGTCTTCGTCTCCGGTCTCGGCTGGATGCGCGTGAACGGCATGACCGGCGCGCTCGTCGACGTCTATTTGCCGAAGGGCATCAAGGTGCACGTTCGCCGTGCGCTGATTTAAGGGAGATGAGCACGATGACCGCATCTGCGGAGCGCAAGACGGACGCGGCGCGGCGCGTGGACAGCCATACGGTGCTGTTCGGCGTTATCGGCGATCCGATCCGTCATTCCAAGTCGCCGATTATGATGAATCGGGCCTTCCGTGAAACGGGCGTGAACGGTATCTACACCGCTTTTCATATTACGGCGGACAAGCTTGGCGATTTCGTGGCGGGCGTGCGCGCGATGGGCATGCGCGGCGTCAATGTCACGATCCCGCATAAGCTCGATATTATGAAATATGTCGACATCATCGACGAATCGGCGGCAGCGATCGGCGCCGTCAATACGATCGTGAACGATAATGGCGTACTGACGGGCTACAATACGGACGGCATCGGCTATGTCCGTTCCTTGAGGGAAGAGGCGGAGCCGGAGCTTGCGGGCAAACGAATTGTCGTGCTCGGCGCGGGCGGCGCCGCCCGCGGCATCGTCTACGCGCTGACGAAGGAGGCGCCGGCATCGATTACGATTGCGAACCGGACGGAGCAGCGCGCGGTAGAGCTTGCCGCTTCGATGAGCGGACGGGGGAATGTGGCCGGCGTATCGAACGACCGTCTGGAGCAGGTGTGCGCAGAAGCGGATATTGTGATTAATACGACCTCGACGGGCATGTATCCGAACGTCGACGAGTCGCCGGTCGAGGCGGCATGGCTGCGGCCGGGCTCCGTTGCATCCGACATTATCTATAACCCGATGAAGACGAAATTTTTGCTCGAGGCGGAGCGGGCCGGCTGCCGGATACACGGCGGTCTCGGCATGTTTATTTATCAAGGCGCGTATGCGTTCGAATATTGGACGGGGCAGCCGGCTCCGGCTGCCGCGATGCGCGAGGTTGTGCTGGAGGCGCTCCAGCAATAACCCGTTAACTCCCGTATAAGCATGAAATAAGCGTCATCCTAACGAAGGAAGGTTTTTGAACGATGTTGACAGGCAAACAGAAACGGCATTTGCGCTCGCTGGCGCACCATTTGACCCCGATTTTCCAAGTGGGCAAGGGCGGCACGAACGAGCAAATTATGAAGCATATCGAAGAAGCGATTGAGACTCGCGAATTGATTAAAGTATCCGTGCTCAACAACTGCGCGGAAGATCCGAAGCAGATCGGACAAGATCTGGCGATCGGCTCCGGCTGCGAGCTGGTTCAGGTGATCGGCAAGACGATCGTGCTCTACAAAGAATCGCGCGATCATAAGACGATCGAGCTGCCTCGTTAAAGGCGCTCCAAGCGAGTGAAGGAAGGAGCGCCGGAGCGGATGAATCGGAGCAGGCAAATCGGCATTATGGGCGGGACGTTCGATCCGATTCACCTCGGACATCTGTTGGCGGCGAATACGGCGCTCGACGAATGCGATCTTGACGAAGTGTGGTTTATTCCGACGAACGTGCCGCCGCTGAAGGAAGGCGCGCAAGGCGCGGACGCCGAGACGCGTCTTCGTCTCGTGCGGCTCGCCATTGCCGGCGAGCCGCGGTTTCAGGCGGTACCGATCGAGCTTGAGCGCGGCGGCGTCAGCTATTCGATCGATACGGTGAACGAGCTGGCGAGCCGCAATCCGGATTGCAGCTTTTGTTATATTATCGGCTCGGACCGAATTCACGACTTGCCGGAGTGGCACAGAATCGAGGAACTGGCGTCTATCGTTCGGTTCATCGGCGTGGAGCGGCCCGGCGAGCCCGTCGATTTGGGAAAGCTTCCGGAATGGATTCGCAGCCGGGTTGCGCTTGCCCAGATGCCGCCGATAGGCATATCGTCGACCGATATTCGCAGCCGCCGGGGAGCGGGGCGCTCGATCCGTTATTTGGTGACAGAGCCCGTCTATGCGGAAATTGTGAGGGAGAGGCTGTATGAATCGCGAAGAGATGATTGAATCGGTCATGGCGCAAATGCCGGAGCGCAGATGGCAGCACGTTCAAGGCGTCATGGCGACGTCGGTCGAGTTGGCCAACCGGTTCGGCGCCGATCCGCAGCGTGCGGAGCTGGCCGCCATCCTGCACGATGTGGCGAAATATTGGCCGACGGAGCGGATGGAGCGAATCATCCGGGAGGAGCGGCTTCCTCAGGAGCTGCTTGAGTACGACAAAGAGCTGTGGCACGCTCCCGTCGGCGCGTTCGTGGCGGAGCGCGACTATGGCGTCGCCGACCCGGAAGTGCTGGATGCGATCCGCTACCATACGTCGGGCCGCATCGGAATGACGCTGCTGGAGAAAATTGTTTGCCTGGCCGACTATATGGAGCCTGGCCGCGATTTCCCCGGCGTGAATAAAATTCGGAGCGAGGCCGAGCATAGTGTGGAGAAAGCTTTGCTGGCGGGATTCGACTCGACGATCGCGTTCCTGCTGGAGAAGGGCAAACGAATATTTCCGCTGACGGTGTCGGCGCGTAACGATATGATTCAACAATTACGGGAGGCTGAAGAATGACAGTAAATGCAGATCGACTTCTAGACGCGGCGGTAACGGCAGCCGAGGAGAAAAAAGCATCGCGCATCGTTGCGCTGAACTTGAAAGAAATTTCGCTTGTTGCGGACTATTTTGTCATTTGCTCGGGCAACTCGGACGTCCAGGTGCAGGCGATTACGACCGAGATCCGCAAGCAGGCGGAGCTGCTTGGCGTTCGCGTGCGCGGCATAGAGGGGCTCGATTCCGGACGCTGGGTGCTGATCGACCTTGGCGACGTCGTCGTGCATGTGTTCCATCGGGACGAGCGCGACTACTACAATCTCGAGAAGCTGTGGTCCGACGCCAAAGTCGTGGAGCTGGCATGAGCTTGATCGCCGGTACGATCGTTCGGCTGCGGGTGGCGCGCGAAGTGTCGCCCTACGGCTTTTTTGTAACGGACGGAACGCAGGACGTGCTGCTGCACTACAGCGAGATTGTCGCTCCTTCGGGGGTCAAAATAAAGCCGGGCGACGACGTGGACGTCTTCCTGTTCTTCGATACGGATGACCGTCTCTCGGCAACGATGCGCAAGCCCCTTATAACGCTAGGCGAGATGAAGCGTCTTCGCGTCGCGGACATTCACCCTCGCCTCGGCTGCTTTCTCGAGATCGGGTTGGGGCGGCAACTGCTGCTGCCGTTGTCGGAGCTGCCGGAGAACCGCGACTTCCGTCCCCTTGTCGGCGACGAAGTGTTCGTTGTGCTGCATAACGACAAGCAGGGCAGGCTGATCGCGAAGCTTGCGCGAGAGGAAGACTTTGAAAGCCGTATTTTCCGTGCGCCGTCGGACTGGCGCAATCGGTGGATCGAAGGCTGGGTGACGAAGACGCTGCAGATGGGCTCCTTCGTCCTGCTGGACGGAGGCGTGCTCGGGTTCGGCGCTTTCGGCATGATACCGGCGGCGGAACGGAGCCGGACGCTTCGACTGGGCGAGCGGGTGAAGGCTCGCGTGACGTTCGTGCGCGAGGACGGTCGGGTGAATCTGTCGCTCGTCGAGCGCAAGGAAGTCGGCATCGTGGATGATTCCGGCCGCATACTGGCGTTTCTGAAAGAACGGCCGGGAGGCGCGATGCCGTATTCGGACGCGACCGATGCGGACCTTATCAAGCAGCGGTTCGGCATTAGCAAGTCGGCGTTCAAGCGCGCGCTTGGCAAGCTGATGCGCGATCGAATCGTGACGCAGGAGGGCAATTGGACGAAGCTCGTCGATCCGTCGCAAGCTTCGGCGTCCGGCTCGGGGGAAGGGAACAAGCCATGACGGCATCCTATCGGCAATTCGCTTCGGTATACGACCGTCTAATGGAAAATATGCCTTACGCCGATTGGCTGCGCTTCGCGCGGACGATCTGGGACAGAGGGCAAATGCCGAGGTCGGTCGTCGACCTTGGCTGCGGCACCGGCAACCTGTCGATCCCGCTGGCGAAGTCGGGCTTTGACGTATACGCGATCGACCTATCGGCCGATATGCTGACGATGGCGAGGAGCAAGTGGGACGAGAATCCGGGACGTGCCGTACGCGAGGGCAACGGCTCGCTCCGCTGGCTGCAGCAGGACATGAGAGAGTGGGAGCTGCCCGAGCCTGTCGACACCGTCGTTTCGTTCTGCGATTGCTTGAACTATTTGATCGAGGAAGCGGATATCGAGGCGGCGTTTCGCGCAACGTTCCGGGGGCTAAAGCCCGGCGGGATGTTTTTGTTCGATGTGCTCCCTCCGGAACAATTGCGGCGTTATGCGGAGCAGCAGCCGTTCACGCTGGACGAGCGCGACGTCGCGTATATCTGGACCTGCGAATGGGAGGAGTCGACGTGTGAAATCGAGCACGCGCTCACGATTTTCGCTCGGGACGAGCGCGATGCGGCTGGCCGGTTCATGCGCATCGAAGAGACGCATGTGGAGCGCGCGTACGATTCTCGGCGGCTCGTCGATGCGCTGAACCGTTCCGGCTTCTCGCATGTGGAACGGTATGCCGATTTCAGTACCGTTCCGTTATCGGGCGAGGCCCCGCCGTCGGCGGAACGGCTGTTTTTCGTCGCGGTGAAATAAATTACCCGGCTGCACTTATCAGGTTGCAACGGATTAGAAACGCAATAAGCCCCGTCATTCGCCAGCGTACCTTCAAGAGGGAGGAGCGGCGGCGAATGACGGGGCTTATTGCGTCGATGGCTTCAGCGAATCGGTTACCCGATATGTTGAAGCCGATCTTCGTAGTCGCCGATCTTCGCTTTGAATTCTGCTTCAAGTCTCGGCAGATGGCGCTTCATGCAATTGCAGTAGTAATCTTTGCGACATACGGGGCATGGAATGTTCAGCAGACGCGCGACATCGACCAATTGCCATTCCGGATCTTTCTTCAGAAAGAAACGGGTACGCGATTTGTCGTCGAGTGTAACGATAAGCTGATAAATCTTTTCTTTGTTGTTGAAATCCCCGGAGTCCTGGATATCGACAATGACCGGATTAAATGACATTTCACATACCACCTGTCTATTTTGTTGTACAAAGTCTACACGATAGAATAGCTTGATATGCGTATCTCTGTCAATGATTTGGCTTAAATTTCCATGTTTTTTTGTGTATCAAGGCCGAGTTGCATGCAAATCGTTCATACTATTATACCGTTTTCGGCGTCTTTCTATTCATGGCTGTGCGGGCGGACGGACGTTGTCAGCAAGCTTTGTGTTTATTGACATCTTAGGCGGCTTCTCCTATAATCAATTTTATATATGTTCCGATCCTTAACGGATCTTGACAGCAACAGAGGCATTGAAGAGGAGCAGTACTCGAGGACGTATGCCCCAGAGAGCCGGCGAATGGTGCAAGCCGGCGCGTACGCGCGAAGAATCTCGCCTTGGAGCCGCGATGTGGAGCAGTGCTGGATGCATGATGCATGCGGACTCGCGACATATAGCCGTTTCGCCCGCGTTAAGGGAATAGAGTGAGCGAGGGCGAAGAACGCCCGCGCTAACTAGGGTGGTACCACGGGAATAACAACCTCTCGTCCCTAGCGATTATACGCTGGGACGAGAGGTTTTTTACATGTTTGACAGTCGTGAAGGGAGAATTCCGATATGAGCCAAGACAATCACAATCAACAGCAGGGTTACAACCCGCTCGTTATCGAGCCGAAGTGGCAGCGCTACTGGGACGATAACAAGACATTCGCAACGACGGAAGAACCGAGCAAACCGAAATTTTACGCGCTCGACATGTTCCCGTATCCGTCCGGCGCCGGACTGCACGTCGGACATCCGGAAGGCTACACGGCAACCGATATCGTGTCCCGCTACAAGCGGATGCGCGGCTACAACGTGCTGCATCCGATGGGCTGGGACGCGTTCGGCCTGCCGGCCGAGCAGCACGCTCTCGATACGGGCGAGCATCCGCGCGATATTACGGTAAAAAATATTAACAACTTCCGCCGTCAGATCAAGTCGCTCGGCTTCTCATACGATTGGGACCGCGAATTCAGCACGACCGATCCGGATTATTACAAATGGACGCAGTGGATTTTTATCCAACTGTATAAGAAAGGTCTCGCGTATGTAGCGGAAGTGCCGGTGAACTGGTGCGAAGCGCTCGGCACGGTGCTTGCGAACGAAGAAGTCATCGACGGCAAGAGCGAGCGCGGCGGTCATCCGGTCGTCCGCAAGCCGATGCGCCAATGGGTGCTCAAGATTACCGAATATGCGGAGCGCCTGCTGGAAGACCTCGACGAGCTCGATTGGACCGAGAGCATTAAAGAAATGCAGCGCAACTGGATCGGCAAATCGACAGGCGCGGAAGTAACGTTCGCAATCGACGGCACGGACGAGTCGCTTGTCGTCTTCACGACGCGGCCGGATACGCTGTTCGGCGCGACTTACTGCGTGCTGGCGCCTGAGCATGAGCTGGTGGCGAAGATTACGTCCTCCGAGCAGAAGGCGGCGATCGAAGCGTATCAGGAAGCGGCTGCGCGCAAGAGCGATCTGGAGCGCACCGATCTGGCGAAGGAGAAGACGGGCGTATTCACCGGCGCTTGTGCGGTCAACCCGGTCAGCGGCGAGAAGCTGCCGATCTGGATCGCGGATTATGTATTGGCCGGCTATGGAACGGGCGCGATTATGGCCGTACCGGGTCACGATACGCGGGATTGGGAGTTCGCGAAGCAATTCGGCCTGCCGATCGTCGAAGTCATTAAGGGCGGCGACGTGCGGACGGAAGCGTACACGAGCGACGGCGAGCATGTCGGCTCAGACTTCCTGAACGGACTCGGCAACGAAGCGGCGATCGCGGCGATGATCGAGCATCTGGAAGCCAAAGGCTTCGGCAAAGGCAAGACGACATACCGTCTGCGCGACTGGCTGTTCAGCCGCCAGCGTTATTGGGGCGAGCCGATTCCGATCCTTCATCTCGAAGACGGCACGATGAAGCCGGTGGCGGAATCGGAGCTGCCGCTGCTGCTGCCGGATGTCGACGCGATCAAGCCTTCGGGAACGGGCGAATCGCCGCTGGCGAACGTAACGGAGTGGGTCGAGACGATCGATCCGGAGACGGGCATGAAGGCGCGCCGCGAGACGAACACGATGCCGCAATGGGCGGGAAGCTGCTGGTATTACTTGCGGTTCATCGATCCGCACAACGAGAACGAAATTTGCTCCAAGGAGAAGCAGCGCGAGTGGCTGCCGGTCGATCTGTACATCGGCGGCGCGGAGCATGCGGTACTTCACCTGCTGTATGCGCGCTTCTGGCATAAAGTGCTGTACGACATCGGCGTCGTCGACACGAAGGAGCCGTTCTACAAGCTCGTGAACCAGGGCATGATTCTCGGCACGAACAACGAGAAGATGTCGAAGTCGCGCGGCAACGTTATTAATCCGGACGAGATCGTGAACGAATTCGGCGGGGATACGCTGCGGATGTACGAAATGTTCATGGGACCGCTGGAGGCGACGAAGCCGTGGAATACGAGCGGGGTTGAAGGCATGTACCGGTTCCTGAGCCGGGTATGGCGCCTGTTCGTGAACGAAGACGGCAGCTTGACGTCCAAAGCGACGGACGGCGCAGGCAGCGAGTCGTTCAAACGGACATGGCACCGGACGATCAAGAAGGTGACCGAAGATTTCGAGCATCTGCGGTTCAATACGGCAATCAGCCAATTGATGATCTTCGTCAACGATGCTTATAAGGCGGAGGAGCTGCCTCGCCAAGCGCTTGAGCATTTTGCGCAGATGCTGTCGCCGCTCGCGCCGCACATCGCCGAGGAGCTGTGGGAGAAGCTTGGACACAGCGGCTCCATCACCTATGTGTCGTGGCCGGAATACGAAGAGGCTTGGACCGTCGATCAAGAGGTCGAGATCGTCGTTCAAGTGAACGGCAAAATCGCCGACCGCGTCAGCATTGCGGCCGATACGGAAGTCGACGAGATGGAACGGCTTGCCAAGGAGCTTGATAAAGTGAAGCAAGCGATCGAAGGCAAGACGGTACGCAAAGTTATCGCCGTCAAAGGCAAGCTTGTCAATATCGTCGCGAACTAACCGCCGAACCGCTATGGCCGGCATAACCGAATAAGCCGGCTCCGAAGAGGTGAGCGGCCCGTCACGCTAAAGAATAGCGTGTTACTGGCCGTTCACCTCTTCGCCGTATAAGGAGGCGGCAACTTTGCCGGCATCTTCGCGATATTTGTCGTGGGTCGTCCGGATAAGCCGGTTGAACATCCCGTCGCAATCGATTTCAAGCGACTGAAGCGCTTTGGCGGTTATGCCGCCCGGAACGGCGACGCGCTCTTGAATATGCTCCGGCGTCATACCGCCTTCCGTCAGCAGCCGGCCTGTGCCGAGCAGCATCGCGCTTGCGACGGCGAGCGCGTCGGAGCGCCGAATGCCCGTCTCGACGACGGCCGCATCGACGAATTGCTGAATGAAGTAAGCGAAGAAAGCGGGCCCGCAGCTCGAAAGATCGGAGACGATGCGCGTATACTGCTCGTCGATCCGGATCGGCTCGCTAATATGGCGCAGCAACGCTTCCAGCCGGTGCTGGTCCTCGGTGTTTGTGCGGCTGCCGTACATGCACAGCGTTGCGCCGCTGCCGACATGGTTCGTTATGCTTGGAATTATTTTGGCCGCCTTGCAAGGCAGCCAATCCTCAAGCTGCGACAGCATGACGGGACTTGTAATCGATACGACAAGCTGTTCGGGACGGAGGCTTTCGCGAATGTTGTTCAGTACGCTGCGGAATTCATGAGGCTTGATGCATAGGAAGACGATATCCTTCCCTTTGGCCGCATCGGCGTTCGAAGCTTCGACGCGCAGACCCGGATATAAGGCGGCGAGACAGTCCACCTTGGCGATTGTCCGGTTGCTTGCCGCGATTTGCGACGGCTTAAGCGCGCCCGACGTGATGAATGCGCCGATGAGCAGGCTGCCCATGCTGCCAGTACCGATAAACCCGACATTCATCGGAACCCCTCCCTTGCGACTTGGATTGTTCGATGCGCTGTCGCCCATCATGCAATAAATCGACATTGCGATTTTGCTCTTACTACACTATGCGCGAGAGCGCGGCCAACATGCCGTTTATTTTATGCGCGCTGCGACCGGCTGCATGTCGGCGTCAGGCAGTCTTTTAAACAGTCGAAGGAGGATATGCGGATGGCGGATTTACGGGCTTACGGCATGCGGACCAAGCTGGCGCTTCTGTGCGCTATGGCGGGAGCCATGCTGGTCGGCATCGGCTTATGGAAGCAGCAGGAGGCGCGATCGGAGCAATGGCAGCCGCTTAACGGGCAGTTGAACGCGGCTATTGCCGCGGCTGAGCAAGGGCATACGGCAGTGACCGCAGGCAAGGAGTCCCGCATGGAAAGGAGGTATATAACGGAAGGCGCCGCAGCGAGCGAAAGCCCCGGCTCGGCGGAAGCTGGTCCCGGCGGGTTAGACGCGCCGAAGCCAGCCGCAGAGCCCGGCGCGAATGAGGAGGCGGCTGCAAAGACGCCGTCCGTTCCCCTGCCCCCAAAGGTGGAAGCCAACGGAAGGCTCGATCTGAATCGCGCGACTGCGGAACAACTCGACACGCTTCCCGGCATCGGCCCTGCCAAGGCGTCCGCGATTGTAGCGGATCGGGAAGCGGCGGGGCCGTTCCGGTCGGTCGACGATTTGGTTCGCGTGAAAGGGATCGGGCCGGCGATCGTCGAGAAGCTGCGGGATTCGGTTGTCGCACTGCCTTAAATATGCGACAATATTAGGCAGCAGAAGACGGCGGATCGCCGAGGGCAATCCGTTCGTCGTACGGAAAGGAAGGACCGACGATGACGACGGCAGGCAGCGATGCGTCCCGCAAGGATTGGGACACTTATTTTATGGATATCGCCTATATGGTTGCAACGCGCTCTCGCTGCAATAGAAGACATGTAGGCGCGGTGCTGGTGCAAGGAAAGAAGCTGCTCGGAACCGCTTATAACGGCGCTCCGATGGGAGTAGAGGACTGTCTGGAGGCAGGCTGCATGATCGTGGAGGAATACGAGCTTTCCGCGGCGGGCGGTACGGAGCAGATGATAAAGAAAGAGCGCTGCATTCGGACGATTCACGCCGAGCAGAACTTGCTGCTGTTCACCGACCGGATCGATCGCGAGGGCTCGACGGTTTATGTAACGGATCAGCCGTGCTGGACGTGCGCCAATATGCTGGCCAACAGCGGCATTAAGGAGATCGTATATCACCGCCCGTATCCGAAAGACAGCGAGAAAGTCGGAACGCTTATGCAGCGCAAGGGGATCGTATTTCGCGTCATCGACCATTACGAGCCGCCTGCGAAGACAGCGCGAGCCGTTATATCTTAGCAAGGCGAAGAAGGAAGAACCTTCTGCGTAGCCGCCCGGCGAGGGCGATTGCGCGGAAGGTTTTTTTGTTGCGGTTCGCCTGCTCCGAGGAGGAGAGAAACTGTGGACAGAAGACCGATCGTTGGAATCGCCGTCGGCTGGACGGCGGGCATTGCGTCCGCCGGGTCGTCCGTCGCCTTCTGCGGATTGCTCGGCGCCGGCATCGCGCTGCTGCTCGCGGCGGCCGTATTGCTGAAGCGGGCGCGGCCTCGTCTGGCGGCGTGCTGCCTGCTCGTCTATGTCGCGGGCGGAGGCTGGGCATACGGGACGCAGATGCGGCTGGATACTTCGCTGCCGGACCTGCGCGCGGCGGCGAACGGAACGTATCCGCCGGTTGCGTACGAAGCGGAGGCGGAAGGGACAATTGGCTCGGTCGTGGAAATCGACGGCGATACGGCCATTTTTCAATTAAGAGCCGCTGTCGTTCGTCTGGCGGACGAAGCGTCGGCCCGGCACGTTCGAGAAAGGCTGATCGTCCGGTTAAAGCTGAAGACGGAAGAGGAGCGGCGTATTGCCCAAGGGTGGAGACGAGGCGATGCTGCGCGCATATCCGGCGAGCTGGAGCGACCGGCAGGAGCGTCCAACTTCGGCGCTTTCGATTATCGGCGTTATTTGGAGAGCGTTCGCCATGTCCATTGGGTGCTGCGGGGCAAAGGGATCGATGCGGCTGCCGTCGAGCGCGGCTCGCCCTGCTCAATCGATTCGCTGCTCGGTCGCGTCGACGCGGCAAGGGAGTGGCTGGGCCTCCGGCTGGAGCGGTTGTATGGGGCGGAGCAAGCCGGTTATATGAAAGGGCTTGTCATTGGCGACAGCGGCGGTCTTGATCCGGAAGTATACCGCCAATTCGCCGAGCTTGGACTAACGCACATATTGGCGATATCGGGCTTGCATGTGGCGGTATTTCTGTATGCGCTGAACGCGGGGCTTCGGCTGTTCAGACTGCCGCGTGAGCGAACGCTGCTGCTGCTTGCTATAGCGACGCCGGCCTACGTTCTGCTGTCCGGCGCTTCGCCGTCCGTCATTCGAGCCGGGGTGATGGCCATAATCGGCTTGCTGGCGGCGCGATACAATCGATTGAAGGACGGTCTGCATCTGCTGGCGGCGTCCGCGATTGTTATGCTGCTCTGGAATCCGGCCTATGTGCGCGATATCGGCTTTCAACTGTCGTTTCTTGTGACGGCGGGACTCATACTGGGCGTTGCGCCGATGCGATCGATCATGCCGCAATGGAGGCGAGCGAAGCCGCTGCTCGATCTTGCGGCCGTGACGATCGTGGCGCAGCTTGTTTCCTTCCCGATTACGATCTATTATTTCAACCAGTGGAATCCGCTGTCGATCCCCTCCAATTATGTGCTCGTTCCGTTCATCAGCTTTCTCGTGATGCCGCTGGGCGCGGCGTCGCTGGCGGCGGAACCGCTGTGGCCCGCGGCGGGACATGTTCTGGCTTACGCGGCTTCGCTGCTTAACGCGGTCACGTTCCATCTGGTGGAGGCCGTCTCCGGCTTGAACGGCTGGCAGACGATATGGCGGCAGCCGCCCGGCTGGTGGGTGACGGCGTGGTATGCGGCAATGGCAATCGGATTGAGAGGAATGCGGGCAATTGGCGAAATACGGCGGCAAGACGGAGCCGCCCGCTCTCTCGACGGCGATCCGGGAGAGCGCGGCACCGCTGCGCTTGACGAAGGGCTCAAGCCGCTTGTCGCCGCCGCAAGAAGAAAGCAAGCCCGAATGCTCGCGGGCGCTGTATTGGCCGCCGCCTTATTGCTTGTATACGCCTGGAGGCCGGATGCTTTCGACCGAACCGCAACAGTCAGCGTACTTGACGTCGGGCAAGGAGATGCAATCTTGATTCGGACCGGCAGCGGCAAGCATATTCTGATCGACGGGGGAGGGACCGTGTCCTTCCGCAAGCAGGAGGAGAAGTGGCGCGAGCGCGGCGATCCGTTCGAGGTCGGGCGCAAAGTGCTTGTGCCGCTGCTCAAGCAGCGGGGTATTCGTTCGCTTGATCTGGTAATCGCTACGCATTTGGACACGGACCATATCGGCGGCTTGCGGGCCGTCGTCGACTCGGTGCCGGTGAAGCGGATCTGGTGGAACGGTACGATTAGCCGGTCGCAGCCGGCGCTGGAGCTGCTTGGGGCCGCACTTAAGCGGGACATTCCAATGTACCGCGTCGAAGCGGGAACAAGCTGGACGCCGGACGGCAGCTCGAAGCTGGATGTATGGTGGCCGGAGCCAAAGGAGGACGACTCGATTCCGGAGGCGGCGAATCAGAATGAGACAAGCGTGTCGGTGCTGTTGACGCTGTACGGACGAACGTTTCTGTTTCCGGGCGACATCGGGCAGCAATCCGAGCAGCGGATGACGGCGGGTCAACCTCCGGACTGTTATCGGAGCGTCGTCGCCGGTGTTCCGGACAATGGAAGACAATGCCTTGACGTATTGAAGGCCGGGCATCACGGCAGCAAGGGATCGACATCGGCGCAGTGGCTTCGCTTCTGGCAGCCGGCCTATACCGTGATCTCCGCAGGGAAAGACAATATTTACCGTCATCCTCATCCCGATACGCTGGTCCGCCTTGCAGCGACGGGAAGCGGAGTGTGGCGAACCGACCGGGACGGGGAAATCCGCTTCGCGGTCAATCCTCGAGGCGTTATGTCGATTGGCTGGGAGGAGGGGAAGTGGAGATTGGATTTGTCATAAGCTGTAAGAGGCGCCTATGTACGGCGTCTTTTTTTTCTGTTATTCTAAAGGTTAGTTTCATAGTTTTAAAGGACGAGCTTTCGATGATAAATGATCGAAGACATACCTGGTATTCATTGCCGTAAAATAAATAAGAACTTCTGCAACCTTTGTACCGGTCACTCCGTCGATAAGGTTGTATGAGAGGGGGAACCTTCATTGGTGGAGCCTAGTCTCATAAGAGCGGCTCAATCGGGCGATCGCGATGCTCTCATCACGCTGCTGCGCGAGATTGAAACTCACGTTTATCGGACAGCCTATTATATATTGAACAACGAGCAAGATGCGATGGATGCGGCTCAGGAGGCGCTCATCCGCATTTATACGAAAATTTCCTCTTACGAAGAGAAGGCGCAATTCAAGACGTGGATTCAGCGTATCGTAACGAATATCTGTATCGATAAATTCCGAAGAAACAAGCCTACCGTATCGATTGAGGAGCACGAATTGGTCTTCCGGGAGAAATCGAGCGTCGAAGAGGATGTCATGTCTACTTACGTGGCCGACGACATCCGCAAAGCGATCGATATGCTGCCGGAGCATCATCGGGCGGTCGTCGTTCTTCGGTATTTGCAGGACTTCTCCTACAATGAAATTGCGGATTCGCTCGATTTGCCGCTTAATACGGTGAAATCTTATTTGTTCCGGGCCCGGCAGCAGCTACAGACGTTACTGCATGAATATCAAAGAGGAGGTGTCCGAGGATGACTTGCCAAGAGGTGATGGAATATATGCAGCGGCAGCTCGACGACGATCTGAACGATCACGAAGCCGACGCGTTGACAGCACATACACGTTATTGCTCGGATTGCGCCGACATGTTCGAACGGCTGAAGCGCTTGTCTGCGGAGCTGGACAGTTTGCCGAAAGTCGTTCCCGCCTTTAGTCTTGTCGATGCCATTATCCCGCAGTTGGATCGAATCGACTCCGAACGCCAGGGGAGCGAATGGACGATAGAGACGCCACTCGTCGGTGAGGCGGCTCAGCCGAACGACGAATGGGAAGCGGAAGTCGTTCCGCTAAGCCGCCGATCGCCCCGCGATCGGAAGAAAGGATGGCTGAAGCGCATTTCATGGCCGGCCGTAACCGGGGTTGCTGCCGCGGGGCTCGTCGCGGGACTGTTTCTTGTTCTCTTCAATCCCGTCAATCCGCCCGAGCTGAAGAACGAAACCGCCAATCTGGAATCGGCCGCGGCGTCGTCGGAAGAGCCGCAGAGCAGCGTCGCCGATCGGGCAATAACGAAGCAGAGCGCCGACGAGGTTCGGATCGAGTCGACGAAGTCAACCAACGCTCAAGCTCCTTCCGTATCGGAGAAGCGCTACGTGTCCGAACAAACGACGGAAGCGGCGGACAGTTCAGGCGGCGGCCAGATCAAGGTTGTAAAGCCGTACGCCGATCTTCCGTCCGTGTCGGACAAATCTACAACCGGAGCGTCTGTGCCGCTCGCGCCGAGCGACGATGCAACGGCTGCGGCAAGCGATAGCGCCGCCGGAGCGGAGAAGCTGCGGAACGAGTCGGAATTGATGTTCATCGTGAAGGATCAATACGGAGAACCGATGGGCATTACGAGCGGCGGGAATTCTTCGAGCTCCGACATATCGAACGTCGTATTGTCGCCGGACGGAACGTTGTCGGCCGCGATCGTAGACGGCGCGGTGCTCGTCTATACGACGCAGGAAGGAACCGTCCAGCTTGACAGCGGCAAGAAAACCGGCGTTATTAGCGGCCTGCAGTGGTCGGATGACAGCAAGGCGCTGTTCTTCGAGGTGAAGGATGGCGAGGGACCGAAGACGCATTATAAAATTGATACGCGAGAGTGGACCATTACAACGCAATAAGGCGGTCCGAAGTTGGCACACTTGCTGATAGCCTTGCGTATAGTATATGGAAGGCGTCAGCGACGGCAACCTTAACGTCGTATGACCATCGCCGCGGCGGGGGCCATGGACCCGCACGGACGATGTTTATATAGATGTTTAGGGACAAAGGGATGGAGACTTAATCGCTCCATCCCTTTGTTGACGACAACGGGTAAATACCGCCGGAGCGAAGGCTGCGGGAGGCATCGAATGGATACGAAGGATATATGGAAAGAATTGAACGGCGGACGCGTCCGGCCGATCTATACGGCATTCGGAACCGACCGTTACCGTATGGAACAGTTCGCTGCGTTGCTGGCGGACAAGCTGTTCAAGCCGGAAGAACGAGAGCTGGGCATCGTCAAGTTCGATACGTCCGAGACGCCGATCGAAGAAGCGACGGCGGAAGCGGAGACGCTTCCTTTCTTCGTCGAACGCAAGCTGATTATGATTCGGGATGCATCCGTGCTGGCTGCCGCAGGGGCCGGAGCGAAGGAAGGCAAGCTCGAACACCGCGTGGAGCGGATGCTGGAGTATATCGACAACCCGTCGGAGACGACGGTCATCCTGTTTCTCGTGTATGCGGACAAGCTGGACGAACGCCGCAAGCTTGTGAAGCGGCTCAAGGAGCACGGAGCGGTTGTTGCCTTTAACGAGCTGGACGGACCGGAGCTTCGTCGCTGGGTCGTGCGCCGTTCGTCGGAGCAGGGCAGGACGATGGCGGACGATGCCGCCGATCTGCTCGTGTCGCGTACCGGCACGCGATTGCAGCAGTTGGCGCAGGAGACGGACAAGCTGTGTCTTTATGCGGGACCGGGCGGGACGGTCTCGGCGAAGGATGTTGAGCTGCTGACGGCGTCGACGGTGGAGGAAGACGTATTCGCGCTCGTCGATGCGATTGCCGGGGCGCAGACGGCAAGAGCGCTGCGGCTGTATCGGGAGCTGCTGCAGCGCAAAGAAGAGCCGATCAAAATCGCTGCGCTGCTCGCCTCGCAGCTTCGGCTGATGCTGCAGGTGAAGGAGCTGTCGGGGCAGCACTACTCGCCGCAGCAGATGGCTTCGCAGCTTGGCATTCATCCGTTCCGCGTGAAGCTTGCCGCCGAGAAAGCGGCGAAATTTACGCTGAAGCGGCTGGGAGCCTGTATGGCGGAGCTGGCCGAGCTCGATTACCGGATGAAAACCGGACAGGTGGACAAGACGCTCGGCATGGAGCTGTTCCTGCTGTCGTTCGGGCAGGGCGCCGATGCCGTTAAAGCATAAACCGCGCGCGCCGCGATACGCGATATAAAAATTAAGAAGCTGTCGAGATGGACTCGACAGCTTCTTTTCTGTACATAACACCAATGAAAAAACGGCCCCAGTTCCGAAGAACGGGAGCCGTCGTTCATTAAGCTTGTGCCGAAAGGGCGTTCAGCTTTTTAGCAAGACGGGACTTTTTGCGGGCAGCCGCATTTTTATGAATCAGGCCTTTCGTTACCGCTTTGTCCAGCTTTTTCGTCGCAGCGATGAGAGCTGCTTGAGCAACTCCAGCATCCGTACCGGCGATTGCTTGGTCAGCAGCTTTAACGGCCGTGCGAAGTGCGGATTTTTGCGAAGCGTTCAGTGCGCGACGTTTCTCGTTCGTCTTCACGCGTTTGATAGCGGATTTAATGTTTGGCATCACATTCACCTCCTGTAAAAAGGGAAAAAACCCAATACTGCAACACAACTTAAAATATCTTATCATGGGCTCGCCCAAAAAGCAATAGCGCATACCCGAGATGTCCCGCTAGGTTTAAATATTTGTCCGCATAGAACACAGAAAGCAATCGCACACTAACGGCAAAAAAGGAAGGAGAAGGATAGGGATGGATGATACGCTCGACTTAAGCCGTTATAACGTTTATACCGATCTTGCGCTGGAGGCGAAGGAAATTGCCGAGGCGGCGGGAGGCGGACCGGTCCCCGGCGTGCTGTCCGATTTGCTGGAGGAGGACGGCATTAAAGTGTCTCGCGTCCATGTGCAGACCGAGCAAGGGTCGCGTGCCATCGGCAAGATGCCGGGCCGGTACGTAACGCTTGAGGTGCCCGACCTTCGCAAGGGCGACACGGGGCTTCAGGACAAGGTGGCGACGCGGTTCGCGAAAGAGTTCGAGTCGTTTCTTGAGGAGGCGGGCGTAGGGGAGATGGCGAAGGTGCTCATCGTCGGCTTGGGCAACTGGAACGTGACGCCGGATGCGCTCGGGCCGCTCGTCGTCGAGAACGTGATGGTAACCCGGCAGTTTTTCGAATTGATGCCGGATCAGGTGGCGCCGGGCTATCGGGCCGTCAGCGCGGTGGCGCCCGGCGTGCTCGGCATTACGGGCATCGAATCGTCCGAGATCGTGCAAGGCATTGTCGAGCGGACGAAGCCGGACGCGGTCATCGCGATCGACGCCTTGGCATCCAAAGCGCTGGAGCGGGTCAATACGACGATTCAAATTGCGGATACCGGCATTCATCCCGGTTCCGGCATCGGCAATAAACGCAAAGGGCTGACCAAAGAAATACTTGGCGTTCCGGTCATCGCGATCGGCGTGCCGACCGTCGTGTTCGCCTCCAACATCGTCAACGATTGTTTGCGGCTGCTTGAGGAGCATCTCGCCGCGCATACCCAGGATGCGGGTCCGCAAATTATGGGACTGATGCATCAGATGGCCGAGAACGAACGGCTGATGCTCGTGAAGGAAGTGCTGCAGCCGCTCGGCCACGATCTTATCGTCACGCCGAAGGAGATCGACCAGTTCGTCGAGGACATCGCCAACATCATTGCAAGCGGCCTGAACGCCTCGCTGCACGATGCCGTCGATTCCTCGAATGTGGCAGCCTATACGCATTAATCGCGATGCCAATACAAGGGTTTCGTCGGCTTGGAGCGCCGGCGAAATCCTATTTTGCTGCCTGAGGAGGCAATCGAATGACGTTATTTTTAATGGTTCTTGTACTGCTGTCGCTGCTGGCCTTATCGCAGATTATAAACCGGATCGTACCGGTCATTCCCGTTCCGATTATTCAAATTGCGCTGGGAGCGCTGGTGACGATTGCGCCGTGGCAGTTCCATCTGGCGTTTCAGCCGGAGCTGTTCTTTATTCTGTTCATCGCCCCGCTGCTGTTCAGCGACGGCAAACGAACGCCAAGGCAGGAGCTGTGGCAATTGCGCTTGCCGATCGTGCTGCTTGCGGTCGGCCTTGTGTTCGCGACGGTGCTTGTCGCCGGGCTGACGATTCATTCGCTTATTCCGACGATACCGCTTGCGGCGGCGTTCGGTCTGGCCGCGATTCTGTCTCCGACCGATGCGGTAGCCGTATCGGCCATTGCCGCAAGAGCGCAGTTGCCGCAGACGATTCATCGGCTGCTGGAGGGCGAGTCGCTCATGAACGACGCATCGGGCCTTGTTGCGTTCAAATTTGCAATTGCCGCCGCCGTCACGGGCGTATTCTCGCTCTGGCACGCCACGATCAGCTTTGTCGTCATATCGGCAGGCGGCTTGATCGCGGGAGCGCTGCTCTCGCTGGCCGTTATATGGATTCGGGCGATGCTGCGCCGATTCGGCATTGAAGATGTGACGGTGCATGTGCTCATTCAATTGCTGACCCCGTTTATTTTGTATTACATAGCCGAGCATCTCGGGTTGTCGGGCATATTGGCGGCCGTCGCCGGAGGGATCGTGCATGCCGTCGAGCAGGACAGGACGCGCTATGCCTCGCTGGAGCTGAAAGTCGTATCGGAGAGCACCTGGTCCGTCATGCTCTTTATTATGAACGGGCTCGTATTCGTTCTGCTTGGTCTGCAAATTCCGGATGTCATCTACACGCTTCTGCATGAGTCGGGGCGCGATTCTTCGCAATCGGTCGGGTATGCGCTCCTGCTCTACGGGGAATTGATCGCGCTGCGCTTCGTCTGGCTGCTGTCCTCGGTCCGGCTGACATGGCCGTTGTTCCGCCACAGCGAGAAGAAGGAGACCATTCATTGGAAGTCGCTTGCGGTCATGTCGATATCGGGCGTCAGAGGGGCGTTGACGCTCGCCGGAGCGTTCACCATTCCGCTCGTGCTGAACAGCGGCGCGCCGTTCCCCGAGCGCAATCTGATTCTGTTTCTTGCCGCGGGCGTCATTATTTTGTCGTTGGCCGGCGCAAGCATTGCGCTTCCGGCTCTGACCAGATCGTCCTCGCAGTCGAAGGATGGAGCCGAGACGGGGGAGCGCGAGGCGGAAATTCAGTGTATCGCCGCGGCGACGCGCGCCGTCAAGCAGGCGGGAGAATCCAATCAGCCGGCCGTAGCGGCCGTTCTGCTGGAGAATGAAAGGCGGGTCGCCGCCATCCAGCGGAAGCGGGCGTTGTCCCAGGACGCCAAGCAGTACCGCCAGCAGGAGCTGGCGATGCGAAGGCTTGGCATCGAGAAGGAGAAGCAATTCATCGAGACGCTGCGGGAGCAGGGCGAGGCGCGCAGCGAGGAGGGGGAGGCGCTGCTGACGATACTGAATCATATTCAATTGTCGTTAACGAGCCATTGGCGCATGTGGGGAATGATGTTCGCCAAGCTGCTTCGGCGTCTGCTCGCAACGTTCGTGCCGTTCCTGCGCTCCGAATTCAAGCCGCTGACGCATGCAAGGCGGGCCGATGTCATCAAGCTGCGTCTTCGATCGGCGCAAGCCGCGATAGAGGCTTTGCGCCGCGAGCGTAACGGTTCGAATCGCGCGGCCGCCGCCAGAGTCGTCCATTACTATCGGCGGATGATTGCGGAGCTGTCCAAGCAGCTCGGATCGGACGATCTGAGCGAATGTTCGGACGAGGCGCTTAAGGAACTGGAGCTGCTGTCCGTACAGGCGGAACGGGACGAGCTGCGCCATCTGTTCCAGCAGGGCAAGCTGACGCGCAAGCAATTGAATAAGCTGCAAATGCAGGCGAGCATACGGGAGGCGGACATTATGGACAAAAGGTGGGGAGTGTCGGAGTTGGAGCCGTAAAGTCGTCCCCGCGCAAGCGCGAGCCGTACGTGAAAAACGAATAATGATGATTCTCTCATTTTTGTATGCCCGGTTCTACCAGATCGGTTATTCTCATAGGCTAGTAACAGTCTAAGAGCGTAATAGGGAGGCTGGGCAACGATGAAACGAATGATCGTAACGTTCAACTGGAGCAGAGGCAGCCGCAAATGGAAGCAACTGCTCGTGACGGGCCGTACGTTCGCGCTGCTATCGGTGAGTTCAATGGTTTTTTTCGTGGCGATCGGCGTCGGCGATCTGATACATCAGCGTACGGCGGCGTCTCCGGTCACAACGATGAAAGGGGTCGCGGCGAACGTTTCGGGAACGTTCTTCTCGGATATGCTAGAGATGGAAGTGCCTGCGTACTTGCCGGAGCATGAAGGCGATCGGGCGCTGGCGCCCAAGCAGGTAAGCCGGTTTCTGCTTCGGCTCGTGACGGATGTCAATCCGAACGATCCAAGGAGCCTGCTCGCCAGGGAGATGCCCGGCTTGACGTCGGACGAGCCGTTCTTGATCCGCAGCGGCTCGGGCAACGAGACGGCGGTCGGTCCGGAGGATCACGCGCCGATTCCCGGCGCCGCGGATTCGGGAGCGAACGGCAACGGCGCGAATCCGGGCACGGATGCCCAGGGCGGACATTCGGGAGAAGGCTTCGGTCAGGGAAGCGACCGCGATCCGGCCGCGGAAGGAGCCGGCGGACAGTCCGGAGCAGGCGAGCCCAAGGAAGCGCAGCCCGGCGGAGGGAATCAACCGGCGGCTCCGCCCGATACCTCCGGCAAGACGGACGAACCGGTCGTTTTTATCTATCATTCTCACAATCGGGAATCGTGGTTTCCGGTTATAGGAAGCGGAGGAGACGATCCGACCTCTGTGAAACAGAACGTTACGCTCGTCGGCCAGCGGCTGGCGGACAAGCTGAAGGAGCTTGGACTGGGAGCCGAGACGTCCAAAACCGACTATCCGACCACGATTAAAAATTACAAATGGGCATTGTCCTACAAATATTCCCGCAAGACGGTCCAGGATGCGCTCGCGGCGGACGACAAGCTGAAATTTATTTTTGATATCCATCGCGATTCCCAGAAGCGGAAGTATACGACGACGACGATCGACGGCAAGTCGTACGCGCAGGTTTATTTTATTATCGGACAGGAAAATCCGAATTGGCGAAAGAATGAGAAGCTCGCCACCGAAATTCATGAAGCGCTTGAAGCGAAATATCCGGGCATTTCGCGCGGGGTATGGGGCAAGACATCGAAGGACGGCAACGGCGAATACAATCAATCGCTGTCGCCGGGAAGCGTGCTGATCGAAGTCGGCGGGGTCGATAATACGCTCGAAGAATCGTACCGTACGGCGGACGCGCTGGCAAAAGTCATCGCCGATCTGTACTGGGGAGACGCGGAGCAAGCTTCGGCTCCGCACGAGAGCTAAGCTTCGGCAAGCGGACGATTAGCGGCGATCTGCCGCCGGAAGGAAGGGAATAGCATGAGAAAAGGCGGATGGAAATGGGCGCTGGCCGGCGGTGCAATCGCGCTGCTGATCGTCTACGGATTGGATTCGGCGGACAGCGGAATCGAGAATGTATACGGGCCGGTAGGCGAAGGCGCGCAGGCGCACGCCGTCAACGACAACAATGCGACGTTGCAGAGCGGTCCGGCAAGCGGCCGCAATGACGACGACCGCATGTATGACGAAGCCGGAGAAGCCGCTGCGGACGGTTACGGGCAGCAGAGGGAGACCGCGTCCGTTCCGCAGCGCTACGCGCCGCAGGGACGGCTGCCGGGCGTACCGTACGATACGAGCGAGCCGGCCGTGAACAAGCTGGCGGACGGGGCCGCGGGCGTGCTGCAGTCGGTGTCGAGCAGCGGCATCAAGCTGTTCGTGTCGGTATTCGACGGGATTATGGACTAATTGCAAGCGGCGCGTACAAGCGTCCGTTGCCGCCTAGCCCCATTACTGCTATAATTAACGGGATATAGTTAGCACTTAGAGGTGTGGGGGTTACGCATGGCGGACGTTCGCGAACGACAGAAGAAAATTCGAAATTTTTCCATTATCGCCCATATCGACCACGGGAAATCGACGTTGGCGGATCGTATATTGGAATTTACGGGCGCGCTCTCCTCGCGCGAGATGCAGGAGCAGGTGCTCGACCAGATGGATTTGGAGAGAGAACGCGGCATTACGATTAAGCTGCAGGCCGTTCGTCTCGGCTACAAGGCGGATGACGGCGAAGAATATATTTTGAACCTGATCGATACGCCGGGGCACGTCGACTTTACGTACGAAGTGTCGCGAAGCATGGCGGCTTGCGAAGGCGCGCTGCTTGTCGTCGACGCCGCGCAAGGCATCGAAGCGCAGACGCTGGCTAACGTATACTTGGCGCTCGACAGCAATCTCGAAATCGTGCCTGTTATTAACAAGATCGACTTGCCGAGCGCGGAACCGGAGCGGGTCAAGCAGGAGATCGAGGACGTTATCGGCCTCGACGCGAGCGACGCCGTTCTCGCTTCGGCGAAGGCGGGCATTGGCATCAAGGAGATTCTTGAGCAGGTCGTGCAGAAGGTGCCCGCTCCGACGGGCAATCCCGACGAACCGCTCAAGGCGCTTATTTTCGACTCCCACTACGACCCCTACAAGGGCGTTATCGTGTACGTGCGCGTCATGGACGGCAGCATCAAGGCCGGCAAGAAGATCCGGTTCATGGCTACCGGCGCGGAGTTCGAAGTGATCGAGGTCGGAGCGTTCAAGCCGCGTATGTCGATCGTCGACGAGTTGGCCGTCGGCGACGTAGGGTTCGTCGTGGCAGGCATCAAGAACGTGAAGGATACGCGCGTCGGCGATACGGTGACGGAAGCGAAGCGGCCGGCGCCGGCGCCGCTGCCGGGTTACCGGAAGATTAATCCGATGGTATTCTGCGGCTTGTATCCGATCGAGTCGCAAGATTACAACGATTTGCGCGAAGCGCTGGAGAAGCTGGAGCTGAACGACTCCTCGCTCCAATACGAGCCGGAGACGTCGACGGCGCTCGGCTTCGGCTTCCGCTGCGGCTTCCTCGGACTGCTGCACATGGAAGTGATTCAGGAGCGGATCGAGCGCGAGTTCAACATTCCGCTTATTACGACGGCGCCGAGCGTTGTGTACCACGTCACGCTGACGAACGGCGAAGTGCTGCGCATCGACAACCCGTCCAACTATCCGGAAGTGGGCAAGATCGAGTACGTCGAAGAGCCGTATGTCAAAGCTCAGATCATCGTCCCGAACGATTACGTCGGCACGATTATGGAGCTGTGCCAAGGCAAACGGGGCGAGTACGTCAATATGGAATATCTGGACTCGAACCGCGTTACGCTGACGTATGAGATGCCGCTGTCGGAAATCGTCTACGATTTCTTCGACCAACTGAAGTCGCGGACGAAAGGCTACGCATCGTTCGATTACGAAATGATCGGCTACCATCAGTCCAGTCTGGTGAAGATGGACATCATGCTGAACGGCGAGCAGGTTGACGCCTTGTCGATTATCGTTCACCGCGAGCGCGCCTACAATCGCGGCCGTGTAATTTGCGAGAAGATGCGCGAGTTGATTCCGCGCCAAATGTTCGAGGTGCCGATTCAAGCGTCGATCGGAACGAAGGTTATCGCCCGCGAGACGGTCAAAGCGATGCGCAAGAACGTATTGGCCAAGTGCTACGGAGGCGACATTAGCCGGAAGCGGAAGCTGCTGGAGAAGCAGAAGGAAGGCAAGAAGCGGATGAAGCAGGTCGGCAGCGTCGAAGTGCCGCAGGAAGCGTTTATGGCGGTGCTCAAGATCGACGAGGACTAACCATTCGGTTGACAGGAAGGGCGATGCTCTTCCTGTCTTTTCTCATTAAGAGGTTGTGCGGCGCTTGGCGCCGCGGACCGGCAAGGAGGGCAAATGCCCAATGCTTATGCACGCGCCTAGAGCGCTTTACATTCATATCCCGTTCTGTACGAACAAATGCCATTATTGCGACTTCAACTCGTTCGTGCTGAAAGGACAGCCCGTCGATGCTTATCTGGATGCGTTGGAGTCGGAGATGAAACAGACGGTTGCCGCGCTGCCGACGGAGACGATCGATACCGTATTCGTCGGCGGCGGCACGCCGACCGTCCTTACGCCGCCGCAGATGGAGCGCTTCCTCGCATCGGTGCGGCGACATTTCCCGCTCGCGCCCGACGTGGAGTTCAGCATGGAGGCCAATCCGGGTACCACCGATCCCGATAAACTGGCGGCCATGCATGCCGGCGGCGTGAACCGGATCAGCTTCGGCGTGCAGTCGTTCGATAACGGCTTGCTTGAACGAATCGGCCGCATTCACAACACGGACGACGTATATCGAAGCATCGAGAACGCGAAGAAGGCCGGATTTACGAACTTGTCGATCGATCTGATGTTCGGGCTGCCGAAGCAGACGGTCGAGCAGTTGTCCGACAGCGTCGACAAGGCGCTGCAGCTCGGATTGACGCATTACTCGCTGTACAGCCTGAAGGTAGAGGAGAACACGTTGTTCCATAAGCTGTACGAGCGCAACGAACTGCCGCTGCCGACGGAAGAAGAGGAGCTTGCGATGTTTATGGTCGTCATGAACAAGCTGCAGGCTGCCGGTTACAAGCATTACGAAATTAGCAATTTCGCGCTGCCCGGCATGGAGAGCCGCCACAACTCCACGTATTGGCGCAACGAGCCATATTACGGATTGGGCGCGGGCGCTCATGGCTATGCGCGCGGCGAGCGGCATCTGAACATCAAGGGCGTTCAGCCTTACATCGATGCCGCGAGCGTCAGATTGCCCCGGCTTGAGACGAACCTGATCGAGGAAGCCGAAGCGATGGAAGACTTTATGATGGTTGGGCTCCGACTGCTGGCAGGCGTTCGCTGCGAATCGTTCAGCCGCCAATTCCCGGGACATACAATTGAAGGGACGTTCGGAACACAACTGGAGCGCCTCCTCCGCGAGGGACTGCTGGCAGGCGCGTACGGCGAAGGCTACCGACTTACGGACAAAGGCATTCCGCTCGGCAACGAAGTGTTCGGCGCTTTCATCGGCGTTCTTCCGACCTCTGTCGGTTGAAGGCTTCCGAGCCGCCCTTCGGAATGCTTAACGATTGCCAGTTCGACGATTGGAACGCCTTGGCGGCATAAACGATTTGCCCGACATGATAGCCGTAATGGGCAATTTGCCGGTGAATCGCTTGCAGCACCGTATGCGGCTCGCTTCGAATCGTGACGGTACGGAGCACATCGTCCGGCGTCAGAGACCGAAGCGTGTCGAGCAGCACGGCCCATCCTTGCTCCCATCTCGCAAGGATCGAAGCGGGGGCGCCGTCCTCTTCGCCGAACCCCTCGAATTCCGTATCGCGATTGCGATACGGTTTTTCTCCGTCGCTCGTTAGGAAATCGGTCCAGCGCGAAATCATATTGCCGGACATATGGCGGATGATAATGCCGATGCTGTTCGATTCCGGCTCGGGCCGCCATTGAAAGCCTTGCGCAGGAAGCTGGCCGATGGCGCGATCGCCTAATTGCTTTAGGCCTTCGAAATCTTTGACCGATTGGTCGAGCACTTGCCGGGCCAGATCGTGAAATGGGGATAAGGTCATCGTTCGCTCACTCCTTGAATCGATAATAACTGCTCCGGATACATGCTCAGCATATAGCAATTTCGGCCAGCGCGCCCGAAGAACATTTTTGTCGCGGCGACAAATTGAATTTATCGGGCGAGCAATTAAATTTCTCCATTGAGTAATGATTCTTTTTGATGTATATTTATTCATATTATTGGAGTAGTCGGACGGCGGATAACCTCAAGACCGGCACAGAAGCGGAGGGGACGAGCGTGAAGCAAGCAGTTGTGACCTGCAGACAAGCGGCGCCAGACGATGTCGAGGCGTTATTTCATTTAATACAAGGCTACGCGGAGAAAGGGATTATGCTCCCGCGAAGCCGTCAGGCGCTTAACAGGCTGGTTGACACGTTCGTCGTGGCGGAGCTTGACGGCGTTATCGTCGGCTGCGGCTCGCTGTGCAAGCTGGGCAAGGATCTGGTTGAAATTCGCTCGCTCGGCATGACGGAAGGCTATAAGGGACTTGGCATCGGCAGCAAGTTGGTCGATAAGCTGATCGAACAGGCGAAGGAGCAGGGGCTTACGAAGGTGATGGCGCTCACGTACGCGGTCGACTTTTTCGTGAAGAACGGCTTCTCGGTCGTCGAAAAAGAAATATTTCCGGAAAAAGTATGGACCGATTGCGTGAACTGTCCGAAGCAGCACAATTGCGACGAGATCGCCGTGCTGAAAGTGGTCTAACAAAAAACGATGAAATCGTGCGCAAAATGCCGAACCGACTTGACAACGCTCAAGCTGGTTTGGTATTTTTGTATTGACGATTAGCACTCGACGCTATTGAGTGCTAACGATTGAAGGAAGCCGATCGGCATCCGGAAGATCAAGAGGAGGGTTCGGAATGTTAACGGAGAGACAACGCATGATATTGACAGCTATTGTAGACGATTATATACGTTCGGCCGAACCCGTCGGATCGCGAAGCATTTCCAAGCGCGGCGACGTCGGCTTCAGCCCGGCTACGATTCGCAACGAAATGTCCGATCTGGAGGAGCTTGGTTTTCTGGAACAGCCTCATACGTCGGCAGGACGTATTCCTTCGATTAAAGGCTACCGCTATTACGTCGATCATCTGGTTAAGCCGGGCGGCGTTAGTCCTGTTGAAGCGGTCGGCTTCCGCACCTTCTTCGCGGAGAAGATGACGGAGATGGAGCAGGTTTTGCAGCAGGCGGCGACTATTCTGGCGAGTATGACCAATTATACGTCGATCGCGCTCGGACCGGAGTCGATTAATCATTCCTTGAAGCATTTTCAACTCGTGCCTTTGAATGCCGAGACCGCAGTGGCGATCGTCGTCACCAATACCGGTCACGTCGAGAACCGGACGATTTCGCTTCCGAAAGGAATCAGCATATCGGATCTGGAGAAGACGGTTCATATATTGAACGCGAAGCTTGCGGGAGTGCCGATGATGCGAGTCACTTCGAAGCTGTACTCCGAGGTCGGGGAAGAGTTGAGCCGCTACGTCGATCATTACGAGCAGGTTATGGGGATGCTGGAGCGAGCGCTGCCCGTGGGCGACGAGCACGAGCATCGGGTATATCTCGGCGGGGCCACCAATATGCTGACGCAGCCGGAGTTCAAGGACGTCGATAAAATCAAGACGATACTCGATCTGCTGGACGAGACGCCTACGTTATCGCGAATGCTTTCTTCCGCGCAATCCGGCATTCAAGTCCGGATCGGTACGGAGAACGAGCACGAAGCGATCAACGATTGCAGCGTCATCACGGCTACTTATGCGATCAACGGGCAGTCATTGGGTACGATAGGCATTCTGGGACCGACTCGAATGGATTATGCGAAAGTCATCCGTCTGCTCGATGTCGTATCGAAGGATATGGCATTGCTGCTTTCCCGATGGTACCTGTAACCGTTCGATTGCCCATGAGGCCGTGCATACCGCCGGATTCGAGGCGGGAACGTTAAGGAGGTGAGCAAGATGAGTGCGAAAGACAATACAATGGAGGAACATGAGGCCGTGACGAACGTCGATCAAGAACAGCAGCGGGAACATACAATGGAATCAGCCGATAACGCGGAGACGCAGGCTCAAGAGGAAGCGCCGGGCGATGCTCGCATCGCCGAGCTCGAGCTTCAGGTTGAGGAGCATCAGCAACGATACTTAAGAGCGCAGGCGGATTTCGATAATTTCCGCCGCCGTACGATAAAAGAACGGGAAGAGCTGGCCCAGTATGCGACGATGAAGCTGCTGAATCAGCTTCTGCCGGTCGTCGACAATTTCGAGCGCGCCATTGCGGCAGCGAAGCAGAACAGCGACTTTGAGGCGCTATCCAAGGGTGTGGATATGATTTCGCGCCAATTCAACCAAGTGCTTGAGCAGGAAGGGCTTAAACCGATGGAAGCGATCGGACAGCCGTTCAACCCCGAGTATCACCAAGCCGTCATGCAGGAGCAATCCGAGGAGCATGAGGAAGGCATCGTTCTGGAGGAGCTTCAGAAAGGCTACATGCTGAAAGATAAAGTGCTCCGTCCCGCGATGGTTAAAGTAAGCGGCTAAATTATCATTGCATGAATAATGTTGTCAACATATGACGAACGATCCATTGAGGAGGCTATTACGATGAGTAAAGTAATCGGTATTGACCTTGGTACGACGAACTCCTGCGTCGCGGTAATGGAAGGCGGCGAGGCTGTCGTTATCCCGAACCCGGAAGGCAACCGCACGACCCCTTCCGTGGTCGGCTTTAAGAAGGACGGCGAGCGCGTCGTCGGCGAGACGGCGAAACGCCAAGCGATCACGAACCCGGACCGTACGATCATGTCGATCAAACGCCATATGGGTACGAACCATAAAGAAGTAATTGAAGGCAAAGAATATACGGCACAGGAAATCTCCGCTATCATTCTCCAGAAGCTGAAATCCGACGCGGAAGCTTATCTGGGCCAGCCGGTCACGCAAGCCGTTATTACGGTTCCGGCTTACTTCAATGACAGCCAGCGTCAAGCGACGAAGGACGCGGGCAAAATCGCGGGCCTCGAAGTGCTTCGCATCGTCAACGAGCCAACGGCCGCGGCGCTTGCATACGGCCTTGAGAAATCGGAAGACCAGACGATTCTCGTCTATGACCTCGGCGGCGGTACGTTCGACGTATCGATTCTCGAGCTGGGCGACGGCTTCTTCGAAGTGAAAGCGACGAGCGGCGACAACCGTCTTGGCGGCGACGACTTCGACCAAGTCATCATCGATTACCTCGTGGCAGAGTTCCGCAAGGAGCACGGCACGGACTTGTCCAAAGACAAAGGCGCGGTTCAACGTCTGAAGGATGCGGCGGAGAAAGCGAAGAAAGAGCTGTCGGGCGTGTTGACGACGACTATCTCGCTTCCGTTCATCACGATGGTCGACGGCGTGCCTCAGCACTTGGAGCTGAGCCTGTCCCGCGCGAAATTCGAAGAATTGTCCGTGAGCCTCGTCGAGCGTACGCTGACTCCTACTCGTCAGGCGCTTAATGATTCCGGCCTGTCGCCTTCGGATATCGACAAGGTTGTACTCGTCGGCGGCTCGACGCGTATTCCGGCCGTACAAGAAGCGATCAAGAAGCTGATCGGCAAAGAGCCTCATAAAGGCGTTAACCCGGACGAGGTCGTTGCGCTCGGCGCTGCGGTTCAAGCCGGCGTCTTGACGGGCGACGTCAAAGACGTCGTACTGCTCGACGTAACGCCATTGTCGCTCGGCATCGAGACGGCAGGCGGCGTATTTACGAAGATGATCGACCGCAACACGACGATTCCGACGAGCAAATCGCAAGTATTCTCGACGTATGCGGACAATCAGCCGAGCGTAGAGATCCACGTTCTGCAAGGCGAACGCCAGATGGCAGCCGGCAACAAAACGCTGGGCCGCTTCACGCTGGGCGACATCCCGCTCGCTCCGCGCGGCGTGCCGCAAATCGAAGTGACGTTCGATATCGACGCGAACGGTATCGTGAACGTCTCGGCGCTCGATAAAGGCACGGGCAAGAGCCAGAAAATTACGATCACGTCTTCGAGCGGCTTGAGCGACGAAGAAGTGGAACGTATGATGAAAGACGCCGAGCTTCATGCCGAAGAGGACAAAAAACGCCGCGATCTCATCGAAGCGAAAAATAACGCGGACCAACTCGTATATACGGTCGACAAAACGTTGAAAGATCTCGGCGACAAAGTCGATGCGGGCGAAATCGCGAAAGCGGAAGAAGCAAAAGAAAAAGTGAAGAAAGCGCTCGAAGGCGAGCAGCTTGAGGACATCAACGCAGCCGTAACCGAACTGACGGAAATCGTTCAGCAGTTGTCGGTGAAGCTGTATGAGCAAGCCGCCGGCCAGCCGGGCCAAGAGGCGCCGGAAGGCGCGGCGGGAGACTCCGCTCCTAAGAAAGACAACGTCGTAGATGCGGATTACGAAGTCGTAGACGATAAGAAATAAGATTCGACCAGAACCGTTCGCGGACGTACGAGATAGGTCAAAGTCAGGCGTGGCCTGACTTTGACCTATCCTTGTGTTCAAGTGCGCAGCCGGAGCGTTCGCGAGGGGACCTACATGGGGGTGAGAGAAATTGGCTGACAAGCGCGATTATTATGAGGTGTTGGGTGTCGAGAAGAGCGCATCCGACGAAGAGATCAAGAAAGCGTACCGGAAGATGGCGCGCCAGTATCATCCGGACGTGAACAAAGCAGCCGATGCGGAAGCGAAGTTCAAGGAAGTGAAGGAAGCGTATGACGTGCTTAGCGATGCGGGCAAGCGCGATACGTACGACCGTCACGGCCATATCGATCCGAATCAGTTCGGCGGCATGGGCGGCGGAGGCGCCGATTTCGGCGGCTTCGGCGATATTTTCGACATGTTCTTCGGCGGCGGCGGACGCCGCGACCCGAACGCGCCGCAGCGCGGCAACGACCTGCAATATTCTATGACGATCGAATTCAAGGAAGCGGTGTTCGGCAAAGAAACGGAAATTACGATTCCGCGCACCGAATCTTGCGATACATGCTTCGGCTCCGGCGCGAAACCCGGCACGAAGCCGGAAACATGCTCCACTTGCCACGGCACCGGCCAGCAAGAGGTTGTGCAGAACACGCCGTTCGGACGTATGAACACGCGTCGCACTTGTACGCATTGCGGCGGTGCGGGCAAAGTGATTAAGGAAAAATGCGGCACATGCCACGGAGCGGGCAAAGTGAAGAAGCAACGCAGAATCAACGTCCGCATTCCGGCGGGCGTCGACGACGGCGCGCAAATCCGTCTGTCCGGCGAAGGCGAAGGCGGCTTGCGCGGCGGCCCGTCCGGCGATTTGTACATCGTGATCCGAGTGAAGAGACATGAGTTCTTCGACCGGGAGAACGACGATATTTATTGCGAGGTTCCGCTTACGTTCGCGCAGGCGGCGCTCGGCGACGAGATTGAAGTGCCGACGCTGACGGAGAAGGTGAAGCTGAAGGTGCCGGCAGGTACGCAGACCGGCACGTACTTCCGGCTCAAAGGCAAAGGCGTTCCGCGGCTTCGCGGCCACGGCACGGGCGATCAGCACGTCAAAGTGACGATCGTGACGCCGACCAAGCTGACCGACGAGCAGAAGGAGTTGCTTCGCCAATTCGGCGGACTGGCCGACGGCGCTCCTCAGGAGCCGGAGCATCACGAGTCGATCTTCGAACGGATGAAGAAAGCGTTCCGCGGCGAATAGCGATTGAATATTAAACGGAAAGACGGTTCGCAGGCCTCGAGGCCTGTGAACCGTCTTTTTTGAATTCGTCTTATTCTTTAAGGGATTTAAGCCGATAGTTCCTTAGAGGAGGGGGAAGAATTAGTGAACGTTGCTTCTTCTTGTTCAATCCTGAAATCCCAAAAATGGGCATAAAATCGTTGACAACGTTATTTTTAAATAATATACTAAAAATCAAATATCTTACAGTATGCCGGCCGGGAATAAGTGGATATTTCCAACTAGAACTTACATATGAATTTATATGAAAAACGGAGGGTATTCAATTCATATGAAGTTTAAGAAATCGCTGGCTCTTTCAATATCTGTGCCGATTGCAGCCATTATGCTAGTAAATAGCGCGTTTGCCGCGCCTACGATATCTACTACTATGGGACCGGGGATAGCTGTCTCCGGGAGCTTAAGCACTTTTAGCACCAGTGGTATGACAGCAACTACATCATGCGGCAACACCCAATGCTACGTTTATGCAGAGGTTTCATTAACGATTAAAAATGGCGACACTAAAGTCGTTTCGGAAAAAACGGGACAAGGCTCTAATTACGTCACCGCATACGCATATGCATATACAAATTCAACAAGTGACCAATTTATTTCTGCAACGGGAGAACATCGTGCTTCCGTGACAATTGGCGATAGCAATCACAAATGGTCTGGCTCTACAAATAGGTAATCATTAATTAATATTTAACTGAATGGTGCCTTAGAGGAAGATATATTTCTTTCTAAGGCACCTACTTTTTTGCCAATCACCCTTCACTTATCGTAAGAGAGGTATCTATAATGAAAAAAAAGGCATTCCTGGCAATTATGCTCGCAGTGTTGCTGGTGACTTCCGGATGCAAGGGCTCAGCTATGCCCAACGACGATGAGTTCCATCCTGATGTGGATTATCCATATACATTTAGCGATGGAATTATAGGTCTATCGTTGTCCAGCACAGAGAACGGATACTACTTGCTGCATAATAGCTTAATTTATTACATGGACAAAGAGAGCATGAAGCCTGTCATCTTGGACAACCGGCCGGATAACAACTGTATGGCTAAACCCGATAAGAAAAACTGTTATGCATTTGTTGAACATGATAATCAAGGAGCTACGAGTCTACTACAATATTATAATTCAAAATTGTATATTGCAGAAAGCTTGTTTGATCCTGCGGTATCGGATGCAGGCTGGTATATGAAGCTGTCTCGCCTCGATCCGGATGGAACAAACAGAAGGGCAATCAAAACGTTTAAAATTACGCCAAGAGCCATTGCTATCCATCGAGGATATATTTATTTTGCAACGATAAGCGTTTCGAAAGACAATGTAGAGAAGCTTGAAATAAAACGATCCAAGCTTAATCATCCCATCAAAGAAGAAGTGATCTATGAGGGGGCAGAGGATGGGGTTACAAATTTATCCACACTGACTCCATATGGCAATCAATTGTATTGGGTGGGTCATGGAAAGAATGGATACAGGCAGTACAGATATGATTTGAGCACCGGAAAAGTTACTGTATTGTGGAATCGTGGTGACGGCGGCAGCAACTCGATCTTAACGATTTCCGATCAAAGATTGTACTTCAGCTATTTCTACGGGGAACCGACAGATCCTAGAACTCTTAAAAAATACTCATCAGATTTACAAGGAGGAGATATTAAAGAAGTACCCGTCGAGCATCCGCCTGTCCTTTCCTACTTTCTTAAAGATCGTAATTTTTCTTATGTCCGCCCGGTAGACGGCTACGAAGATAAATTGCCTAAAGATTATCCGTATGAATTGGCGGTGTACAAAGATAATGTAAAAATTGATGCGCTGGATTTGACTTCTCTTACTAAATATTTTGAGATGTATCTCGGCGATGATCGTTACATGTTTATCCGATATTTCGATAATACGAAGGTCGGATATTCCTATGTGGATAAAAATCAATTCGAGACAAAGCAGGCTTCGTTTAAAACGTTATTGGAGAGCAAAGTTGAGAGCGAATCTGTTACTGATTGAGGGAATTTCGGATGAAGCTGATTGGCTATGAACTGTATAAACTCGTACAAAAACGAATGGTAATGCTGCTGACCATCTTTCTCTTCTTCCTTAATGGTATCTTTTATATTAATGAGGAGCACAAAGAAAATGGTCTGCTTATAAAGTATCGCGATCATTATGAACGGCTAGAGCAATCCTACAAGAGCTTGTCTCGAGCCGAGGGAAAAAGATTGACTTCTGCGCAGGTAGAGCAGTTAGTTCTTTATGGATTATTCGTTCAAGCCTCTGTGAGTCCTAAGGATAGCCCTTGGCAGACTATCGTTGCTGATTTGAAGCGGGACAATAAACAAGCGTTCGAGCGATATGAACGAAGCCCTTACTTTAACGAGGAGCAGGCCATTTCACGGGATGTATATCTAATTAATTTGTTAAAGCTTCAGTACGACCATGCAGATCGATTCGATAACAAAATAAACTCGATGGAAGACCACGCTCACGAGATGCTATCGGTTTCCATATTTAACGACAAAGATTCCTTCTCTTATCGCAACATTGTAAAAACGGTCGAGGATTTTAAACCGCTGCGGGGATTGCGGCTTCAACTAGGTTTGGAAGAGGGGGTTGTAACAGGAACAAATTTTGAACCGACCGATTTTTGTATGGCAATATTGTTATTTATGCTGATTACGATCCTCTTCTATGTGGAGAAGGAGGAGGGATTAACACCCCTCGTTCGTACTACTCGTTACGGAAAACTTCGTACATTCGGGGCCAAGTGGGCGGTACTGACACTAGCCACCGTTATCTTTTCTTTTCTTTACTATGGTTCCATTCTACTTATGGCCGAACGCTTGTATGGATTTGGAGAACTTACAAGATATGTTCAGTCTATGAGTTCTTTTAATAATACAAGTGAACCATTGACTGTGAAGCATTATTTATTCGTTTATATGTTATTGAAGATTGCAGTTAATGTCGTGTTGGGCTGGTTTGTCTCGGCGTTGTTTCTTGGTCTTGGTCACATCTCCAAGGTCTATGTCGCTATTTCCATATTACTAGGCGCCAGCTACTTATGTTACACGCTTATTCATCCGAACTCGTATATGAACGTATGCAAGTACGTTAATGTCTTTGCTTTTTATGATACCTTCCAGTTGGTCGCCGATTATCGTAATTTGAATATATTTGGTTTTCCGGTACGTAAGGATACGCTAACGTTCGGGATATTGGGAGCAATGCTAATTGCTTTGCCTATAGGAAGCGCGTGGCTGTTTGTGCGGCGGCAGGGAGCTGTCGCAAGACCAACCTGGCTGCGAGGGCCGGCTAATTGGCAAACTCTTTGGTGGAGGAACAAGAGAACCAATTCTTTGTTCATGCATGAAGGGTATAAACTTCTAGTCGTTGGAAAATCCGCGCTGATTCTTATATTCGCGGTCATCCTGACGTATAACCGAATAGATCGGCATGAACATCAATTTGATTTGGACTCAGGTATATATAATCGTTATATTTCGCAGTTGCATGGGGAGTTATCGAAGGACAAGCTTCTATTTATCGATCAGGAAAGAGAGAAGTTTACAGCATTGGCTCGGGAGTTAGCTATACTGAAACAGAAATTAACGAATAAACAGATTGATTTGATTACTTACAATGAGGAAAAGTTCAAAATTGATGAATATGCGAAGCAAGAAAAAGCATTTCAGTTAGTCGAACAACAACGAGATTATTTGATCCGGTTGCAGCAGAAAGAAGGAATTACCGGCAGTTTTGTGAATTCCATAACGAGCGATGCTTTATTTAATCGTCCGAAAGACGATCTTCGCGATGGAATTATTTATGGCTTTCTGTTGATAGTCGCCCTCAGTCCGTTATTCGCGACGGACTACAAAAACGGGATGATGAAGGTGATTTGGAGCAGCACCAAGGGAAGGGGACGCGTATTCGCAGTAAAGTATACGATTGCATGCCTGTATGCGGTAGGTTTGTTGGTACTGATGAAAATCCCCCACTACTATAATGTGGTGACTCGTTATCCTGCTCTGGAGTGGAATGCTCCTATTCAAAGCATCGAGTCTCTGGGCTATGTCACCTGGCCGCTTAGCACTCTAGCTTATGCTATAGTGACAAGCCTTCTTCAGGTGTTGGGTGCATTAATGATTGTTCACGTTATTTTGTTCACGGCGGTAGTAATGAAGAAACAATCCTTTTTCCTTATAGCCGCAACATCTGTTATTGTGCTGCCTCTCTGTCTTCAGTACATGGGCTTGTCGATAATTAGCAAGTACAGCTTTAATTTTGTATTTGAACTCTACGGCAAATTCAACACTGTATCCTATGCAATCGGAACAAGCGTATATTTTGCTGTATTGCTCGCGATCGGTATAGCAGCACTCCGGGGCGCTTGGACTGTCATAAACCGATTTGAGTGGAGGGAAGATTAAGCTATGCAGTTATCCATTAACTCCATAACCAAATGCTATAATCGTGGACGCAAAGCAGCGCTTCATCAATTCACGGCGGAACTGACCCCTGGTATATATGGCATATTAGGCCCTAACGGAGCGGGGAAATCGACATTAATGAACTTGATTACGGATCAGATTAAGCCTGATGAAGGGGAGATATTATATAACGGAGACAATATTAGTCGCCTTGGGAGGAGATATCGGGATATATTAGGGTATATGCCGCAGCAGCAGGGTATTTATCGTGAATTTACAGGTCGGCGTTTTTTATGGTACATGGCAGCCCTTAAGGGAATACCGACAGTCAAGGCAAAATCTAGAATTGAAGAGTTGTTATCGGTTGTGAATCTAACCCAAGCTGCGGATACGAAATTGGGGGCATATTCCGGGGGAATGAAGCAGCGCATACTCATTGCACAGGCATTGCTGAACGATCCGCATCTGCTCATTATGGATGAGCCTACAGCAGGACTTGATCCTAAAGAACGAATTCGTATTCGTAATTTTATATCCACCATTGCACTAAATAAAATCGTGTTGATTGCGACTCACGTTGTTTCCGATATTGAATTTATTTCAAAAGAGATATTGCTTATAAAGCAAGGGACGCTCATCTTGAAAGACGATCCTGTAAGCATACTTTCGGTATTGGAGGATTGCGTGCATGAAGTACATGTTTCGGAGGAGGAGCTTCCCTTGTATCAGGAACGTTATAAGGTAAGCAATATCGTAAGTGACCGCGACGGAATATGGGCAAGAATTGTTCACGATCAACCTTTACCGGACTTGGAGATCAGAGCGGTCAAACCTAACTTAGAAGACGTATATCTGCATTATTTTCAGGAGTAGGGATAGGGCTTTGATGATTATATCCATAAATTTGATCGGCCGTTTATTTGCACTGTACGCACGAACTATTTCGGTGACCGAATATTTCCCTCCCCGCCCGCTCATCCTATTATCGGTTCCAAGCGGCGCAAGCTGCATCCATTCCATGATTGGATGCCCGAATAGGAGGAGAATACAGATGGTAAATTTAAAGAAGAACGACCCGGAAAACGTCAATTTCGGTGAACTGCCAATCGCCGAGAACGAGGACGTCGAATTCTCGGAGGAGCTGGCGGACGAGGACGATAAAGCGGCGCAGCAGCGAGCGGCAGCGGCGGACAGCCGGGCCAAAGAGAAGTAATGGATGAAATAAGGGCTGACGGCGTTCGTATTCGCGCCGCCTATACAGCGGAATCCGGAGCCCGCGAAGCGGCGCTGAAGCTGCAATTGCTGCGGGCGCACGCGGTGACGGACGATGCATTCGGCTTCGTCACGGCGACCGTCGCCCCGGACGTGCTGGACCGGGCGCTTCATCTGATCCGGCAGACGGGCGGGGAGCCTGAGCCGATCGAGGCGTGGAACTGAGACTGCCGAGGCTTGCCCGCCATTCCGTTAGCAATGTCACAGGGGCGCTCCCGCAGTCATGGCGAATGACATGCGAGGGCGCCCCTTTGTTTTGTAATCCATCGAATTAAAGCTACACGGTCGTCCGGCGAACGAACAACCGGGTGAGCGCCGCGAAGACGAACGTAACGGGCAGTGTCCAGAGGGCGATTTCGGCCATCGTCCGGTTCGCGAACCATTCTCCGATCGAAGGCCACCAATTGTTATACGTAATGACGTAAGTGCCGACGGTGCCGACGACGATGCCGACCAACGTTGCGGCGAGCATGCCCGTTTTGCCGAACCGTTTGAAATAGCCGCCGATCATAAAGCCGAGCCAGAACAGATTCAGCAGCAGGGCGAACGGAACCCACCAGCGGTTGAGCAGCGGGCCGTCGCTCCAATAAGGCAAGTCGAAGAAATGCAGGTCCACGCCCCAATGATTCGTCCAGATGCCCTCGATGACGGACAGCAGGAGCAGTCCGAGCGACGACATGAACAAGACGGCGGTCGCCGACAGCGCCGTGCCCCAATAAAAATCGGATCTTCGGATGCCGAGTCCCAGTGAAAAAGGAAACGTCTGAACATACGTAATAATGCCGTATATCATCATGTAAATAAAAATGGAAGCAATGCCGCCCGTATAGAAGCCTTCGCCGTCGGGCTGCGGGCTGATGAAGGCAATCAGCAGGTTGATGATAAAGCTGGAGCCGAGCACGAGCCAAGGAACAATGAATAGCTGCAGCTTCTTCCTAAGCTGCAAGCGCGTGACTGCAAGCGTACGGTTCATCTTATTTCTCCCCCTTGTTCGAGCCGGTATTCCGCTTCATATAAGAGACGCACAATTGCTGCAGCGATACCGGAGCAACCGACAGCCCCAGCGCAGTCGCTTCATCCTGACCGCTCTCTCCATTAGGCCCGTTATCGATCGTCATCTGGGTCAACCCGCCCAGCGTCTGGCTATCGAGCACCTTTCGGCCCGAAGCGAACACCTCAACCGCCGCCTTCGGCCCGGATATGGTGTATGCGCGGCCGCGTAGCGTCTCGGCTTCCTCGTCCAGCAGAAGCTTGCCGCCGTCAATCAGCAGCACGTGCTCAAGCAAATTGCTGACTTCGTCGATCAAATGCGTCGAGAGCAGCACCGTTCTCGGATGCTCGGCGAAATCCGCCAGCAGGCAATCGTAGAACATTTGACGAGAGACGGCATCGAGTCCGAGATACGGCTCGTCGAATATCGTCAGAGGGGCCCGGCTGGCCAGACCGATAATAATGCCGACGGCCGACAGCATGCCGCGCGAGAGCTTCTTGATTTGACGCTTCAGCGGCAGTTGGAATTGGCCGACGAGCGACATCGCGTACGCGCGATCCCAATTCCGGTAGACGTCCGCGGCCGTATCCAGCACGTCGCGAACGGTGTAATGCTCCGGATATTTCTGACTTTCCTTAATAAAACAAATCCGCTCCAGTACGTTGTTATTCTCGTAAGGCTGTTCCCCGAACACGCGGATTTCGCCGGAGGAAACGAACTGTTGAGCTGTCAGCATATGCATGATCGTCGTCTTGCCCGCGCCGTTGCGACCGAGCAAGCCGTATATTTTATGTTCCTCCACTTTGAAGCTGACGCGGTCTACCGTAACGACGGCGCCGTATCTTTTGGTCAGATCGATGACTTCGATAATGGACGTCATGGGTTCACCTCTCCTTTCTGAATCATGTCCTTCAACTGCTCGACGGTTATGCCCAGCCGCTTCGCTTCCCGGATCATTGCGACGATGTATTGCTCGTAGAATTGCTCTTTCCGCTTGTTGACCGCGATCTGTCTCGCGCCTGTCGATACGAACATGCCGATCCCTCTCTTCTTGTACAAAATGCCTTCGTCGACGAGCAGATTAACGCCTTTGGCTGCCGTCGCGGGATTAATGCGGTAGAATGCGGCGATGTGCGTCGTGGACGGCGCCTGCGTCTCTTCCAATAACGTGCCCTCGATAATGTCGTCTTCTATCCGCTCTGCGATTTGTACGAAGATCGGGCGATTGTCGTCCATGCTGGGACCCATTCTGCTTCACCACCATACTGGTTAATTACTCATGTAACTAACTATATAACTGGTACGGCGGAGTGTCAATAGGCGGCGCCGTAATTTCCGACAGGCTTGTCCGCAGCCGGGAAAGGCGGCGAGACGGACAGGAAGATTTTATAGGCCAAGATGTGCTACAATAGTCGCTATGAGGTCCCGCTTGCGCGGGAGAGGTTGATGGATAACGTTTAGGAGGACAACGATAGTGAAATGGCATGAACTTACGATCTCGACGCGGGAAGAAGTTGTGGAGGCGATAGCCGATTATTTGCATGAGGCGGGCGCCGGCGGCGTCGCGATCGAGGAATCCGGTTCGCTGAACAGACCGCGGGATACGAAGCTCGGACAATGGTACGACCGGCCGCTGAACGACATCCCGGAGGGAGAGGCGGTCATTCAAGGCTACTTCGCGGAAGAGACGGAGATGGAGCCGCTGATGGAGGCGATCAAGCCTTTTATTGAAGGGCTCCGCGAATTCGATCTGGACCCGGGAGATTTCAAAGTGTCGCGGAAGATGGTCGACGAAGAAGATTGGGCGGACGCCTGGAAAAAATATTTTAAGCCGATGCGCGTCTCGGAGCGCTTGACGATCCGACCGACGTGGGAGGGATATACGCCCGGCGAAGGAGAGCGCATTATCGATCTCGATCCGGGCATGGCGTTCGGCACGGGCACGCACCCGACGACGGCGCTCTGTCTACGTACGCTCGACTCCGTTATTAAGGGCGGCGAGGAGCTGATCGACGTCGGCACCGGCTCCGGCATTCTGGCGATCGGCGCGATGAAGCTGGGCGCGAAGTCGGTGCTCGCGGTCGACCTCGATCCGGTAGCCGTCTCAAGCGCCAAGGAGAATGCCAGATTGAACGGCTTGTCCGAGCCAATCGACGTGCGGCTGAGCGATCTGCTTGGCGTGCTGAAGGGCGAGACGAAGGACGAGAGCGGCGCGGAAGCGGGGCCGTTGAACGTCACGGTGCCGGTGGATGTCGTCGTTGCGAACATTCTGGCCGAAATCATTATGCTGTTCATCGACGATGTGTATGCGGCGCTTAAGCCGGGCGGCATCTATATCGCGTCGGGCATATGGGAGAATAAAGAGGAAGTCGTCGAGCAAGGACTGCTGCAGGCAGGCTTTGAAATCGTCGACCGCCGCCGCGAAGACGGCTGGATCGCCTTCGTTGCAGGCAAACCGAAAGCGGGTGACTAGGCAGAGATGAACTTTTTTTGGTTTCCATTCGAGGATTTGCCTTTCATATTCATTGCGTTTGCTGTGTCATTGGCCGTGCATGAGTGGGCTCATGCGTATACGGCATACCTCTTCGGCGACCGTACCGCTTATGACGCGGGTAGGGTGACCTTGAATCCGCGCGCGCATCTGGACGTGCTCGGCACGATTATGATTCTGCTCGCCGGCTTCGGCTGGGCGAAGCCCGTTCCGTACAATCCGAATCGGTTCAGAAAGCCGCGGCTGATGAGCATCGCCGTAACGGCGGCAGGTCCGATCAGCAATCTCATTCTCGTCTTAATAAGCGTATTTCTCGTGTACCTGCTGAACCAGACCGGCATGCTTCAAGCAGGCTCGGTCGGCGTGTATAAAGCGCTCGTGCATCTGTTTTATTATTTGATTTTCCTGAATATCACGTTGTTCCTGTTCAACCTGATTCCGCTTCCTCCGCTTGACGGATACAACATTGTGAAGAATATGCTTCCTTATCGCATCCGTCTTCAATTGGAGCAGCACGAGCATTGGGGCGCTTATCTATTCCTGCTGCTTGTATTCATTCCGCCGCTGCGGAACGTGACGATTTCCCCGGTGCTGAACTATTCGGGCGATATTTTCTTGAATATCGTGGAGATATGCGAATCGATCTTCTCGAAGCCGATGGACTGGTACCAGTTCTTCGTAGATTTGAACTAATGAACATGATAAGATGAAGCATGGAACTTTCGTAAAGTGTGGTTATGAGCGATGCAAAGATATTTTGTGCTGGCGGAGCAGTTCGGAGACGACTTCGTCGTGCTGCTCGGCGACGACGCGCATCATGCAAGCCGCGTCATGCGCATGCGAGCCGGCGATTCATTCATAGCAAGCGACGGCAAGGGACGGGAGGCGCTCGTGAAAGCGTCCGCCGTCTCCTCCGACCGGGTAGAAGGGACGATCGTGGAGCGTCTGGCTGCGGAACGCGAGCCGGCTTGGCAGATTACGATCGCGCAAAGCTTGCCGAAGGGCGACAAGATGGAGCTTATCATTCAGAAGGGGACGGAGATCGGCGCTTACGCGTTCGTTCCGTTCGAGTCTGAACGGATGATCGTCCAATATGACGCCAAGAAGGAAGCGAAGCGTCTTGAACGGTGGGCGAAAATTGCCAAGGAGGCGGCAGAACAGGCGCATCGCAGTCGTGTTCCCGACATAGCCAAGCCGGCAGGCTGGAAGCAACTGCTTGGCATGATGGGGAGCTACGATTTGGTGCTGTTTTGCTATGAGGAAGAAGGAAGAGACGGTACGGGCGGAGGCTTGCGCGGCGCGTTGGAGCCGCTTAAGAGCCGCCGCGACGTTCGCGCGCTCGTCGTCGTGGGGCCGGAGGGCGGCTTCACGGAGAAGGAAGCGGCGGATGCCCGCGCGGCTGGCGCGGCTGTCGTCGGCTTGGGCAAACGCATATTGCGTACGGAAACAGCAGGCTTCGTCGCGCTGACGGCGCTGCTGTACGAATCCGGAGAAATGGGAGGAAATTAAGCAATGCCATCAGTCGCATTTTACACCTTGGGCTGCAAAGTTAACTTTTACGATACGGAAGCGATGTGGCAGCTATTCAAGAACGCCGGCTACGAGCAGGTCGATTTTGAAGAGCGGACAGCAGACGTTTACGTCATCAATACATGCACCGTTACGAATACGGGCGACAAGAAAAGCCGTCAGATCATCCGCCGCGCGGTGCGCCGAAATCCGGACGCCGTCATCGCGGTAACGGGCTGCTACGCGCAGACGTCGCCGGCCGAGATTATGGCGATTCCGGGCGTCGACCTTGTCATCGGCACGCAGGATCGCGACAAGCTGCTCGGCTTTGTCGGCCAGATTCAATCGGACCGTCAGCCGGTCAACGCCGTTCGCAACATTATGAAGACGCGGGAGTTCGAGGAGCTGGACGTGCCGGATTTCTCCGACCGTACGCGCGCATTCCTGAAAATTCAAGAAGGCTGCAACAACTTCTGCACGTTCTGCATCATTCCGTGGTCGCGCGGCCTGTCGCGCAGCCGCGATCCGAAAAGCGTGATCGATCAAGCGCATCAGCTTGTGGCGGCAGGCTACAAGGAAATTGTCCTGACGGGCATCCATACGGGCGGTTACGGCGATGACCTCGAGGACTACAAGCTATCCGATCTGCTGTGGGATCTCGATAAAGTGGAAGGTCTGGAGCGCATTCGGATCAGCTCGATCGAAGCGAGCCAGATCGACGACAAGATGATCGACGTGCTGAACCGTTCGAGCAAAATGTGCCGTCATTTGCATATCCCGCTGCAAGCAGGCGAAAACTCCGTATTAAAGCGAATGCGCCGCAAATATACGACAGAGGAGTTCGCAGGGAAGATCAAGCGACTGCATCAGGCGATGCCGGGCGTCGCGATTACGACCGACGTCATCGTCGGCTTCCCGGGCGAGACGGACGAGATGTTCGAGCAGGGCTATCGGTTCATGCAGGAAATCGGCTTCTCGGAAATGCATGTCTTCCCGTATTCGAAACGGACGGGAACGCCTGCGGCGCGCATGGAGGATCAGGTGGACGAGGACGTGAAGAACGATCGCGTTCACAAGCTGATCGATCTGTCGGAGCAGATGCAGTTGTCGTACGCCAAGCAATGGGTTGGCGAAGTCGTCGACGTCATTCCGGAGCGGGACTACAAGGGCGCGCCGGGCACGGGTCTCGTCATGGGCTATTCGGACAACTACCTGCAGATTGTGTTCGAGGGCTCCGAGGATTTGATCGGGCAATTGTGCCGAGTCAAAATTACGGAAGCCGGCGTGAACGAATGCCGCGGACAGCTTGTCCGCGTGATCGATTCCGCTTCGGCATCCGTACGCCATGACGCGCAAGGAACGATGCCGGAGGCGAAGGCGCTGTAATAGGTCATTCGATAACCTTGAGAGGAGTGCCGAGCATGAAAGAAATATCGGCCGGAGGCGTCGTATACCGTCGCACCGAAGACAATGCGCTGCAAATTCAATTGATTCAGGACCGATACGGCAAAGTATCGCTTCCCAAAGGCAAGATGGAGTCGGGCGAGACCGTCGAGCAGACGGCGCTTCGCGAAATCGTCGAGGAAACCGGCATGGTCGGCACGATTATCAAGCCTATCGATCAAATCAAATATCAATATAAGCACGATTCCAAAGGGATTGTCGATAAAGAAGTGCACTACTATCTCGTCGAGGCCATCGGCGGCTCGCTTCAGCCTCAAGTCGAAGAAATTCGCGGCGTCGACTGGTTTACGCCCGAGGAAGCATGGCGCAAGCAGAAAGCTTCCGGCTACGACAACAACGACCGTATCCTGGCAGGCGCGCTGAAGCTGCTCGGCTTGGAGGTCGAAGGCCATGCCTGAGCAATGGACGCCCGATAAAAGCATCGCCAGATTCATCGACCATACGCTGCTTAAGCCGGGGGCGACGAGCGCGGATATCGGGAAGCTGTGCCGGGAAGCGATGGAGCACCGGTTCTACAGCGTCTGCGTGAACGGCTCTTGGGTTTCGTACTGCAAGGAGCAGCTCGCCGGCTCGAATGTGGCGGTCAGCGCGGTCGTCGGATTCCCGCTTGGCGCCATGTCGACTCGAGTCAAAGCGTTCGAAGCGGCGGAGGCGGTTGAAGAGGGCGCTTCGGAGATTGACATGGTGCTGCCGGTCGGCGCACTGCTGGACGGCCGCTACGGCGTCGTCAATTACGATATTGGCGCGGTCGTGCGTGCGGTTGAAGGCCGGGCGATCGTGAAAGTGATTCTGGAGACCGGACTGCTCAGCGACGAGCAGAAAGCGGAAGCTTGCCGCGTCGCCGAGGCGGCCGGCGCTCACTACGTCAAGACGTCGACCGGCTTCGGCGCAGGCGGAGCGACGGAAGCGGACATTCGGCTCATGCGCGCGTCGGTAGCGCCCGACATCGGCGTCAAGGCGTCGGGAGGCATCCGCGACCGGGAGACGGCGATTCTGATGCTGAACGCGGGCGCGACCCGGCTCGGCACGAGCGCCGGCATCGCGATCGTCAGCGGTTCAGGCGCAGCGCCGGCAAGTAACAGAACGGAAGGGCCAGAAGCGAGCACGCCATATTAAAAATGGTCTGCGCATGCGCAATCTGCGCGGCTGGCGCTGCGCTCATCGCGGCGGATAAGCCGGCTAACGCAGGAATGAGCGGCAGAAACAACAGCGCGCCGGCTACATTCAGCACGACATGCGACAAAGCGACGTAACGGCCGGCTCTTGTCGAGCCGATTGCGGCAAGCACGGCGGTGAAGCAAGTGCCGACGTTGGCGCCGAGCACGATGGCGACGCTCACTTCGAGCGGCATCGCGCCGATGGCCGACATGCCCATGACGATGCCGATGACGGCGGCGCTGCTGTGAACGGCTGCCGTCAGCAGCGTGCCTGCGGCGACGCCCCATAGTATGCTGCCGTTTGCTTGGTGGAGGAACCATTGGAACATGTCGCTCGATTGCATAGCCGGCCCGATCGACTGCATCGTCGTGATGCCGATCAGGATGAGCGCGAAGCCGGCGGATGCGACGGCAAGCAGCCGGACCGGCTGCAGCATCGGCGCGGCGCGGCTCCACGCGATAAGGCGCATTTCGCCCGTCGCCGCGGTGAGCAGCCAGGCGGCCGATGCGGCGAACAGGAGCGGCACGGCGATTCGGCCGATTTGCAGGCCGATCAATTCGGTCGTCAGGCAGGTGCCGATGTTCGTGCCGAGGACGATGCCGAGCGTGCGCGGAAATGTCATAAGGCCTGCGTTGACGAGGCCGATCGAGAGGACGGTAACGGCGGTGCTGCTTTGCAGCACCGCCGTTGTTGCAGTGCCCGTCGCCAGGCCGTGCAGCGGCGTCGCCGTGAACCGGCGAAGCACGCCGGACAAGTACGGCCCGGCCCAGCGGTTCAGCGCCATCTCCATCAGCTTCATGCCGGTCATAAAGATCGCGAAGCCGAGGATAAGCGGAATAACGATCGTATGCATCATTGCGGCGTGACTCCTTCCGAAAGGCATTCGCAGCAGCGCGCTAGCTGCGTCCATCCTTATCCTTATGCGCCGGGGCGGACAAGAATGACGAGCATGACAAGCATGACGAGTACGCCGCAACCGACGCTATATATAGAAATTGGTCTATTGTACATATAGATTCATTAAGACGCAGGAGATTGGTTGGAACTTGGAATTTGGTGCAGAAAGGGACGGATCAAGTGAAACGGGCTACGATTATTTTGCATAAGAACCGGAAGAAAAGGCTGGAGGATGGTCATCCTTGGGTATTCGCCAGCGAAATCGACCGAATGGACGGCGAGGCGGAGCCGGGCGATGTCGTCGATGTCGCCAACCATCAAGGCAAATATTTGGCGAGCGGCTATTGGAATCCATCTTCGCAGATTACGGTGCGCATCGTCAGCTACGCTCCCGGTATCGAGATGGACGAGGCGTTCTTTCGCGAGCGGTTCGAGCGATGTGCCGAGCACCGAAGCCGTTTCGTGAAAGATGCGGATTGCCGGCTCGTCTACGGGGAAGCGGATTTCCTTCCGGGGCTTGTCGTCGACCGGTTCGGCGGCGTGCTGGTTGTGCAGATTTTGACGCTCGGCATGGATGTTAGACGAGATGCCCTCGTGTGTGCGCTGACGGATGTGTTCGCGCCGAAGGGCATCTATGAGCGCAGTGACGTTGGCGTCCGCTCGCTTGAAGGGTTGGAGCAGCGTACGGGCGTCCTGTACGGAGAATGCCCGCGAATCGTCGAAATTCGCGAGAATGGATTGAAGCTGGAGGTCGACATCGTCGAAGGACAGAAAACGGGTTACTTCTTCGATCAGCGAGAGAACCGGGCATCGATCGAGCCTTTGATGAAAGGCTGGGGCGGCCGCAGCGGCATCGAGCTCCAGAATGTGACGGATGAAGAGGGCACAAGGCGAGCTCCCGTCAATGCGAACGGCAAGGAAGTGACGTTTCCGCATTGGGACGGCGCGACGGTGCTCGAGTGCTTTGCGCATACGGGAAGCTTTACGCTTCATGCGTGCAAATACGGCGCAAAAAAGGTTACCTGCCTCGACATTTCGGAGCACGCGATAGAGACGGCTCGCCGCAACGTTGCGCGCAACGGCTTCGAGGACCGTGTCGAGTTTGTTGTGGCCGACGCGTTCGAATATTTGCGTCAGCAGGCGAAGGGCGTCGACGATCGTGCGGCTCGCGCGGCGGTGAACCGGGAGGACGGCGGCAAGATCGATACGTCGAGGAAGCTTGCGGCGGGCGGCGGCCGAACATGGGACGTCGTCGTGCTCGATCCTCCAGCCTTCACGAAGACGCGCGGCGCTGTAAGCGGCGCGGTGCGCGGCTATAAGGATATTAACCTGCACGGCTTGAAGCTGGTGAACGAGGGCGGCTATCTGGTAACGGCGAGCTGCTCGTACCATATGAAGCCGGAGCTGTTCCTGGAGACGATTCAGGAAGCGGCTCGCGATGCAGGAAAGCTGCTCCGCCTCGTCGAATGGCGCGCGGCGGGCAAAGACCACCCGCAACTGCTCGGCGTGAGCGAGGGACACTATTTGAAGTTCGCGATCTTTGAGGTGCGGAGCAAGCGGTAATGATTGTGATGCAATGATCGGCCTCCATTCGAACATTACGTTCGGCTGGAGGCTTTTTTTTTGTCGGAATGATAATCGGCCTCGCAGCGCCAGAATGGGCTGGTGACATTATAACGATTGAGGCTAACCTATTGCGACGTACCGGCAACATTTTCTTAGAATGTATGTTCGACCTATCAAAATGAAAAAATCGCCGCGTTGTGCTAGAATAGAAACACCTTGCCATTCGGCGACGAATGGCGAAATCGATCGGAAAAAGGTGGTTCGACTGTGGCGCTTCGATTTGTGCTAGGCCGCTCCGGGGCGGGGAAAACCCGATATTGTCTGGACGAAATACGCGGCAAGCTCGAAGCCGAGCCGGACGGCCCGCCGCTTATTATGCTCGTGCCGGAGCAGGCGACGTTCCAGACCGAGTACGAGCTGCTGCGAGGCGGCGGACGGACGGGGACGATTCGAGCGCAAGCGCTCAGCTTCAGGCGGCTGGCGTTTCGCGTCATGCAAGAGACGGGCGGCACGGCGCTCGTGCCGATCGACGAGAACGGCAAAAACATGCTGCTCTATAAGCTCATGCACCGGCACGCGGCGGAATTGCAACTGTTCCAAGGAGCGGGCGGCCAGCCCGGATTTATCGAACGGTTGGGGGAACTGCTGACCGAATGGAAACGCTACGGCGTAGACAGCGCCCGTCTGTCCGAGACGAGCGGCGCCCCGTCCCCCGCGGCCGCTTCGCCGCTGCTGCAGCGCAAGCTTCACGATCTGCAACTGCTCTACCGCCAGTTGGAGCTGGAAACCGCACATTTGTATGCCGACGCCGAGGATTATTTGACGTTGCTGGCCCGCGGTTACGCGCTCAGTCCGTCGCTGCAAGGCGCGGAAGTCTACATTGACGGCTTCCACGGCTTTACGCCCAAGGAATACGAAGCGCTCGAGTCGATTATCGGCGCTGCGGCCAGCGTAACGGTCGCGCTTACGCTTGACCGGCCATATGAGGACGGCGAACGACCGCACGAGCTGGAGCTGTTTCACCCGACGGCAGAGACGTACATTCGGCTGCAGCAGCTTGCAGAGCATAACGGCGTGGCCATCCACGAGACACATATGCTCAACAAAGGCGCTCTGCCGCGCTTCTCCGGCCGCAGCGTGCTCGCCCATATCGAGCGCTGTTACGCTTCGCGCCGCCCGATGGCCGCCGAGGCGATGAGCGAGTCGCTGTTCGACCCGCTGCAGACGGCGGGCGAACTGTCCGTGCATGCCGCGCCGAATCGGCGGGCCGAAGCGGAAGCGGCCGTGCGGGACATGGTGCGCCGCGCCCGCGACGAAGGGCTGCGCTGGCGGGATATGACGGTCATGGTCCGCAACGCGACGGACTATACCGACTACCTCGCCGAGCTTTTGCACGACCACGGCATTCCGTACTTTCTTGACCAGAAGCGGACGGCGTCCCATCATCCGCTTGTCGAGTTCATTCGCTCCGCGCTGGAAACGGTGCTGCACGGCTGGAAATACGATGCCGTATTTCGCTGCATGAAGACGGAGCTTCTGTTCCCCGATGCCAACGACAGCGAGTCGAGGCTGACGAGGGAATCGTTCGACCTGCTCGAAAATTACGCGCTCGCCGCCGGCATCGACGGCTGGCGCTGGCTCGATCTGCGAAGCTGGAAGCCGCTCGTCCGCGAGTCGCTCGACAATCCGGAGGCGGCGGAAGCGAGCAAGACGGAGCTTGCGCGGTTCAAGGTCGTGCTCGCAGCGCGCGAGGCGATCGTCGCGCCGCTTCGCCGGTTCGCCGAGGCTCTGCAAAGCGCGAAGGACGTTCGCGCGATGTGCGAAGCGCTGTATCGGCTGCTGGATCGGGCGGATGCGGCCGACCGGCTGGAGCGGTGGAGCCGCGCCGATGCGGAAGCGGGACGCGTGCGGCAATCCCGCTCGCATCGGCAGCTCTGGGACGGCGTTCTGTCGCTGCTCGACCAATTGGTCGAAATGACGGGCGACGAGCCGCTGACGCCGGAGCTGTTCGCCGGCATGCTCGAAACCGGATTGGACAGCTTGAAGCTGGCGTCCGTACCGCCTTCGCTCGATCAGGTGCTGATTGGCAGCGTCGACCGGACGAGATCGGGCGAAGTGAAGGTGTGCTACGTCTTGGGGGCGAACGACGGCGTGCTTCCGACACGAATGACGGAGGACGGCATTCTGACCGAGCAGGAACGGGATTTGCTGGGCGACGCCGGTCTGCCGCTGGCGCCGAGCGTCCGCCGCCGATTGCTCGACGAGCGCTTTATGATCTATAACGCGATCGCAGCGCCAAGCCGGCACTTGTGGATCAGCTACGCGATGGCGGACGAGGAGGGGAAAAGCCTTCATCCGTCCGAGCTGATCCGGCACTTGCGGACGATGTTCCCGCTGCTGCCGCTGCGCATGATTACGACCGAGCCTTCGGAAAATATGACGACGGAGGAGCAGCTATCATTCGCCTCGCGTCCGGCGTCCGCGCTGCCGTATTTGATCGCCCGCTTGCGGGCATGGCGGCAAGGAGCGGACATCGACGCCGCGTGGTGGGACGTGTTCGGCTGGTTCGCCGTGCGTCCGGAATGGCAGGAACCGCTTCGACGCCGCGTCGCGTCGCTCGATTACCGGAACGATGAGCCGCCGCTCGGCGCGGACACGGCCCGTCTGCTGTACGGCGACCGGCTGCGCGCGAGCGTATCGCGGATGGAACGGTTCGTATCGTGTCCGTTCCAGCATTTTGCCGTGTACGGCTTGAAGCTGCAAGAGCGGCAAATTTATCGGCTGGAGGCGCCGGACGTCGGGCAGTTGTTCCACGCCGCGCTCAGCAAGGTGGCCGACAAATTCGGCCGCCGCTGGGGCGCCGTGACGGATCAGCAAGCGGTTGAGGCTGCCGCCGAAGCGGTCGATGCGCTTGCGCCGCGCCTGCAATCGGAAATATTGCTCAGCAGCGGACGCCACCGCTACATGCTGTCCAAGCTGAAGGCGATTATCGCGCAGGCGGCCATTATGCTGGGCGATCATGCACGCAGGGCGTCGTTTCATCCGGTGGGCTTGGAAGTCGACTTCGGACCGGAAGGCACGCTGCCGCCGCTCGTCGTCCAGACGCCGGAGGGCGCCGACATCGAGCTTGTCGGACGAATCGACCGCGTCGATGCCGCCGAGACGGAGGAAGGGCTGCTGCTCCGCGTCATGGACTACAAATCGAGCTCGACGAGCTTGCGCATGGAGGAAGTGGCGTTCGGACTGTCGCTTCAGATGCTGGCTTACCTCGATGTGCTGCTTACGCACGGGGCTGCATGGCTCGGGCGGGAAGTGAAACCGGCCGGCTTGCTTTATTTTCACGTACACAATCCGCTGCTCAGCGCCGCAGGCGGTCTCGACCGCCATGAAGCGCGCAGGCAGCGGCTGAAGAAATTCAAGACGAAAGGCTTGCTCGTCGCCGACGAGAAAGTCGTCCGCTTGATGGACGACGAGCTGGAATCGGGCTACTCGGAGGTGCTGCCGGTCGCGGTCAAAAAAGACGGCTCCTTCTACTCGACCTCGTCGGTGCTGCCGGAGGACGGCTGGGAGCGGCTTCGTCATACGGTGCGGAGGACGATCGGCCGGATCGGCGGCGCAATCGGCTGCGGGGCCGTATCCATATCCCCGTACCGGCTCGGCGGCAAGTCGCCCTGCACGTTCTGCTCGTACAAGCCGGTGTGTCAATTCGATCCGCTGTTCGACGGCAACGAGTACGTCAAGCTGCCGAAGCTCGGGAAGGACGACGTATGGCAAATGCTCGATTCGTCCGCGGCGGAAGCGAACGGATTCATGCGGAATGCCGCGGCTGCGGCGGAAGCTTTCATGACGAGGGGGAACAGCAATGACGGGCGTAACGTTTAGTCCGAAGCCGGAAGGCTCGACCTGGACGGACGATCAATGGCGCGCCGTATCGGCGGAAGGAAGCAACATTCTGGTCGCGGCTGCGGCGGGGTCGGGCAAGACGGCCGTGCTGGTCGAGCGGATTATTCGCAAAATATCGACCGACGCCGACGTCGACCGGCTCCTCGTCGCGACGTTCACGAAAGCGGCGGCTTCCGAAATGAAGGAGCGGGTTCGCATCGCGCTCGAAGGCGCGTTGGAGCGCAATCCGGAATCGGAGCACCTTCGCCGCCAACTGGCGCTCATTAACCGGTCGTCCATTACGACGCTCCACTCGTTCTGTCTGGACGTCATTCGCAGCTACTACCCGCTGATCGGCCTTGATCCCGGCTTTCGGATGGCGGGCGAGACGGAGAGCGAGCTGCTGCGAATCGATGCGCTTGACGAGCTGTTCGAGCGCAAATACGCGGGCGAGGACGAGGACAGCGGCAGCTTCTTGAAGCTGGCCGACCGTTACGGGGGCGAGCGCGGAGACGAGCCGCTGTACCGGCTCGTTCAGAGGCTGTACGACTTTTCCCGCAGCCACCCGTGGCCGGATCATTGGCTGCGGGAGATGGCGGCGAAGTTCCGTCTGCCTTCCGAAGCGCCGCTGAGCGGTACCGAATGGGTCGACGCGGCGAAGGCCGATGTCCGGCTGTCGCTGCTGGGCGCAGCGGGACTGCTGGAGCAGGCGCTGGAGCTGACGAGACGCCCTGCCGGTCCGGCGCCATATGCCGAGACGTTCGCAGACGATCGCTCGCTTGTCTTGGACCTTCTCGGCTATATCGCATCGGAGCCGTGGGAAGCGTGGGCGGATAAGTTCGAGGCGGTCTCGTTCGGCCGGCTGAAAGCGATGAAGGGCGACGAATACGACCCGCAATCGAAGGAACGCGCCAAAGAGCTGCGCGACAAAGCGAAAGGCATCGTCACCGGTCTTGCGGACAAATGGTTCCGCCGCACGCCGGAGCAGTACCGCGCCGAGCTCGAAGAGCTTGCGCCGCTGATGGAGTCGCTGTCCGAGCTCGTTATCGCGTTCGGAGGCCGTTACGAGGAGCTGAAACGAGCTAAAGGGCTGCTCGATTTCAGCGATCTGGAGCATGGCTGCCTGCGGATTTTGCGCGATGCCGCTTCGACGCCGGCCGACGAAATTCCGTCGGCCGCAGCGCTTGAATACCGGAATCGGTTCGTCGAGATTTTGCTGGACGAATATCAGGATACGAATACGGTGCAGGAAGCGATCGTGACGCTTATCGCGCGGCCCGACAACCGGTTCATGGTCGGCGACGTCAAGCAGAGCATATACCGGTTCCGTCTGGCGGAGCCGAATCTGTTCTTGCACAAGTACAAAACGTATCGGTCGGCCGACTCCGCCGCTGCCCAAGGTGCAAGCGAGCCGGAGGCTTCATTCGAGGAGCGAACCAGCAGCGGCGAATTCGGCGTCCGCATTGACCTCGCCCGCAACTTCCGCAGCCGCGGCGAGGTGGTTGACGGCGTTAACGGCATATTCCGGGCCGTCATGCGCGAGAGCGTAGGCGAGCTTGAATACGACGAGCGCGCCGAACTGGTATGCGGCGCCGATTATCCGGCGCCGGACATGCCGGAACGGTGCGCAGCCGAGCTGGTGCTGATCGATAAGAGCGGAGCGCAGGCCGCCGTGGAGGAACGTCACGAGGAGGAAGCGGACGGCGATGCGGAGGAAGTCGCTCGCATGCCGGATGCGGCCGATCTGCAGACGGCGCAGTTGGAGGCTCGCGTGATCGCCCGCCGGATTATCGAGCTGCGCGAAGCGGGGCATCCCGTATGGGACGGCCGACGCAAGGCGTACAGGCCGCTGCAAATGCGCGATATCGTCATTTTGCTCCGCGCCACGCAGCAATGGGCGCCAATTATGATCGAGGAATTGCAGACGTACGGCATTCCGGCGTATGCGGAGCTTGGCACGGGTTACTTCGATGCGACGGAAGTGGAAGTAACGATGTCGCTGCTGCGCGTCATCGACAACCCGTATCAGGACATTCCGCTGGCGGGCGCGCTTCGTTCGCCGATATTCGGCCTGTCTGCCGAAGAACTGGCGCAAGTCCGGATCGGAGCGGGCGGCGGAAGCTTCTACGACGCCGTCCGCAAGGCGGCGGAGAAGGAGAGCGTGGCGGCAGCCGTCCGCCATAAGCTGGAACGGTTTCTAACCCGGCTGGAGAGCTGGCGGGAAGCGGCGCGTCAGGGCTCGCTGACCGAGCTGCTCGCTTCGCTGTACCGGGAGACGGGCTATTACGATTTCGTCGGGGGCTTGCCGGGCGGAGGGCAGCGCCAAGCGAATTTGCGCGCGCTGCTGGACCGGGCGAGACAATATGAATCGACATCGTTCCGAGGCTTGTTCCGTTTCCTCCGTTTCATCGAACGGATGCGGGAGACTGGCGGCGACCTCGGTACGGCCCGCGCGCTGGGCGAGCAGGAAGACGTCGTGCGCATTATGTCCATCCATAAGAGCAAAGGTCTGGAATTCCCGGTCGTCTTCATCGCGGGCCTCGGCAAAATGTTCAATATGCAGGATTTGAACGCGCCGTTCCTGCTTCACAAGGACCTTGGCTACGGTCCGAAGTTTGTCGACGCAGAGCTTCGCGTCAGTTATCCGACGCTGCCCTATCTGGCGATCGGCAACCGACTGCGCATGGAGATGCTCGCCGAAGAAATGCGAATTTTGTACGTCGCCGTTACCCGTCCGAAAGAAAAAATGATTCTGCTCGGCACCGTTGCGGACGCGGTCTCGAAGCTCGAAGAATGGGCCGGAGCAGTCGATGCGGACGGCAGGCTTCCCGACGACCGGCTCGCTTCGGCGAGAGCCTATCTGGATTGGCTCGGGCCGCTGGCCGCAGGCAGCGGCATGTTGACGACCGTGCAGCAAGCGCAGCTCGAGCCGGAAGGCGGGCAGCCGTTGCCGCTCGAACCGGACGAGGCGGAGCCCGCACGCCGACCGCTTGCGCCGGTTGTGCCGCTTGAAGGGTGGAGCTTCGGCGTCATGCCTGCGGCGGCGTTCGCCGAAGAAGAGGCAGCGCCGACCGCCGAGCGCGCTGAATCGGCGGAGCAGGCGATGCGCCAGCGGCTGGCGGCAGTCGGCGAACTGGCCGTCATGGAGCCGTCGGAAGCGGCGGAGGAAGTCGACCGGCTGCTTTCCTGGACGTATGCTTACCGTGCGGCGGCGCATGTGCCGGCGAAGACGTCGGTGACGGAGATGAAGCGGCTGCGCGCCGAGGCCGCCTACGCCGAGGACAGCGCGCAACTGCCGGTACCGGCGCAAGCCGGCGGCATGCCGAAGGAAGGCAAGCCGACTGACTATACCTTCCGGCTGCGCAGGCCGCGTTTCATGGAGGAGGACGCTTTGACGGCGGCGGAGCGCGGGACGGTGAGCCATTTGCTCATGCAGCATATTCCGCTTGCCGCCCCGGTTACTCTCGCAGCGTTGCAGGAGACGATCGACAGCCTGATCGCCCGCCGCATTATGACCGCCAAGCAGGCGGAGACGATACGGCTCGAGACGGTGCAGGCTTTCTTCGACAGCGAGATCGGCCTGCGGCTGCGGCAAGCGGATTGGGTGCGCAGAGAGCTGCCGTTCAGTTGCGCGTTCCCGGCGTCCCGCATTTATGGCGCGCAAGCGGAAGGGGCCGGAGACGAGCCGATTCTGATTCAGGGCGTCGTCGACTGCTTGTTCCGGGACAGCGCCGGCATCGTGCTGCTCGATTACAAGACCGACCAGGTTTATATGGGGCAGTACGAGCAAGCGGCCGAACGGCACCGGTTTCAATTGGATGTATATGCAGAAGCGCTGGAGCTGTCGCTCGGCGAGCCGATTGCGGAATGCTACGTTCATTTTTTGAGCGGCGGCGCGACCGTCAAGCTGCGCTGACCGTACTGCCGGTCAAAGCTTCAACGGAATTCGAACGGAGGCGTACAAGTTGAATAAGGAAACCGCAACGAAGAGAACGTATACCGTGCCGGTGCTGCTGGTGCTGCTCACCTGCAGCCTGATCGGCATCGTGCTGCTGTTCTCCCTTAATTTGCAGCACGGCCAAGAGACGAAACGGCAGGATGGCGAAGCCGTCATCGCGGCCGGACAAGCGGCGAAGGTCCATATCCTGGAGGCGGCTTCCGCGCTGGACGAGCTGGCGTCGTCGTCCGATACGGCGGATCGCTTGGGCATTGTGTACCGTCTTGGCGCATCGTTCCGAGGCAAAGACGAGCTGCTGGCGTTCATCGAGGCTTCGGCGGAACGCGTCGGGCCGGGAGCGGAGACAGCCGACGCCGAACGGCCGCGCAAGCTGCTTGAAGCGATTGACGATTCGCTGGAAGGCATCGGCGCCCATTCCGGCCCGCTCAGCGAGGCGGAGCGGCAATACGTTCGGCAGGCGAGCGAATTGTACCGGCAATTGGAGCAGACGATAGCTGACTTCAAGCTCGAAACCGGAGACAAGATGGTGGAGATGACGGCGCAATCCGGCGGCGATTGGGTACAGATCGGGCAGCGGCTCGGCAAGACGCTGGACCAAGCCCAAGTCGGGGCGAACGGGGCGTTTGCGGAGCAAACCCGATAGCGTCGCAGGCTCTACAGTAGCCAAATGCCTATTGCTGCATACATTGTAGCAATAGGAGGGTGAACTGATATGGAGCTTGGTAAAATGAGTACAAAGCCGTCGACGGTGAAATCCGAATCGTCGGCAAAGCCGGGGGCGACGATAAAGCAGCCGACAGGCGTCAAGCCGTTGACGACGATAAAGCCGGCGGCGCCTGTCGCGCCTGCCGCCAAGGCGGAGACGGCCGTTATGCCGCAAATTACGGCGCCGGCCGCAGGCGAGAAGACGGAGATGAAGCAGTGGTGCAAGCATCATATGCATCGTTACGTGCTGGCGCGGACGTACAACGGCTGGTGCATCGACGGCATTGTCGAGCATATCGACGATCAATTTCTTTGCTTGGCCGTTCCGTGCGGCGTCGTTATGGTCGATCCCCGCGGTTTTATCCCATTCGGAGGACCGTTCGGAGGACCGTTCGGAGCGCCTATCGGGGCGCCGTTCTATCCGTATCCGTATTATCCGCGCCGCCGTTTTATCCGGCAGACGCTTCCGCTTGCCGCGCTGGTCGGGCTGTCCGTTCTGCCGTTTTTTTGATCCGCTTCGTACGCGCGACGTGCCGGGGCATATTCGTCCGCGTCCGGACGGGGGTGCGCCCGGCATTGGCCTGTCGTCCGATTGGACGAGCGCGGCCGTTTTCGTTATTATGGAGGGTAGTACATATTGGCCGTCAGGCAGGAGAGGGTGACATTATGAGCTGTATTTTTTGCAAAATCGTAAACGGAGAGCTTCCGTCCCGCAAAGCGTATGAGAGCGATGCCGTATTGGCATTTCACGATATCGTGCCCAAAGCGCCCGTGCACGTCGTCATCGTGCCGAAGAAGCATATCGATACGATGAACGAAGTCGAGCGCGGCACGGACGATGCGGCCGTGGCGGAGCTGTTCCACGCTGCGCGTCAAATCGCTCGCGAGCTCGGCATCGCCGAGTCCGGATATCGGCTCATTAACAACTGCAATGCGGACAGCGGCATGGAGGTCGGGCATCTTCATTTCCATCTGCTGGGAGGCCGTAATTTGGGAGCACTTCTTTCGCATGTTGAAAGTTGACACTGCCTTTCCTTTTCATCTATAATGAAATTTGATTACGGTGAATGCTCTGGACGGTCTGTTTCGGAGGGAGGGAAAACTGGTGTCTGAAACGAAAGTTCGCAAAAACGAGACTATCGATGCTGCACTCCGCCGCTTCAAGCGCTCCATCGCAAAGGACGGCGTTCTTGCTGAGGTTAAGAAGCGCAAGCATTACGAGAAGCCAAGCGTGAAACGCAAGAAGAAGTCCGAGGCTGCGCGTAAGAGAAAGTTTTAGGAGGATCACGTCCCAATGAACCTTAGCGACCGATTGAACGACGATATGAAGCAAGCGATGAAAAATCAGGACAAGTTTAGACTTACAACGATTCGCATGATTCGTGCGTCCATCAAGAACGCGGAGATCGATTTGAAGCGCCCTTTGGAGGACAGCGAAGTGCTTGATATACTAAGTCGTGAAATCAAACAACGTAAAGATTCCCTCCAAGAATTTGAAAAAGCGGGCCGAAATGATCTTGTCAAAGATGTTGCCGCAGAGATCGATATTATTGGTGTATACCTTCCCGAGCAGCTGACCGAAGAAGAAATCAAGTCAATTGTACTGCAGACCATCCAGGAAACCGGTGCTTCTTCGAAAGCCGAGATGGGAAAAGTGATGAGCGCTCTCATGCCGAAGGTAAAAGGGCGAGCTGACGGTAAACTAGTAAACACGATTGTGCAACAATCCTTGCAATAAATTCATACGGACAAGTAAACACTCCCTTATGCAAGGGAGTGTTTTTTCTGTTCTTTTTCACGAATACCATTTATAGTTATACATAATGTGGGAAACGCGCGACGTTTATGCCGCTGTCGCGTATATATAGGGACTAACTTTGTGCGAGGAGGCGTGAAGCTTGGACTTTCGGCGAATAATGCAGTGGAAAGCGCTGCTGCTTCGACTGTCGGCTATCGGATTATTGATCGGCTGCCTGCTGCCGCTGGTAATGGCGTCAGCCGCAGAGCAAAGCTCGGTCGGCGGAGCCGTCTATGTCGTGCATGCGAAGCAGACGGTCGAATCGGGATTGCAGTCATTTCTGAAAAGAGCGTATAAAGAAGCGGAGGAAGCGCGCGCCGAGCGGGTCGTGCTGCGGCTGGACACTTACGGCGGCCTGGTTGACAGCGCTGTCGAGATCGGTCATTCGATTCGAGAAAGCAAAGTGCCGACGACCGTATTCGTGGAAGGCAAAGCGGTATCGGCAGGCACGTATATCGCGCTTAATGCGCAGAACATCGTGATGCAGCCGGGCAGCACGATCGGAGCCGCGGCTGTCGTCGACGGATCGGGCGAGCTGATCGACAACCCGAAGATCGTCTCGTTCTGGACGGGCGAGATGATGGAAGCGGCGCGGCTTCATGAGCGCAATCCGGATTATGCCGCCGCGATGACCGATACGAATGCCGTAGTCGCAGTGAAAGAAATCGGCCGCACGAAAGCGCAGGGCGATATTTTGACGCTGACGGCGACGGAGGCGGTAAAGGCCGGGTATGCGGAGCATATTGCGTCTACGGTAGACGAGACGATTCAATGGCTCGGACTTGCGGAACGTACGCGAATCGAGATCGAGCCGTCCTGGTCGGAGCGGCTGGCCGCCTGGCTGACGTCGCCGGTTATTATGACGATACTGCTCATTCTCGGCATAGCGGGCGTCGCCATTGAGATGCTGCTTCCGGGATTCGGCGTTCCCGGCATCGTCGGCATTGCGTCGTTCGTCCTATTCTTCTTCGGTCATTACGTCGCCGGATTTGCCGGTCAAGAGTCGATCATCCTGTTTATCGCGGGGATTGTGCTGCTGGCGTCGGAGCTGTTCATTCCGAGCTTCGGCATCCTTGGCGTGCTGGGAGCCATCGCGCTCGTGGCGGGCGTCGTAACGGCGGCGCAGGATGCGATTACGGCGCTTTACGCGCTCGCTATCGCATTGGTCGTGTCCGTCGTCCTGATCTATGTGCTGGCGCGCAAATACAGCCACCGCGGCATATGGAACAAGTTCATTCTCCGGGATAAACTAACGTCGGAGCAGGGCTACGTATCGAATCCGTCGCGGGAAGCGCTGATTGGCCGCTCGGGCGTGACGCTGACGCCGCTTCGTCCGGCAGGGGCGGTCGATATCGACGGCGAACGGATCGATGTCGTCACCGACGGACGATTCATTGGAGCGGGCGTCTCCGTTACCGTCGTGTCGACGGACGGTACGCGCGTCGTCGTCAAAGAAGCCGCCGATTCGAATTGAGCGGTCGGCTAATCAACGATATGGAGGGGTTTAAATGGAACCGCAAGCTGTCACATTTCTTATTATTGCAGTCGTTGTCATCGTTGCCCTGTTCGTCTTTCTAAGCTTCTTCCCGATCATGCTCTGGATTTCCGCGCTTGCATCGGGCGTTCGGATCAGCATCATTACGCTGGTCGCCATGCGCTTGCGCCGCGTCGTGCCGAGCCGGATCGTCAATCCGCTCATTAAAGCGACGAAAGCCGGGCTCGGACTTTCAATCAACCAGCTTGAAAGCCACTTTCTTGCCGGGGGCAATGTCGACCGCGTCGTCAATGCGCTGATCGCGGCGCAGCGCGCCAACATTCCGCTCGTGTTCGAGCGTGCGGCAGCAATCGACCTTGCGGGCCGCGACGTTCTTCAAGCGGTTCAAATGAGCGTCAACCCGCGCGTCATTGAGACGCCGACCGTCGCAGCGGTTGCGAAAGACGGCATTGAGGTGAAGGTTAAAGCGCGCGTTACCGTGCGGGCGAATATCGAGCGTCTCGTCGGCGGCGCCGGCGAGGAAACGATCATCGCGCGCGTCGGAGAAGGCATCGTTACGACGGTCGGTTCGTCCGCGTCGCACAAAGACGTATTGGAGAACCCGGATCTGATCTCGCGGACCGTGCTTGGCAAAGGATTGGATGCGGGAACGGCATTCGAAATATTGTCCATCGATATTGCGGATGTGGATGTAGGCAAAAACATCGGCGCTCATCTCCAGACGGAGCAGGCCGAGGCAGACAAACGGATCGCGCAGGCGAAGGCGGAAGAGCGCCGCGCAATGGCCGTTGCGCACGAACAAGAGATGAAAGCCAAGGTGGTCGAAATGCGCGCTCGCGTCGTGGAATCGGAGTCGCAGGTTCCGCTTGCAATGGCTGAAGCGCTCAAGAGCGGCAAGCTGGGCGTCATGGATTATATGAACATGAAGAACATTGAAGCGGATACGCAAATGCGCAGCTCGATCGGCAAGCCGGATGCGGCGCAGCAAGACGATAACAAGGCGTAGGCGCCGCGATGGAGAAGCTGATCGAATTTCTGCTGGAGCATATTTATATCGTCATTGTTGTCGTAGGCTTCCTGCTGTCGGCGATGAGAAAGATGAAAGGCGGCGGCAGAACGATGCGGATGCCGGATTTCGGCGGAGGAGACGCATCGGCAGCGGAAGAGCTTGAGCCGCAGTATAGGCCAAGAGACGAGGAATGGCCGCCGCCAGGCCGTCAGTCGTCGATGGAGCGTCCGCAGCAGCCCGCTGTCGTCCGGAGAACGGTATCGTCCGGCGGGTCTGTATCGGTCCGTCAGCAGCCCGCTCGGGAAGACGAATCTTACCTCTCGGAGAGGCTGCTGGAAGCAAGCGTGCCGCGCGCAGCGGAGAAGCGGCAGCCGGGTCCGTCGGCTGCTGTCTCCGTCGGCAAGCGGCGCGTTCCCGTCGAGCCCGACGCGGCTGCGATGCGCCAGGCGGTCGTCTGGGCGGAAATATTAGGCCCACCGCGAGCCAAGCGCCCGTGGAGCAACGGCAAATAAATAAAGCGCCGCATAGCGCGCGCGAAAGTCCGTACGGAGCTCAGCCATAGGCCGAGCGCCCGCTGCGGGCTTTTTTTTGTATCCGAAATGACCGCTCTTCTATCGTAAGCTTCATAAACCGGGAGCGCGCCGCATAATTTGTTAAAGTACGGGAGGGGGAGCGGATAACGCTATGTCTATGCGTCGGATGAACCGCAAGCTGCAAAAACTGACGGCTCAGTTGCTGGAACTTCCTCAAGACGTCGTGTACGATCTTCCCCGTCTCACGATGATAGGCGACCGGCAACTGTATATCGAAAACCATCGCGGCGTCCTTCATTTCTCAAGCGACCGGCTTCGTCTTGCGCTCAGCAAAGGGGAATTGGAAGTGACGGGAGCCGATCTCGTCATCCGGACGATCTGGACGGAGGAAGTGTTCGTAGAAGGCGTCATTAAAAATATCGAGGTGCACGGCATGTAAGGCGGGCGCGTCAGCCGGACGGGCAGCGAAAGGAGCGGACGAGCGTGAAAGGAACCTGGATGCAGTGGATAAGAGGGATCGTGACGGTGAGGGCGCGCGGCGGCGAGCCCGAAGCGTTTGTGAATCGGGCGCTGCAAGGCGGCGTCGAGCTATGGTCGATCCGCCGGGCAAGCGGCGGAGAATTGGAGTTCGAGACGACGGTGCGCGATTTTTTTCGGCTGCGCCCCTACTTGAAGCGGACAAGCTGCCGCATTCATGTGGCAGGGAGAGAGGGCATGCCGTTCTGGATCGTAAAAATTCGAAGGCGCGTCTTTTTCGGTATCGGAATGCTGGTCTTCTTTGTCGGCTTGTACTTGCTGTCGTCGCTCGTCTGGTCGGTGCAGGTGACGGGCAACGTTCGGATATCGGATGAGCAAGTATTGCAGGCGGCGAAGGCCGAGGGCGTCCATCAACTGCAATGGTCGTTCCGGCTGGACGACCCTGCGGCGCTGGCCAAGCGGCTTGCCGCCCGTCTGCCGGACGCGGCATGGGTTGGCGTGAAGAAGAAGGGGACGTCCGTCGTCATTAGCGTTGTCGAGTCGACGAAGCCGGACCGCGGACCGCTGCTCAGCCCGCGGCATTTGATCGCCTCCGCCGATGCGGTTGTCACCGATATTCAGGCGGAGGCGGGCCGGCCGGTCGCGAAACGGAATATGCGGGTTCGGAAGGGCGATATTTTAATTTCGGGTACGCTGGGCGGCGATGCGAGCGCGCCGCCGGTTGTCGCGAAAGGAAAAGTGCGCGGAATTGTATGGCATGAGTATCAGATCGTTTCTCCGTTGTCGGAAAAGGTTAAAGTATATACAGGAGAGTCGAAAATCAAATGGAATCTGGTCATTGGCGGCAGAGCGCTGCAAATTAGCGGCTTCGGCGGCAGCCCGTTCGCGACGTTCGAGGTCGTGCAGCGGGAGGAGAAGGCGTCCTGGCGAGGCTTGCAACTGCCGATCGGCCGTTTGAAAGAGACGGTGCTGGAAGTGCGGCAGGATGAACGAACGCTGACCAAAGAGGAAGCGATTGCCAAAGGAATTCAGCAGGCCAAGGCCGATTTGATGACGAAAGTGGGCGCGGATGCGGTCGTGCTGGCGGAAAAACTTTTGCATGAAAAGACGGACAATGGTAAAGTTTATTTGAAAGTGCTTTTGGAAGTGGAACAATCGATCGTAACCGAAATGCCATTAGTGAGCACGCAAGGAGAATGAGTCTATTTGCACAATGAGACAAAGACGGTGAAATTGACGCTGCGGAATGCGGCGGAAGGGCTTGCGGTATTCGGTCCTCAGGACCGGTATTTGCGGCTGATCGAAAGCCAAATGAGCGCATCGATCCAATCGCGCGAGGCGGAGATCGTTATTACGGGCGAACCGGACGAGGTGGAGTCGCTGGAGCAACTGTTCAGCGTGCTGCTGCAGCTCGTTCGCGGCGGATTTACGCCGACGGAGCGGGACGTGGCGTATGCGCTGGAGCTTGCGCGGCAGCTACAGGCGGATCAATTGCTCGATTTGCTGACCTACACGATTACGACGACGTATAAGGGCAAGCCGATTCGCGTGAAGACGATCGGCCAACGGCATTATATTCAGACGATTAAGAAGAAGGATATCGTGTTCGGGATCGGTCCGGCGGGCACGGGCAAGACGTATCTGGCCGTCGTGCTGGCCGTGGCTGCGCTGAAGGAAGGCGCGGTCAAGCGGATTATGCTGACGCGTCCGGCTGTCGAAGCGGGCGAGAATCTCGGCTTCCTGCCGGGCGACTTGCAGGAGAAGGTCGATCCTTATTTGCGGCCGTTATACGATGCGCTGCACGACGTGCTTGGCTTGGAGCAGACGACGAAGCTGTTCGAGCGCGGCATGATCGAGGTGGCTCCTCTCGCGTATATGCGGGGACGCACGCTGGACGACTCGTTCATCATTCTGGACGAAGCGCAGAATACGACGCCGGAGCAGATGAAGATGTTTCTGACCCGTCTCGGATTCGGCTCGAAGATGGTCGTCACGGGCGACGTCACGCAGATCGATCTGCCTCGCGGCAAGAAGAGCGGCTTGATTGAGGCTTCCCGGATATTGCAAGGCATTGAAGAAATCGGATTCGTTACCTTCTCGGAGCAGGATGTCGTACGTCATACCTTGGTACAGAAGATTATTACGGCTTACAACCAGGACGCGGAAAACCAAGCATAGAGAGGATTGTACGCTGCATGAACCGGAACAAGGATAACCGACAAGGGCATCAGGAGAGAACGACAAAAGGATGGAAGCAAAGCGCGGGCGTACGCTACGCGCTGCTTTTTCTATTCGTGCTGCTGTTTTATTTCAATCTGTCTCCCTACCTCGTTCCGCAAACCTATGACGTGAAGAAGGGCGCGGTAAGCGAGAAGACGATTGAAGCGCCCAAACAAATATTCGACGAGAAGGCGACGCTGCAGGCGCAGGAGAAAGCGGCGGAAGCGGTGGAAGACATCTATACGTACGTACCGTTGCGCGGCGATCAGCTAGTCGATCAGATTTTTATGCGGATGGACCAGCTCAATCAGGACGACGGCGTTACGATGGAGGACAAGATTCAAATCTATCGCACCGAAATTCCGCGCAAATACGACGAGTATTTGGAGCAGTTTGCGAAATCGAACCGGGGCAACGGCAAATATAACGACACGTTGCTGGACGTTATGCTGAGCACCGCGAAGGAGCAGCGCTACACCGTTCCGGAAGAGACGTTCTACAAAATGCCGAAGCTTGCGCAAGAGCAACTGTCCGAAATGCGCAGCGTCGCGATGGAATCGGTTCGCAGGCTGATGATCGAGCAATTGCGCGACGCCGAGACGGCGCGCACGCGCGTCGCGGAGCTGGTCAACGCCAGCACGCTGACGAACCGGACGGCTCGCGAGATCGTGCAGGAGCTGGCGCGTTATGCCATTATGCCGAACAAGTTCTACGATAAGGAAGCGACGAACGAAGCGAGGGCGTCGGCGCGGGAGAATACGGCGCGCGTCGTCATTCCCGAGGGCGAGGTTATCGTCGCCAAGGGCGAGCTGATTACGCCGGAGAAATACGAGCTTCTCGAGAACGCCGGATTGCTGCAGGACCGGAAGACGTATTGGCCGCAGCTTGGCACGCTGCTGCTGTCCGTTCTATTCGTTATCGTTCTGTTCAGCTACATGGCGCAGTCGGGCGGCATTAGCGGCGCGAAGCCGAAGTACGGCAACCCGCAACTGCTGATGCTGCTGCTTATCTTCCTCTTGAACATGATTATTATGCAAATCGTCAGCCTGCCGCAGTCGTCGGCGACCGCATACGTCGGTTATTTAGCGCCGGTAGCGACCGGAACGATGCTGATCGCGCTGCTGCTCGACATGCACGCGGCCATCGTCAGCTCGTTCTTGTTCGCGATTGCCGGCAGCATTATATTCAATACCGGGCGGGAAAGCCTGTTCGATTTCGACTATGGCTTCGTTATCGCCGTCGTGTCGTTCTCCGCGATCTTCGCGGTGCATCGGGCAAGCCAGCGCTCGACTATTTTGAAAGCGGGCATCATGGCCAGCCTGTTCGGCTCCTTATCGGTGCTCGCGCTGCAACTGCTCGGCGAGAAGATCGACCAGACGGAGCTGATCTATGCGACGGGCTTCGCATTCGCCAGCGGGCTGATTACGGCCGTGCTCGTCATCGGCATTATGCCGTTCTTCGAAGTAACGTTCGGCATTTTATCCGCGCTCAAGCTGGTAGAGCTGTCCAGTCCGAACCATCCGCTGCTGCGCAAGCTGCTGACGGAGACGCCGGGGACGTACCATCATAGCGTCATGGTCGGCAATCTGTCGGAAGCGGCCGCGGAAGCGATCGGCGCCGACGGTCTGCTCTGCCGGGTCGGCTCGTTCTACCACGATATCGGGAAGACGAAGCGGCCGAACTATTTTATCGAGAATCAGACGAACATTGAGAATCCGCATGATTCGATCGAGCCGAAGCTGAGCAAGTCGATTATCGTCGCGCATGCGCGGGACGGCGTCGAAATGCTGCGGGGCTATAACATTCCGCGGCCGATCCGCGACATCGCGGAGCAGCATCACGGAACGACATTCTTGAAATTTTTCTATCACAAGGCGTTGAAGCAGGCGGAGGAGCAGGGAGTGGAGCCGGACTTTACGGCCGACGATTTCCGTTATCCGGGGCCGAAGGCGCAGTCGAAGGAAGCGGCGGTCGTCGGCATTGCCGATTGCGTAGAGGCGGCCGTCCGAAGCTTGCGGAAGCCGACGGTAGAGCATATCGAAACGATGATTCAGAAGATTATTAAAGACCGTCTGGACGACAATCAATTCAATGAATGCGATCTGACGATGAAAGAGCTCGACAAGATCGCGCAGACGCTGAAGGAAGCCGTAATCGGCATCTTTCATTCGCGCATTGAATATCCGGACGATGTCAAACCGAAGGAGCGGCTGGCATGAGCTTAGTGTTGGACTGGAGCAATGAACAATCGAAGATCGATATACCCGAGGCGTGGATTGCCCGTCTGGAGCAGTTGCTCCAACTTGCCGCCGAGCAGGAAGGCTTGACGGAGGGCGAAGTGTCGCTGACGTTCGTCGACGATGAGGAAATTCACCGTCTGAACCGCGAATTCCGCGATATCGACCGTCCGACGGACGTGCTGTCGTTCGCGATGCAGGAAGAGGGCGAAGAGGAACCGGAAATCGTCTTCGAGGTCGAGTCGGAGGACGAGCCGGACCCGTTCTCGGGCATGCTCGGCGACATCGTTATCTCAACCGAGCGGGCGAAGCAGCAAAGCGAGGAATACGGCCACTCGCTTGAGCGAGAGATCGGATTTCTGTTCGTGCACGGCTTTCTTCATCTGATCGGCTACGATCACGAGGACGCCGAAGGCGAAGCGGAAATGACGGCGAAGCAAGAAGCGGTGCTGCAGAAGGCGGGCTTGCCTCGCTAATGCGGGAGGAGCTGAACAGCTTTCGCTGCGCGGCCCAAGGCATCGCCTATGCCGTTCGAACCCAGAAGCATTTGCGGTTTCATCTTGCCGCCGCGCTGCTTGTGGCGGCGGCTGCCGCATGGCTCGGTCTGGAGCCGATCGAGTGGGCGATTCTGCTCGTCGTGATGGCGCTCGTGATCTCGCTGGAAATCGTCAATACGGCGCTCGAGCTGACGATCGACCGAATCGGCACGGAGCGGCATCCGCTCGCCAAAGCGGCCAAGGACGCGGCGGCAGGCGCCGTGCTTGTCGCGTCGCTGTTCGCAGCGGCGGTCGGCGTGCTGCTGCTCGGCCCTCCATTGTGGGACCGGCTGTTCGGCGGGTAAAGCAGCGGTCGGCCGCCCGCGTATATCATGGAGGCAAGGGAGCTGAGGTTTTATGAACGATAAGGGAAGCGGCCTTGCGAAGTGGGAAAGCTTAATGAATGCGGCGCGGGAAGCTCGTAATCGGGCGTACGTGCCGTATTCCCGTTTTCAAGTCGGCGCGGCGCTGCTTGACCGCGAAGGCCGGATTCACTACGGCTGCAATGTGGAGAATGCGGCTTACGGACCGACGAACTGCGCGGAACGGACCGCCATGTTCCGCGCGATAGCCGACGGCTGCGAGCCGGGTACGTTTCAGGCGATCGCCGTCATTGGCGACACGGCCGGGCCGATCGCCCCGTGCGGTGTATGCCGCCAAGTGCTGATGGAGCTGGGCGGACCGGACATGCCGGTCGTCATGGGCAATCTGCACGGCGATATCGCAGTCATGACGGTGGGAGAACTGCTGCCTGGCGCTTTCACGTCGGCGGATTTGCATTTGAACGAACAATCGTAAGCGGTACGTATAGAAGCGAGAAGGGGTAACAAATCGATGAATCGTATGAATAACACGGACAACACGCGCGGCAAACGCAAATTTTATTCCGGCTTCGTCGCGATCGTCGGCAGGCCGAACGTCGGCAAGTCGACGCTGATGAACCATATTATCGGGCAGAAAATCGCCATTATGTCGGACAAGCCGCAGACGACGCGCAACAAAATTCACGGCGTCTACACGAAGGACGATATGCAGATCGTCTTCCTCGATACGCCGGGCATTCATAAGCCGCAGTCGAAGCTGGGCAATTATATGGTCAAGTCGGCCGTCAGCGCGCTCGACGAGGTAGAGGCGGCGCTGTTCCTGATTGACGTATCGGAAGGGCTCGGCGGCGGCGACCGGTTCATTATCGAGCAGCTTAAGAAAGTGACGAACACGCCGGTGTTCCTCGTTATGAACAAGATCGATAAGGTGCATCCGGAAGAGCTGCTCAAAATTATTACGCAGTACAAAGATTTGTACGAGTTCGCGGAAATTGTTCCGATCAGCGCGCTGAAAGGCAATAACGTCGATACGCTGATGACGCAGATCGGCAAATATTTGCCGGAAGGGCCGCAGTATTATCCGGCCGACCAAATTACCGACCATCCGGAGCAGTTCGTCTGCGCGGAGCTGATCCGCGAGAAAATCCTGCATATGACACGCGAAGAAATACCGCATTCCATCGCCGTTACGATTGAAGATATGCGGGTGCAGGACAATGGCGTCGTCTATATCGGAGCGGTTATTTTCGTGGAACGGGATTCGCAGAAAGGCATTATTATCGGCAAGCAGGGCGCGCTGCTGAAGGAAGTCGGCAAGCAAGCCCGCCGCGATATCGAGACGCTGCTCGGTTCCCGCACCTTCCTGGAGCTGTGGGTGAAGGTGAAGAAGGATTGGCGGAATCAGGATCGCGTGCTGAAGGATCTCGGCTTCCAGAATGACTGATCTCTCGGTTAGAATCGCTGACCGGATTTAACGGATTTTGACAAGGATACGTATTCCCCCTTTATCGCAAGCTATAGTTGTCAGGCAGTGTTAAGCGATTTCTGACAGGGCGGAAAGGGTGAATACGGAATGCGAGATTTTTCGTGGAAGTATTTTGCGTTGACCGGCAATGTCGACGCGTTTTTGCTCTACAAGGAAATGCACCAGATCAGCGAGGCCGACACGGCGGAGGACGCCGCTTCGCATGAGCCCGGAGAGAGCGACGAGGAAGGAGTGCCGTCCCTGCTATAAGTGGACGACGCGCGGTCGTTCGAATTGGCTGAACTGGCGCAGGGCGATTGCCTGCGATGGGAGAAGATAGGGGATGCTGTACCGAACCTGCGCCATCATTATTCGAAGCATGGATTACGGGGAAGGCAACAAAATCGTTACCCTGCTGACGGAGGGCGGCAGCAAGGCGGGCGTCATTATTCGCGGCGCGAAAAAAGCCCGAAGCCGGCATGGCTCGCTTGCCCAGCCGTTTACATACGGGGAGTTTATTTTTTTTAAAGGAAGCGCGGGCGGGCTGGGCACGCTTAATCATGGCGAGATTATGGCTTCGCATCATTTGCTGCGCGAGCGGCTTGACTTGGCGGCCTATGCCTCCTACGCGGCCGAGCTGACCGATCGGACGTTGCAGGACGACGAGGCGGATCCGTTCCTATACGGTCAGTTGAAGGCTTGCTTCGAATCGATGGAAGCGGGCAAAGATCCGCAAATCGTCAGTCATCTGTTCGAGATGAAAATTTTGCAAAGAGCCGGTTACGATCCGCAATTGGACGAATGCGTGTCCTGCGAATCGCAGGAAGCGCCTTTCATGCTCAGCGTCGGCAGCGGCGGCGTGCTATGCAGACGGTGCGCCCACCGCGATCCGTATGCGATTCGGCTGTCCGACGGGACGCTGAAAGTGCTCCGGCTGTTCCGCAGACTCGATCTATGGCGGCTCGGAAACGTGTCGCTGAAGGACGAGACGAAGCAGGAAGTAAAGAAAGCGATGCGGCGTTTATTGGACGCTCACCTTGGCTTGCAGTTGAAGTCGAGAAGTTTTTTGGATCAACTGGATAAATACGATCTTTAATGGAGTAATCCGATTTTTAACGTAAAAAACGGCAGGATGAAGACGATTCGACGGGATGCTCGATTAATGCGGGCATCCTTTCGCTATTTTCGGGATTATAAGGCCGTAACGAGCCGATACGGTTCGATATGCCGTTTGACGATCTTTTCCGCATGCCCTTACAATGAACCGAAGATTAAAGGGGGCGAAGACGTCATGAGTAACCGTAAAGGATCGTTATCGGAGCGTTCCATCTCCATCTGGGCGCTGACTTGGCCGATAATGATCGAGATGACGCTCCAATTCATGCTCGGAACTGCGGACACCATTCAGGTCAGTCGGATTTCGGACGATGCGGTAGCGGTCGTTGGCATTGCCAATCAATTTTTTAACGCAGTCATCGTGCTGTTCTCGCTCGTTTGCAGCGGCGCCGGCATTCTAATTGCACAGAAGCTGGGCGCGCATAAACAAATGGAAGCCAGAAAGATCGCCGTCATGTCCGTTACGATAACGGCTATGATCGGCATTGTGATCTCGATCTTGCTCGCAAGCTGCACGGATGTGTTCATTGCCATGCTGAACGTGCCGGTGGAAATCAGGCCGCTTGCGCATACGTATATGTCAATGGTCGGCGGAGGCATGATTATTACGGCGCTGAACCTGTCGTTCAGCACGGCCGTGCGCAATACCGGGGACACTCGCTCGCCGATGCTGATCGCGGTCGGGATGAACATTCTGCATATCGCGCTGAACTACGCATTTATATTCGGGGCATTCGGGTTTCCGAAATGGGGGCTGTACGGCGTCGGCGTCTCGATGCTCATTGCGCGGGGAGTGGCGATGCTGTTCCAGATTCGTCTGTTTACGCACGCTTTCGGCGACCGGATTCGGCTGCGGGAATATTTTAAGTTCAATGGACCGCTGCTGAAGGAAGTCGTCAAGCTGGGCTGGCCGCTCAGCATGAACGGCGCTTCGTGGACGTTCTCGCAGTTGACGATCTATGCGATTATCGCGACGATGGGGGCGGAGCAGCTTGCTACCCGGACGTACATGAATACGATCGAATCGTTCGCGTTCTTGTTCGGCTGGTCGCTCGCGATGGGCGTCCAGATTCGGATCAGTTACTTGTATGGCGCAGGGAGATATCGAGAAGCTTATTACGATGCTTACAAAGTCGTCGGCTGGGGGATCGTCATTGTGCTCGCGAACACAGCGCTTATGCTGCTGTTCCGCCATCAACTGCTCGGCTTGTTTACCGAAGATCAACAGATTATCGATACGGCGCTTACGCTGCTCTGGCTCAATCTGATTCTGCAGCCGGGCAAGATGCTTAACATGGCGCTCGGCCAATCGCTTAGCGCCATCGGCGACAGCCGTACCGTCATGCTGTATTCGCTGCCGATTATGTGGGTCGTGGCGGTCGGTGCGTCGTATATGCTGGCTGCGCCCCTCGGCTATGGATTGCTCGGCATCTACGCCGGCATGATTGCGGACGAATACTTGCGCGGCGCGGCAAGCACGTACCGCTGGCGGCTTCACCGCCGCAAGGCATTCGCCAGCGCTTTCGACGAATCGAAGACCGAAGCGGACCGCTCGGCCGCATCCACCGTATCGATTTGACAACGGCGGCGAAAACGAATACTATATTCCAAGGCGAATAAAGGAATAAGCGTGCGATGAGGGGAACAGTAGCCGGGAACGGTCGGCCGTATAGCGATCCGGGGACAGTGAAAGCCCGGGCGGACCATTCGGTGAAGGGCATTCCGGAGTGCGTTGGCGCATTTGGAAAAGAGGGCATAACGGCAGCGGACGGAAGGTCGGCGCGTGCGTTATGTCAAGTAGGGTGGAACCGCGGGAGCATGCTCTCGTCCCTACGTCTGTCAATCAGGCGTGGGGACGGGAGTTTTTTGTCATTTTATGAGACCGTTGCCTGCCGCTTGAAGCGATTGAAATCAACGAATGAAGGGGAGTCGCACATGAGCATGAATTTTCAGAACATGATTTTGACGCTGCAGCAGTTTTGGGCCGAGCAGAATTGCCTTCTCGTGCAGCCGTATGACGTAGAGAAAGGCGCGGGTACGCTTAACCCGATGACGTTCCTGCGGGTAATCGGTCCGGAGCCTTGGAACGTCGCTTACGTGGAGCCTTCTCGTCGTCCGGCGGACGGCCGTTACGGCGAGAATCCGAACCGGCTGTACCAGCATCACCAATTCCAAGTAATTATGAAGCCTTCGCCGGACAACATTCAGGAGCTGTATCTGGAGAGTCTGAAACGCCTCGGCATCGATCCTGCGCATCACGACATCCGCTTCGTCGAGGATAACTGGGAACACCCGGGCCTAGGCGCATGGGGGCTTGGCTGGGAAGTATGGCTCGACGGCATGGAAATTACGCAGTTCACTTACTTCCAGCAAGTCGGCGGCATCGACATGAACCCGATTGCTGTCGAAATTACGTACGGTATGGAGCGTCTGGCTTCGTACATTCAAGAGAAGGAAAATGTGTTCGAGCTCGAGTGGGTCGGCGACGTGAAATACGGCGACGTGTTCCTGCAGCCGGAGTACGAGCATTCCAAATATACGTTCGAAATGTCCGACACGGCGATGCTGTTCAAGCTGTTCAATATGTACGAGGAAGAAGCGAAGCGTTCCCTCGACAACCATCTGGTGTTCCCGGCTTACGATTATACGTTGAAATGCTCGCATGCGTTCAACCTGCTTGACGCTCGCGGCGCGATCAGCGTGACGGAGCGCACGGGCTACATTATTCGCGTTCGCAATCTGGCCCGCGCTTGTGCGGCAACTTATCTGGAGGAGCGCGAACGGCTTGGATTCCCGCTGCTGAAGAAAGGGGATGAGCGCTAATGGCAAAAGATTTATTGTTCGAGATCGGGTTGGAAGAAGTGCCTGCACGCTTCGTGCGCGGTGCCGTTAACCAACTGAAGGATAAAATGACGAAATGGCTCGACGATTCGCGTATTGCGCACGGCGAAGTCGATGCATACGCTACGCCTCGACGCCTTGCCGTGCTCGTTCGCGAAGTTGCGGAGAAGCAATCGGACGTCAATGAAGAAGTAAAAGGCCCATCGCGCAAAATTGCGCAGGATGCGACCGGCGCTTGGAGCAAAGCGGCGCTTGGCTTCGCGAAGAGCCAAGGCATCGAGCCCGACCAGCTTTATTTCAAAGAGCTTGCCGGCGTGGAATACGTATACGGCAACAAAAGCAGCGTAGGCGTCGAGACGGCATCCGTGCTGTCGGAGGGACTGGCGGCAATCGTGCAAGGCATGACGTTCCCGAAAAACATGCGCTGGGGCAGCTACGACCTGAAGTTCGTCCGCCCAATCAAATGGTTCGTCGCATTGTTCGGCTCGGAGATCGTGCCCCTTGAAATGACGGGCGTTGCCAGCGGCAACGTGACGCGCGGCCATCGGTTCCTCGGCGGGGAGACGACAATTGCGAAGCCGTCCGAATACGTCGAAGCGTTGCGCGCGCAGCACGTTATCGCCGACATCGCCGAGCGCGAAGCGGAAATCGTGCGTCAGATCGAGGCGCTTGCGCAGGAGAAAGGCTGGGAAATTGCCGTTAAGGAAGACCTGCTCGAAGAGGTGCTGTTCCTCGTCGAGACGCCTAGCGTATTGTTCGGCACGTTCGATCCGTCGTTCCTGCACATTCCGCAGGAAGTGCTCATTACGTCGATGCGCGAGCATCAGCGCTACTTCCCGGTGCTGGACAAGGAAGGAAAGCTGCTTCCGTTCTTCGTAACGGTGCGCAACGGCGACAAGACGTCGCTCGACGTCGTCGCGAAGGGCAACGAGAAGGTGCTGCGCGCGCGTCTGTCCGACGCGAAGTTCTTCTATGCCGAAGATCAGAAGCTTGCTATTGCGGATGCGCTCGCGAAGCTCGAGACGATCGTCTATCATGAGGAACTCGGCACGGTAGCGGACAAAGTGCGCCGCATTCGCGCCATTGCCGACAAGCTGGCGGCACATGTGCAGGCGGACGCTTCGGACGCGGCCGACGTTAGCCGCGCGGCGGATATTAGTAAGTTCGACCTCGTGACGCAGATGGTATACGAGTTCCCGGAACTGCAAGGCATTATGGGCGAAGATTACGCGCGCAAAGCGGGCGAGCGCGAAGCGGTCGCGAAGGCGATCAATGAGCACTATCAGCCGCGTTTCGCGGGCGACCGCGCGCCGGCGTCGCTTCCGGGCGCAATCGTAAGCTTGTCTGACAAAATCGACACGATCGTCGGCTGCTTCTCGATCGGCATTATCCCGACGGGTTCGCAGGACCCTTACGCGCTTCGCCGTCAAGCGGCCGGCATCGTGCAGACGATTCTCGCGCAAAGCTTGCCGATCGCGCTCGGCGATCTGTTCGATATTGCGATTGCCGTTCACGAGCAGCGCGGATTGAAACGTTCCGCCGCCGAGATTCGTAAAGACTTGTACGATTTCTTTGCGCTTCGCGTGAAGAACGTGCTGACGGAGCAAGGCGTCCGTTACGACGTTGTTGACGCCGTCATGGCGGGCGGCTTCGACGACTTGAAGCTGACGGTCGAGCGGGCAGCCGTACTCGTCGCGAATGCTGCCGGCGAGGACAAGGACGAATTCAAGCTTGTCGTCGACGCGTTCAACCGCGTCAACAACTTGGCTGCGAAAGCGGAGACGGCGGAGATCGATCCGGCGCTGTTCGCAGAATCGGCCGAGCAAGCTCTCTACGACGCATGGAAGTCGGTTCATGCCGCCTACGCCGAGCGTTTCCGCAGCGGCGATGTCGCCGGCGCACTGAAGCAACTGGCGTCCCTGAAGGCGCCGATTACGGTGTACTTCGATTTCGTCATGGTTATGGCTCAGCAGGACGACGTGCGCCGCAATCGTCTGGCTACGCTGGCTGCCATCTCGGCGGACATCGTCAAGCTCGCCGACTTTAGCAAGCTGGTGTGGTAGAACGAAGGATGCTGGATTAGCTGAAGCTGGGGCACCAGACGAGTGTCGTGGAAGTAGAAGCATCGCTGCGAGAGCAGATCATTCTTCCGATCGCTGTTGTAGTCGAATTCTTTTGAATTTGTAATACCGCAAAGCGGTTAGAATTCGACTACAAAGGCGAGCGCTGCGCTTCTCCAGAATGATTCTGCCCTCTCCGCTGAAGCCGGCCGACTCGCTCAACATTTTTTAAGAGCGAGTGCGTTACGGTCGTGCCTCACGTCACGGCATTAACGATAGTGCGGTGCATCGC